>Ga0070741_10003056_pt1 | contig 42649 bp, 44 predicted proteins | sample Coa_R1_4_FD_66440 | JGI IMG/M metagenome (GOLD analysis project Ga0070741, IMG submission 66440) | Surface soil microbial communities from Centralia Pennsylvania, which are recovering from an underground coalmine fire - Coalmine... | ecosystem: Environmental > Terrestrial > Soil > Unclassified ... | reverse complement strand
AGCGATGCCGCAACTTCATCAAAACTTCTTTCCGTGTGCTTCGACTCATGGTTTTGTCCATCGATTGACGGTAACAGTGACTTTTGGCACAACGTATCCCTTTCGCCCCTCCTTCCCCCCCTCTCCGGGTAACAAAACTTTTGGCGCAATTCGTTGGTCTTCAAACTTTCCGGAATGCCTTGCCCTTTGCCGTGATTCGGGCATAGTAGTTTCCATTGCTGGCGTATTGCCAGGCAAAGCCGATGTGGCGGAATTGGCAGACGCGCTAGACTCAAAATCTAGTGCCTTCACAGGCGTGTGGGTTCGACCCCCTCCATCGGCACCATCTCCCCTGCCCTTTTTCTACGCTTACAGTGCCGCTTCCAGAATGGCGGCGAGTTCTTCATCGGTCAGCGCAATGGGATTCGCCTTCATGCTGCTGGCGTTGCGGGCTTTCCCAACCAGTTCGGAAGTGTTCTCCCCGGTAACGCCGTAAGTGCGCAGAGGCGGAATCCGAAGATCGCTGACGAGCTTCCGTATCCAGGCAACGCCGTCCTCCGGTTTGGCGTCGTTGGAATTGACCAGGAGTTTTGCGACTTCGGCGTAGCGCTGAAGGGACGGGTTGGTGGAATCGCGCTTCTGGAGGGCGTGGAGATTGGTTTCCATGACATGGGGAAGCAAGGCGGCGCAGATCGCGCCGTGCGGCGCCGGAAACATGCCCCCGATGGGACCGGCGAAACCATGCGCGGCGCCAAGGCCGGCATTGGCGAGCGCCATCCCGCCGAAGAGACTGGCGACGGACATGTCTTCACGAGCGGCGGCGTTGCCGCCGTCCGCGAATGCGGCGCGCAGGGAACGCCCAGCGCGGCGGATGCCTTCGACGCAAAGGGCATCGGTCATGGGATTGGCGCGCGAGCAGGTGTAGGGCTCGATGAGCTGCGTCAGGGCGTCGAGACCGGTGCTGGCGGTGAGCGCGGGCGGCAGGTCGCAGGTGAGGGCGGGGTCGACGAGCGCAATGCGCGGGAGCATGAGCGGACTGCGAAGGCTCACCTTGAGACGATGTTCGGGCGAGGCGAGGACAGAATTGCGCGTGACCTCGGAACCGGTGCCGGCCGTGGTGGGAATGGCGATAAAGGGCGCGGAAGGTCTTGCAAGCGCGCGGCCGCGACCGATGATTTCGACGTAATCGAGCAGGTCGCCGTCGTTGGTCAGCATGGCGGCGATGGCTTTGCCGGCGTCGATGGCACTGCCGCCGCCGAAGCCAATCACCAGATCGCAGGCTTTTTCGCGGGCAAGGTTTGCGCCCTGGCGGATGGTGTCGAGTTCGGGTTCGCCGGGGACGCTGAAGACGGAGGCGGCGAGGCCATGTTCGTGCAGGAGCGTGAGCAGCGGTTGGGCGCGGCGGGAATCGCGGCCGGTCGCAACGAGAGCGTGGCTTCCGAGATCACGAGCCAGGGGGCCGGCTTCGCGAAGGACCCCGGCGCCGAAGACGATGCGGGTGGCGGTGGCGAATTCGAAGCGCATGGCGGGCGTGTTTTACCAATCCTGTGCGGCGGGAAATACCTCGGTGCACTTCACCGGGACCCGCGGCTCGGCCATCATGGGAGCCACGGTGTCACGCCAGACCTGGTAATGCCGGGTTTCCTTGTGCGCGGCGGGAGCCTCGGCGGTGCGATAGGCTTCGACGAAAATGAAGCGCGTGGGATCGTCCTGGTGCTGGACGACATCGAAGCGGGCGATGCCCGGCTCCTGGATGCTGGCGGCGGCGTTGGCAAGCGTGGCCTGTTTGAAAGCGTCGACGCAATCGGGTTTGACGTGAACTTGAATGTGGACGATGAGCATGGCCAACCTTTCCCTTTCGGATTCTCAATCCTGAACCGCCAGCCGATAACCCACACCGGGTTCGGTAATCAAAAGCTCGGGCTCCGCCGGATTTTTTTCAATCTTTTCGCGAAGATAAGCCATGTAGACGCGCAGGTAGCCGGTTTTGTCGGTGTCGTCAGGTCCCCAAATCTCCCGAAGAATCTGGCTGTGTGTGAGCACCTTGCCGGCGTGCTGGACGAAGAGGCAGAGCAGCGAATATTCGGTGGCCGTGAGCTTGACCCGCTTGCCGCGGACCTTGACCGCGCGGGAAATGAGATCGACGTGGAGATCGCCGCATTCAAACGGCCTGTTCTTCTCGGCGGGCTGGCCGTAGCGCTGGGCGACGCGCAACCGGGCCAGCAGCTCGCCGGTGCTGAACGGTTTGGTGACGTAGTCGTTCGCGCCGTTGTCGAGGGCGATGATCTTGTCGTCCTCGTGGCCGCGCACGGAAACGACGAGCACCGGGACCTGGGTCCACTCGCGAAGGCGTTTGAGGACAGCGAGGCCCTCCATATCCGGCAGGCCGAGATCGAGCAGCACGGCGTCCGGCTGGCAACGGGCGGCTTCGCCGATGCCTTCCTTCCCATTAACCGCCTCGCGGACTTCATAACCGTTGCGTTCGAGCGAGACGCGCAGGAGCCGGCGCATCTGGACCTCATCTTCAATCACCAGGACGGTGCTTTTTTTCGCGGGAATGGCAGTGCTCACAAGTGGTCTTTACTTAGACAATTCAGGGTGGCGGGGGTTGGGCTCAAAGGCAAACGAATTGTGAAGATCGCGCCGCCTCCGGGCCGGTTTTCGGCGGTGACCTGCCCGCCGTGGGCCTCGACGAAACCGCGAACGAGAGAGAGTCCGAGGCCGGTGCCGCCGGTGGGGGCGTTGGGTCCGCGATAGAATTTGTCGAAAACGCGCGGCAGCGAATCGGCGGGGATGCCGGGGCCGCGATCGGCGACGGTCAGCAGCAGGGCGCCGGAATCGAGAGCGGCGCCGACCTTCACCTCGGTGCCCGGCGGGGTGTGAATGGCGGCATTGGAAAGAAGATTCTGAAGCGCCTGCTGCATGAGGACGTAATCCATGGTGACGAGCGGCAGGTCGGGCGGCAGTTCGACGGAAACCTTGTGGGCGGCGAGTTCGCGGCGGGTTTCCTTGACGGACAGATGGACGAGATCGCGGACATCACAGGGAGTGAGGCGCGGTATGACACGGCCGGTTTCGAGCCGGGTGATGTCGAGGACCTTGCCGACGAGCCGATCGAGGCGGTCGGTGGCCTCGTTGATCTCGGCGATCATGGCGCGCTGATCGGAGGTGGCGTCGTCCTGTTGGAAATCGGCGAGATGGCCGGCGGCATTCTTGATGACGGCGATGGGCGTGCGAATCTCGTGCGACATGGAGTTGAGAAGGGTTTTGCTGAGGCGCTCGGATTCGGCGAGGAGACGGGCCTTCTCCGAAAGCTCGCGCAGCCGATGCTGGTCGAAGGCCATGGCGATCTGTTGCGAGCAGGCGTCCAGGAGACTGCGCTGGTGCGGGGTGGGCGGAGTGGTTTGGCGGAGTCGAAGCCCGAGCACACCGACTATGCGGCCACCGCTGGCGAGCGGCGCGTAAAAGGCCTCGGCGGAACGGAAGCGCGCGCAAAAACGGCCGGCGGGTTCGCCGCGTTCAAAGACTGATTGGATGGCGGGTTGATCGGAATCGGGAACGGCAAAAGTGCCGGCGGGGTGCGGTTGACGCTGAGGCTTTCCAGCAGCGCCGGGGAGAAGCACGGCGGCTTCGGCGTCGAAGAGGCTGCCGAGGCGTTGCGCGACTTTTTCGAGCATGCGGTCGAAGTCGGAGGTTTCGGAGAGTTCGCGCGTGAGTGTGTAAAGGACAAGGGCGCGTTCCTGGCCCACGCGCTGGGTGTTTTCCTGGGCGCGAATGCGCGCGGTGAGCTGGCCGAGGACAAGGGCGACGACGAAATACATGCCGAACAGCATGAGATCGTCGAAATGGCTGATGCGAAACGTGTGGAGGGGCTCGATGAAAAAATAATCCCAAAGAACGGCGCTCAGGGTGGCGGCCAGAAAAGTGGGACCACGGCCGACGAAGGCACCGAGCACAACCACCGCGAGCAAATAGAGCATCGCTATCCCATGCAAATTGATCAGCGGCTGCCAGACGAAACCAAGGAGGGTGGTGGCCGTGACGACCAGAACAGCAACCAGGCTCTGGCGAAACAAGGAGGAGATTTTATGAGGCCACGGGAGAGAGACGATCGCGCGCTCGGCGGGGGCGTCCTCCGGCTCGGCGTCAGGGATGGCGAGGGGAGCCGTGCTTGCGGGCGGCAGGGCCATGGCCGGCTTGAGGGGCTCGCTATCCATCGGGGACAGTCTAGCTCCTATGCGGGGGAGATTCAGCTTTTTTTGGCGAGGAATGGCCAATGGAACGCGCAAGACCGGTTCCTGGGCATGCAGGGTGTAACATTTCGGTCATTCCACACGTTAATAATGGCAAGATGAAAACGCTGAAGTACCTCATGATTATGACGGCCGCCGCGGTCACCGTGGGCGGGTTATCGATGGCACACGCCCGGGCGCAGGAAGCGGGTGCGCAGCGGATGTTGCGCGGACATTTCCTGGAAAAGGCCCGGGAAAAGCTCGGTCTGAGCGACGAGCAGGTAACAAAGATCAAGGCCGAGTTGAGCGCCGATAAGGATAAGCTGACCGGGTTGATGGCATCGCTGCACGACGCGCGGGTTGGCCTGCGTGAGACGATCCAGAAGAGCGGCGCGAGCGAGGGTGATGTTCGTGCGGCGTCGGCCAGGGTGGCGGCGGTGGAGGCGGACTTGGCGGTTGAACGGGCGAAGCTTTATGGCAGGATCAGCCCCATCCTGACGCCGGAACAGTTGACGAAGGTCAAAGAGTTCCAGGAACGCGTGGACGACTTCGCGGACACCGCGATCAAGACCTTTGGGGAGCGTCTCGCGCAATGAACCTGAAGCCGACACATCCGCCCGGCGCCAACCATGGTGACAGACGATGCTGAATTGCTTGAGCGGATACGCAATGGCGCCGTGGACGATTTCGGCGAGATCGTCCGGCGCCATCAGGCGCGGGTGTTCGCCATCCTGCACCGGTACGAGCGCGACCCGCAGCGTCTCGAGGATTTGGCGCAGGAGACGTTCATCAAGACGTGGCGGTTCCTGGACAAGTTCGACGGGCGGGCGCCGTTCGAGCATTGGCTGTCAAAGGTGGCGTTGCGCACAGCTTTGGACCATTTGCGAAAGCGAAAGCGGCTGCAGCAGGAGATGTCGCTGTCGGAACTCGGCGAATCGGCGCTGGACTGGTTGCGCGATCCCGGCGAGGGCGCGCGGATCGAGGCAAGGCAGGCGGGCGAGTTGCTCGCGCGGGCGATGGATGAGCTTTCCCCGGAGGACCGGCAGGTGCTCACGCTGCTGGAACTGGAGGGCCGGAGCGTGAAGGAGATTCGCGAGCTGACCGGGTTCTCGAGCGTGACGGTGCGCGTGCGTGCGTACCGGGCACGGGCCAGGTTGAAGAAGGCGCTGATTAATTTGAAGGAAACGAGCCATGAATGAGCGGAAAATGAAACAGTTGTTCGAGGCGGCACGCGTGGAATCGGCGCCGGTCGCGCCGGGGGATTTTGACACGCGCGTGATGGCGGCGGTGCGGCGGGAGGCGCGCCCGCCTGTGATGGCGACGTCGCTGTGGGACCAGATTGGAATGCTGCTGCCGCGGCTGGGGGTGGCGTCGCTGTTGTTGATCGGCGTGTGCATTGCGGCGGACATTTATTCCGGGGGCGCGGCGCCGGGGCTGACGGCGAGCGTGGACCAGCTTTCGGAACAATGGTTGTTCGGGGCCAACCGGGATTGAGACCATGAAACGATTCAAGCCATGGCTGGTGTTGATGCTGGTGTTCGCGGCGGGAATGGTGGTGGGCATCGTGGGGACGCGGATCGGAGTGAGGCTTTATCTTCTGCGGATGCTGCGCAACCCGGTGCTGGTGCGGGAACGGATCGAGCGCGACCTGGTGAAGCGGTTGCAACTGACGCCGGAGCAGCAACCAAAGGTGCACCAGATTCTGGTGGATTCGCAGGGGCGAATACGGGATCTGCGGCGGGAGTTCCAGCCGCAATTCGCGGCCATTCTCAAAGACGCGCAGGACCAGATCGACGCGCAACTGACGCCCGAGCAACGGCTGCGGTTCGAGAAGTACCGCGAACGAAACGGGCGGTTTCTGCAGCAACAGCAACCGGCAGGGCCGTGAGACGACGGCACCCGGGAAGGCGACTGCGGTGATTTGCCGATTGACTCGGTTTGGAGGTTTGGAGGATTTTAGGCGCGCTTTATGGCCAAAGTTCAACGCGCATTAATTTCGGTTTCGGACAAGACAGGCCTGCTGCCGCTGGCGCAGGCGCTGATCGCAAAGGGTGTGGAATTGATTTCGACGGGCGGCACCGCCAAGGCACTGCGGGAGGCGGGGCTGCAGGTGACCGATTTGAGCGCCTACACGGGATTTCCCGAAATGATGGACGGGCGCGTCAAGACGCTTCATCCGAAGATTCACGGCGGACTGCTCTACATCCGCGGAAATGCCGAGCACGAAGCGGCGGCGGCGAAGCACGGGATTCAGCCTATCGACCTGGTGGTCGTGAATCTGTATCCGTTCGAGAAGACGGTGGCGCGGCCGGATGTGACCCTGCCGGAGGCGATCGAAAATATCGACATCGGCGGCCCCTCGATGTTGCGCAGTGCGGCGAAGAATCACGAGAGCGTGGCGGTGGTGGTGGACCCGGCGGACTACGGCGAGGTGGCGCGGCAGATCACTGAGAGCGGCGAGGTGACCCTGGAACTGCGGCGGAAACTGGCTGCGAAAGTGTTCGCGCGCACGGCGGAGTACGACGCCGCGATCGCAGCACACTTGAACAAGGCGTTCGCAGGGGCGGCGCCGGCGCCGGCGGCTTTGTCCATTCATGCGCCGCTCGCGCAGACGCTGCGTTACGGGGAGAATCCGCATCAGGCGGCGGCGTTGTATGGGCGCTTTCACGAATATTTCCAGCAACTGCACGGGAAGGAGCTCTCGTACAACAATATTCTGGACCTCACGGCGGCGGCGGCGTTGATCGGGGAATTCGAAGGAGACGCGCCCACGCTGGCGATTCTCAAGCACATGAATCCCTGCGGCGTCGGGCAGGGAGCGAATCTGCGCGAGGCATGGGAAAAGGCGTACGCGACCGATCGGCAGGCGCCGTTCGGGGGAATCATCGCCGTAAACCGGCCGCTCGACATGCCTTGCGCCGAGGCGATCGCGGAAATTTTCAGCGAGGTGATTGTGGCGCCCGAGTTCGAGCCGGCCGCGCTGGCGCACCTGCAGAAAAAGAAAAACCTCCGGCTCTTGCGGATGTTGAAGAATCCGGCGGCGGCGAAGCCCTTCGACGTGCGGAGCGTGGGGGCGGATTCGTTCCTGTGGCAGGAGCGCGATTTAAAGCGCACCACGGCGGCGGAGTTGAAGACGGTCACGAACCGGCAGCCCACGGCGGCGGAATTGCAGGCGATGTTGTTCGGCTGGCGGGTGGTCAAGCATGTGAAATCGAACGCGATCCTCTACGTCGGAGCGGACCGGACGCTGGGCATCGGCGCGGGACAAATGAGCCGCGTGGACGCGAGCCGGATCGCGGTCTGGAAGGCAGGCGAGGCGGGGCTCTCGCTCGCCGGCAGCGTGGTGTGCAGCGATGCGTTCTTCCCCTTCCCCGATGGATTGATCGCCGCGGCTGAAGCAGGCGCGACGGCGGCCATTCAACCGGGCGGCTCAGTGCGCGACCCTGAGGTCATCGCGGCGGCGGACGCACGGAACATCGCAATGGTGTTCTCGGGCGTGCGGCACTTCCGGCATTAACGGTCCAGCCGATAAATGAGCCAGAGCTGGCAGGTGGTCATCAAGGCGAGCCCAGCCCAGGTGAGCCACTCGCGCACGCGCAGGCTGGATTGCTGCGTTTCACCCAACCAGAAGCTGAGTTTGAGAGCGCCGATTTCGATGCAATCCCCATTTCGGAGAACCGTCCTCTGAGCCGGCTGGCCGTTGACGGCGGCGATGGCGTTTTGCTGGGTGATCAGGACGAAACCAGCGTGCCGGTCGAAGACGAGTTCCAGGTGCTGGTCCCACACGCCGCTCTCCTCGAGGCGCAGTTCCGCTGCCGCCGAGCGGCCAATCCTAAACGGAAAATGGCGGGCAACCACTTCGGTGCCCGCCATTTTGCCAGAAAGAACCTTTAGTCGGACCATTTACCAGAGACGCTTTTTCACGAACACTGAATCACCCGGAAAGATTTCCACGTTCAACTCCGGATGGTCGAGAGCGCGCTTGGCATCCACTGTTTCCTGCTTGCTGTTCAAGGCATGCGTGACGACGACCTTCTTCCGATTTGCATAATCGGTAAATCCGCCGGCCGCATCAATGGCTCCCAGCACAAGAATCCTGCCGGTGTAAACCTGCCGGCCGGGCGCCTTGACCTCGCCGCCGACAAAAAAGAACCGGTCCATGATCGTCACGCTGGGCGTCATGTTCCTGAAATAGCCGGGGACATACGCCTCCCGGATGTCGTTCTCCAACTGCCTGAGCGTCCGGCCATCCGCCTGGAACTGCTTGTTGTATATCAGTGTGATGGTACCGTCATCTTTCACCGTTGCATCGACGGCGGGAATCGGCGTGACCAGATCCTGGAAGGAAACAGTCACCCGATCGCCGACATGAAGTATCGGCGCGGTGGTGGGATCAACGGGCGCCGGAGCGGGAGCGGCATTCGCCGTGGAAGCCGGCGGAGGAGGCGGCGGTTCCATCGGTGCCTGGGTCAACGGATCAAATTTAAACTGCTGTCGCGGCGGGGCGGACTGGCAACCCGCGAAGAGAATGCCCGCCATCACCACCGCCAATCCCTTAAGCCAAAACCCCGAAACTTTCATATGGTCCATGCTCGCTAATCTAATATTGCGCCGTCAAGCGGCCGTTCAGTTCTAATATTTGGGTTTGATGTCCACGCGGGGCTTGTCTCCCGACTCACCTCCGGGCCGCGGCGTGCCTTCTGCTGCTTCTTCTTCGTTTCTGGAATAATAATCGTGGTAGTACCCGCTGTAATAATAGTAGCTCTCATCCTGCGACATGTTGATGTTATTCAGGACGATGCCGATCAGGTTGCCGCCCACCTTCTCGATCAACTGTTTCGCGCGAATGTTCATCGGCTGCGGATAGCGGCGGTACTGGATGACCTGCAGCGTCATGTCCACTTCGCTGGCCAGGATGGAGGCATCGCTCACTCCCATGATCGGAGGCGAGTCGAAGAACACGAAATCGTAGCGTTGCTTCAGTTCGGTGATGAAGTCCTTCATCTGCGCCGAGCTCAGAATGCCCAATGAACTGCTGGGCAGCTTGCCGCTGGAAAGGAAGTCCAGCGTGGCAAGGCTCGTGGTCTGGACGACTTCCTCCAGCGTGTTCTGCTTCAGGAGATAATTTGTCAGGCCCAGGTTGTTGGCCACGTTCAGCAGCTTGTGCAATGTGGGCCGCCGGAGGTCCGAATCCACCATCAACACCCGCTGTCCGCTCTGGGCGAAAACGGTGGCCAGGTTGAAGACGGTCGTGGATTTGCCTTCGCCCGCGCCTGCACTCACGACGGCAACCGTGTTGAGCTTGTCGTCCTTGCGCGAAAACAACAGGTTCGTTCGCAACACGCGATACGCCTCGGCGTGCGGGCTTTCCGCGCCTTCCTCCAGCAGGAAGCCGACGTTTTGCGGGATGACTCCCAGCACCGGCGCCTGCAGCGTCCTCTCCACGTCGTCGATGGTCTTGACGCTGGTATCCAGGTATTCGATGAAGAACGCCAAACCGACGCCCACGATCAGTCCGAGGACGACACCCAATGCGATGTTGAAGAACTTCTTCGGACGGACGGGGTCCTTGCTCTCCTCGGCATAATCCACAATGGATACCATCTTGGTTTTCGGCATCGCGTATTCGATCTCCTCCTGCTGTTTGCGAAGGAACAGGGCATCGCGGAATCGTTTGATGCGCTCCAGGTCGGCCTTGGCGAGAAAATATTCGCGGCTTTGCTCGACAAGCGCCATGTCGTTGGTCTTGGCTTCGTTGACCTTCTCCTTGGAGTTTTCCACCACTGCCTGGAGCGAAGCGACATGGGCTTCCATCCCCAGAATAATTCCGTGGAGGCGTTCCTCGATCTGCGCGTTAATCCCGTCCACCTGGCTCTGGGCGCGTTTGACTTCCGGGCTGAGCGGGCCGTAATCGTTGGTCACCGTGATATATTTCGTCTGGGCCGCCAGAAGGTCCTGAAGGAGACCTCCCAGGATCGAGTCAGGCGCTGCGGTGGGGATGGCCTGGCGCAGGTCGCCGCTGCCGTTGGTGGCTATCTGTTTGAGCTGCTCCAGCAGCTTCGCTTCCTTGATGTACTGAGCCTCGTTGTCAATCTCGAGCGAGTTGTAGTGAAGGATGTTTACCGGACCCAGCGTCTGCCCGGGCCCCGTGCTCTGAGGATCAGTGTCAACAATGTTGGACTCCTTCCGCAGTTTATCCACCTCATGTTCCTTCTTCTTGACCTGATCGTCGTAATCGGTCAACTGCTTGTTGAAAGTGTCAATTCCGCGGGCCGTCAACTCCTGACGCTCCGACTCGCGATGTTTCTTGTACACGTCGGCGATGGTGTTCGCGATCTTGGCGGCTTCAGCAGGATTATCACTGTACACCCGGATCTCGATGAGGCTGGTGTTGCGGGTCGGGCGCAACTCGATCATCTTCTTGATTATTGCGCGGGTCTCGGAAGTCTTGAGTGGTCCGCTCGTGTGATATTTCTGAGCCCAGACGTTGTTCAAATCGAGCGTTTCAATCACCTTGTCCAGCACGACCTCGGACTGAATGACCTCGAACTCGGTCTGGATGAAGTAAGGGTCATAACCATACATCCCGGAACTCGGGCCGCTGTTCATGCCGGCGACGTCGGTCACATCCCTCTGCACCTCGATGCGGGCCATGCTGGAGAAGGCCTCGGGCAGGATGAGCGTGACCACCGTGGCCGTGAGCACCACCAGCAGGAACACGGCGAGAATCACCGTCTTGCGGATGCGGATGATTCGCCAGTAATCCAGGAAGTGGAGTTTGGCTTCCGGCGCCTGCGCTGTCTTCAAAGGATCCATACTTCAAAAAAATAGGGGCCAGATCATGTGAGCCCAGCCCCTTGCGAATTTCGTTTAAGGATTAATAGCTGGCTGTCACGCCCATATAGACCCGATTCCGGTCATACCCGCGGAAGGGCACATCCGAGTTAACCCGGTCGTAGTTATATCCCACCTCTGCGGAGATATAGTGCGTGAACTGATAGGCCAGATTCACACCCATGAGGTAAATCTGGTCGGTTTCGTTGTTGAGGGTGCCGCCATGAAAGGTCGAATTCTGAAATTGGCCGGTCAGCGAAGCAGTCAGCTTGGGCGTGATCTGCTGCAAAACGGTCCCGTAAAGCGTTTCCGACTCCTGGTCGGTGGTGATCTGTCCAATACCGGCGCCCCCGGACAAATCCGTCTGGTTGCGGCCCACGTGGAAACCCATGGTAACCACGCCACCGTCCATGTAAGTCCAATTCAGGCTCAGGTCGACGTAGGGCTGCCAGGTATTCCCGGCGCTTGGATCATTGTAAAAATCCACATAAATGGCTCCGATCTTGGCCAGAGCACTCAGTTCCCGTGTAAAGCTGTGCTCCGCCCCCGCGTAAAAAATGTATTGCGTCTGGTCGCGAACATTCGGATTCACATAATTGGTTGGGTTAACACTGGGAACCGGCACATTAAGCGAGTCCGAGCTGGTGTGGTTCACCAGCGTAAGCTGGGTGCCGAGGATGCCGGTTGTATCCGGCAGAATCTGCCAGCGGGTATCCAGGGTGACCAGGTGCTCAAAACGATTAAGCGCGGCCGCCAAGGATCCCGGCCCGCTCTGGTCGTAATCATAAAACGTGTTTGCGTATCCGAGGACCACGCCGAAGAGAGGCGTGAACTGCGCGTGCCCGTTAATGGATGCGTTATTGCGGATATTGTTTCCGTTCACGCGCGTGACCGCAGAGAGGTTGCCGCGGTCCACGAGATCCGGTTCCTGCGCAATCACGAAGCTGTCCGAAACATCACCGGAATACCGTTCACTAAACTTGTGATCGCCGAACAACTCGAAGTCGTGGTAGAAATCCTCCTTGTTCTTCGGACGATCATCGTAGTACTTCATCGAGAAGATATAGCTCGTCGTGAGTGTCGTCTGCTCGTCAGTCGGCACATTGACCGCGATGGATGGCCGCACCTCGAAACCAAAGCTGCTGCGGCGCGGCGGCTGGTTGGTGTTAGGATTGTTCGGCACGGTGTTGTAGTTGTCATCGTAAAACCCGCGTAGTGAGCCGGACAAGGTCCACGGCTTTTCGGCACCCGCGGCTGGAATCAAAGAATCAGCCCTGGTCGAATCAATTCCCGCTACACCAAGCGCAAGCAGCCCGGCGGATGCCATCACTCTTTTCATAATCTAGTATGTATGTCCGAACATTTACGACGAAGTGGTTCCAACAGTAAAAAGCGCCTTTCTTTTACTGGACCCACTTCAACAGTGTCAAACAAATCTTCCATCTTATTTTCCCATCAGACCGATGCGAAGCTGCTTGTACACAGTGAGTTTTGTCTCCGCTCTCCCGGAACAAAGCCGCTCTTCCAGCCGCCGTCGATCATGGCGGATGGCAGCTTTGCCATCAGGCAAGGACTTGTACGCGTGGAAGTACACACGTTTATAGACCAGCGCCTCCGGGAGGCGTTCAAATCCATCCTTATTGAATTCGTCATTCCAAGCCCGACACTTGAGCCCAAATGGCACAAATCTTTGGGGACACCGAGGCGACTCAAATTGTCCCGTTTGGGACAATTCCTGCCTGGTCCTCGGTCAATGTCAGAAAAACCTCCTCCAAAGGCCCCGAAGCACCGCTTTGCCGCCGTAGTTCATCCCTCGTTCCCACGGCCACCAGGCGCCCCCGATGGATGATCCCTATGCGATCAGCCATCTCCTCCGCAACGCTCAGTTGATGCGTGGAAACAAATATAGTCATGCCTGCCAGCGAGCGCTCCTTCAGGATGTCCTTGACCACCCGGGCGTGGTGCGGGTCCAGGCCGACCATCGGTTCGTCGATGATGAACACCTCCGGATCATGGAGCAGCGCCGAGGCGATCGCCACCCGTTGTCGCGTCCCGTGAGACAGCGCTTCGATCGGTTTGCCGGCGAACTCTTCCAGGTTGAAGCGCGCGATCAGTTCCCGGCCCGAAGACTGAATCTTCCCCTCCTCCATCCGGAATATCTGCCCGGTGAAACGCAGAAACTCCCAGGGGGTCAACTTCTCGTACAAAAATGGAAAGTCAGGCACATAAGCCATTCGCCGCCGGGCTTCGAGAGGATGGGTTTGCACATCGAAACCACCCACCTTCGCCACACCAGCGCTCGGTTTGACCAGTCCGGCAAGTATCCGGATGGTGGTTGTCTTGCCGGCGGCGTTCGGACCCAGCACGGCAAAAAATTCCCCCCGTTGAACTGTCAGGCTGAGGTCGTTTACCGCGACGAGTTCGCCGAACGTCTTGACCAGATGTATCAGTTCAATCATTTCCTCATGTGCAGGCTTTCACCAATTCAATCAATTCAATTGATCGTTTGTCAGCACCAATTGATCCGGGAGTTCCACGCGAAGAATCTCCCCCACACGGCTGACGATCACCACTATTTCATAACGCTCCAGCAGACGCGCCTGAAGTCGATAGGCCCTCACGGCCGTATGTCCGATCCTCATCCAGTCATTGCGCGCCTCCCATTTGAGTCCGAGCTTCGGCATTGGACTGTTGGTTTGGGAATGCTCGGGAAGCCCCAGCGCCTCCAGCGCGCCGAGTGACCCGATGCCAAATTCACCCGCGAGTGCCGCGGGATCAGTCAGCGAGGCGAACGCAATCGTTCTGTCGCTGATGCCCTCCTGGTCCTGCATCCGCAAATGGATGGACTGCTCGCTGGCCCGGCTTCGGATTTCCCAGATGTTCGGACGGAGATTCAGCCGCAGGCGAAGATCCTGCCAGACGTGATTCGTGTCGAAACGAATGCTGAAGTCAAACCGCAGCCGGTTCGTCGGGCCTCCCACCAACAAGTTGCCTTCGAAATCAATTTCATAGTCCGAGACGGTCTCCAATGCCTGGTCAGGAGGCGCATCGGGCGAAAACCATTTGCGGGAAGCATTCCGCCCGGCGATCGGAGTCCAGCGGCAATAACCGATCCGCTGGCCGTGATGATCCACTTCCATCGACGAGTTATCCGGAGCCGTGAGCATTTTTTGCCAGACCACTGAGAAGGGCACGGTGCTCCCCAGATGATTGCGGGAGCCGTATTCCGAGCGCCACAAAAGCACGTTCATGACGACCCAGAACAGGGTGATCACAACCATGGCCGCGCGCTGGAGCATGCTGAGACCGCCCTATGGCGCGGGAATGTTCAATGTCTGGCCAACCCGTAGGTGTGTCGGCCGGACCTGTGGATTTGCGGCAGTCAACGCGTTCAGCGAGATGCCGTAACGGCGCGCAATCGACACCATGGTTTCATGTTCGCTCACCACGTGGGTGCGGTTGCTTGAGGAAGCGGATGTTGCCCGGCTCCCGAATGCCGACGTCCTGGTCGAATTCGAAGCGCTGGTGAGCGGTCGCGACTGATCTCCCGTGGTTGTGGGGTCCGCCGGCGCATGGGTCGGAACCGGCGAAGAAATGGGAGGCGCCGGCACGGGATTGGTCGCAATCGGCGCGCGCGCGACGGTCGCATAGGCCGCCTGCCATTTCGCCAGTTGCGCCTTCAAATCCCGGTTCTCGAGCATCAGCTTTTCATAGTCCTGTCCGCCGGGCGCCGCCCCCATGCCCAGCACGGAAATCGTCTTGGCCAATTCGATTTTACAATTGCTCACGCGTTGCTTGACCACCTCGGCGTTGTCCGCGTTGGGCCGGTAGGCAAGATATCTCTGGTAATGGTAGATTGCCGCCGCGAAATCGTTCGCCTTTTCTTCGTAAAGCCAGCCCAACTCAAAATGGGCCGACGCCGAGTGCGGATTGACCTCCAGGGATTTCTCGAACTCCTCGATGGCATCCGTGTAATCCATCGCAGTGGCCAGGCTCTTGCCGCGCAGGAAATGCGCTTCCTTTTCCTCGTTCAATTGACTGTCCCCGGTCGGTAAACACCCGCTCAGCACAAGGCAAAACATCACCGTCGCGGCGGACCGCAACACCGGGCCAGAACAAGTCATGCGGCGACCTTAGACGAATCCCGAGGAACAAGCAATCGCGTGTTGCGCCTCGAGGGCAAATGCGTGACTTAATTCCCGGTCAAAACCAGGTTCAAGCGCCGGCTTTTCCGTCCTCGCTTTTTGCGGCCGGTCCTGGAGTCGCGCCGGCAAACGGATTCGTATTCCCGGCCTTCACCTCGCGTTTGGGGAGAAACAACGGACTGATCGCCAGGTAAGCCCAACCAACCATAAAATGCAGAATCCAGAGCACCGCCAACTCCGGCAAATCCACCAGGCCAAGTCCGTAGGCAAAAATTCCGCACGTGAGAAACAACGCCCCCGGCATCAACGCGGCGCCCGCCAAACGCCAGCTCTGAAGCAGCTTCAAGTCCCGGTCCTCGAGAAAAGCGATCATCCAGCCCGGAACGCAATACAAAGTGGCGAGGATGGTCCAACTCGCCAGCAGCCCAAGAATCACCAGGATTCCCGCGCCGGCCAGCAGTGCCTGCTGCCATGCGCCCCACCAGGGCCCGAGTTCGGTCTGATTGAATGGAAGCCTGGATTGCGACGGATAATCGTGAACGATGTAATAACCCAGCGGCAGGAGAACACGGAAATCTTCACGGCCAAACTCCACCTCCAATTGCGCTTCGCGGCCCAGTTTGCCGCTGTGAGTGAGATCGACCCTGAGACTCAGCCAGTGATTGCCGGCCAATTGGACCGGGGTGTCGCCGTGCCATGCAAACTGGCCGCCGCGAATCTCCCCGTCCGGAGGCAGTTGTTGAATTGCCAGTCGCACCACGGGAAAAAGGTCTCCATGCACAACCCAAACGACCACTCCTCCGGCGAGCACAGCCACGAGCAGTTGAACCACCAGCAGACGGCCCAGCGAAGCCCGCGCAAACGCGGCGACGCCCCGCGGCGTCAGCGGCTCCCATGCTGCACCCGGTGTGTGGGCCGTTGTGCTCATTTGCTGATGAAGTGCGCCGCAATCCGGCGCGCTTCCGGCGGCCTTCCGCCGCGATCAGGAACCCGTCTCGGTGGAAGGCGGCTGCGCCTGTGGATTGGCATTCGGGGGCGGCACCACGATCAACGGCACCGGATAGCGCAGCTTCATGACATCATCCACCAACACCTCGACAAAATATGTGCCCGGCGTCTTGAACTCCACCTGGCCGTAGACGGTGATGTTCGTCGAGTGCGTGACGGCGTCCTTCAACTCAAACTTCACCTCGCTCTTGCGCATCACGGTGGTCTGGTCCGCCGCGATCAACCGCACGCTTTCAGTGAACGAACCCACGCCGGCGGTCCAGCGGTTGAACACGCTGAGCTTGAACGCGGTCACGGGAACCTGCGGCACGCGAATGTAATTGACCACGCCGATAATGAAAAAATTTCCGTTCATTTCCTGGCGGATTTCCTCGCACAAAAGCGAGCACTGAAGGTCGGGCAAAATTCTGGAAGCTTGCATGATGGTTGTTATTGGAGTTGTTGGCGATTCGGCAAAGGTCAGTTTTGCGACGCCAATTCGGCGGCGCGCACGGTGTTCTGCATCAGCATGGCGATGGTCATCGGCCCCACGCCGCCGGGATTCGGCGTGATTTTGCCGGCGATCGGCTGGACGTGCTCGAAGTCCACGTCACCCACCAAACGCGACCCGCCTCTGGCCGCCGGATCATTCACCCGATTCACACCCACGTCAATCACGGCGGTGCCGGGTTTCACCATGTCCGCAGTCACGAACTTCGCCACGCCCATGGCCGCGATGAGAATGTCCGCGCGCCGGCAATGCGCCTTGATATCGCGCGTCTCGCGATGGCAGATGGTGACCGTCGCATTTGCTCCGCGCCCCTTCTGGCAAAGAATGGCGGCCATCGGTTTGCCGACAATATTTCCGCGCCCGAGAATAACCGCCTCTGCGCCCTCGGTCTTCACCCCGGATCGCACAAGCAATTCCTGGATGCCCGCCGGTGTGCAGGGCAGAAAACCGGAAGGATCGCCCAGCATCAGTTTGCCCACGTTCATTGGGTGAAACCCGTCCACGTCCTTCGCCGGCGACACAGTCGAATAGACCACTGCTTCCCGAATGTGCCTGGGCAGTGGCGCCTGGACAAGAATGCCGTGCACGCGCTCGTCCGCATTGAGGCGCCCGAGCAAAGCCAGTAATTCCGCTTCGGTGGTGGATTCGGGCAGGACGTCGGTCGTGGAGAAAATGCCCAGCCGCGCGGTGGCTTTCTCCTTCATCCCCACATATACGCGCGATGCGGGATCCTCCCCCACGCGCACAAAGGCCAGCCCGGGCTGGACGCCCCGGGCTTTCAATGCGGCCACCCGTTGCGCAACCTCATCACCGATCCGGTCCGCTATGGCCCGCCCGTCAATGAGGTTCGCCGCTGCCATTACTGCACAACCTGGATCTTCTGGATGGTAACCACAGGAGTGTTCGGCCAGCGTTCATCCAATCCCTCTTCGCCGGTCACCAGCACAGTTTTGCCCTTGTAGCGGCTCAGCACCAGGTTTGTGGAACTCGTGTAGAGATAATCAATGATCTGCCCGTTATCGAGGCTCTCGAGTTGATAATAAGACGGAGCCTGAATGCTCACGGTGCCGCGCACGATGCCTTCGCGCTGAACAATGCGCGGGCCCGTGGGAACTTCTTCCTCGGGAGGCAGCGGAGGAGGAACCTGCGGTGACACTGCGGGAGGCATGGCGCCCGGTGTTTCGTTCGGGGGAGGAGCGATCGGCGGCTGACCAGCCACAGGGGAGGGAATCGGAGGAGGCGGAGGAGGCAACGGCGGATTGGGCATGGGCGTCGCTTCCGGGGCCTTGTGGGCCAGAAGGTGCGCCGCCACGAACGCATAAGTCCCGGTGGGCGGCTCGATTTCGGTCCAGTCGCCCTTCGTGTTCAGATCCTTGACCACGTCACCCTTGTGCAACAAGCCAATGACATTGTAGTTCTCACCCGGGCCGCTGCGAATGTTCAACTTGGCTGGTTTGACAGCCTTGTTCGCATCCAGATATGTGCCATTGATCCAGGCATGCGCAGTTGCGGGCAGCGTGATCTTGGCCCACTTCGCGGGTTCATCCGTTTTCGGATGCTGCAGCGTCACGAGTTCGAGCACGGTCACCGTTTCGCCGGCCTTGAGATGTCCGATCACCTCACCGCTCATGCTGGCCTTGGCGCGGACGTTCACATTGTTCTGCCTGGCCACCGCGGGTTCGTTCGCCACCAGGGGAGCGGTGGGTTCCGCGGGAGTTGAAGATTTTTTGGCCGTGGAAGCGGCGGCTTTCTTCTTTTTCTTCGCCGACTGTTTCTTTGCCGGCGCGGGCGGATTGGTGTCCGCAGGCGGCATGGCAGCCGGGGCCTGGGGCGCCGGCATCACTGGCGCGGGCGGCGCGGGTGCGGCGCTGCTCGGCAGGGGCGGCAGCGGCGGGGGCGTGGAGTCGGGCGTCTGCGCCATCACACCGGTTGCCAGTACCACTGCGAGAGTCAGTCCAGGTATCATTTTCATAAAATTTATTGGGCCAGTAGAGATTTTATCTCGGCTTCTGTCAATGTTCGCCATTTGCTGCTGGGCAGCTCGCCCAGCTTGATGCGGCCGATCTGGGTCCGCACCAGCCGGCTCACCGTCAGGCCTTGCGATTCAAACAGCCGCCGCACTTCCCGGTTCCTTCCTTCGCCCAGTTCGAGTTCCACGATACTGGTCGAGTTATTTGCCGAAACCAACCGCGCCTTCTCCGCCTTCAAACGCTCTCCCTGGTGCGACACTCCGCGCACGAACCGGCCCAGCATCTCCGGCTCCACGCGGCCCTCCACCGTGGCCACGTATTTCTTGCGGACGCCATACCGCGGGTGCGTCAAACGCAGGCTGAACTCGCCGTCGTTGGTCAGAAAAATCAGACCTTCACTGTCGTAATCCAACCGGCCAACGGGGTAAAGGTTATTCCACTCCCTGGGAAGCAGTTCGCCGACTGTCCTCCGTTTCAATTCGTCACTGCGGCTGCAGACGAAACCGCGGGGCTTGTGGAGGGCCACATACATCTTGCGCCGCGCCTTCACGCGGACGCCATCGCAGGTGACGCGATCGTGCGCAGGGTCGACGCGGCTGCCGAGTTCCCGCACGGGACGGCCATTGACCTCCACGCGTCCGGACAGAATGATCTCCTCGCTGGCGCGCCGCGACGCCACGCCGGCCTCCGCCAAAAACTTCTGCAGTCGAATGCTCAATTGCGGACCGCTCCCGCCCCGGACGGACCGATCAGGCTTCAGGTTTCGTCTTGCGCAAACCCGTAATCCGGTCGCCATCCTTCCACTGGCCGCGCTTTTTGAGCAGGCCCACCCGCTCGAACCGCTTCAATACATTGCGTTTGCCACCCACGGTGGCCACCGCCCGCAAACTTCGATGCTGTGACATATTCGAATCCTAAAGTGATCAGCCCGCTTTCTCAATGAAAGCGGAGGGTGTTTCTAACATGGTTTTCCCAGTCTTGCCAATGGTTTATTTGGCTGCCCCGGAGCTGCCGGCTCGTCTGGGAAGACATGTCTTTTGTTGTAGGAAAAATTCCGTTTGTGTTCCGAAGATTCCTGCGCGAGGTTACGCGTGCGGCAATCAACTCCCCGGCTCGCAATTCGGTGAGCGCCTGACCTGACCATCAGCGCCAATTCACAGTTATGAGCAAGATGGCCAAAGAGATTTATCATGTGCTGATTGCAGATGATTCGGAAAGTGATCGCGCCCTCCTCAAAGCCGCCCTGCGCCTCACTCCCCGCCTTCAGGCCATCGCCGAGGTTTCCGATGGAACCGAGGTCATCGCCTATCTTCGCGGGCACGCGGGATTTGCCGACCGGCAGAAGTTCCCGCTGCCGGATTTGTTGCTCCTCGATTTGAAGATGCCTCTCAAGGACGGGTTTGAGGTGCTGGAATGGCTGGATTCACAGCCGTTCAAATCTTCCATCACCGTCGTGGTGCTCACAGATTCCATGCAACCGGAGCACATCAAGCGCGCGCTCGATCTCGGCGCCGACCTTTTCCAGGTCAAACCTCACGCCAGCCATGAGCGCAACGCCATGATCTTTGCACTCGAGGAATATCTGTTGCGCTCCGCCTTTCAGCCGCGCTCCCGTCCCGCCTCCCGGTTTCAAGCGGCCCAGGTCCAGATTTGACCCTGGAAATTCTTTCCGCAGGCAACGCACTGAGTTGGAAACCAAACCCGGTCCCGCGGCGTCTTGTATTGTAACCCGGTAAATGAATAACCGGATGGCGACAGCGTCCGTTTATCATTCCTATGACTGGAAAAAAGGTCCTTTCCATTGCCGCACTGCTCATTGTCGTCGGGGGAATCTATTTTTATCTGTTCGGCGGCTCGTTGCGCCGCCGTGAACTGCAGATGCACGTGAGCATTCGGCCGCGCGTCGGCGCCCGGCCACGGCAGCCGGGAACCGCCGTGAACAATCAGCCGCTGCCCAGAATGATTGCCGTGGTTTTCGACGGCGGCCCGCGCGCGCTAAGCTCGGTGGAGGTTTATCAGGCGGACGAACTGGCCACGAACAAGGATGCGAAGCCGGTCTGGCATCTGGTGTCCGAGACCAATTCCGCTCCGGTGGAAGATTTTGTATACGGCTGGCAGATTCGCGGCATGCATCCCGCCGTCAAGGGCGCCCGCGCGCAGGCACTTCAACCGGACACCACTTATCGCGTCGTTGTCCACTCCGGCTCGATTGAAGGGCATCACGATTTCAAAACCCCGCCGGAGGATGCGCCCGCGCTGCGATAACCGCGCCCGTCTAAAACGACGCCAGATTGGTGCGTCCCCAATCGGTAACAGCCCACATGTTGATCGGGTTGATGGCCCCCTGCCATTTAAGATAACGGGCGCTGCCGTCGGCGAACGCGTGATTCGAACCACCGGTGCCATTGTCGAGCCCCACATTCATGTGGCGGCCGTATTCCAACTGGTCGTTGTCGTTGCCGATTCCCTCGTACAAATCCATGTAATACTGTCCGGACGTGCTCTTCTTCTCGCCAAATGAAACCGTGTCGGAAGGATGAGGAATATCCTGCTCCTTCATGCCGTTCGGATAGCTGCCCGACATGAACGAATTCCAGTCGTCCGGCGTCAGCACGGAATAAAAGTAGTCATTCCAGCCGTTGATCATGTAGCTCCGCGGCGCGGCGTCGGCGGGATGAAAGCCGGAACTGTCCGTCAGGCTGATGGGCGTCCGATCGTCCGGGCAGACCAGCAGGTTGGTCGTTTTGTAATCGTCGAACAATGCCGTGGTCCAGCGATTCGATGATCCGCGGACGGGAAAGGTGCCATTGTCGTCGCCGTAAATTTTCAGCGCCATTCCGAGCTGGCGCAGGTTGTTCAGGCAGGAAATCTGTTTTCCCTTTTCCTTGGCGCGGCTCAGGGTGGGCAGCAGCATGCCCGCGAGAATCCCAATAATGGCTATCACCACCAGGAGTTCGATCAATGTGAACGCCGTTTGGAGCCCGCGGGTCGTTCGGATTCCGGTTTCTGAGTTCATAATTATTAAGCTTTCCCCTGATCAGACTGACCTGACCCTGGGCGAATTCAAAATGGCGCCGTCTCCGCGCACGTGCCATCCAACAATTAAGACCGGCCCAACCTCCCGGTTGGTTACAAATATTTGAAGGTCAAGCCCCTCTCCAGAATGGAACCGGAAGGGGCGTCATACCGCGTTATTGCGCCGCGGCCTTTTCTCCCGTGCTCATCGGCTGCATCGTCAATGGATCCCGCAACGGCAGGTCGGTGACTTTTCCTGCGCTCAAGTCTTCGAGCGCCACGGGATGGTCGGGCAGTTTCATGGTGATTTCGCTCTTCTGGCCCACGATCAGGACCACCGCCTTTTCCGGCAGCAGGTATTTCTGCGCCACCCGCTGCACGTCTGCCTGGCTCACCGCCTCAATGCGTTGACGGAAGGTCTTCCAAAACTCGGGTTCGCGCGCATAGCGCCCGGTGAACTCGTCCTGCGCAAAAACGCCGGCCACCTGTGCCTTCGTCGCAAACTGATGCGGGAACCGGTCGATGAATCCGCGCTTCGAGGTGTTTAATTCGCTTTCAGTAACAGGCTCCGCCGCCATCTTCTTCATCTCGCGGAACACGATGGACGCCGCGTAGGACACACTGCGGGATTTCGACTGAAAACCGGCCGAGAAGGTCGAGGGATAATAAACTCCACCGGGGAACACCGAATACGCGGAATACGCCAGTCCCTCCTCGGTCCGCACGCTGTTCATGATCCGCGATGTGAATCCGCCGCCGCCCAGGATGTCGTTCATCACCAGCACGCTGATGTAATCCGGATTGTCCCGCTTGATGCCAGGGAGCATGATGGAGACACGGCCCTGGTTGACGTCCTTGTTGACCAGATACACTCCCGGCGTAGCGAAAGCCGTATCCGTGGGAATGGGAGGAGGTTTCGCACCGGCCGATGGCCAGTCGGAGAAAAGCGTTTCCAACTTCGCCACCATCTGGTCGCGATCAAAATCGCCGCTCACCGCCACCACAAAATTGCCGGGGTGAAACCATTTCTTGTGGAATTCCTCGATGTCCGCCCGGGTTATCCCCGCCACGGAATTCGTGGTTGAGTAGCGGTTGGCCCAGAATTTTTCGCCCAGCGACAGGAAGCCCGCCTCGCGCTCCTCGATACTGGAGGAGTCGTCATTCCGTTGTTCCATGGCCTGCACCATTTGCTGCTTGCGCAACGCGATCTTGTCGTCCTGAAACCGCGGCGCGGTCAGAACTTCGCGCAGGATCTTCAATCCCTCATCGAGATCCTTCGAAAGCAGGTTCAGGCTGACTGTTCCCTGATTGTCACCGATCCCGGAACTCAAATCGGCGGCCAGAAAGGCCAGCCGTTCCTCGAGCGCGTCGGCGGTCATTGATTTTGTTCCGCCCCGCGCGAGCAGGTAACCGGTGATATCCGCCAAACCTTCTTTGCCATCCGGCTCCAAATAACTGCCGGTGTGCACGAGCACGGAGATGTTCACCAAGGGCAGTTCCCGATTTGGCACCACGTAGGCGATTGGCCCGCTCTTGAGGGCGACGCGGTATTGCGCGGGATCCGGCGGCTCATACGTCAGCGGCGGATATTTCAACTGTTCCGGGCGCTTCGGGATGGTGGTGGTCGTGCCGGCATCCACGGGTTGCCCGAGGGCGTTAACCAGTCCCAACGTCAGGACGCACACTGCGCTCAAGACCGAAATGATTCCTGCGCGTTTCATTGCCTCACCCCCTGGGCCACAACGTTTCCTTTGCGAGTATAAATGCCCACAAACCGGTTTTCCTTGGTAAAATATTTCTTCACAACGCGTTGAATATCCGCAGAAGTCACTGCCTGCACCTTCACTTCGGCTTCGTTGACTTCGCGCCAGTCGCCTTCCCCGTCGTTTTCGATGATGTTCATCAGAATGCGATAATTATCCGTCAACCTCCTGAACTGCCCCGCGGCGAAGTTATTCTTTACCTTCTGCAATTCCTCCGGCGGAATTTCCTCCTTTTTCAATTTCTCCAGCTCCGCGTAAATCCCCTGCTCCACTTCTTCGGGCGTGTGGCCTTCGCGCGCCTCGCCCCCGGCGTTGAACAGCCCGGCCCATTTTCGCGAATCCTGTCCGGCGTAAATATCCGTCGCCACCTGGGAGCCGAGCACCAAGCCCTTGTAAAGCCGGCCGGTGCGCGTGGCGAGGACCTGTCCCAGCACTTCCAGCGCGTAGGAATCCTTGTGGCCGAAGGGAACGGTGTGCCAGTTGATGTCCACCTGCGGATTGGCCTCGGCTTCCGCATACATGCGTTTCTCGGCGGATTGCGGCATCTCCAGCGTTTTCACGTCCGGCACTTCCTTGTCACCGCGCGGAATCCGCTCGAAATATTGCCGCGCCAGTTTCTCGGCGTCCGCGGCATGGAAGTCGCCCACAAGAATCAATGTGATGTTCTGCGGCGAATAGTAGGTCGCGTAAAACTCGTCGGCTTGCGGTTTCGAAATCGCCGGGATGTCCGATGGCCAGCCCAGCACGGGCCAACCGTAGGGAACCGACTCCCAGAACATCGCCTCCGATTCCTCGCCGAACTTGCCCAGCGGCGTGCTTTCCGTACGCATGCGCCGTTCCTCGAAGACCACGTCGCGTTCCGCGTAGAATTCCCGGAACACCGGATGGCGGATGCGCTCCGACTCCATCCACATCCACAACTCGAGCTTGTTGGCCGGGACTACGATGAAATACGCGGTCATGTCCTGCGAGGTGAAGGCGTTCATGCGCGTGCCGCCCTGCCGCGAATAGACCTGGTCGAATTCGTTTTTCACCAGGATTTTTCGTTCCTCGGCCACCAACTCGTCGAACTTCTTCTTCAGCTCGCGCCAGCGGGGCGTCATGTTTTCCGGTTTGAGGAGATCATCAATCTCGCCGCGCCGATATTGTTCCCGCATCTTCCGTTCCTCCGCGCGCATTTCGTCGCGGACCTTCTCCTGCGCCGCGAGAATCTGCAGGTCCTTCTCGTAGTCCTTGGTGCCGATCGTCTCCGTGCCCTTAAACATCATGTGTTCGAAGAGGTGGGCGATGCCCGTCATGCCCGGTTTCTCGCTCGAGGAGCCCACGTGCGCCACCCAGCCCCCGGCGACGGACGGCTCATCATGCCGCTCCACGAGGAGGAGTTTCATGCCGTTGGCAAGCGTCACCTCCTGCACCGGAACCTTTTGCGCGCACAACGAAAGCGCGAATGCGATTTGAAATGCAACGACCGCCACCAGAGATTTCTTGCCTTTGGTAATCATGCGAACCCGTGAAATGGATGTTTGAACCGGCCTGATATCACTGAGTTGTGACAAACCCTATAGAACCGGCGTTCAAGCGCCAACGAAAAAACCGATTTCGCCCCGCCACCCCCTTTCAAAGCCCGGAATGGGAATGCGCAATGCCTTCGAGGAACCGCGCTGTCCCGTGATAGAAATAATGTCCCAACCCGATGGTGAACACCGCACACCCGTAGAGACTGTGCTGGACGGCCACGAGAGGCAGCGACCGCGTTCGCATATAGGTAGTCGCGAATAACCATCCCGCCACAAACGTGAGAATGATGGCGATGGAATTTGCGAAGACAATATGGGCAAACGCAAACGCCACGGAGCTTGCGAGCAACAGGAGCCAGGTGTTCCCCAGGATCGGGCGATAGCGATGCAGGAAGTAGGCGCGATAAATGATCTCCTGCGGCCACACCGACAGAATCGGATAGGCAACCATCACGACCGCCCAGAAAACCGGCTGCTCGCGTGGAAAGCGAAATAGTTCGCGCGGATTCAAACACCAAACCAGCGCCCCCAATAACGGCAGGACCAGCAGCCATTCCAGAAACATGCGCCTCCATGCCGTCCAGGGAACGTGAAACCTGGCCAATTGCCCGCGATCGAAGGAAGAATCGCTTCGCAATCTGAGGAACAGCAGGAAACTCATGATCACCAACACCAGAATGATGGGCCACCTCAGGCGCCAGCAGAGTACGGGCGCGAGCACGTAGAACACAGCAAGTTCGCACCAAAGAAAAAGTTGGCGCCGATTTGTAACATCCCCTTTCATGTATCTGCGCTACGATGCATCGCGATCAGTAGTTCCTGCAACACCGCTCCGGCTGCGCCGGCGAGGACAAAATGAGCTTTCCCCGTAAGCGGTGTCGGTTGCGGATTGATTTCCACAACGATTGCACCCGCAGCATGGGCTTCGAATGGCAGCGAGGCTGCGGGATAGACCACGGTGGAGGTCCCGATGGAAAGAAAGACATCGCAATGCGTGCTGGCTTTTGACGCGCGTTCCATCTCTGATTCGGGCAGAGGTTCCTCGAACCATACCACGTCGGGACGCAGAAGGCCGCCGCAATTCGGGCACCTGGGCGGGATATCGCTGGTATCGGGCCAGCTCGTGACGACCGTGCCCTCGTCAAAACATTTGGTTCTGGTGATGTTGCCGTGGAGTTCGATGACGTTGCGGCTGCCGGCGCGTTGATGGAGACCATCCACGTTCTGTGTGACGAGATGAAATTGCGAAAAGAGTTTCTCCATTTCCACGAGCGCGAGATGCGCGGGGTTTGGCTGTGCGTTCGCCACAAATTTGCGCCGCCATTCATACCATTCCCAAACCAGGCGCGGGTTGCGACGGAAGGCGCGCGGAGTGGCGAGATCCTCCGGACGGTATTGCGCCCACAGGCCTGTCCGCGCATCCCGAAAGGTGGGCACACCGCTTTCGGCCGAAACACCGGCTCCGGTGAGGACGGTCACGCGCCGCGCAGCCGCGAAGTGTTGGAGCAATTCGGCCGGAATCATGAATGAGTATTAGCCCTGCGTATCGGGAATGGCAATCGCACGATGCAAGGGAACAAATCAATCCATTCGGATATTTATATTCAAAATAGTGCCACCCGTTAAATTATAAGTTGCGTGTAACCTATTTTATGTGCTAATGGTCTTACACGTTCGATGAGAAACTGCATCAACATATCAACCGCGAGTTGGCCGACGATGTCGGTCCCGAAAACCGGGACACGTCATAGCCGGTATAACCCCGGTTGTGCGTTTAGCCTGGGATCCACACTCGCCATCGGGCAACGGCCCGAAGGTAATTTGGATGGACCAGGTGTAAGCAGGCTCTGAAGAACGAACGAAGGATTTCTCCAACCCTGCTTGCGAAACGTAAGCAGGGTTTTTTATTTCCCTGAAAACTGTCGGCGATGGCCGCAAACGAAAGGCAAAGAATCCGTGAACGACAATAGAACAACGTCTTGATGATGTCAGACAGTGCCAAACGAATTCGGGCGCAGGAATGCCGAGGCATTCCACCCGCGGGGTCTGCCCATCGAAGGCGAAAACGCGCGCCGAAACGATTTGAAACGCTTTTACAATTTAAAGGCTTCGCAGGAGGTGTGCCTCTAAACACCGAAAGAACCACCGTGAAACCGTGGGTTGGTATCTCACCGAGATAGCAAGAGGTGTTTGTTCTTTGTTGAAATGGCACGGGCCGGGACTGAAACAAGTCCCGGCCCTTTTACTTTCGCGGTTATGATTTAACAGCAGAATGGCTCCTCGCCAGGGAGCTTGTCCGAGTGCAACTCCCGGCGACCGCCCCAGGATTCAATCCCACATCTTGACGCTGCTCCAGATCGTCTTGGTCGCCGCGTTGAAGCTGCCGTAGAGTCCGTATTTCAAGTTGAACGAGCCTCCTTTGCCGCCGCCGCCGGACCATTTCCTTGTCCCGTTGACGTAGACGCTGAGCGTATTGGCGTTCAGGTCGTGGATGAGGTTCACGCGCTCAGTCTTCCCGAAACATCCGGTGGCGATGGTGACGCTGCCACCCTGTTTCTTCAACGTGCCGCCGCTGGAACTGTATCCCTTGATCATCAAGATCGGGCCGCTGGCGCTGCCGTCGAAGATTTGCACGCAGCTCTGGTTGTCGATCCCGTTGAAGATCTGGAGATTGCCCTGGAACTGCCGGCGGCCGCTTGTGTAATGCGAGTCGGTGTCGCGTTCGACGCGGTTGGACGCGGCCGTTTTCAGGCCAAAAGTCTCGGAACTGCTGCTCTTGGTGTAATACATCGAGGGCAGGCTGAAGCTGCTGACGCTGTGCTGATGATGCACGTCGCCTACTTCGTAATCGATGAAACCGCCAATGCTCATGCGGTGCCAGCCTGAGCCGATTTGCGCCGGCGCGGTCGCGGCAGTGAACAAAACCGTTGTGACGAGGCCGAGGGAAATGACGTTTAGTCTGGGTGATATTTTCATGGTTGTTGGATGAGCGTACAACGTTTCGGGTTATGTGCTGCGAGAGTAGCAGACCGGCGCAGTAGGAAGGTAGTCGTCAGTTTGTGCGACACACCTGGTCGCCAACACAATTTGAATTTCAGATAAGTCGCGCGCCAGCGTGCGGCAGGATCTCGAAAAGTTAGAATGCGGGTGCATTTCGGTTGGCCGGCAGAGCAGCAATGCCCCGGTCCCGAAAACCGGGTGAGCCTCCGCGCTGCGTGGGCACAATCCCCGCACTTCAGCCAATCATTTTTATCAACCCCAACGAAAGGAAATCCATGAAACCTGTCATCCGTTACCAGAGCCAGTTGCTCTTTCGCAGGAGCTACAAGCCCGAACGCGCCATACGGATTCGATTGGCGCCGGGTGTTCGCTTCACAATTCGACCAGCCCACCGATTCGGGCAAAAGCCCCGAATTGAAAGCGTCTCGTAGGAGCCGTCGTGGTCAATGCGTTGACTTGGACCTGGTCGCAATTTCACTCGGTCGCGAGACCGAGTGGCTCAAGGGACGCCGAGGAAGACGAGCGGGCGGGAGCGAAAGCTTCCGCCCGCAGTCTCCATGGCGATCAAAGAAAAGGCTGCTTATGAAAACAAAATACAAACGGCGCGTGTGCAAGTTTCGACTGAACCTGCCGCCTTATGGTGGCTCCTATTACATCGAGCGCGCATTGAAATTGGAATCGGCGCTCGCAAGGGAACCGAAGGTGCTCCGGTTGGAGATGGCGGGCGACGGGGAGATTCCGGCCGACACGGCGCTGCTCATTCGCTCGATCTTGTTGAACCGTTCACCCAAGACCACGCTCGTCACGAATGCGCGGTCCAGCCTCCAAGGCGGTTCGGTGCTGGTATGGCTGCTAGGGGATCAACGCCTGATCCGCGACGATGCCCGCGTGTTCTTCAAACGCAATCCACTGGCAGATGAAGATCCGGTGGAAGTTTACGCCGGTCTGAGCGAAACGGAGCAGAAGTACAGGGATTCGTATTCGTCCATCGATCCGGAAGACGCAGATTACGAGCGGGTGCTTCAGTTCATCAATGAATTCCTACCGGTGAAGGAATTTGCGGGACGAATTGTCAACGTCGCGGTGCTGCGCGAGTTCGGACTGGTCGCGAACGAGCACGTGGACAATTTGCTGGCCACTGCTTTCTCGAAAAGGGATCGGGCAGCGGCCTTTACCTGAATCAGGAGGAAATAGGGGAAAGGACAACGGGAGCGCTGAGGGCTGAAGATCGGAAGATGTGGATGCTACAATGCGGGAGAGAGCAGAAGCTCTCTCCCGCGAAATATTGGTGATTTCGAAACAGAAAGTTTTTATGCTTGCGAATGAAATGGAGCATGGTTCTGAAGAGCAACTGGAACTTGGGTCTACGCCTTCGAGCGAATCCGTAAGGATCGCGGCGGCGCGCGAAAGGGTGTTGGCCGCCGTCAACTCCTCCCGGCTCACTACGATGGAAGAAAGAGTCGCATGGCTCTTAAACAATTATCCGAACACTCGCGATTCCGACATTACGCTTCAAATAAAATATTGGCAGGCATTTGAATCGGATCATTATGATGGATGGCCATTGTCTGTTCGTGAATATTACCGCCTACCGAAACTTACATCCATTTCTCGCGCCAGAGCGACAATCCAAAATAGGCTAGGACTGTTTCAGGGTAGCGAAGAAGTGAGAAAACGCAGGAAGCAATTACAGGACCAACAACACACGAACGCGGCCAGGAAACGGGCGAATTTCCGTCGATACACAATCTTCGTTGATGAAAGCGGGAAGAACGAAGACAATTTGGTCGTCGGTAGCATGTGGTATCTGGAAGGTACCGAAACGCTAAAAATCTATAATCTCTTGGAGGACTGGAAGACGTCCCGCGCAATTGATTATGAGTTTCATTTTAAGGCAATCACCGAGGCTAAGCTGCCGCACTATTTAGAACTTGCAGACTTGCTTGCCGGTAGCACTGCAGCAGTGAGTTTCAAAGTCATAAGCGTCGCGCGTCGCGGAATCGCGAACCTGCATGAGGCTTTGCTCACGTTGACATATCATTTAATTGCCAGAGGAGTAGAGCATGAACACTCTACTGGAAGAGCTCTGCTTCCGCGAGGAATTCAAGTCTGCAAAGATGCTGAAGAACCTGGGCAGGATAAGCTATTTGCCGCCGAGCTTGCCGATCGCTTAAAGCAGGCTGCGGCAACGCGCTTTCGAGAGGACCTCTATGTAGAGGAATGCTCTGCGGAAGACTCCGCCGGGAACGTCCATCTTCAACTCGCGGATCTATTTACGAGCAGCGTTCACCGCCAATTAAACGCCACCGGAGAAAGAAAGCATCCCAAGGATAAATTTGCCGATTATTTCCTTGGCAAGCTTGGCATCCGTATTGATGCGAAAAACACTGAATCTGCTGGCGATATGACAGTGCATATTGTGCTGTAGCTTCGTCTGCCGTAATCGCTCTCGACAGCCCAGAACGACGGCGTACGCGGGCGGCTTCGTACCGCTGAACAACCGCGAGGCTGCACCGGACATTAAGCCATACGACATCGCGGGCGGGAGCGAAAGCTTCCGCCCGTACTTTTCAAACGGGACGCGGTCGGATACGGTTCGGCGATAAATTTGTGAGCGCACATGCCAATAAGTGGATAACCACCACTGCGGTCGTCAGCCTCGTCGCGGGGATGGTTCTGGCACACCTTGTCGAGCCGTGTGTGCGGGTGGAGAAAATCATTCTCGCGGGAGACACGCCTGCGATTCACATCGTTTCAACGTCGCCTAGGCCGCATCCGGTCGCGTTGCTGGCGCATGGGGTGACGGCGTCGAAGGAAACTCTGTTTCGCATCGGCGAAGCGCTGGGGGCGGCGGGGTTTGACTGTTACGCGGTGGACGAAGCGGGTCACGGGGAGTCGCGGCTGCCTTTTCTTCGGACCGATATCGTAAATCAACTGGGCCGTGTCACGCAGGCAATTGGCAGGGTGGACGTATTCATCGGGCATTCGATGGGGGCGGGCGTGGGGGCGGCCTGCGTTCAGAATGGCGATCTTCGCCCCAAACTGTTTGTTGCGTTGGGGGCGGACCCATACTTTGGCGAGCGGGGGCCGCCGCTGCTTTTGCTGGGCGGCTATTTTGAAGAACTCGTCCGTCCAACCCGCCTGAAAGAGCGCTCGGACGCGCGGGTGGTGATATCACCCTGGTCCGATCACGCGCTCGAGGTCTGGGACCCGCGCCTGGTCAAGACCGCGGTGGACGCGGCTTGCGCTGCCGTTGGAAAAGAGCCCCCTCCGGCTCCGCGGTTCTGGATGGTGCGATTTGCCGGACTGGTGTTGGCAACGATGGGAGCGCTCATTTTGATTTGGCGTCTGCCGGAAATGGGTCCGCTCAATCGGTTTCGTGGCATTTTTATTCCCGGCATAATCATCGTTGTGGTTTGCCTCGCAGCGGATAAGTGGGTGGGATCGGCTTTGAACCTGCATCGCATTCCATTGCAGGTTGCCATCGGCGTAGTGGTCTGGCTGGCACTCGCGGGGATCGGCAAGCTCGGAATTCCCCGATGGAGCCTGGCAGTGGTCGTGGGAATGGTGACAATCGCGTGCATTTTCGCCGGGCTGGGGTTTCTGTGCATCATGGGAGCGGTTGTGACACTGTTCTTTTGCGCGGGAACTGTCCTCGGGGGAATTGCGGCACGCGGAGCACCACGCTGGAATGGCGATGTCGCGCTCGCGATTTTTGTGGGATTTGCCATTGGGCAATGGATCCCGAATTTTTTTTGATTTTTCGTTTTTGAATCCCCTTGGCCGATTAGTTCAGGCGGCGGCCTGCAAAGCCACCTCGACAAGTCGGGAGTGCAATTCCAGCACGGGATTCCGTTCCTTCGGCATAAGTGTTGGGAGACACACGCCGCGCCTCCAACGCGGAATACAGGGCGCACTACCGACATGCCCGTCCATTTCTCAAGTGAATCTGGTCTGCCCGCAGAGACCCCGCACGGTCGAAGTAATGGCCGGACATCGTTTCAGTGCACTGGGGAGTTCCCAAGAGCGGTGAATAGACTCGTCAATCCCAAAGGAATGTTTAAATTTAAAATCAATAGGCTTAAACCGATTTTGCGATGCCATTTCGTTATCCTTGTTATGTCAGGCTGCAGGCCAATTTGGGCAGGATCGACGCCATCTGCGGATATGCGACCATCGCAGTAGATCTTCTTTCCGAGGAGCTCCAGGAAAATTCGAATCCTCGCGAGTGGCTCTCTGGGACTGCAAAGCACCGCGGTATCGTTTTGCATGACGTTGACGATCAACTTCTACCTCATCGTTTGGCACAAATGTTCATCGTAACGGTTCACGCTCAACTCGAGGAGTTCTTGCATGCTTTTCTTGAAGACCACACGGAATCTCAAGCGTGGGACAAGAAGGTTGAGGGAGAACCGCTGTTTTTGTATGTGATGAAGAATCTCGGCATGCTCCATCGGGGCTCATGCGCGCAGGACAGAGAAACGGTTGAATATTATCGGCTAATCCGAAATCGCTTTTCGCATATTGAAGTGAACCCGAAGAAAATCGAAAATCAACGGAAACAGCTTCGGAAGTTGCTAAATGTCACGAAAGATCACGTCCCTCCAAAATCTTATGAACAAGTAGATTACGGAGATTTTGATTTGTTCACGAAAGCTGTCAAATCCGTTGCATGCCAAATGTGCCTTGCGGCAAAGCCGTCGGATTTGGCCTTGGCTCAACTGGCGAGAAGCGGCAACTACCTTCGGCTGAGACGATACCGAAATAATCCAAAGCGCTACACAAATGCGCTTAGACAGAAATTAGCGATGGATTATGGGCTCGACGAGGCTGAGGCAACTGTCATCATTAAGCTGGTTCTTGGAAGTTAGCTTAATGGCAGAGCGGCGGCGGCAATCAGAGAAGAATCATTAGACTTCTTTGATTACTGCCGCAGATTGAGGTTCGAATCCTCAACGTCCAAGACTTTTAGAACTGAAAGGAGCACGACGATTCCCGAACCGCAAAGTCCTCGCACGTTCGAAGTAATGGCCGGATACCGGGTTGCGTGCGCTCGGGCGACTTCAGGGGCAGCCTAAAGTAAGGCGCTTTCTTCGGGAGCAAAATCAAGCGGAAGCGTCACCCGCCGCTCTAACCATTTCACGCGACGCGAATACCGGTGTCCCGATTCAGAATCGGGATTCAACTCCGCCTTCGTGTCGCGGTCTTTTTATGGTCAAGGCTCGGCGGAGAACGGGCAATACCGCTGCGCCATCGCATCCATAGATCCCGGAGGACCACGCGGCATTGCATTCGATGACAGCCCAACCTCGTTCTCGGATCGCTCCGACATCGATCACACAAGCCTCCGGGGTCTGGACGTTGGAATCGCGAAGGAAGGTGTTGCAAAATTCCACTGCTTCGGACAGTTCGGCATCGGACCACATTTTATTTTCATCACGAGCCTCCTTTCCGTGTCGCCAATAGGAAGAGGCCGTTTTCACCGACCTTTCGGAAATGAAGCAACGATATTCTACATCCCAGCGAACGATTTCCTGAATGAGAACAGGAAGCGAATCGGCTATCATTTGGCGGGGGGGCAAATCCCTTCCCGAATCATAAACGCGAGCATCAAACTCTTTGCCGCTCGCAGACTTGATAAATCGAGGCTCCAAGCAATCACGCGCTTCCTTCATTGTGGCCAAGTGAACCGATCTTTTTCGCCAACATTCCGGAATCGTTGGAAGCCAATCGTTCGCAGGGCCGAGAAGTTCGAGGCCCAAAGTCTGGGCAATGTGTGTTGCGAGTAACGGCTCTCCGTAAATGGCAACGTCTGCCGCGTCGAGCTCTGGCACTTTCCAGCCGTGCACGCGGTGAACACTCCAGCCAAGCCGGACGGCGCCTCGCCACAATTCTTGCGCGTCATCGGTTTGGCGCGGAGTCAATAATAATGTCGGCATCAGAATTTAATCCCTCCAATTGTTATCCCAAATGGATGCGGATGAAAAGCCATTGGGCTGCAAACTTTGGCAGTGAAGTCCCGGCTCTTAACCGGCGAGAACACGGTGCAAATCCGTGGCGGCCCACCAATTTTTTCGGTTGAATCGGGGAACGATTCAGACCGAAGCCCCAATACATGGACACGCCAACGGGCCTGCAATGTCCAATAAGAAGATTTCCACGGGCGGCTCCGCTGCTGCAGCAGCGAGGTCGTCCGCGCATGGAGGAGGAAGCGGGACTGAAAAATAGTTGAGAAGGCAGGCTCGCCGCAGTCGCGAGCGCGTCTTCTGCTCTCCCGTTCTTCCTCCTAGAATACTTTCAATGCTCCTGTAGCTCAACTACCAGAGCGCGACGCTTCGAACGTCGGAGATGCGGGTGACCCCGAAGCAGTCGGGGCTACCGGGAGTGCCAATTCGGCGGTGTGCATGGAGCATCACCGGCTGGAGGCCCCAATTTCTTCGCTCGCGTGGTCCAAGTCTTGGCAGACTCCACCGGAGACACGACGTCGAGAACGTCGCCAGTGTCCCGACGAGTCGGGATCGCGAGCACCAATTTGGCCTGCAAGCACTAAAGTGATGCAACGGACTTTTAATCCGTAGAACAGGGCGCGTTACCCTGGCGGGCCACCAATTGAATGCCGGTCGTCCAATCGCAGGACAGCGCTCCCGCATGCGGGACGCGAAGGCGGGTGCACTGCAATTCGCGAAGCGAACGTCTCTTATGGGCAAGTGATTCGCAGGGCTTGGGAAGCCCATTCCAGCCCCGGCAGCCAGCTTTTGGCAGTACGCAAGCACCCGCCCGGTGGTGAAATAGCATCGCGTCTGGCCTACACCCAGAAGTCGAGGGGGCAGAACCTTCCCGGGCGACCACTTTTAATTGCCTCGTTGCACAATCAGCAGTGCGCCGGTCTCTGACACCGGATGTCCTGGAGCAAAGCCAGGCGAGGCAGCCAATTTTAAGCAGGCGAATTTACACGTGTATGAAGGGCGGGAATGCTAAAACATTCGCGCTCTTGAGAACTTTGGATTTATTCGCCGCTGTTTGGCTGACCGTGCTCAACGCGGTCACCCTTGTCACGTTCGGTTTTGACAAGTGGCGGGCATCAGGATCGGAACGGCGCGTGTCAGAATTCTCACTGGCACTACTGGGTGCACTCGGCGGCTGGCCCGGCGGTTTGCTGGGGATGAGCGTTTTTCGGCACAAGACCGCCAAGTTGACTTTCAAACTAAAATACGCCCTGGCCTTGATCCCCTTCGTCGCGGAGGTCTGGGCCTGGCTGCATTGGCGCTAATTCTTCCATTCAATAAGGGACAAACACCGAAGAATTTCGGCTGTGCACCTGAAGCGCATTGGCCGTTTGCAGACACATGAATGACATACTGAACAAGTCGATTGTGCTGGTGCTGAACCGCAACTGGCAGGCGATTAACATTCGCTCGCCGCAGGAGGCTTTTTGCATGATGGCCACCAACGTTGCAACCGGCCTGGAGATCGAAGGGGAGGACCACATCCGTCCCGTGACCTGGGACGAGTGGATCACTTTGCCGATTCGTTTGCACGACAATGCCGTGCAGACGGTGCGCGGTTCCGTCCGCGTGCCGACGGTCATTGTGGCCGTGAACTTCGCCAAGGTGCCGAAGAAGCGTCCGAAGCTCTGCGCGCGAACGATTCGCGAGCGCGACGGCAATCGCTGCCAATACACGGGGCGTGTGCTGCGCCCGGAGGAAGGCAGCCTGGACCACGTGCTGCCCCGCTCGCGCGGCGGCCGGGACACGTGGGAAAACCTGGTGTGGTCGAGCAAGGATGTGAACGCCCGCAAGGGCAATCGCCTGCCGCACGAGGCCGGCCTGAAGCTGCTCACGTTCCCACGCGCGCCGAAGGAGATTCCGGCATCGGCGCTCATCCGGAACACGCACGGGATCCCGGAGTGGGAACTGTTCGTGCAGAAGTGATCAAGGTTGAATCAGGCGGGCGGGTTGCGTGCGATCCGCCCGCTTCTTGATGGAGTGGTGCATCCGGCAGGACTTGAACCTGCAACCTTCTGATCCGAAGTCAGAAGCTCTATCCAATTGAGCTACGGATGCGACGGGCGCGCGGCCGAGGGCGCCGCGCACAACCTCTTCCATTGAGCCACGGTTTGGATTAAAATTCAATCAGCAAAGCCGGCCGGCCATCGTGACGATTGAACAAAAGAAACAGCATCTGCTCGCGACGCTTTCCCAGATTAGCGATTCCCAGCGGCGTTTCGCGCATGTGGTGGAGTGCGGCCGGCGCCAGCCGGCGCTGGAGGAGGCGCTCAAGACGGACCAATTTCGCGTGGAAGGATGTCTCGCGCGGCTCTGGCTGGTGCCGTCCTTTCGCGAGGGAAGGTGCCATTTCCGGACGGACTCGGATTCGGCAATCATGAAGGGTGTGGCTGGATTGTTGTGTGAATTCTACAGCGGGCAGACGCCGGAGGAGGTGGTCACGACCACGCCGTATTTTCTCGCGGACGTGGGGATCACGCAGCATCTCAGCCCGAATCGCCGCAACGGGCTTGGGCGCATCTGGGAACGGATGCGGGACTTCGCCGCGGCGCAACGCACATGAACACGGCGTTTCTCGACAGCCACAACCATCTGCAGGACGCGCAGCTCGCGCCGCACCGCGACGCCATTCTTGCGGAATTGCAAGGGCGCAACGTGGCGCGGATGGTGGTCAACGGCACGCAGGAGAGCGATTGGCCGGCGGTGCAGGAACTGGCGCGAAAAAGTTCGATGATCGTCCCGTCGTACGGGCTGCATCCGTGGTTCGTGCGGGAGCGCACGGAGGATTGGAAGAAGTCGCTGGAGCGTCATCTGGGCGAGGCGCCGGCGGGCGTGGGGGAGATCGGGCTGGACCGTTGGATTGAGGGTTACGATCTGCCGCAGCAGGAGGAGGTGTTCCTCTGGCAATGGCGGCTGGCGGCGGAGCGGAACCTGCCGGTGAGCGTGCATTGCCTGCAGGCGTGGGGGCGGCTGCTGGAATTGCTCAAGCGCGAGCCGCGCCCGAAGTGCGGTTTCCTGCTGCACTCGTACGGCGGGCCGAAGGAGATGATTCCCTCGTTTGCGGCGCTGGGCGCGTATTTCTCGGTGTCGGGATATTTCGCGAACGAGCGCAAGGCGCGGCAGCTTGAGACATTCTGCCACGTGCCGCCGGAGCGATTGCTGATCGAGACTGACGCGCCGGACATGCTGCCGCCGGCCAATTTGATCGAGCATCCGCTGGCCGATCCCGCCGGCAAGGCCGTCAACAATCCCGCCAACATCGCCGCGATCTACCGCTGGTTTGCGGGAACGATGAATGAATCAACGGAGGCGCTGGCGTCGCATGTCGCGCAGAATTTCAGCCGGTTGTTCGGCGGGATTGTGCGGAAGTGAGCGAGTGCGCGTCCGCGGCGAGCCGACTGACGATGTGCGCCGCGGCGACAAGTCCGAATGCGCCGGTGACGAAGCTCGCGGTGCCGTAGCCGACATCGCAGGTGAGGCGCATGTCGGCCCCCGGGTCGCGCTCGGCACAGACGCCGCCATCGGCAGCGGGATAGACGGGCGGCTCGGTGGAGTAGACGCAAGCGACGTGGAAGGATTTTGCGCCGCGCGGAAAGCCGTGCCCGGCGCGGAGTTTGTTTCGGGTCTCGCGCAACAGGCGATCGTGGCTCACCCGCGACAAGTCTGCCACGCGCACGGCGCTGGGATCGCGGCGTCCGCCCGCAGCCCCGGCGGTGATGACGGGAATCCCGGCCTTGCGGCACGCGGCGATCATCAGGGCTTTCTTGCTCGAACGGTCGATCGCGTCGAAGACGTAGCTGAAGGGCGTGGCGAGGATTTCGTCGGCGCTGACTTCGGTGAAGAAGGCGGCGACCTCGTGCGTTTTGCATCCGGGATTAATGGCGCGCGCGCGGCGGGCCATGACTTCGACCTTGGCGCGGCCGATTTCGCCGTCGAGCGCGTGGAGTTGGCGATTGACGTTGCTGACGCAGACTTCGTCGAGGTCGACGAGGGTGAGTTCGCCGACGCCGGAGCGGGCCAGGGCCTCGACGGCCCAGGAACCGACGCCGCCGATGCCGATGACGCACACGTGCGCGGCGCGCAACCGCGCGAGACCGTCCGCGCCGAACAGCCGCCCGATCCCGCCGAAGCGCTCGTCAAAGTCATTCATCGGGACAAATTATGAATTTCGAATTTCGGATGGCAAATGAGAAAAAAGGAATTTAACCGCGGATTTCGCGGAGAACGCGGATGGATGGGGACTGGCGGCGGGACGCCCGCGCTACACAGCTTGGCGATGTTCGAAATTACTCCGGGCGGGCGGTGAGGGAACCGGGCGGCTTGAGCGAAGGCGTGGGTTGCGCGGCATTCGTGCGCGGTTGAGCGGGATGCTGCGGCTGGGCCCGGATGAACTGCGCTCGGCGGCAGGTCTGGTGGCAATAGACGCAGTCGGCAGTGACCCTGGCATAAACGTCCAGCACGCCGGGAGTGTCCTTAAGATGCGCCTCTTGGATCAACGCCAGCACGTCCTTCTGAAAGTTCGCGGTCCTGGCCGCGTAATCCGGGTTTTTGACAACCACCCAGGTGTTCGTCTGGCTCATGTCCCAGATATGAATGGCGTTGGTGACGATCTCGTCGTAGTTCTCGAGCGCGATTCCCTCGATGATGCGTTGCGAATAGCTGAGCTTGTGGCGCATGAAGACGGCGGTGGCGCTCATCTTCGGCGGGTCGGATTGCGTTTGCGCCGACGCTGCGCCGGCGGCGGCCAGCAACAGCACGATCGCCAGGGTTCTCATTCCAATTTTTCGAGCATTCATATGTCCCCAAAAAAGGGCGATTCTACCAATTAGAATATCGGACGGCGGCACGAAACGGACTCTCCGCAAATTGGCGAACCAATTGCATTTTTTGGCGCGGGTGAGGCGGAGTTTAACCGCGGATTTCGCGGAGAAGCGCGGATGGGGTGAAGAGGGCGGAGGCCGATGCGCTGTTTTCCAGGTTGCCGGATGGCGATTGTCTGGCAGGTTTTTAGCATGGGGAAGATGACGCCACTTCTCTCGAAGGACGGTCCGTCCACCGAAGAGTTGCCCACGCCGCAGGTCCTGGCCTATCAACTCAAGCCGGACGAGGCCAACGCGATCCCGAATAATCCGCGCCTGCCACTGCTGGTGTTTGAGGGCGCGTTCGAGATTCCGGTGCGCGATCTGCCGGCGTCAATCGAATCGGTGTTCACGGCGAATCATTGGACCGGCTCGTGGCGCAACGGCATCTACCCGTTCCATCATTATCACAGCATCACGCACGAGGTGCTCGCGGTGTATCGCGGGTCGGCGGACGTGCAATTCGGCGGGCCGCGCGGCATCCTGCAAACGGTCCGCACCGGCGACGTGATCATCATTCCCGCCGGCGTGGCGCACAGGAATGTGGGCGCGAGCCCCGATTTCGCCGTGGTGGGCGCATATCCGGACGGCCGGACGCTGGACATGAATTACGGCAAGCCCGGAGAAATGGCGGCAGCGATCGCGAACATCCGGAATGTTCCCCTGCCCCGGCGCGATCCGGTGTATGGAGCGCGCGGGCCGATGTTTGAGCATTGGCTGGAGTGAGTTGCGAGGACGGAAGGTTGACGGAACGCCGAAAGTTTCCTTGCAGGATGAAGGAGCGGCGCGCAGGAGTGGTGCCCCCCTGCCCTCTCAAATCTCAAATTCCTACCGGCTCTCTTCCCGCGCCATCAGGACCTTTCTGGATGGAACATAGTTGGCGATGAATTCGCGGCGGAACTCGCTGAACGTTCCCGCGGCCAGCTCGGCGCGGACGCGCTGCATCAATTTCAGGAACATGTGCGAGTTGTGCACGCTCACCATGCGCAAGCCGAGAATTTCCCCCACGTTCAACAGATGCCGCAGATATGCCCGCGTGAAGTTCCGGCACGCATAACATTCGCAGCCCTCCTCGATCGGCCGGAAATCCGCCTTGTTGAACCCGCCCTTGATGCTGATGGTCCCCTTGGCCGTGAACGCCGTGCCGTTCCGCGCCACGCGGGTGGGCAGCACGCAATCGAACAAATCCACCCCGCGCGCGACCAATTCCACCATCTGCGCCGGCGTGCCCAGGCCCATCGCGTAACGCACCTTGTGCGCCGGTAGGAACGGCTCGGTGTGCTCCACCGCCCGCATCATCTCGCGCTCCGGTTCGCCCACGCTCACGCCGCCGATCGCATAACCGTCAAACTCCATCGCCACCAGCGTCTTCGCGCATTCCTCGCGCAACGCCGCGTCGCTCCCGCCCTGCACGATGCCGAACACCATCTGCCCGGCCGCGCGCGGCTGTTCCCGGCATTCCCGCGCCCAGCGGATCGTCCGTTCCACCGCCGCGCGCATCTCCTTCATCGGCGCGTCATGCGGCGGACAATCGTCGAACACCATGGCAATATCCGATCCCAGCACGCGCTGGATGTTCATCGCCTCCTTCGGCCCGAGGAACAACAGCGACCCGTCCAGGTGCGACCTGAACTCCACGCCGTGCGGCTTGATCTTGCGGATCTTCGCCAGGCTGAACACCTGGAACCCGCCGCTGTCGGTGAGGATCGGGTGCGGCCAATTGATGAACCGATGCAGCCCGCCCGCCGCCGTGATGATGTCCAAACCCGGCCGGATATGGAGATGGTAGGTATTGCCGAGAATGATCTGCGTCCCCATCTCGATCAATTCGCGCGGGTCGAGCGCCTTGACACTGCCCTGGGTGCCCACGGGCATGAACGTGGGGGTATCGATCACCCCATGCGCCGTCGTCAACCGGCCCAGCCGGGCCCGCGAGCCGGAGTCCGTTTTCAACAATTCGTACATCTCGACGGATGATGCAGGATGCGGGATGGGGGATGCAAGATGCGGGACCCGGATTTTAACACGAAGCTAACGAAGGTGCTCTAGTCCCAACGGGACGACCGGCAATAGCCCGGCACTTCCAGCGCGTGTTGCCCAAATCCGAGGAGCGTGGCATTCATGCCGCTTCACCTCCCGAATTCGGAGTGAAATTGCGAATGTTCCCCAACCGCCAACCATCGCCATGTCTTCTGGGCTGAAAGCCCGGGATATGATAGCCCAGGCTGAAGCGAGTCCGCGAGCGGCGGCCTGGGTCCAGATTGTTATTAATTATCCAAGCGCTGAAAGCGCGGCACGACCTGACCGCATTGTCGCGCTCACGCGTGTGTTCAGAACACCCGCAACCGCCCTGGTTCCAAACATGGGCAACACTCAAAAATCTCCCTTATTCGCCACTCCTCCACCCCTTTCATTCAAAATATCGGAAACAGTGGAAACCACCCCAAACTCCCCCGGACCCGCTCGCCCGCCCGAACCGCGGTAGGGTCGCATTCCACTGCGACCCTGACTACCGTCCCGCACGCGGGACCGTGCGAGCCCGCGAGCCTCCTTCCCATTCAGCCCCGCGATCATTCAGATATCCCCGATTAGCTGCGCATACCTCCCGCTCCCCTTCACAACCCCTTGCAAATCAACCCCGGCGTTTTCCCGAATATCTGCGCACCATCGCACTTAAGTGTGGGACAGGCGTGCGGCCGCATCCCCAAAAATCCCCAATCCGCAATCCGCAATCCGCAATCCCCCTCCCCCCATAAAATCTAAATCCCTCGCGATTATTGGTAACGCTCCCCGGGCTGTCGGCAAACACCTGGAAATAGCTGGAAAGTGCTGGAAGATGCTGGAAAGTGCTTGAAGGACCTTGAAGATCCCCGGAGCTCCCGTGATCGAATGGCCAGCCGCACCATGAGCCTGGTCGCCCACGGTACGGCGCGTCACTCCGGTTCCCTCGCCGTAACCTTGGCGAAGGTGGGTGCGCGCCGCCGAAATTGGCAGCCCCGAGCGCCCCAGCGCGCGCGTCGTTGCATTCCCCACTCCATTGGTCCAGCACCGCTGGTCCGAAAATTGGCCGCAAAAAAGCGCAGAATGCGCAAAGAACTCCCTTTTGAGCCTTTTGCGCCTCTTCGCGGCCATTCCCGACACGCAACACGTCCCACCCTTCGCCACCCACCGCGTCCACCCGAACCTTTCATACTGGATCTTGGATCTTGCGCCCGGTTTCCGTTTTCAATCCACATTCCCTGCCATCCTCCATCCTCCATCCTCGCGTTTTCCGATGCGCCCCTAAGGGGCGCCCCGGTCCGGCAGCCACATCGGCCACCGGACCGCCGCGTGCGGAACTGGCTCCTGAATTCTGACTCCTGACTCCTCGTCAGGCTATTTCAAAGAACACACGAGGGGACAAACCTTCCGCTTGGCTGGAATACTGAAAACTGAAAAACTTGAAACTGAACACTTCAGTCAGGTATTTCCCCTTGTACGACCGCTTCCGGCATACGCTGAGTCCTTATTTGTTCGACTCTGGCGCCAACCCGTTTGGCAGCCCAAAACTGCTTCCAAGAATATACAGTCTGGCCCGGATGTCAAATTCTTTGACTTCGACACTCCGCGTTTCCCGTGCCCCAACAGGGGCAATGGACATTAGCCAGCTACGAAGTGGCTGGTTTGCCATCCAAAAAGATCACGTCCCGGCAGGGACGGCGGAACCAACCCACCATCCTCCATCCCGTGTCCGCCGTAGCCTTGGCGAAGGCGGATCCATCCTCGCGTTTGTCCCTTTCGCCCCTTCATCCTGTAAGGATGAAAATCACTCAGCCCAGCGGTTGGCCCGAGC
>Ga0070741_10003055_pt1 | contig 42660 bp, 37 predicted proteins | sample Coa_R1_4_FD_66440 | JGI IMG/M metagenome (GOLD analysis project Ga0070741, IMG submission 66440) | Surface soil microbial communities from Centralia Pennsylvania, which are recovering from an underground coalmine fire - Coalmine... | ecosystem: Environmental > Terrestrial > Soil > Unclassified ... | reverse complement strand
GGATTGCAGGGCTGGATCAGTCCTGGAAATTCACCATCGCCAACCGAGTTGGAGGCGTGCGCAGGGCCGGGTCGGGCGGTTCGACATGATCAGGCGGCCTTGGCGATCGCTTCGCGCATGGCGCGGATTGTAGCCGCATAGTCCGTCGCGCCAAAGATGGCCGAGCCGGCGACGAAGGTATCGGCCCCGGCGGCGGCGATGGCGCCGATGTTGTCGGCTTTGACCCCGCCATCGATCTCCAGGCGGATTTCCCGGCCCGGATGCTTCGCCGTGTAGGCGTCGATCAGGGCGCGCGCCTCACGCAGCTTGTCCAGCGCGCTGGGGATGAAGCTCTGCCCGCCGAACCCCGGGTTGACCGACATCAGCAGCACCAGGTCCACCTTGTCCATGACGTAGCGCAGGTGGTCCAGCGGCGTCGCCGGGTTGAACACCAGGCCGGCCTGGCAGCCGGCGTCGCGGATCGCCTGCAGGCTGCGGTCGATGTGCCGGGTCGCTTCCGGATGGAAGGTGATCGAGCTGGCCCCGGCCTTGGCGAAGCTCTGCGCCAGCGCGTCCACCGGGCTGATCATCAGATGCACGTCGATGTGCGCCTTGACGCCGTGCTTGCGCAACGCCTCGCACACCATCGGGCCGATGGTCAGGTTCGGCACGTAATGGTTGTCCATCACGTCGAAATGGATCCAGTCGGCGCCGTCGGCGACGACCCGCGTCACTTCCTCGCCCAGCCGCGCGAAGTCGGCGGACAGGATCGACGGGGCGATGACGGCGGGCAGGCGGCTCATGGGGCGGGATTATCGCAGAACTTCAGCGGTTCGTGACCGGTTGCCGGTTGCCCGTGGAAGCCGGCTTCTGCGGTCACCGGCCACCGCCGGCCCAGTACCGGCAACCGTGCTTTGCACCCCGCGGCCGCTTTGCATACAGTGGCGGCCTCGTTCCGGATTTTGCTCATGATCGCTGCAATGGGGCTCGCTTTCGCGCTGCACGTGCTGTCCGCCGTGGTCTGGGTCGGCGGCATGTTCTTCGCGTACGTGTGCCTGCGGCCTTCGCTGGCGGAGATGATGCCGGCCGAGCGCGCCGCGCTGTGGGTGCGCGTGCTGGGCCGCTTCTTCGCCTGGGTGCTGGCGATCGTGCCGGCCATGCTGCTCACCGGCATCGGCATGATGCAGCTCAGCGGCGGCATCGCCGCCGCCGGCATCCGCGTGCATGTCATGATGGGCCTGGGCATCGTCATGATGCTGCTGTTCCTGCACGTCTACTTCGCCCCGTTCAAGCGCCTGCGCAAGGCGGTGGCCGACGGCGACGTGCGCTTTGCCGCCGAGCAGGTCGGCGCGATCCGCAAGCTGGTGGCGGTGAACCTGACCCTGGGCATCGCCGTGGTGCTGGTCGCCACCGCCGGTAAATACCTGCTGAACTGAGTCGAGCGATGACGTCCAATCAAGAAGGTCTGTTCGAATCGCGCATCGAGAGCCTGCCGCTGATCCACCGCGGCAAGGTGCGCGACCTCTATGCCCTGGGCCAGGAGCACCTGCTGATCGTCACCACCGATCGCCTGTCGGCGTTCGACGTGGTGCTGCCGCGGCCGATCCCGGGCAAGGGCCGCGTGCTGACCGAACTGACCGCGTTCTGGATGCGCCGCTTCGAAGGCCGCATCGCCAACCATTTCGCCGCCCCGGCCGTGGACCTGGCGCGTTATCTGCGCCCCGAGGAGCTGGCGCAGTGCGAAGGCCGCGCGGTGGCGGTGCGCAAGCTGCGCGCCCTGCCGGTGGAGGCGGTCGCCCGCGGCTACCTGATCGGCTCCGGCTGGAAGGACTACCAGGCCAGCGGCGCGGTCTGCGGCGTGTCCCTGCCGGCGGGCCTGCAGATGGCCGACAAGCTGCCGCAGCCGATCTTCACCCCCGCCTTCAAGGCGCCCAAGGGCGAGCACGACGCCAACATCTCCTTCGCCGAAGTCGAGCGCCTGGTCGGCCCGCAGCTCGCCGCGCAGGTGCGCGACACCACGCTGGCGCTGTACCGCGAGGCGGCCGACTATGCCGCCGGCCGCGGCATCATCATCGCCGACACCAAGTTCGAGTTCGGCGTCGACGAGGCCGGCAAGCTGCACCTGATCGACGAGGTGCTGACGCCGGATTCCTCCCGCTTCTGGCCGGCCGCCGGCTACCGTCCCGGCATCAGCCCGCCGAGCTTCGACAAGCAGTTCGTGCGCGACTACCTGGAAACGCTGGACTGGAACAAGACCGCGCCGGGGCCGCAGCTGCCGGATGAGGTGGTGCGCAGGACGGCGGAGAAATACCGCGAGGCGCAGCGTCTGCTGACCGGCGCCTGAGCCCCGCCGCCGGATCCCGCTTGACCGGGGCCGCGGGCCGCGGCGCGGTGCCGATCCGGCCAGTTACACCCCTGCGGCGCGCTGCTATCCTCGGCCATCCGACAAGACCGTCAGCCGAGGAGAAAAGAACAATGACAATCGCCTACTGGTGCGTGCTGGCCGCGGCCGCGCTGACCTACCTCGCCACCGGCCTGGCCAAGGCCGGCGGGCGCATGCCGCCGAACGCCAACCACACGCCGCGCGAATGGCTGGAGCAGCTGCAGGGCTGGCCCAAGCGCGCCCACTGGGCGCAGCAGAACGGCTTCGAAGCGTTTCCCCTGTTCGCCGCGGCGGTGATCATCGCCGGCCTGGCCCATGCGCCGCAGGCCCGCATCGACAGCGTGGCGCTGGCCTTCATCGGCTGCCGCGTCGCCTACCTGATCCTCTATCTCGCCGACCTGTCCTGGCTGCGCACCGTCGCCTGGATCTGCGGCGTCGCCTGCTGCGTCTGGCTGTTCTTCCTCGGCGCTTAGCCTGCGCCGGTGCGGGTCGGCCTGCGGGCCGACGCAAGCGGCCGCCTACCAGGGCGACCTACAATAGAAGCGGATCGACGGCGGAGCCCAGCCATGCAGATCAAGATCGAAATCGACCTCAAGCCGGAAGAGCTGCGCCGCTTCCTCGGCCTGCCCGACGTGGCGGGGCTGCAGGAGGACGTGGTGCAGTTCCTGCGCGAGAAGATCGGCTCGGCCAGCGAGAGCTTCGATCCGGCCAGCTTCGTCAAGGACAACATCAAGACCATCCGCAACAGCGGGGCCTGGAAGAAGGTGGTGGCGGCGGCCAAGGCGCGCGCCTCCAGCCTGGTGCCGGAGCCGCCGCCGGCGCCGAAGAAGCGGGCGGCGCGCAAAGGCGCGCCGGCCAAGCCGAGGGCGGCGCGCAAGGCCGCGCCCAGGAAGGCGGCGAAGCCGCAGGCCGCGGCTGCGGCCGATGCTCCCGCCGCGGAGGGCGGGCCGGGGCACGAGCCGGGCTAGCCTTCGAAGCGGCTGGCCAGTTCGCGCCACAGCTTGAGGCGCCCGGCGTGCTCCTCGCTCAGGCGCAGGCGGGTGGCCGGAATGAGATCGAGCTGGTCGCGCAGCAATTCGCCGACGCCGCGCGCCCGGCGCGCCACGGACCAGCGCTCGCGCAGCGCGAGCAGGTGATTGTCCAGCGTGCCGGCCTCGTACATCGCGATCTGGCCGACGGTGTCGATGGCGCGTTCGAGCAGGTTATCCATCTGCGCCCTCCTGATCCTTTGCAGCGTGGTGGAAAGCTTCATGGCCTTGCCTTGGGGTGGTGCCCCGAACGAACAAGGGCAGCGGCGCGAAAACCGCGCCGCTGCCCCCGATGGTCCCGGCCCAGGGCCGGCGTGCAGCCTTAGGCGGCCTTGGCGGCCTTCTTGGCGGCGCCGGTCGCCTTCTTGGCGGCGGTCTTGACCTTCTTCTCGACCTTGGCGACTTCGCCCTTGAACTCGGCCTGGATGTTGTCGAAGCCGGACTTCAGGGCCTTGTACAGCTCGTCGCCGGCGGTGGAGACCAGGGTCACGGTCTCGTTGTAGACGGTGACGAACTTGTCCTTCGGCGGCAGGTAGCTGATCGGGGCGGCGGAAACGGCCTTCAGGCCGTCGGCGCGGGCCTTGTCGAAACCGGCCTTGGCGTCGGCGTAGATGCCCTTGGCGGCTTCGGCCTGGGTCTTCACCAGGGCCTGCAGCTTGTCGGCGGCGATTTCGCCGGTCTGCTTCAGGGTGTCCAGCGAGATCTGGGCAACCTTCTGGCTCTGGGTGGTCAGCGTCTCGACGCGACCCTTCACATCCTCAACAACAGTCTGGAGACTCATGGTTCAACTCCACATGGCGGTAAAATTTGGCGGCGGCTCAATTTGCTGCAACGCAACAAATTGTGCAATGCATCATATCTGCGGGCCGGTTCATGTCAAGAGCGCGGCCCAGCCGGCCGACGAACGGCACCAATCCGGTGCAGGCTGACGCTGTCCGCTTTTCACAAGAAAAAGCCGCTTCCCGGCCCTGAAACGCCCGTTTTGCCAGCGCCGGGCTTCGCGGCACGTACCTCCGGGTACGCGGGTTGCGGCCGCGGCGGCGGGGCCGCCGGGTCGGCCGCGTGGACAGCCCTGCGCTGCACCGCGACAATCCCGGCAATCTCCAGGGGCCGGACTTGATCTCCAACAGCTACTACCAGCGCCTGCACGACTGGGTCTGGACCACCGAACCCGCCACCCGCGCCGGCCGCCTGGCGCTGCACGCCGCGCGCTACGCCATGGCCCTGGCCCGCGACATGGCGGAAGGAGAGATCACCCTGCGGGCGATGAGCCTGGTCTACACCACGCTGCTGTCGCTGGCGCCGCTGCTGGCCCTGGCCTTCTCGGTGCTCAAGGCCCTGGGCGTGCACGACAGCCTGGAGCCGATCCTGGAGCAGCTGCTGCGGCCCCTGGGCGACCAGGGCCCCGAGATCGCCCGCAACATCATCGGCTTCGTCGACAACATGAAGGTCGGCGTGCTCGGCTTCCTCGGCGTGATCCTGCTGCTGTACACCGCCGTGTCGATGATCACCAAGGTCGAGAGCAGCTTCAATTTCATCTGGAAGATCGCCCACACCCGCGGCTTCTCCAAGCGCTTCAGCGAATACCTGGTGGTGCTGATGGTCGGGCCGATGGTGGTGGTCGCCGCGCTCGGCCTGACCGCCTCGGTGCGCAGCAACCGCCTGGTGATGGACCTGCTGACCATCGAGCCCTTCGGCAGCGCCATCCTGCTGCTGACCAAGGCCCTGCCGTACCTGCTGATCATCGGCGTGCTGGGCTTCTTCTACGCCTACATTCCCAACACCCGCGTGCGGATGAAGGCCGCGGCGATCGGCGGCCTGTTCGGCGGCGTGGTCTGGCAGAGCGCCAGCGTCGCCTTCGCCACCTTCGTCGCCAACGCCAACTACAAGGCGATCTATTCCGGCTTCGCCATCGTCATCGTGCTGCTGCTGTGGGTCTACGTCGGCTGGCTGATCATCCTGATGGGCTGCCGCCTGGCTTTCTACGTGCAATATCCGCGCTACCTGCCGGGCACCGCCGAGCCGCCGCCGCCGGCCAGCCGCGCCGCCGAATTCCTGGCCCTGCGCTTGATGGCGGTGGTCGGCGGCCGCTTCCTCGCCGGCCAGCCGCCGCTGGCCTTCGAGGACCTGCGCTGCCGCCTCGCCGTTCCGGCCGAGCACCTGGAGCGCACCGCCGCCGGACTGGTGCGCCTGGGCGTGCTGGCCGAGAGCCAGCCGGGCCGGCGCCTGCTGCCGGCGCGCGACCTCGGCTCCTACACCGTGGCCGAGCTGTGGCTGTGGTCGCGCGGCGAGCTGCCGGAGTCGCCGCTGCACGACGCCGCCGACCGCCAGGCCCTGGCCCTGCTCTCGGGCTTCGAGCGGCAGGCGGCGGGGCCGGCGGCGCCGAGCCTGCGCGAGTGGCTGCGCCAGGGCGGCTAGCGCCCTGCGCCTTTTTCCCTATAATCAAAGCGATCGAACAACCCGCATCACCACGCCCCAGCGCAGCGGCGCGGTAGCAGACACGACAAAAATCCAGCCGGTGGGGAGAACAAGGTGAACCAAGCCGAAGGCGAGCGTATCTGGCTCGGGGCCTACATGAAGGGCGTGCCGTCGGACATCGACGCGACCGGCATCGGCTCGCTGGCCCAGGTGCTGGAGGAGAGCTGCAACAAGTTCCGCGACCTCCCGGCCTACGTCAACATGGGGGCGACGCTCAGCTACGACGACGTCGACCGCCTGTCGCAGGATTTCGCCTCCTACCTGCAGAACGTGCTCGGCCTGAACAAGGGCGACCGCGTCGCCGTGATGATGCCCAACCTGCTGCAGTATCCGATCGCCGTGTTCGGCATCCTGCGCGCCGGCATGGTGGTGGTGAACGTCAACCCGCTCTACACCCCGCGCGAGCTGGAGCACCAGCTCAAGGACTCGGCGGCGCGCGCCATCGTCATCATCGAGAACTACGCCACCACCCTGCAGGACGTGATCGACAAGGTGCCGCTCGAGGCGGTCATCACCACCCAGGTCGGCGACCTGCTGCCGTTCCCGCGGAGCCTGATCACCAACTTCGCGATCAAGCGCGTGAAGAAGATGGTGCCCGCCTGGAACATCCCCGGCACCATTCCGTTCCGCACCGCGCTGGCGCGCGGCAAGGCCCAGCCCTACCACCGCGTCACCCTGACGCACGAGGACGTGGCCTTCCTGCAGTACACCGGCGGCACCACCGGCCTGTCCAAGGGCGCCACGCTGACCCACGGCAACATGGTCTCCAACCTGGCGCAGATGCACGCCTGGATCGGGCCGAAGCTGGAGGAGGGCAGGGACACCATCGTCACCGCGCTGCCCCTGTACCACATCTTCGCGCTGACCGTGAACTGCCTGCTGTTCCTGCGCGTCGGCGGCCGCAACATCCTCATCACCAATCCGCGCGACATGCCGGGCTTCGTCAAGGAGCTGGCCGCGTCGAAGCTCACCGCCTTCACCGGCGTCAACACCCTGTTCAACGGCCTGCTCAACACGCCCGGCTTCGAGCAGGTCGATTTCTCGGCGCTCAAGTTCAGCGTCGGCGGCGGCGCCGCCGTGCAGCAGGCGGTGGCCGAGAAGTGGCAGAAAATCACCGGCGTGGCGCTCACCGAAGGCTATGGCCTGTCGGAGACCTCGCCGGGCGTGTGCTTCTCGCCGCTGGACAGGCCCGAGTGGAACGGCACCATCGGCGTGCCGCTGCCGTCCACTTACGTCTCGCTGCGCGACGACGACGACAAGACCGTCGCCATCGGTCAGCCCGGCGAGCTGTGCGTCAAGGGGCCGCAGGTGATGCGCGGCTACTGGAACAAGCCGGAGGAGAACGCCAAGGTCTTCACTCCGGACGGCTACCTGCGCACCGGCGACATCGCGGTGATGGACGACAAGGGCTACTTCAAGATCGTCGACCGCAAGAAGGACATGATCCTGGTCTCGGGCTTCAACGTCTATCCGAACGAGATCGAGAACGTCATCGCCCTGCACCCCGGCGTGCTGGAAGCGGCCTGCATCGGCGTGCCCGACGAGAAGAGCGGCGAGGCGGTCAAGGTGTTCGTGGTGAAGAAGGATCCCAACCTCACCGTCGAGGCGCTGCGCGAGCACTGCAAGCACAACCTCACCGGCTACAAGGTGCCCAAGCTGATCGAGTTCCGCGACAGCCTGCCGAAGTCCAACGTCGGCAAGATCCTGCGGCGCGAGCTGCGCTGAGTAATCGGCTTCACGTTCGCAGGCAAAGGTATAAAGAACGTCGTCATCCCCGCGCAGGCGGGGATCCGGGTTTTGCCTTCCCCTGACTTAAGCCCATCCGTCCGCCCCGAGCGGCGCCGCGAAGCAGCGCGTGTCGAAGGGCGCGCAGTCCTCTCATTCGTCATTCCGGCGTAAGCCGGAATCCAGGGCAGCGCGCGACGAGGCCAGCGCACACGATCTCCTGGGCCGCGGCACGCTCAGGCGGCGGCGCGAGCTGCTGGCGGCGCAGCGGGCGAGGTGGAGGAGATCATCGCGGACTGGACCGCGGCGCCGAAGCGCCCGGCCAAGCGGCCTAGAGGTGCTCGGCCTTGAACGCCTGCAGCTTCTGCATGGCGTGCTCGTAGCCGCGCTCGGCGATTTCGTCGAGCCGCTTCCAGGCGAACAGGGCGATGCCGGCCACCGGCATGCGCAGGTAGAGGTCGGCGCGGCTGGCCCGCAGCTTGACGCCGCTCTCGCTGGTCAGCGCCATGCCGCCGAACAGGATGTCGATCAGCGAGACCTGCGCCTTGTTGCCGTCGCGGCGCAGCAGCGCCTCCGGATCGGGGCCCTCGATGCCGGGCGCCTTGAGGCCGCCCTCGGTGCTGACGTCGGAGGCGACGATCGGGCCGCGCCCGAGCGCCTGCATCACGTCGGTCGGCAGGCTGTTGGTGACCGCGCCGTCGACCAGCAGCTCGCCCTTGTACGCCACCGGCGGGGCCACGCCGGGGATGGCCATGCTGGTGCCGACCCAGGTGGCGAGCAGGCCGCTGTCGTGGACCATGGTGCGCGCCTGCGTCAGGTTGGTGCTGACGCAGAAGTAAGGGGTGCGCAGGTCCTCGACCCGGCGCTCGCCGAAGATGTCGTGCAGGCGGCCGAGGAACTTGCGGCCGCGGATCAGCGAGACGCGCGGCAGCACATAGTCGTTGAGGAAGTTCCTGGCGACGAAGGTCTCGCGGGCCAGGTCGGTCATTTCGCGGCTGCTGTAGCCGCAGGCCAGCAGCGCCGAGAAGAACGCGCCCATGCTGGTGCCGCCGGCCAGGTCCACCGGGATGTTCAGTTCCTCCAGCGCGCGCATCAGGCCGATGTGGGCGAAGCCGCGCGCGCCGCCGCCGCTCAGCACCAGGCCGAGGCCGCGGCCGGTGAGCTGGCGCGCCAGGCTGGCGTAGTCGCGCGCCGCGTCGGGGCGCACGAAGTAATGGGCGCCGGCGCCGGCGTGGGCGCGCCAGGCGGCGACGTCGCCGGGCGGCGCCTGGTCCGGCCGCAGCAGCAGCAGGTTCACCGGCACGCGCAGCTCCAGCCGGCGCAGCGTGTCGAGCACCGGCGCGTCGCGCGGCGCCTGCGTGCTGTCGGCCACGATCAGCACGCGGTCGCACTGGCGCAGGCAGCATTCGGCCCAGGCGCTGTCGCCGTCGCCGGCGCAGTAGAGCAGGTTGGCGTTGCTGCGCTCGTGCTCGTCCAGCCAGTTCATCAGCTGCTGGTGCGCGTGCGGGTCCGACAGCAGGCGCTCGGATGCGCCGGCTCCCATCGCGTCCTCCAGCCGCGCCGCGTCCAGGCGCTGCACCGGCACGCCGCAGGATTCCAGCGCCTGCTGCAGGCGCCGGGTCACGCCGCTGATGTCGATGCCGGGGTGGCCCGGCAGAAGCGCAATCGACTGCGCCTGGCGCGCCGTCTCCAGGAAGGCGCGGCGCTGGTTGCGGCGCAGGCGGTGGACGATGACCCGGGTCATCTCCAGCAGCGCCGCGGGATAGGTCACGACGAAGGCCAGCAGGTCGTCGCGGGCGATGCGCAGCAGCAGGCTGTCGCGCAGGGCGTGCACGTCGGCGCCGTGGGGCTCGCCGGACAGCAGGCCGATCTCGCCCACCGGCTCCAGGCGCGTGATGTCGCCGGCGACGCTGCCGTCGGGCAGCACTGCGCGCAGGCGGCCGAGCGCCACGATGTACAGGTATTCCGCCGGCCGGCCGACGCGGAACAGGGTCTCGCCGCCGCGCAGCTCCTGCACCGTGCACAGCGCCTCCAGCCGCGCCAGCGCCGAGGGCGCCAGTCCGGCGAACAGGCGGCATTGCGCCAGGATGGGCAGGAAGTCCATGGCGGGCACTCTACCCAAAAAGCCGGGGTCCGGGATTGGGAGCAGTGAACGAGGCCGCCGGAGCCGCCCTTGCCGATCCCGGAAATCCGGCGCGCCGAATCCCGGCCTAGAATAATGGCCCATGAAATCCACCGAGCGTTTCGGCAACCGCGTCGAAGACTACGTGCGCACGCGCCCCGGCTACCCCGAGGCGCTGCTGCCCTGGCTGATGCGGCAGTGCGGATTGCGCGCCGGCGACGCTGCGGCCGACATCGGCAGCGGCACCGGCCTGTTCACCCGCGAGCTGCTGCGCCAGGGCCTGCGCGTGGAGGGGGTGGAGCCGAACGCGCCGATGCGCGCCGCCGGCGATGAATTCCTGGCGGAATTCGGCGAAGCGTTCCACAGCCGCGAGGGCACCGCCGAGGCCACCGGCCTGGCCGACCACAGCGTCGGGCTGGTCACCGCGGCGCAGGCCTTCCACTGGTTCCGGCCGGAGCCGACGCGCGCCGAGTTCGCGCGCATCCTGGCCCCGGGGGGGCAGGTGGCGCTGATCTGGAACGTGCGGCGCGAGGACACGCCGTTCCTGCGCGGCTATGAGGCGCTGCTGCAGGCGCACGCTCCGGAATACGCCCGTTCCGGTGTGCCGGCCCAGGCCAACCTCGAGGTCATCCGCCCGTTCTTCGCACCCTCGGACTTCGTCGAGCACAGCGTTCCCTACACGCAATACTTCGACCGCGGCGGGCTGCGCGGCCGCCTGCTGTCCTCGTCCTATGCGCCGGCCGCGGGCATGCCCGGCCACGAACCGATGCTGGCGGCGCTGGACGCGCTGTTCGACGCGCACCAGCGCGACGGGCAGGTGGCGTTCGAATACGACACGCGCGCCTTCGTCGGCCGGCTCGATCCGCGCCGCTGAGCGAAAAAAAAGGGGCGCGTCGCCGCGCCCCCCGGACTTCTGTTGCAACCGGGCTAGCCGGGACCCGCCGCGGCCGCGCTCTGCGGTCCGGCCAGCGGGTCCGCCGGCGGCTGCCAGCCGCAGGACTGTCCCTGGTTCTGCTCCTTCAGGTAGCCCATCAGCGGCGCGAAGTATTCGTTGATCGCGGAGGCGTCCATCTGCTCCTGCCCGGTCAGCGCCTTCATCGCTTCGGGCCAGGGCTTGGAGGCGCCCAGGGCGAGCATGTCGCCGAACTTCTTGCCCGCCTCCTTGCTGCCGTAGATGTCGCACTGGTACAGCGGGCCGGTGAAGCCGGCGGCGTCGCACAGCGCCTTCTGGAACTGGAACTGGATGACGAAGGAGAGGAAGTAGCGCGTGTACGGCGTGTTCCCCGGCACGTGGTACTTGGCGCCCGGATCGAAGTCCTCCTCGCTGCGCGCCAGCGGCGGCGCGATGCCCTGGTATTTCTCGCGCAAGGTCCACCAGGCGGCGTTGTAATGGTCCGGCTGGGCCTGGCCCGAGAACACCTCCCAGCGCCACTGGTCGATCAGCTTGCCGAAGGGCAGGAAGGCGATCTTCGCCAGCGCGCGCTTCATCTGCGCGTTGATCAGCGCCTTCTGCGCGTCCGGCGCGGACTTGGCCGGCACCAGGCCGATCTTCTGCAGGTGCTGCGGCGTGATCGACAGGGTGATGGTGTCGCCGATCGCCTCGTGGAAGCCGTCGTGGGCGCCGTTCTGGTACAGCTCCGGCTGCTGGTTGTAGTGCAGGAAGTAATAGATGTGGCCCATCTCGTGGTGGATGGTTTCCAGGCTCTCCTCGTCCGGGCGGATGCACATCTTGATGCGCACGTCGCCGTTCTGGTCGAGGTCCCAGGCGCTGGCGTGGCAGACCACGTCGCGGTCGCGCGGCCGGGTCAGCTGCGACTTGTCCCAGAACGAGGCGGGCAGGGCGGGGAAGCCGATCGAGGTGTAGAAGTCCTCGGCGATCTTCGCCGTGTCCTTGGCGAATTGCCGGTCCACCTGCTGCTCGGCGTTGGCCAGCTCCTGCACCGTCGGCTTTCCGCCCGGGTGGTCCTTGGCGTACCTGGCCTGGAACTCGGCCAGCTTCTGCTTCTCCAGCGCGTCGTGCCTCTGGCGCAGGGCGCCGTCGACGTCGAGGCTGCCGACGCCCTTGTACGGCTCCACCAGGTCGTAGACGTTGCTCCAGTCCTGCGCCCACATGTTGCCGAGCAGGTCGGCCGGGATCAGGCCGTTCGCCGGCACCAGGTCGCCGTACCTGGCGTGCAGCCGCGCGCGCACGAAGCAGTGCAGCTGCTCGTACAGCGGCTGCACCTGCGCCCACAGCCGCTCGGTCTCGGCCGAGAACTGCTCCGGCGACATGTCGTAGCCGGCGCGCCACAGCTCGCCCGCGTCCTTGTAGCCCAGCTCCACCGCGCCCTCGTCCATCAGCTGCACCAGCTGGGCGTAGTCCTGCTTCATCGGCTTGCCCACGCTGTGCCAGCCGGCCCAGGCCTCGGCCAGGGCCTTGGGGTCGCGCGAGTGGTCGATGATCTGCTCCAGCTGGTCGAGGTTCATGCAGTCCTCGCCGCTCTTGCCGGGCGGGCAATACTTGCCGGCGCCGTACTCGCCGTCCAGCTTGGTCGCCAGCGCCGCCAGCGTGGCGCGCTTGGCCGGGTCGGTCGGCGCCGGCAGCGGGTTGGAGATCTTCAGCAGCTGGATGGCGCGGGTCGTCTCCGCCGGCAGCTCCACGCCGTTGAACTTCTTCGACTCCTCGATCAGCCCGCTCTGCAGGGCCAGGCCGCGCTCGTTGGCCTTGGCGTTGAGCAGCTGGGTGTCGCCGTTGATGAAGGTCTCGGAGACCCAGCCGGCGGCGGTGGTCTCCGGATAGGCCGACTTGAGCTGGGCGTTGACCTTGTCGACGAACTGCGCCGCGTCGGCGGCGGTGGGCTTGGGCGGAGCGGAGGGCGCCGCGGCCGGCGCCGTCTGGCCGCCGCAGGCGGCCAGCAGCAGCGCCAAGGCGCCGCCGAGCGGCGCACGGGCACGCCGGAAGATGATGGTTGCCATGGAAACTCCCTAGATCGTTGTCGGCGCCGCGGATCGCTGAGCGGCTGCCGTAGGACGCGCCGACTATGGCCGCGGGTTGCAAGGCCGGTCAATCCCGCAACGCAAAAAACTGCGCCGGCGCCGCCTCATGCTCCATAATTCGCCCGGTGACCCGGCGGCGACGAAGGCGCCGGCGACCACAAGAACGCCCAGGGAGACCCAGACCAAGATGAAGCCGGCAGCCGCACCACCCACCGGCCAGGCAGAGCTGCGCCGATGATGCGCGCGCTGCTGGCGTTCGCCGTCACCTGCGCCTACGCCCTGGTGCGGCCCCTGGTGCGGCCCTTCATCGCCTCGATGCTGTACCGGGTGGTGCCGGAAGCGCCCTCGGTGACGCTCAAGCTCGATCCGCAGCGCCCGGTGTGCTACGTGCTGCCGCAGCGCAGCTGGATCGACCTGTTTGCCCTGGACCGCATCTGCCTGGAGCAGAACCTGCCGCGGCCGCAGCGCTCCGAGCGCGCCCTGCCCACCGCCAGCCGCGCCGCGGTGCTGTACCTGCCGGCGCTGCTGGAAGCCTTCGTCCTGCGCGGCCGCGACGACTCCACCGAGCTGTCCAGCCTGCTGGCGGCGGCGGCGCACACCGCCGACTTCGACGTGCAGATCGTGCCGGTGTCGATTTTCTGGGGCCGCAATCCGGGGCAGGAGACCTCGCTGTTCCGCCTGATCTTCTCCGACAGCGTCCAGGCCGGCCGCATCCAGAAGTTCTTCATCATGCTGGCCAACGGCCGCAACGTGCTGGCCAACTTCGGCGTGCCGCTGTCCTACCGCAACTACATCTCCGCCGCCACCGGCTCGGTGCGGCCGGAGCGCAAGCTGGCGCGCGCCCTGCATTTCCACTTCCTGCGCGCGCGCACCGCGGTGCTGGGGCCGACCCTGCTGCGCCGCTCGGTGATGATCGCCGGCGTGCTCAACTCGGCCGAGGTGCGCCGCGCGGTGGAGCGCGAGGCCAAGGCCAGGCAGCTGACCCTGGAGCAGGCCGAGGCGCGCGCCCGGCGCTGCGCCGAGGAGATCGCCGCCAATTACTCGGCCACCACCATCCGCGTGCTGGAGCGCCTGCTGCATTACGTCTGGAACCGCATCTACAAGGGCATCCAGGTGCAGGGCATCGAGCGCCTGCGCGAGCTGGCGCACTCGCACGAGGTGATCTACCTGCCTTCGCACCGCAGCCACGCCGACTACCTGCTGCTGTCCTACACCCTGTACCAGTACGGCCTGGTGCCGCCGCACATCGCCGCCGGCATCAACCTCAACTTCTGGCCGGTCGGCGCGCTGCTGCGCCGCGGCGGCGCCTTCTACATCCGCCGCAAGTTCGCCAACGACGTGCTGTACACGGCGGTGTTCCGCGCCTACGTCGACGGCCTGATCCGCCGCGGTTACGCCATGGAGTTCTTCCCCGAGGGCGGCCGTTCGCGCACCGGCCGCCTGCTGCCGCCCAAGACCGGCATGCTCGCCATGGTGGCCGAGTCGGCGCTGCGCCAGCGCGTGCGCAAGGTGGCGCTGGTGCCGGTGTTCATCGGCTACGACAAGGTGATGGAGGTCAACAGCTACTTCAAGGAGCTGCGCGGCGCCGGCAAGCAGAAGGAGTCGGCCGAGGGTTTGCTCAAGGCGACCAAGGTGCTGACCAAGTCCTACGGCAAGGTCTACGTCAACTTCGGCGAGGCCATCGTGCTGCAGGACGCCGCCGACGCCGCCCTGCCGGGCTGGCGCGAGCAGCTCGCCGCCGAGGGCGAGGAGCGCCCCGAGGGCTTCAACACCTGGGTGCGCCAGCTGGCCTGGGAGCACATGCGGCGCATCAACGCCGCCGCGGTGGCCGGGCCGGTCGGCCTGGCCGCCTGCGCCCTGCTGGCGGCGCCGCTGCGCGCCGCGGCGGAGGACGAGCTGAGCGAGCAGGTCGGCCACCTGATCGACCTGCTGGAAGCGTGGCCGGGGCGGGAGCAGCTGCTGGTGCCGGAGCGCGATCCGCGCGCGGCGCTGGCCTGGGCCGCGCCGGTGGCGCGGATCCAGCGCGTGGCGCACCCCTGGGGCGACCTGCTGGTGGCGGCCGGCAAGGACGGCACCCTGCTTACCTACAACCGCAACATGATCCAGCACCTGTTCGCGGTGCCGGCGCTCATCGCCAGCCTGTTCCGCACCCGCGGCGTGCTCACCGAGGACGCCATCCTCACCGGCTGCCGCGCGCTGTATCCGTTCCTGCGCACCGAGTTCTTCCTGCCCTGGCCGGCGGCCGAGGCCGAAGGCGTGGCGCGGCGCTTCCTCGAGCGGATGCTGGCCTCCGGCCTGCTGGTGCGCGAGGGGGACGGCCGCCTGAAACGGCCCGAGGTCGGCAGCCAGGCGTTCTCCAGCTTCGCCGTGCTCGGCCGGGTGCTGGGCGAGACCCTGGAGCGCCAGGCCATGGCGGTGCTGCTGCTGGCCGACGAGCGCGGCAGCGGCCAGCCCCTGCCCCGGGCCAGGTTCGAGAACGACTGCCGCCTGCTGGCCGAGCGCATGGCGGTGCTGACCGGGCGCGAGGCGCCGGAATTCTTCGACAAGGCCCTGTTTTCGGGCTATCTCGACACCCTGATCGAGGTCGGCATCGTCGCCGAGGACCCGCAGCAGGGCCTGGTCACGGACGAGCGGGTCGACCGCATCGCCGAGCGCTCCCTGGAACTTCTGTCCGACGAAACCCGCCAGATGCTCCGGCAATTGCTGGCCCGGCGCCGTCCGGCACCGTCCGGGCCTGCCGCCGGGGCCTCCACTGGTAGCCCGTAACGACTTCGTTATAATCCGGGCGCTACTCTATTAGACGGGCCGGCCACGTCCGCCCGCATCACGACAGCGGTACGGCAGTTCAGATCTCCCAACATCCAAGGAATTCACCCATGTTCAAAGTTTCCCGCGCGCTGCTCGCGCTGGCCTGCGCCACGCTGGTCGTGGCCTGCAACAAGCCGGCCGGCAGCGGCGACGCCAAGCCCGCCGATGCCAAGGCCACCGACGCGAGCACCCCTGCGGACCTGAGCAGCGACGCGCAGAAGTTCAGCTACTCCATCGGCTTCGACATCGGCCACTCCCTCAGCCAGATCAAGGAAAACGTCGACGTCCCGGCCCTGGAGAAGGGCATCGAGGAGTCCGTCGCCGGCAAGACCGCGCGACTGACCGACCAGCAGCGCGAGGAGATCAAGCAGGCCGTCGCCAAGAAGATCCAGGAGAAGCAGATCGCCGACCGCGCCGCCGCCGCCCAGAAGAACAAGGAAGAAGGCGAGAAGTTCCTGGCCGAAAACGGCAAGAAGCCGGGCGTCAAGACCACCGCTTCCGGCCTGCAGTACGAAGTGCTGACCGAGGGCAAGGGCGAGCACCCCAAGGCCACCGACAAGGTCACCGTCAACTACAAGGGCACCCTGCTCGACGGCACCGTGTTCGACAGCTCCTACGACCGCAACCAGCCGGTGAGCTTCCCGCTCGCCAACGTCATCCCGGGCTGGACCGAGGGCGTGCAGCTGATGACCCCGGGCTCCAAGTACAAGTTCTACCTGCCGTCCAACCTCGCCTACGGCGAGCGCGGCGCGCCGCCCAAGATCGGCCCGAACTCCACCCTGGTGTTCGAAGTCGAGCTGCTGAGCATCGACAAGCCCGATGCCGCCGCCGCTCCGGCCCCGGCCAAGGCGCCGAAGAAGTAAGCTTCAGCCGCAAACAAAAAAGCCCGGCCTGGTGCCGGGCTTTTTTGTTGGGCGCTGCGGATGTTGCGGCAGGCCGGGGCCGGCGCGGCTGCGCTCAGCTGCCGCAGTACTTGGCCGCCGCGTCGCGCGCGTCCTTCAGCTGCTGGTCGAACTGCTCGTCGGTCATGCGCGCCGGCTGGCCGTCGTCGCCGGTGACCATCAGGCGGTGCGCGGTCTTCTCCTGCAGGTAGGCGATGCGCTCGTTGGCCTTGGCGCAGCGCTCGGCGTTGTCGGCGCCGGCGCGCATCGCCTGGGTGGCGGGCGCGCTGCCGGAGGAAGAGCCGCCGCCGCTGCGCGGCGGCGGAGGCAGCGGCCGGCCATTGCTGTCGGTGCTGGTGCCGGAGATCGGCCCCTGCGGCGTGACGTCCTGGTAGCTGCCCTGCTTGGGCGGGTTCTGGCTGAAGTGGACCTGGCCGTTGGCGTCGGTCCACTTGTAGATCTGGGCCGACGCCGCCAGCGGCAGGCCGCACAGCAACAGGCTGAGCAGGGACTTGTTCATGGCCGATGAGTGTAGCAGCCCGCTCTTACGCGGCGATTTCCTCCGACGCACGGTTTCAGTCCTTGGGCGCAACGGCGCCGATGTGCCTGGCCCAGCGGTTCATTTCGCCGGAGTCGAAGTCGTCCAGCTCGCCGGCGCCGTAGCTCACCTCCGGCGCCTGGTTGTTCATGCCGCTGGCCAGGTAGCGGCCGCCGGCCAGGTCGTAGACCGTTTCCAGGGCCGGCAGCAGCACCGGCTGGTCGTAGGCCATCAGGGTGTGCTCCTCCTGCACCACGGCGAGGCTGTCGTCCGGGGTGTAGAGCTCGGCCAGCAGCACCGCCCAGGAGTCTTCGTCCAGGTACAGCACCCGTTTGGGCCAGACGCAGGGCTGCGTCGGGCGGCAGCGGCCCTGCAGCACCAGGACGCGGTGCAGCTCGTAGCGGGCCACGTCGGGGTTGAGGTGGTGCGGGCCGATCAGGGCGGAGTAGCCGAGGGCGCCGTCGTGCAGGCGGTAGCTGTTGTAGGGCACGTACAACTCGCGCTTGCCGAGCAGCTTCCACTCGTAGCGCTGCGGCGAGCCGCTGTAGCCTTCCAGCTGGTCCTCGCGCAGCAGGCCGTTGCCGCCCAGGGCCGGGGTGTCGTAGCCGACTTCGCTGGTGGTGGCGATGAAAGTCTGGCCGGGGCTGCGCTGCCAGCCGCGCGGCGGCGGCGTCAGCGTGTCCCATACCAGCTTGAGCGTGCCGGCCAGCTTCGCCGGCTCGAACACGGCGGTGGCGATGTAGGCCAGCACCGGGCCGAACTTCTTGCGCGGCGGCGCGTCGATCGGGTCGAAGCGCGCCCGCTCGCCGAAGCGCACCAGGCTGGCGGCGCCGTCGGCCGAGACGCTGATCCGCACATAGGTGCGCTCGCGCCCGGGACCGCGCCAGCGCAGGCGCTGGTTCCAGGCCGCCTCGGTGCCGTTGGCGGGGATCGGGAAGGGGATGCCCGCCACGGCCTTCTGCGGCACGGCCAGGGAGACATCGCCGCTGTCGTCGAGGTAGGCCGTGGTGGCGTTCTTGTAGGTGCCGGCGTAAAACGCGTCCGGTGCGGCGTAGCTGCGGCGGCTGCCGTAGACCACCATGCGGTAGCTGTCGGGAAAGCGCGCGAACAAGGCCCGCTGGCCGGGGCTGAGGCGCCCGGCATAGGTGGCCAGGTTCTTGCCGTCGATGACCAGCAGCGGCTGGTCGGCGGCATAGGGATCGACGTAGCGCGCGCCCGGCTGCCATTCCGGAGGACGGCGCTGCGGGGTCAGGCCGCCGTCCCAGGCCGGGATGCTGCCTTCCGCGTTGCCGGCGCGCTCGCCGCCCAGCGGCGTCAGCTTGCCCGCCAGCTGCGCAGCAGCCTGCGGCCCCACGCTGGCCGCCGCCACGCCCGCCATCAGGCCCAGCGCCAGTCCCGCCATCACCCTCACACAGATCCCCGAGCCGTGCATTTCGTTCTCCTTCACGCCCCGGAACAATAACCGAATCAAGGGCCTTGCGGCTGCTCCTCATCCGTCTGGGGGTTTGCACCGGCGGCGGGCTGCTACTACAGTGCTTATACGATACGAAGGCGTATGCGGTAAAAGCCGGGCCCTGGACGGAAAGATGAGCGGAAACAACAGCGAAAGCGCCTCGCGGCAAAACCTCAGTGCCGAGCACTGGGCCGAGGCCGCGCTCGACGCGATGGCCAGCGGCGGCCTGGAGGCCGTGGCGGTGGAGCCGCTGGCGCGGCGCCTGGGCGTGACCAAGGGCAGCTTCTACTGGCACTTCGCCAACCGCGAGGCCCTGGTCCACGCCGCCCTGCAGCTGTGGGAGAAGCGCGAGACCGAGGACGCCATCATCGGCGTCGAGGAAGAGCCGGACCCGTACGAGCGCATCGTCAAGCTGTTCAAGCGCGGCAACTCCTCGCACCGCGCCGGCCGGCTCTACCTGGCGCTGGCCGCGGCCTCCGACGACCCGGCGGTGGGGCAGGTGGTGATGCGCGTCTCGGCGCGGCGCCTGGCCTACCTTTACAAATGCTATCTCGGCCTGGGCCTGTCCGAGCGCGACGCCAAGCTGTGGTCGACATTCGCCTATGCCACCTTCATCGGCAACCAGCAGGTGCACCGCGATACGCCCGACGAATTCCCGGCCGGCGCCGAGTTCCGCGAATACTTCAAGCTGATGCTGCGCACCCTGATCCCGCGGCCGCGCAGCAGCGGCGATCCGGAGCACCCGCACGTGGTGAAGCTGCGGCCGGCCGGGGAGTAAAACGCGGCGCCGCCCGCGTCGCTCCCCCTCGCCCCGCCGGTCGCTCCCGCGATCGGCTACCGCCTCTTCCGCGCTCCGCTGTGCCGCAGCGGTGATGGCCGGTGGCGCAATCCCGCGGCCGTTCGCCGCGCGCCAGCCGGCCTCCGGCGATCCGGCGATTTCAAGGGCCGGATTTACTACTCGCCGCCGTTCCCGGCGCGCCGCAAGATACCTTCCTTCAAAAATGTAATGCGCCAGGGGCGGACACCGCCCGTGGCCGGAGGGGACTCAGGGCATGAAGCAGTGGATCGGGGCGGTACTCGTCGGCGCGGGACTCTGCGCGTTCCTCGCCGGCTGCGGCAGCAGCACGCCGGCGGGCGGTTCTGGAGGAGGGGCGGGCGGCAGCGGCGGCTCCAGCTCCTCCGGCGCAGGCTCCAGCTCCGGTTCCGGCGGCAGCGCCGCCGCCAGGACCTACACCATCTGTCCCGGCCCCGACGCACAGAAGAACGCGCTGATCGCCTTCTTCGACGCCCACGAGGGCGACACCATCCACTTCTGCAAGGGCCAGTTCGACTTCAGCGCCGGCCTGGTCATGACCGGCAAGCAGGGCATCACCATCGAGGGCGAGGGCCGCGACGCCACCATCCTGTCGTTCAAGAACAGCCCGGCGGAGGACGGCGTCAGCATCAACCACGGCACCGGCATCACAGTGCAGAACCTCACCATCTACGACGCCCCGGGCAACGGCCTGCGCATCTTCCGCACCGAGTACGTCACGGTGCGCGGCGTCAAGGTCGGCTGGAGCGTGGCCGATCCGGCCTCGCCGAATTACGACGCCTCGCAGAAGTCCTGGGTCCACGACGGCTCGTATTCGTTCTACCCGGTGCTGTGCCACCACGTGCTGATCGAGGATTCGGTGTCGGTCGGCTCCTCCGACGCCGGCGTCTACGTCGGGCAGTCCAACGACATCCTGGTGCGCCGCACCGAGGCCTTCCACAACGTCGCCGGTTTCGAGTTCGAGAACACCTACCGCGCCGAGTTCATCGACAACATCGCCCACGACAACGTCGGCGGCTTCCTGGTGTTCGACCTGCCGGGCCGCGCGCAGAGCGGCGAGAAGAACCTGGTCCACCACAACGAGTCGTACAACAACAACATCAAGAGCTTCGCCCCGCGCGGCGCCATCGTCGGCGACGTGCCTTCCGGCACCGGCATGCTGGTGCTGGCCTCCGACCAGCTCGAGCTGTACGACAACAACATCCACGACAACAACACCTCGGGCCTGTTCATCGTCAACTACGGCCTGGCCGATTCCAGCGAGCCTTCCACCAAGTACGACTTCTACCCGGAAGGCATCCACGTCTACGCCAACACCTTCAAGGACAACGGCGGCAGCCCGCAGCTGCCCGACCTGTCGCGCGACACCTGCACCGGCATGGGCGGCCTGCCCGGCAAGGGCGATTCGCCCGACTGCATCGGCGACAATCCCTCGCTGCTGCCGCTGGTGCTGGTGGTGAAGAACCTCGGCAAGTCGGCGCAGATCGTCTGGGACGGCGCCACCGACTCGCCCGACGGCTGCGCCAGCTACCCGGTGGACCACAACGGCGTGCCGCTCAACCAGCCGGACGCCAACGACCTGGAGCGCTACGAGGCGCGCGCCGACGAGCGCGGCCGGCCCAATTTCTACATCTACGACCCCACGCCCAAGTGCAAGTACAACGCCTGGAAGTTCGACCAGGCCGGCGCGCTGAAGCTGCCGCAGAACGGCATGTGCATCGAGAGCAGCAACCAGTTCGTGCGGACCCAGGTGGGCACCCTGCTGGTGGACAACTTCGCCAACGTGCACATGCACAACGCCGACATCACCGATCCGAGCAACCTGGTGCTGGCGGATCACACGATGCCGCAGCAGTGCCCGACCCTGGCGCCGCAATACCTGGCGCAGACCACGCCCAACCTCGGCAGCTTCACGCCCAATCCTTCGGATGACCCGCGGCCCGGCGACGCCGAGATCGCGGCGGCCTGCGGTGCGGTGCAGTCCGGCCAGATCAACTACCGGGCGGTCAACGGCTACAACTGCCCGACCCTGGACCAGTACGGCCTGTTCCAGGACGCGCAGGAGCCGCGCCGGAATCCCAACGGCTTCGGCCTGCCGTACGAGCTGAACACCATCCTGTTCTCCGACTACGCCGTGAAATACCGCTTCATGTTCCTGCCGCCGGACGCCTCCGGCCGGGTGCAGAAGGCCGGCTACCAGGATCACGACAACTGCACCACCCTGGCGATCTTCGACTGCTACACCGCCACCCTGAAGTTCCCGGTCGGCACCGTCTTCGCCAAGACCTTCGCCTTCCGCAACGGCGCCAACGAGGAGGTGGTCGAGACCCGCCTGCTGATCAAGCGGCAGAAGCCCAGCGGCGAGGTCTACTGGGTCGGCCTGCCCTACGAGTGGACCACCGACGGCAGTGGCAGGCGCAGCGCCGTGCTCAAGCTGGAGGGCGACGCGCGGAGCGTCAGCTACGACTACGACGATCCCGATCCGGCGGTGGTCGACGGCAGCGGCAAGCGCCAGCATTACGGCCCGGGCAGCGTCAGCGCCTATCAGGTCCCCAATGCCGGCGGCTGCATCCTCTGCCACAACGGCGACGACCTCGAGCCCGGCTCGCCGCCGATCGGGCCCAAGGTGCGCAACCTCAACCGCGACAACGCCTTCGGTGGCGTCACCATGAACCAGCTGGCCTACCTCAAGTCGCAGGGCATGGTCGACCTGCCGGACGATCCTTCGCGCCTGGAGCGCCTGCCGAAGTGGAACGTGCCGGGCGATACCGGCCAGGCCGCGAATTCGCCGGCGGACGTGCACCAGCGCGTACGCGCCTTCCTCGAAGTCAACTGCATGCACTGCCACAACCCGGCCGGCAACGCGCAGAATTCCGGTCTGTCGCTGGATTCCTTCAACGAGCCGATGGACGAGGGCCACGGCATCTGCAAGCCGCCGATCGCCGCCGGCATTGCCGCCAACGTCGGCAACTACGACATCCAGCCCGGCGACTCGGCGCAGTCGATCCTCGCCGCCCGCCTGGCCTCGGTGCAGCCCGGCATCCGCATGCCGCCGATCTCCCGCACCGTCACCCAGACCGAGGCCGCCAACCTGGTGCAGCAGTGGATCGACCAGGACGTGCAGCAGTTCGCCGATCCCAACGCCGACAAGTGCGCCGCCGGCGGCAACCCGCTGCTGGTCAAGGACAAGGTGCCGTACTTCCTGCGCAGGGTGAAGCCGGAGGATCAGGGCAAGGTGCGCGTCGCGCCCTGGGGTTGAAGCCGATGTGCCTCTCTCCGCGGCGCTGGAGAGGGCCGCGGTCAAGGCACATCGGCAAGCCCTCCGGACCGCCCGCTCGTTCGCCCTCATTCCCGCCTCCGCGGGAGTGAGGGCATCAAGGGCGGGACGCGCTGCTAAACCCCCACCCGCGCCAGCACCACCGCCGACACGCCCCGCGCCGCCTTCTGTTCGTCGGGATTCTGGTACGAGTGCGGCAGGTTGCCCGGGAACGCCACCACGTCGCCCGGCGCCAGGTCGTAGCGGTCGCCCGCGACGAAGATCGTCACCCGCCCGCTCAGGCAGGTGAAATACTCGCGCGTACCCGGCAGGTGCGGCGTGCCGCGCATCAGGCCGGCGGGGGCGAAGTCCATCAAGGTCAGGATCTCGTCCGGCACCGGCTCGGGCACCAGCGGCCGCTGGCTCACGCCCTGGCCGCGGCTGGTGGTGCCGATCTCGGCGCCGCTCCACTTGCGCACCTTGGCGCGCGGCGCGGCCAGCAGCTCGTCGATCGGCACGCCGAGCGCGCCGGCCACCTTGAGCAGCACCGCGAGCGAAGGGTTGCCGGCGCCGGACTCGAGGTTGGCGACGGTGGAGCGCGGCACGCCCGCGGCCTTGGCCAGCGCGCCCTGGGTCAGGCCGCGCACGTGGCGCAGCGAGGCCAGGTTGCGCGACAGGTGCGCCGCAACCTGGCTGGCCTGGCTCGGTTCGTCCATTCCGCCGACTTTCCGCCATCCTGCTGGACAAGGCAATGGGAGCGGCGCGGCGCGGTCCCTACCATGCCTCCATCGAACCAAGGAGGCAGTGATGCAGAACGAGATCGAGCTGGAACAGCGCTTCGCCGGCCTGCGCGCCGCCGTCACCGGCGGCACTTCAGGCCTGGGCCTGGCGCTGGTGCGCGAGCTGCGCGGGCGCGGCGCGCAGGTGGCTTTCGTGGCGCGCGAGCGCGAGCGGGTGGAGGAGGTGGCGGCGGCCACCGGCGCGCTGGGCATCGTCGGCAATGTCGCCGACAAGGACGCCATCCACCGCATCGCCCTGCAGATCGGCGGCGGCCTCGGCGGCCTGGACTTGCTGGTCAACAACGCTTCCGCGCTGGGGCCGGTGCCGCTGGCGCTGCTGGCGGACACCGACTGCGAGGCGCTGGAGTACGCCCTGGCCGCCAATCTGCTGGGGCCATTCCGCCTCGGCAAGGCCCTGCTCGGCGCGCTGGCCGCTTCGGCGCGCGAAGGCCGCGGGGCGGTGATGCTGAACATCTCCAGCGACGCTGCGATCAATCCCTATCCGCGCTGGGGCGCTTATGGCGCCAGCAAGGCGGCGCTGCACCACCTCAGCCGCATCTGGGCACAGGAGCTGGCCGAGGAGGGCGTGCGCGTGCTCTCGCTCGACCCCGGCGACATGGACACGCCGCTGCATCGGCAGGCCGTGCCGGAGGCCGATCCGGCCAGCCTGAAAAGGCCGCAGCAGGCCGCGCGCGAACTGCTGGCCGCGGTGGCCCAGGCACTGCCGCGACGCGCGCCGGCCGCGCGCAGCCCCGTCTTCAGCTTTTGAGGAGGCCCCATGAAAGCCGCCGATCAAGCCGTGCAGCGCCCGCCGCAGGCCCGTCTGCTGCACCTGGACGCAGGCGGGCGGCTGCATCACCTGCCGCGCCGCGACTTCGCCGGGCTGCTGCGCTCGGGCGATCTGCTTGTCGCCAACGACGCCGCCACCCTGCCGGCCAGCCTGCACGGCGTGCACCTGCCCAGCGGACGCGGGATCGAGGTGCGGCTGGCCGGCCGCGCCTCGCTGGCGCCGGCCGAGGTGCTGGTGTTCACCGCCGTGGTGTTCGGCGCCGGCGACTGGCGCACGCGCACCGAGGACCGCGCCGCGCCGCCGCCGCTGCAGCGCGGCGACCGCCTGCGTCTGGGGCCGCTCGGCGCGCGCGTCGAAGCCCTGCTCGACCACCCGCGCCTGGTGCGGCTGCGCTTCGAGCACGCGCCCGCCGACGTCTGGGCCGGGCTCGCCGCGCAGGGCCGGCCGATCCAGTACGCGCACCTGGCCGAACCGCTGCGCCTGTGGGACGTATGGACCGCAGTGGCCGGCGTGCCGGCGGCGTTCGAGCCGCCTTCCGCCGGCTTCGTGCTCGACTGGGCGCTGCTGGCGCAGCTGCACCGCCGCGGCGCGGGCTTCGCCACGCTGACGCACGCCGCCGGGATTTCCTCGACCGGCGACGCCGCGCTCGACGCACGCCTGCCGTTCGACGAGCCCTACCGGGTCCCGGCCTCCACCGCCGCGGCGATCCGGGCCGCGCGGGCGCGCGGCGGGCGCATCGTCGCCGTCGGCACGACCGTGGTGCGGGCCCTGGAGCACGCCGCGCGCCGCGACGGCAGCGTGCCGGCGGGCGAGGGCCTGGCGACGCAGCGCATCGGCCGCTCCACCCGGCTGCGGGTGGTGGACGCGATCCTGTCCGGTACGCACGAGGCGGGCAGCAGCCACTACGAGCTGCTCGGCGCCTTCGCGCCGGAATCAGCGCTGCGCCGCGCCGATGCCGAGTTGCAGGCGCACGGCTACCGCACCCATGAGTTCGGCGATTCGGTCCTGATCGAACGCAGCCTGGCGCGGTCCCCGGCGCGGGCGGATGGGCGCCGGCCGCAGGTGGGGGCCTGCATGGCCGCCGCAGGACCGCAGGACGTGCCGAGCGCAGCGAGGCGCATCAATCGCGCGGCGGGTCTGGTTTGAGCCGCGGACCCTGAAACTGCGCGACGCGTGCGCCGGTTGCATCTCCATGCCGGCGGAAGCACGTCGCTTGGGCGGTGGTCGTTCCCGTTCAACGCCCGGTCAGATGCAGCTCGCTTTCCTTGGCCGCCTGGATCTCGGCGTCGTGGAAGGCAAAGCGCAGCCACTTCTTCTGCGAATACGCCTGGGTGTAGTCGGAGTAGTGCGGGTTGGCCGGGTCGGTGGACTCGGAATAGGTGATGAAGCCCTCCGCATGCACGCCGCCGTTGTCCCAGGTCACGATCTGGATGTAGCTGTTGCCGAAATTGATGTCGTAGCCGTCCTTGCCCAGGCCGTCGGAATTGGCGCAGGTGAAGATGCCCATCGGGTCGCCTTCGCCGCCGAAGATCGGGATGCGCGCGCCGCCCGCCGCGGTGTTGACGCCGGAGTGCTGCAGATCGGCGAGCCTGGCGTTGGGATCGATGCCGGCGCTCTGCACGGTGGCCTGGGCGTCGGACAGGGCTTTCTGCACGGTGGGCAGGCCGGTGTTGAGCGAGTTCGGCGTATTGACCGGATCGTTGGCGTCGAAGGGCACTTTCCATACCGAACCGGTGATGCCGGAAACATTGCGCCAGAACTCCTGCCATTCGGGAAAGCCGATCGAGTCCAGGCTCGCCGCCTGGTCCCACTGCGCCAGCGAGGCGCAGATGGCGCTGGTGTCGTTCAGCCCGGCCTTGGGGCAGAGGCTGGCCAGCACGTCCTGCTGCGCCAGTTCGCCGCTGTAGACGTGCGCCGCCAGGTCCACGTCCTGCAGCTGCTGCAAGGTGAAGCCCTTGCCGTCGCGGCCGTCGGTGCCGGCCATGCGGCGCTGCACCTGCAGGATGCCGAGGCGGGTGCGCAGGGTGCGCTCGCTGTTCTCGCTGCCGATGATGCGGGCGTAGCCGGTCAGCGGCTGCGCCGGGTTGGTCAGCCAGTAGCTGTCGTTCATGTTGGCGACGAAGTCCTGGCGTTCCAGCGCCGGCAAGTGCGAAGGGCCGAAGATCCCCGGCGCCGGCGCATCGGGGTCGGTGTCCCACTGGCAGTCGGCGCGGCTGCCGTCGAGCAGCGGCAGGCCCGGCTCGAGCTGCGACAGCACCAGGGCCAGCGGCTGCGCCGAGCAGCTTTGCACCTTGGCGTCGGACACGTTCGGCACCACGCTGATATCGGCGTAGTAGGCGTCGCCGCCCGGGCCCGCGGCCACGGTGTTGACCCAGGGCACGCCCAGCACCGATTTCTGCAGCTGCTTGAACTCGTCGAAGCTGCCGGCGAGGTTCCACAGGAAGAACTGGTTGATCAGCCGCGTGTTCTCCAGGTTGGCGTCGCGCAGGGTGTAGGCCAGCGCGTTGCTCCAGCCCAGCACCGGCAGGCCGTCGGCGCTGATGCTGACCATCGGCCCGTACTGGCTCTTGTACAGGGTGCGGGTCTGGGTCTGCGTGCTGCCGTCCGGCTGCAGCACCTGAATGCTCAGCGGCACCGCGGTCATGTCGACGAAGCTGCCGTTGTACAGGTACTGCGTCGGCTTCAGCGGATTGACGATCAGCTGGTACAGGGTGAAACGGTACGCGGTGGAGACGGTGTGGCTCCAGGCGAAGTGGTCGTTGAAGCCGATGTTGATCACCGGCACGCCGTACAGCGAGGAGCCCTCGATGTCGGCCACGCCGGGCACGGTGAGCTGGGCGATGTACAGGCGCTCGGTGCCGCTCCAGGGGAAATGCGGATTGCCCAGCACCATCGGCACGCCGGTCTGCGTCGCCTGCGGGCCCAGCGCGTACATGTTGCTGCCGAACTTCTGGTTCTTCAGCCTGGCGAACGGCAGCGCCGCCGGGTTCGCCTGCGCCAGGGCGCGGGCGTCGCGCTGGCGCTGCCCGGCCACGGAAGCGGCGGACGCCGAGGGCAGCGACAGCGCCGGCGGCTGCGCCGTGGCGATGTCGTTCTCCAGCGCCGAGGAGCTGGCGATCACCGCCAGGCGGATGAAGCGCCGGTACACGTCGGACTCGGTGATGTTGTTGAGCCAGGCCGCGTCGGCGCAGGCGGCGTGGCGGCCCGGGTGCTGGCCGGCCTTGAGTTCGTTCATGTAGCGGTTGAAGCCGTCGACGTAGCCCGGCACCGCCTGCCGCACGCGCGGGTCGGCGGCGGCCTTGAACCGGGCTACGTCGGCATCGCTGGCGATCAGCCTCCAGAAGAAGTCGCCGTCGACGTTGCCGGCGGTGGAGCCGTTGGCGGGGATGGTGTAGGTGCCGCTGGCGCCGAGGTACTGCGCGCGCTGGCCGCGCGTGGTGAGGTAGTCGTCCATCATCACGCACAGGTTGTCTTCGGCGAAGGCATAGCCGTAGCCGTAGCCCTGGCTGGCGAAATCGCCGGCCCTGATGTGCGGGATGCCGTAGGTGGTGCGGGTCACCGTCACGTCGTACCTGGCGCCGGCGCCGCCCGGGCCGGAACCGTCGCCGGAGGAGCCGCCGACCGGGCTGGAACTGCCGCAAGCCGACAACAGCACGAGAGCCAGCATTGCGCCGGCGCGCCTCAGGAAAGCCATGAACTCCTCCGAACCGGAAAATGCGGGTCTTGGCCCGCTATGCCCGCACTCTAGCACCATGGCCCCACTCCCCAGGGGGACGGGGCCATTTCGCACTAGCGGGTACGAGGCGTGCCCCCAGCCGGGGCGCGCCCCGCCTCACTTCTTCGCGTACGGTCCCAGCTTCAGCTTTTCCATATAGCGGTCGCGCAGCTCGGTCTGGCGGCTGCGCGGCGGCACCTCGTTGCCCTCGATCAGCACCGTGCGCGGAAAGCTGGTGGTCTCCAGCGGATCGCCGTCCCACACCACCACGTCGGCGATCTTGCCGGGCTCGAGGCTGCCGAGCGTGCTGTCGACGCCGTAGATCCGCGCCGGGTTGAGCGTGATCGCCGCCAGCGCCGCCTCGCGGTCGAGGCCGTGGGTCACGGCATTGCCGGCAAGCTGGCGCAGGTTGCGCGCGTTGTGGGTGTCGAAGTCGTCGTCGAGCGAGATCGCCAGCATCACCCCGGCCTTGTTGAGCAGGGCCGCGGCGTCGGCGCGCGCCGCCAGGCTCTCGAAGCGCTGCGGCAGGTCCAGGCGCGGGTCGAGGATCACCGGCACGCGCTGCGCCGCCAGCTGCGGCGCCACCAGCCAGGCTTCGGCGCCGCCGCGCACCACCAGGCGCAGGTTGTTGTCCTCGGCGAATTTCAGCGCGGACAGGATGTCGCTGGCGCGGTTGACGTACACCACCAGCGGCTCCTCGCCGGCCAGCACCGGCTTGAGCGCTTCCACGTCGAGCAGCCCCAGCGCGCTGGGGTGGTCGGGGTTGAGGCGCGGCGTGCCGGCGCGGCGCACCTCCTCCAGGTACTCGCGCAGGGTCGCCCAGGTGGCGCTGCGCGAGCCGCCGGCGATCTTGGCGCCGCTCTCGCCGAGGTCGGCGTACATCGCCGCCTTCGGCTTCACCAGCCAGTTCGACAGGCTGCCGAGCGAGACCACCGCGCCCTGGCCGGCGAACAGGCTGTCGCCCTCGGCCTGCGGCGCCGTGGCGGCGCGGGTCAGCCCTTCGACCCGGCTCACCGGGATCAGGGTGCTGCGCGGGTTGAAGGCGTCGGCGGCGTCCAGCGCCGCGCTGAGCCTGGACTTGCGCGCGCCGGTGTCGACCGACTCGGATACGCCGTCGATCTCCTTCAGCCCCAGGCTGGTGTAGGCGTCGAACAGGCCCGGCGTCACCGGCTTGCCGGCGGCGTCGATGATCCGCGCCCCCGGCGGCGGCGCCAGGTTCTCGCCCACCGCTTCGATGCGGTGGTCGCGGATCACCAGGGTGCCGTGGGTGATCACCCCGGCGCGGCCCAGGGTGTGGATCTCGGCGTTGGTGATGGCGATGGTCTCGGCCAGGGCGGCGCCGGGCAGCAGCGCGGCCATGCCGAGCAGCGGCAGGAGGATGTTCTTCACGGCATTTCCTCCCCCTGGCCGAGGATTCCCAGTTTGAAGTCGCTGTCCGGCAGCGGCGGCGGGTGGGCGCGGTCGAAGCGCAGCACGCCGTCGATGTAGACCAGGTCGGCCTGGGCATAGACCGAGAACGGATCGGTGCTCCACACCACCACGTCGCCGTCCTTGCCGGGCTCCAGGGTGCCGACCCTGTCGGCCACGCCCAGGGCCTTGGCCGGGTTGGCGGTGATCCAGCGGATCGCCCGCTCGCGCGGGATGTCGAGCCCGGCGCGCCAGCCCGCCGCCATCGCCTTGCCCGCTTCCTGGTTCAGGCGCTGGACGCCGATGGGATCGTCCGAGTGGACCGTGGCGCAGGCCCCGGCGGCGTCGACCATGGCGATGTTCTCGCGGATGCCGTCATAGGCTTCCAGCTTGAAGCCCCACCAGTCGGCCCACATCACCGCGCAGGTGTCGTGGGCCTTGAGCAGCGGCCCGATCTTGTACGCCTCCACCGCGTGATGGAAGGCGGCGATCCTGAACTTGAACTCCTGCGCCACGTCCAGCATCGTCGCCATCTGGTCGGCGCGGTAGCAGTGCATCTCCACCAGGATCTTGCCGTCGAGCACGTCGGCCAGCGTGTCCATGCCGAGGTCGCGGTCCGGTCCCTTGTCCTTGCCCTTCTTGGCCGCGTCGCGCTTGGCCTTGTACTCGGCCGCCTTGGCGAACGCCGCGCGGTAGCCGGCGACGTCGCCCATCCACGTCGAGGGGAACTGCTGCCGGTCCTTGCCGTAGACCCGCTTCGGATTCTCGCCGCAGGCCATCTTCAGCACCTGCGGCGCGCCGGGAAACTTCATCTCCTGGTAGGTGGTGGCCGGCACGTTCTTCAGCAGCGTGCCGCGGCCGCCGATCAGGTTGGCCGAGCCGGGCAGGATCAGCATCGAGGTCACGCCGCCCTCGCGGGCCTGCTCGAAGCCCGGGTCCTGCGGCCACACCGAGTGCTCGGACCAGACGTTCGGGGTGGTCGGGCTGGTGGCCTCGTTGCCGTCCTGCGTGGCCCACACCTCCGGCGAGGGATACACCCCCAGGTGGGAATGCGGATCGATGATGCCGGGCGTGACCCAGCGGTTCTGCGCGTCCACCACGGCGGCGCCGGCCGGGGGCGCGATGCCCTTGCCGACCTGGGCGATCTTGCGGTTCTGCACCAGCACGTCGCCGTCGTCGATGCGGCTGCCGGTACCGGTCAGCACCGTGGCGTGCTGGATCAGCACCGCCTCCGCCGCCGGCGGGGTGTAGGTGGAGGAATAGGGCTGGCGCCCCTGGTCCTGCTCCTGGCCGCAGGCCCCGAGCAGCAGCGCCGCCAGCGCCGCGCCGCAGAAATGCCGTCGCATGGTTGACTCCCGGCAGGTTTTCCCCAGATTAGCAGGCCCGGCGCAGCGGCGGGGGTATACTGCAGGTCCGATTTTCCGGCGATTCCCGTCGCCCCCAGCCGCGAGAATCATGAGCGCCCAGGCCCACGACGACGACATCCGCGACGCCACCCGTCCGCCTCCCGATGCCGTGCTGGTGCAGATCGCCGACTACGTCTGGAACCCGCCGGCCTTTTCCGGCGAGGCGCTCGGCACGGCGCGATATTGCCTGATCGATACCCTGGGCTGCGGCCTCCAGGCCCTGGGCCACACCGGCTGCACCAAGCTGATGGGGCCGGTGGTGCCGGGCGCCGGCATGCGCGGCGGCGCGCGCGTTCCGGGCACGGCGTACGAACTCGACCCGGTCACCGCCGCCTTCAACATCGGCTGCATGATCCGCTACCTGGACTTCAACGACACCTGGCTGGCGGCGGAGTGGGGCCACCCCTCCGACAATCTCGGCGGCATCCTCGCGCTGGCCGACTACCTGTCGCGCCGCAACCTGTCCGAGGGCCGGGCGCCGCTGCACCTGCGCGCCGTGCTGGACGCCATGGTCATGGCGCACGAGATCCAGGGCGTGCTGGCCCTGGACAACGGCTTCAACCGCGTCGGCCTGGACCACGTGCTGCTGGTGCGCGTCGCCACCACCGCGGTGGCGGCCAAAATGCTCGGCGGCACGCGCGACGAGATCCTCGCCGCCTTGACCCAGGCCTGGGCCGACGGCGGCGCGCTGCGCACCTACCGCCACGCCCCCAACGCCGGCTCGCGCAAGTCCTGGGCCGCCGGCGACGCCACCGCGCGCGGCGTGCTGCTGGCGCTGCGCACCCTGCGCGGCGAGATGGACATCCCCACCGTGCTCACCGCCAGGACCTGGGGCTTCCAGGACGCGGTGAACCGCGGCAAGGCCGTCACCCTGGCGCGTCCGCTCGGCAGCTACGTGATGGAGAACATCCTGTTCAAGATCAGCTTCCCGGCCGAGTTCCACGCCCAGACCGCGGCCGAGTGCGCCATCGCGCTGCACCCGCAGGTGCGGGACCGCATCGGGCGGATCAGCAAGATCACCATCCGCACCCACGAATCGGCGATCCGCATCATCGACAAGAAGGGCAAGCTCAACAACTACGCCGACCGCGACCACTGCATCCAGTACATGACCGCCGTGCCGCTGATCTTCGGCCGCCTCACCGCCGCCGATTACCAGGACGAGGTCGCCGCCGACCCGCGCATCGACGCCCTGCGCGACAGGATGGAATGCGTCGAGGATCCGCAGTTCACCCGCGACTACCTGGACCCGGACAAGCGCTCCATCGCCAACGGCCTCACCGTCGAGTTCGACGACGGCAGCCGCCTGCCGGAAGTGGTGGTCGAATACCCGATCGGCCACCGCCGCCGCCGCCAGGAAGGCATCCCGCTGCTGGTGGAGAAGTTCAGGCGCAGCCTCGCGCTCAGGATCGCGCCGAAGAACGCGGGTAAGATTCTGCACCTCGCCGAAGACCAGGCGCGGCTGGAAGCCACGGCGGTGCAGGATTTCGTCGGCCTGTTCGTCGTTTGAGGCTGAAACGCCGGGCGCCCGGCCGGACGGCCGGGCCGGCGACGCACGATCAGGCTTTCGCCAGGGACGGCCTTGACCAGACACCACATGAGGCAGCATGAGCAAAGGCGCCACCCGTCCCCCTGACCTCCTCCCGCAAGGGCAGGGCGGATTGAAAGCGCAGCTTGCCTCCGGCCTCAGGCAGCTGGGCCTGGAGCAGGGTGCCGTGCCGGCGCTGCTCGCCTACCTCGCCGAGCTGGAGAAGTGGAACGCCGCCTACAACCTCACCGCCGTCCGCGACCCGGCGGAGATGGTCACGCGCCACCTGCTCGACAGCCTGGTGATGGCGCCGCACGTCAGCGGCCCGCTGCTGGACGTGGGCAGCGGCGCCGGCCTGCCCGGCATTCCCCTGGCCATCGCCCGGCCGGAGCTGGCGGTCACGGTGCTGGACAGCAACGGCAAGAAGGCGCGCTTCCTGCGCCACGCCGTGCGGACGCTGAAGCTCGGCAACGTCGCGGTGGTGGAGGCGCGGGTCGAGGAGCATCGCCCGCAGGCCCCGTACGCGGCGATCACCTCGCGCGCCTTCGCCTCGCTCGGGGATTTCTTCAGCCTCACCGGGCATTTGCTGGCCCCGGATGGCCAGTGGCTGGCGATGAAAGGTAAGCTGGACGACTCGGAAACGCAGGATCTGCCCGCGGGAGTCGGGATCGTGGAAATCAAAAACCTGAAAGTGCCCGGCCTGGCCGAGGCGCGTCACCTGGTTGTCGCCCGGCGCACCCTGCCGTGAGCCGCATCATCGCCGTCGCCAACCAGAAGGGCGGGGTGGGCAAGACCACCACCGCCATCAACCTCGCCGCTTCGCTCGCCGCGACCAAGCGCCGCGTGCTGCTGGTCGATCTCGACGCCCAGGGCAACGCCACCATGGGCGTGGGCGTGGACAAGTACAAGCTGCCGAAGACCGCGCGCGACGTGCTGCTGGAGCATGCCAGGGCGGCGGACGTGATCCAGTTCCTGCCGGCGCTGGGCTTCTCGCTGCTGCCCGCCAACGGCGACATGACCGAGGCCGAGATCAAGCTGCGCGACGTCGCCGCCGGCGACTTCGCGCTGAAGATGGCGCTGGAGCAGGTGGCGCAGCAGTACGACTACGTCCTCCTCGACTGCCCCCCCGCGCTGTCCAAGCTCACCGTCAACGCCTTCGTCGCCGCCGACGGCGTGCTGATCCCGATGCAGTGCGAGTACTACGCGCTGGAAGGCCTCACCGCCCTGGTCGACACGATCAACAAGATCAAGCGGGTGATCAACCCGCGGCTGGAGATCGAGGGCCTGCTGCGCACCATGTACGACCCGCGCAACAACCTCGCCAACGACGTCTCGGCGCAGCTGCTCGAACACTTCGGCGACAAGGTCTACCGCACCATGGTGCCGCGCAACGTGCGCCTGGCCGAGGCGCCCAGCCACGGCGTGCCGGTGATCGGCTACGATCCCGCCTCCAGCGGCGCCAAGGCCTACCTGGCCCTGGCCGGCGAGGTGCTGCGCCGGCACGACGGCGGGCAGCTGCCGCTGAACTGAGCGCCGGGCTGCCGGCGGGCCCGGCCCGCCCCACGATACGGAGGTCGCCATGTCTTGCGTCAGCAAGAACCTGCTCCCCGGCGAGACCGTGACCTGCACCGGCCGCCTGCACTGGATCATCTACCTCAAGCCGCTGCTGCTGGTCGCCGCCGGCCTCGCCCTGGTGGTGCTGGCGCCGTTCACGCCGCACCTGCCCAAGCTGTGGATCTGGGGCGCGGTGGCGATCGCGGTCGGCCTGCTCGCCGCGCTGCCGGCCTTCGTCCAGGCCTGGTCCACCGAGCTGGTGGTGACCTCGGCGCGCATCATCGCCAAGCACGGCGTGATCAGCCGCCGCACCACCGAGATGCTGCACAAGAAGATCGAAAGCCTGTCGGTGCAGCAGAGCATCGCCGGCCGCATCTTCAACTACGGCACCCTGGTGATCCACGGCACCGGCGGCGGCCGCGAAGCCATTCCCAACATCGCCCGGCCGCTGGAATTCCGCAATGCGGCGATGGCGGCGCAATCGGTGACGTAGCGCCGGCTGCCGGTTTTCAGTTGCCGTGGGCCCGCGCCCGCCTCGCTGACAGCCAGCAAACTTGGCAACTGGCGAGCAGAAACCGGAAACTAGCGTTCATGAATACCAAGAAACGGGGGCTCGGCCGCGGGCTGGACGCCCTGCTCGGCAGCGTTGCGCCGACCACCCAGGCCGAAGGCGGAGACGAGTTGCGCGAGCTGGAGGTCGGGCTGCTCGGCCCCGGCCGCCATCAGCCGCGCCGCAAGTTCGATCCCGAAGCCCTCGAATCCCTGGCCAGCTCGATCCGCACCCAGGGCGTGGTGCAGCCGATCGTGGCGCGGCCGGCCGGCGGCGGCCGCTACGAGATCGTCGCCGGCGAGCGCCGCTGGCGCGCCGCGCAGATGGCCGGGCTCAAGACCATCCCCGCCGTGGTGCGGCAGATCCCGGACCGCACCGCCATGGCGGTGGCCCTGGTCGAGAACATCCAGCGCTCCGACCTCAACCCGCTGGAAGAAGCCGAGGCCCTGCAGCGGCTGATCGACGAGTGCGGCCTGACCCACGAGCTCACCGCCGAGGCGGTGGGCCGCTCGCGCGCCGCCGTCAGCAACCTGCTGCGCCTGCTCGACCTCGAGGCCGGGGTGCAGTCCCTGGTGCGCGAAGACAAGCTCTCCCTCGGCCACGCCAAGGTGCTGCTCGCCGTCGACGGCGCGCGCCAGCTGGCGCTGGCGCAGCAGGTGGTGGCGCAGCAGCTGTCGGTGCGCCAGACCGAGCTGCTGGTGGCGCACAAGCCGGTGCCGGCCAAGGCCGCGCCGCGGCGCAACGGCCGCAGCGCGCTGGAGCAGGAGCTGAGCGACAAGGTCGGCCTGCCGGTGCAGGTCAAGCAAAGCCAGAGCGGCCGCGGCAAGCTGACGGTCAGCTTCACCGACAAGAGCGAGCTGGACAAGCTGCTGAAGCTGCTGCGCTGAAGCGCAGCTCGAAGTCATCCGGCGTTATTCTCTCCGGCGAAACTTGTCCCGGGCCGGCTGCGGCGCGGGACCCGCCCCCGCGGCAACCACGAAATCAAAATTCCCAGGAACCGCATCCATGACCTTCCCTTACCGCACCGCCCTGGTCACCGGCGCCTCCAGCGGCATCGGCGAAAACTTTGCCGAAGCGCTCGCCGCCCGGGGCTGCGACCTGGTGCTGGTGGCGCGCTCGCGTGACAAGCTGCAGGCCCTGGCCCAGCGCCTGTCCCAGGCCCACGGCCGCCGCGTCGAGGTGCTGGCCGCCGACCTCGCCACCCTGTCGCCCGGCGCCGGGCTGAAAAAGGCCGCCGACAAGCTCGGCCTGCACATCGACCTGCTGATCAACAACGCCGGCTTCGGCACCAAGGGCCGCTTCGAGACGCTGGACCCGCAGCGCGAACAGCAGGAGCTGCTGCTCAACGCCGGCGCCGTGGTGGACCTGTCGCACAGCTTCCTGCCCGGCATGCTCGAGGCCGGCCACGGCGCCATCGTCAACCTCGCCTCGATGGCCGCGTTCCAGCCCTTGCCCTACATGGCGGTGTACGGCGCCAGCAAGGTCTTCGTCTGGTCGTTCACCGATGCGCTGTGGGCCGAGACGCGCGGCCGCGGCGTGCACGTCATGGCGGTGTGCCCGGGGCCGGTGGAGACCCCGTTCTTCGAGGCCACCGGGGCGCCGGGCCTGCGCGAGACGGTTCCCAACGTCAGCGTGGTCAGCCCGCAGCTGGTGGTGAACGAGGCGCTCAAGGGCCTGCTGGCGCGCAAGCGCCTGGTGGTGCCGGGAACGCTCAGCCACGCCGGCTCCCTGTTCACCCGCCTGGCGCCGCGTCCGCTGCTGGCGCGCGCGGTCGAGAAGTTCATGAAACCCTGAAAAAGTCCGCCGGTGTACCGGTCCTGACACACCGTGGATGTGAAATTTCGGGCCGTGGTACAGGGTTTGACCCCGTTTGTTGTGAAACGTTAAAATCGCAATCCCGCTGGTGGCTTCGCGGTAAGCGAGGTAATCAAATCGTCACCCGGGGCGGAAAAGAATGCGGACCCAATTGCGCGGCGCAGCAATCGCACGGGCGGTATGCCTGGTGCAACTGGGAATCCTGGCACTTTCGGCCCTGGCGACGGGCGGGTTGTGGGGCCGTCCCCAAGCGATCGCCGCAGTGTACGGCGGGCTGGTGGCGCTGATACCGACCGCCTGGTTCGCCTATCGAGTGTTCGGGCGCAGGGCGCAGGACCCCCGGCAAATGGTGGGCAGGTTCTACCAGGGGGAGATCGGCAAGTTTGCTTTGACCGCGCTGCTGTTCGGGCTGGGCGCGGTGTTGTTCGCACAACAGTTTCTGGCCCTGATGTCGACCTACGTGGCGTGCTTGCTGGCCTACTGGCTGGTTTTGGCGCGCTTGGGGTTCGATTTCGGGACGAGTTCCTAGGATATCCAGAGTTTCCAGCTATGGCGGCAGCAGAAGAGCACGAAGGTTCAGGCGCCTACGTTCTGCACCACTTGACCAACCTCAAGTTGGACCTGCACACGATGACGCTCAACCCCGATGCCAAGGGCTTCTGGGTGCTCAACCTCGACAGCGTGATCTTTTCGCTGGTGCTGGGTTCCGTGTTCCTGTTCATCTGGCTTAAGGCCGGCGCCACCGCCCGCGCTGGTAAGCGCAGCGGCCTGCTTAACTTCATCGAGATGGTGCTGGAGTTCTGGCAGAACATGGTCAAGGACGTGTTCCCACACGCCAACCCGCTGGTCGTGCCGCTGGCCCTGACGATTTTCACCTGGGTTCTGTTCATGAACCTGATGGATATCGTACCGGTCGACCTGCTGCCGTTCATCGCCGGCAAGGCCGGCCTGAGCCACCTGCGCATCGTGCCCTCAACGGACGTCAACATCACCTTCGGCCTGTCACTGGGCGTATTCATCCTCATCGTTGTCTACAACGTGATGTTCAAGGGGCCGATCGGCTTCCTCAAAGAAGTGCTGACCCATCCCTTCGGCCCCTGGCTGGCTCCGGTCAACCTGGTCCTGCGCATCGTCGAGGAAATCGCCCGCCCGGTGTCGCTGGCGCTGCGACTGTTCGGCAACCTGTTCGCCGGCGAACTGATCTTCGTGCTGATCGCCCTGCTGTTGTCGCAGGCGCGCCACGGCGTCGGCGGGGCCGCGCTGGCCGCCGGCGGCTTCGTCGCCGATCTGCTGTGGGCCGGCTTCCACGTCATCGTCATTCCGCTGCAGGCGTTCGTGTTCGCGGTGCTGACCGTGGTGTACCTGTCCACGGCCGCGCAGAGCCACGGCGACGATCACTAAAGAATTCGTTCAACCCTTTCACCGCAGCAACTAAGCATCCTTAGGAGACGTTTCATGCAAGAGATTCTGAGTCACACCGCGCTGGCCGTCGGCCTCATCCTCGGTCTGGGCGGCGCTGGCACCGCCATCGGCTTCGGCCTGCTGGGCGGCAAGCTGATCGAAGGCACCGCGCGTCAGCCGGAACTGGGCGGCATGCTGCTGGGCCGCATGTTCCTGGTCGCCGGTCTGCTCGACGCCGTGACCTTCGTCGGCATCGGTATCGGCATGTTCTTCGTGTTCGCCAACCCGTTCGTTGGCCAGCTGCCGCACTAAGACCTGCCCGTACATCCCTTAATCGGGGAATCCGATGGATATCAATGCAACACTGCTCCTGCAGATGATCGCTTTCGCGGTCTTCGTGTGGGTGACGATGAAGCTGGCCCTGCCGCCGATCACCAAGGCGATGCAGGACCGCGAGACGCGCATCGCTGAAGGCCTGGCCGCCGCCGAACGCGGCAGCAAGGCGCTGCAGGATGCTTCCGCCAGGAGCGAGGAGGCCCTCAAGGCCGCCCGCGTCCAGGCGCAGGAGATTGTCGGCGCGGCCAACAAGCAGGCCAGCCAGATCGTCGAGCAGGCCAAGGGCGATGCGGAGACGGAGAAGGCGCGCATCGTCGCCTCCGGCCGCGCCGAGGTCGAGCGCGAGGTGACGCAGGCGAAGGATGCCCTGCGCAAGCAGGTCGGCGACCTCGCGGTCGCCGGCGCCACGAAGATCCTCAAGCGCGAGATCGACGCCAAGGCCCACGCCGACGTGTTGAACGAGCTGGCTTCGCAGGTCTAAAGCCCATGGCCGAGCTGCATACGCTGGCACGTCCCTACGCCAAGGCCGCGTTCGAGCTGGCCCACGAGGGCCGCTCGCTCGGGCAGTGGTCGCAGACGCTCAAGACCCTCGCCGGCGCCGTCGCCGACGCCCAGGTCGCGTCCCTGCTGGCCAACCCGCGCCTGTCGCGCGGCGACGTGGCGGCGGTGCTGACCGCGGCGCTGGGCGACAAGCTCGACGCGCAGGCGCGCAACTTCTTGCGGCTGCTGGCGGAGAACAACCGCCTGGCGGCGCTGCCCGCCATCGCCGAGGAGTACGAGGCGCTGCGGGCCGAGGCGGAGAAGCGGGTCGAGGTCGAGATCACCACCGCCGCCGCGGTCGGCGAGGCGCAGCAGCAGGCGCTGCTGGCCGCGCTGCGCAAGCGCCTGGCGCGCGAGCTGGAGGTGTCGTGGAAGACCGACCCGGCGCTGGTGGCGGGCGCGGTGATCCGCGCCGGCGACCTGGTCATCGACGGCTCCGTGTCCGGCGAACTGGCGCAGCTGCGCCAGGCAGTAATTGCTTCGTAGGGTGCGCGCCGCGCACCGTTCGCACTTTCAACCGAGCATAACGCTATGCAACTGAATCCTTCCGAGATCAGCGACCTGATCAAGGCCCGCATCAAGAACTTCGAGGCCGGCGCCGAAGCCCGCAACACCGGCATCATCGTCTCGCTGCAGGACGGCATCGTCCGCATCCACGGCCTGTCCGATGCGCTGCAGGGCGAAATGCTCGAGTTCCCCGCCAACGAATCCGGCGAGGCCACCTACGGCCTGGCCCTGAACCTGGAGCGCGACTCGGTCGGCGCCGTGGTGCTGGGCGACTACAAGCACCTCAAGGAAGGCGACACGGTGAAGACCACCGGCCGCATCCTGGAAGTGCCGGTCGGCGAAGGCCTGCTCGGCCGCGTGGTCGACTCGCTCGGCCGTCCGATCGACGGCAAGGGCCCGATCAAGGCCGCCGGCACCTCGCCGATCGAGAAGGTCGCCCCGGGCGTGATCACCCGCCAGTCCGTCAGCCAGCCGGTGCAGACCGGCTACAAGTCGGTGGACTCGATGGTGCCGATCGGCCGCGGCCAGCGCGAGCTGATCATCGGCGACCGCCAGACCGGCAAGACCGCGCTCGCGGTCGACGCGATCATCAATCAGAAGACCACCGGCATCAAGTGCATCTACGTCGCGATCGGCCAGAAGGCCAGCTCGATCGCCAACGTGGTGCGCAAGCTGGAAGAGCACGACGCCATGGCCCACACCATCGTCGTCGCCGCCTCCGCCTCGGAAGCCGCCGCCCTGCAGTTCATCGCGCCGTACTCCGGCTGCACCATGGGCGAGTACTTCCGCGACAAGGGCGAGGACGCCCTGATCATCTACGACGACCTGTCCAAGCAGGCCGTGGCCTACCGCCAGGTGTCGCTGCTGCTGCGCCGTCCGCCGGGCCGCGAGGCGTTCCCCGGCGACGTGTTCTATCTCCACTCCCGCCTGCTGGAGCGCGCCGCGCGCGTCAACGAGGAGTACGTCGAGAAGATCACCAACGGCGCCGTCAAGGGCAAGACCGGCTCGCTCACCGCGCTGCCGATCATCGAGACCCAGGCCGGCGACGTGTCGGCCTTCGTGCCGACCAACGTGATCTCGATCACCGACGGCCAGATCTTCCTGGAAACCGACCTGTTCAACGCCGGCATCCGTCCCGCCATGAACGCCGGCATCTCGGTGTCGCGCGTCGGTGGCGCGGCCCAGACCAAGGTGGTCAAGAAGCTCGGCGGCGGCGTGCGCCTGGCCCTAGCGCAGTACCGCGAGCTGGCGGCCTTCGCCCAGTTCGCCTCGGACCTGGACGAAGCCACCCGCAAGCAGCTCGAGCGCGGCCAGCGCGTCACCGAGCTGATGAAGCAGAAGCAGTACGCGCCGCTGTCCGTCGGCCAGATGGCCGCCACCCTGTACGCGGTGGAAAAGGGCTACATCGACAAGGTCCCGGTCGACAAGATCCTGGCCTGGGAGTCCGGTCTGCACCAGTTCCTGGCCAGCAACCACAAGGAAGCCCTGGACAAGGTCAACACCGGCGACTGGAACGACGCCATCGAGGCGGGCCTCAAGGCCGGCCTGGATGCCTACGTCAAGCAGTCCGCGATCTGATCCCGGAGCGATAAGACAGTGGCCGGCGCAAAGGAAATCCGCACCAAGATCAAGAGCGTGAAGAACACGCAGAAGATCACCCGTGCGATGGAAAAAGTGGCGATGTCGAAGATGCGCAAGGCGCAGGAGCGCATGGTCCAGGCGCGCCCCTACGCCGCCAAGATCCTGCGCACCGTCGGCCACCTGGCGCAGGCCAACCCGGAGTACAAGCACCCGTACCTGGTGGAGCGCGAGGTCAAGCGCGTCGCCTTCATCGTGGTGTCCAGCGACCGCGGCCTGTGCGGCGGCCTCAACACCAACCTGTTCCGCGCCGTGGTGCGCCACATCCGCGACTGGAAGGAAAAGGGCGTCGAGGCCGAGTACGCGCTGATCGGCAACAAGGCCGTCGGCTTCTTCAAGCGCGTCGGCGGCAAGGTGGCGGCGCAGGTCGCCCACCTCGGCGACAGGCCGCACCTGGAGCAGCTGCTCGGCACCATCAAGGTCGCCACCGACGCCTACCGCGAAGGCGCCGTGGACCGCGTGTTCCTGGTGTCGAACCAGTTCGTCAACACCATGACGCAGAAGCCGACCGTGCGCCAGCTGCTGCCGCTGTCGGTCGCCTCGGAAGAGGGCACGCTCAAGGGCAACTCCCCCTGGGACTACATCTACGAGCCGGACGCCACCGAGCTGCTCGATACGGTGCTGACCCGCTACATCGAGTCGCAGGTGTACCAGGCGGTGGTGGAGAACTCCGCCTCCGAGCAGTCGGCGCGCATGGTGGCGATGAAGGCCGCCACCGACAACGCCGGCAAGATCATCAACAGCCTGCAGCTCGCCTACAACAAGGCCCGACAGGCCAGCATCACCAAGGAACTGTCGGAAATCGTGGGCGGCGCGGCGGCGGTTTAATTACGGCATTGGATTTCGTGCCGGCGCGAAGCGCCGGCGACAAAGAGATTGGAAGAGGAAAGACAGATGAGCACCGGCAAGATTGTCCAGATCATCGGCGCAGTGGTCGACGTGGAATTCCCGCGCGACGCCGTTCCCAACATCTATGACGCGCTGAAGATCGACGGCACCGCCCTGACGCTGGAAGTGCAGCAGCAGCTGGGCGACGGCGTGGTCCGCACCATCGCCCTGGGCTCTTCCGAAGGCCTCAAGCGCGGCCTGGTGGCGCAGAACACCGGCGCGCCGATCTCGGTGCCGGTGGGCAAGGCCACCCTGGGCCGCATCATGAACGTGCTGGGCGAGCCGATCGACGAGCGCGGCGAGGTCAAGTCCGAGCAGCACTGGGCCATCCACCGCGACGCCCCCAGCTACGAAGACCAGTCCGGCTCCACCGAGCTGCTGGAAACCGGCATCAAGGTCATCGACCTGCTCTGCCCGTTCGCCAAGGGCGGCAAGGTCGGCCTGTTCGGCGGCGCCGGCGTGGGCAAGACCGTGAACATGCTGGAGCTGATCAACAACATCGCCACCGAGCACTCCGGCCTGTCGGTGTTCGCCGGCGTGGGCGAGCGCACCCGCGAAGGCAACGACTTCTACCACGAAATGTCCGACGCCAAGGTCATCGTGCAGGACAACCTGCCCGAGTCCAAGGTGGCGATGGTGTACGGCCAGATGAACGAGCCGCCCGGCAACCGCCTGCGCGTGGCGCTGACCGGCCTGACCATGGCCGAGTACTTCCGCGACGAGGGCCGCGACGTGCTGTTCTTCGTCGACAACATCTACCGCTATACCCTGGCCGGCACCGAGGTGTCCGCGCTGCTCGGCCGCATGCCGTCGGCGGTGGGCTACCAGCCGACCCTGGCCGAGGAAATGGGCGTGCTGCAGGAGCGCATCACCTCCACCAAGAAGGGCTCGATCACCTCGATCCAGGCCGTGTACGTGCCGGCGGACGACCTTACCGACCCCAGCCCCGCCACCACCTTCGCCCACCTCGACGCCACCGTGGTGCTGTCGCGCGACATCGCGGCCCTGGGCATCTACCCGGCCGTGGACCCGCTCGACTCCACCAGCCGCCAGCTCGACCCGAACGTGCTCGGTTCCGACCACTACAACACCGCCCGCGACGTGCAGGGCGTGCTGCAGCGCTACAAGGAGCTGAAGGACATCATCGCGATCCTGGGCATGGACGAGCTGAGCGAGGACGACAAGCGCATCGTCGCCCGCGCGCGCAAGATCCAGCGCTTCCTGTCGCAGCCGTTCCACGTCGCCGAAGTGTTCACCGGCTCCAAGGGCAAGTACGTCACGCTCAAGGAGACCATCCGCGGCTTCCGCGAGATCGTCGACGGCAAGCACGACGCGCTGCCGGAGCAGGCGTTCTACATGGTCGGC
>Ga0070741_10003054_pt1 | contig 42664 bp, 34 predicted proteins | sample Coa_R1_4_FD_66440 | JGI IMG/M metagenome (GOLD analysis project Ga0070741, IMG submission 66440) | Surface soil microbial communities from Centralia Pennsylvania, which are recovering from an underground coalmine fire - Coalmine... | ecosystem: Environmental > Terrestrial > Soil > Unclassified ... | reverse complement strand
CAGATCTTCGACAACGACAAGCCGCAGCCGATCACCTACTTCGATAACAGCGTCCACCCGATCTCGGTCGTCACCATGCTGGACACGAGCGGCAGCATGACGCTCACGATCGATCTGCTGAAGCAGGCGGCAGAGCAGTTCGTGCTGCGCCTGCTGCCCGACGACAAGGGACGCGTCGGCGCGTTCAACGACAAGATTCAGTTCGCGGGACCGTCGTTCACGAGCGACCGCGACGATCTCGTGAGCGACATCAAGGACCTCGATTACGGCAACGGCACGCGGTTGTGGGACGCGGTGGGCGCGAGCCTGGAGCAGTTGAAGGGGCTCGAGGGTCGCCGCGTCATCCTCGTCTTCACCGACGGCGACGACACCGAGAGCAAGCTGTCGCTCGGGGCGGTCACCGATCGCGCGCGCGCCGACGAAGTGATGATCTACGCGATCGGGCTCGAGAGCCACTACTTCGACGGTCAGCGGATGGTGCGCAGCAAGCCGGATCGCGGCCTGCGGAAGATCGCGGACGAGACGGGCGGCGGCTACTTCGAGCTCGAGCGGACCTCGGATCTCGCGCCGACGTTCACGCGGGTCGCCAGCGAGCTGCACAGCCAGTACGTCATTGGCTTCACGCCGACGCAACTGGACAACAAAGTGCACCGGCTGACCGTCAAGATGAAGAGCCCGGGAATGACGGCGCGTGCGCGTCGAAGCTACGTCGCCGCGCCGGATAAATTTTCGGTATCGGAGTAGCCGCTCAGACGAGCATCGCGGCGACGATCACGACGACGAGCAGCAGGCCGACGACCCATTCAGCGGATTCCGAGAAACTCCACTCACGCAACATGTCTGTTCACCTCCCTCACCCTTGGTTAGACGCGGGGTCCGACGGAAAGGTTTAGCGACAAACGATGACGCTGACAGAGCAGGATTTCCGCGTCAAAAGCGACCAGGCGCTCGAAGACGCACGCCGTGCGCTCCTCCCGCTGGCGGACGCCGAGGGGTTCGAAGTCGAACTCCAGAACGGCGTCCTCGATCTGGTGTTCGAGGAACCCGCCGACGCGAAGTTCGTCGTCTCGCCCAACGCCCCCGTGCGGCAAATCTGGGTGTCGGCGATGGCCAGAAGCTATAAACTCGCGTGGTCGCCGGAGCTGAACGCCTTTGCGCTCGACGGCGAGCCGCTGTCGACGCTCCTCGATCGCCTGGCGCGCACGTTCCTGCAGTCCGCGTGACGCCGGACCGGAGGCCATCCATGAAACGCGTTGCCGTCGCCGCTCTTGTCGCCACGCTCGCCATGTTCGCCACGCCGGACGCGCAGTCGCCGAACGCCTTCGGCGTCCCCACCGCGGACCAGCCGCAGCCGGGGATGACGATCAGAGCGGTGCCCGGATCGCGCGCGCAAGGGTGGCTCGCGCAGGGACGATCTGAAGTCCTGGCGCGGCACGGGATGGTCGCGACGAGCGATCCGCTCGCGGCGGAAGCGGGGCTCGAGATATTGCGTCAGGGCGGCAACGCGATCGATGCGGCGGTCGCCACGGGCGCGGTGCTCGACGTCACGTCGCAGAACGACACCGGCATCGGCGGCGATCTCTTCGCGCTCGTGTACGTCGCGAAGGACAAGAAGCTGTACGCGCTGAACTCCGCCGGCTGGGCGCCGGCCGGGTGGACGCGCGAGTTCTTCACGACGAAGCTCGCTGGCAAGAGCGTCCCCAACAGCGGCGTCAACGCGGCGACGGTGCCCGGCGCGATCTCCGGCTACGACGCGCTGCTGACCCGATTCGGCACGCTCGGCTTCAAGGAAACGTTCGAGCGCGCCGCACGCCTCGCCGACGAAGGCTGGGGCCTCGCCGAGCGCCGCCACTCGGATCTCAAGGGCGCGACCAACGGGCTGCGCAACGATCCCGATTCGCGCGAGACGTTTCTCGTCAACGGCGACACGCCGCCGCTCTACAGCATCATCCGCAACCCGGGGCTCGCGAAGGCGCTGCGCCTGATCCAGTCGCAGGGACGCGACGCGTTCTACAACGGCCCGATCGCCGACGCCATCGTCGCGAAGGAACAGGCCACTGGCGGCGTGATGACGAAGGCGGATCTCGCCGAGTTCCAGTCGGAGTGGACCGAGCCGATCACGACGAACTATCACGGGTACGACGTCTTCGAGCTGCCGCCGCCGGGTCAGGGCTTCGCGGCGCTGGAGATGCTGAACATCCTCGAGGTCTGCGTGCCGAAGTTCGGGACGACGCTCGCGGCGCTGGGTCCGTCGGATCCGCAGTACTGGCATTACCTGGTCGAGGCGAAGAAGCTCGCCTACTCGGATCTGCAGGCGAAGAACGCCGATCCGAAATTCACCGACGTGCCGGTGAAGGAATTGATCTCGAAAGCGCACGCGGCGTCGCTCTGCGGCAAGATCGATCCGGAGCGCGCCTCGAGCCCGTCGGTGAAAGGCGGCACCGATGGCGGGACGATTTATCTGACCACGGCGGACCGGTGGGGCAACATGGTGTCGCTGATCCACAGCGTGTTCAGCGTGTACGGCAGCCGCGCGACGGTCGCGCCGTACGGATTCGTCCTGCAGAACCGCGGGTCGGCGTTCTCGCTCGATCCGTCGAGCCCGAATGTCGTCGCGCCGCACAAGCGGCCGTTCCACACGATCATCGCGGGGTTCGTGATGAAAGACGGCGCGCCGCTGATGACGTTCGGCAACATGGGTGGCAGCGTGCAGCCCGAGACGCACGCGCAGCACATGGTCAACCTGATCGATCTCGGCATGAACGTGCAGGCGACGACCGATGCCGCGCGCTTCACGCACAACCAGAACACGAACGTGCTGTCGCTCGAAGCGAACCTGTTCACGCTGGTCGGCGCGGCGCTGAAAGCCAAGGGCCACGTCGTGCGCTCGGTGACGGGCGGCGCCGTCGGCGGCTATCAGGGCATCCTCTTCACGCGCGATCCGCGCATGCCGTCACCCGTGTTCGATCGGCGCTGGGCGACGGAGGATCACCCGGTCGACGGCGTCTACCGCGCGGGGTCCGATCACCGCAAGGACGGCGAAGCCGTCGGCTGGTAAGTGTCAGGCGAGTGTCAGGCGAGTGCCAGGCAAGTGCCAGGCAAGTGCCAGGCGGGTGTCAGGCAAGTGCCAGGCGGGTGTCAGGCAAGTGCCAGGCGAGTGCCAGGCGAGTGTCAGGCACTAGCTCAGCGGGGCGAACGCGGCCGTGAAGTGCCGCAACACCGCCGGCGCGTGCGTGATCCGATACCCGCGCAGACGCTCGCGCAGCCCCCAGACGTAAATCACCGCCTCGGCGACGTAATCGATGTGCGACTGCGTGTAGACGCGGCGCGGGATCGCGAGGCGCACGAGATCCATCGCACCCGCCGTTTCGGTGCCGTCCGCGTGCTGACCGAACATCACCGTGCCGATCTCGACGCCGCGCACGCCCGCTTCGACGTAGAGTGCGTTGACGAGCGCGATGCCGGGATACTGCAGCGGCGCAATGTGCGGCAGCATCGCGCGCGCATCGAGGTAGACCGCGTGTCCGCCGGCCGGCTGGATGATCGGCACACCCGCGGCCGACACTTTTTCCGCCAGGTACGCCGTCGAGCGAATGCGGTACATCAGGTACGGCTCTTCGACGACCTCTTCGAGCCCGCGCGCGATCGCTTCGAGGTCGTAGCCCGCCAACCCGCCGTAGGTCGGAAAGCCTTCGGTCAGAATCAACAGATTGCGGCACCGCTCGGCCCACGCGTCGCTGTTCATCGCGAGAAAGCCGCCGATGTTCGCGAGCCCGTCTTTCTTCGCCGACATCGTGCAGCCGTCGGCGAGCGCGAACATCTCGCGCGCGATCTGACGCGGTGTCTTCGACGCGTACCCCGCTTCCCGCTGCTTGATGAACCACGCGTTCTCGGCGAAGCGGCAGGCGTCGAGAAAGAACGGTTTGCCGAACCGGTCGCACAGCGCGCGGACGCCGCGCAGGTTCGCCATCGACACCGGCTGCCCGCCGCCCGAGTTGTTCGTCACCGTCACCATGACGAGCGGAATGCGATCCGCGTCGCGCACGAGCATCGCATCGAGCGCGGCGAGGTCGATGTTGCCCTTGAACGGATGGATCACCGCCGGGTGACGTCCCTCGTCGATGACGAGGTCCAGCGCTTCGGCCTCCTCCACTTCGATGTTCGCGCGCGTGGTGTCGAAGTGGTTGTTGTTCGGCACGATCTGTCCCGGATGCAGGATCGTGTGGAACAGGATCCGCTCCGCCGCGCGCCCCTGATGCGTCGGGATGATGTGCGCGAAGCCGGTCAGCTCGCGCACGGCGTTCTCGAATCGATAGAACGACCGGCTGCCGGCGTACGACTCGTCGCCCTGCATGAGCGCGCCCCACTGCGCCGACGACATCGCGCCCGTCCCCGAGTCGGTCAGCAGATCGATCAGCACGTCGTCTGCATGCAGCTTGAAGACGTTGAAGTCGGCGCGGGCGAGCGCCGCCTGACGCTGCTCGCGGCTGGTGAACTTCAGCGCCTCGACGGATTTGATCCGGAACGGTTCGATGATGGTGTGAAACGGATGCATGAGCGTTGACCGTCTGCCGTGTCAGATCCGGAATCCCTCGCGGAGCGGATCGGCGTCGTCGATGAGAAACGTGTGCTCGCCCGTGATCCACGCCGACCCTTCGATCTCCGGCACGATCGCCGGGTACTCGCCCACCATCGTCCGCGCGGCGACACGGCCGTTGAAGCGCGTGTGGATCAGGCTTTCGTGGACGAAGGGGCGATCCTCCGCGAGCAGGCCCATCGCGTCGACGACGGCCATGACCGCGGCGGTGCCGGTGCCGCAGGGCGAGCGGTCGACCTCGGCGTCGGCGAAGATCGTCACGTTGCGTAGGTCGGCTCCCTCGTCGGTGGGCGGCGCCGTGAAGATCGTGCCGTAGATGCCATGCAGGCCGCGGTCGAGCGGATGCACGATGTCGTGCGCGCGTTCGATCGCCTCCTTGATCGCCATGCCGGCGCGGCGCAGCTCCGGCAGATGCGCAACGTCGAGCGGCAGGCCGACCGATTCGCTGTCGACGATCGCATAAAAGGCGCCGCCGAACGCGACGTCCGCGCGCACGTGCCCCTTCGCGAGCGCCACCGTCAGCCCGCCGTGCAGCACGAACGAGGGCACGTTCTGGAACGCAACGCTGTCCACGCGGCGCTCGGCCTTCGACGGGCTCAGGCCGAGCGGGTCTGCATCCCCGCGCCTCCCGACCGCGTCTCCCCTCGTCCCGACCGCGTCTCCCCTCGTCCCGAGCGCGTCTCCCCTCGTCCCGAGCGCGTCTCCGCGCGTCGCGGGCGCGTCTCGATCTCCGCGCATCCCGAGCGGCTGTTTGTTTCCGCTCATCCTGAGCTTGTCGAAGGATGAGCGCGCCCGCGCTCGTATCGTCCCCGCAGGCGCATCGTACACGACCGAACATCCGTCACCACCGGGGTCGAGCAGCCCGCGCTCGAGCGCGATCGTCGTCACCGCGATGATCCCGTGGCCGCACATCGTGCTGTAGCCCTCGTTGTGCATGAACAGCACGCCGGCGTGCGAACCCGGCGCGACCGGCTCGGTGAGAATCGCGCCGTACATGTCGGCGTGACCGCGCGGCTCGAGCATCAGCGCGCGCCGCAGCGCGTCGGCGTGCCGCTTCACCCACTCGCGCTTCTCGAGCATCGTCCGCCCCTGCGGCGACGGGAAGCCGCCGACGATCAGCCGCAGCGGCTCGCCCGCCGCGTGCGCGTCGATGGTCTGTAGCGTTAGCATTGATGCCACTTTAGCGTATGTCGATTCGATTCAAGCTGCTCACCGAAGCGGACGTCCGGTCCGTGCTCACGATGGACGACCTCATCGACACGATGGCGTCGGCATTGAAACGATTCTCGACCGGGCGCGTCGAGCAGCCGGTCCGTTTGATGCTGCGGGCCAAGGGCGACGAAGGGCTGTTCGCGACGATGCCGGCCTTCGCACGCGAGCCGAATGCGCTGGGCGCGAAGCTCGTCACGGTGTTCGGTGGCAACCACGCGCGCGGACTGCCGTCGCATCTCGCGTCGATCGTGCTGCTGGATCCCGACACGGGCGCGCTGCTGGCGCTGATGGACGGCCGCTACATCACCGAGGCGCGAACGGCGGCGGTGTCGGCGGTCTCGTCACGGCTGCTCGCGCGCAAGACCGCCGGCTCGCTCGCGATCATCGGCACCGGCGTGCAGGCGCACAGCCACCTCGACGCGCTGTCGCGCGTTCACACCTTCCGCAGCGTCACGGTCTGGAGCCCGACGAAGGCGCACCGCGACGCGTTCGCCGCGGCGCATCAGGTGAAGACGGCGGATCATCCCGGCGAGGCCGTCGTCGGCGCGGACGTCATCGTCCTGGTCACCTCGTCACCGACACCGGTCGTCGAGAACGGCTGGGTGAAACCCGGCGCGCACGTCATCTCGGTCGGCGCGTGCCTCCCGACGCAGCGCGAGATGGACGCCGACCTCGTCGCGCGCGCGCAGCTCTTCGTCGACTCGCGCACGGCGGCGCTCGTCGAATCGGGCGACGTCGTGCAGGGCATCAGCGAAGGGCGCTTCGGCCCCGATCACATCGTCGCGGAATTGGGCGAGGTGGTGAACGGCGCCGGCGGACGCCGCAGCGACACCGAGGTGACGATCTTCAAATCGCTGGGGATGGCAGTGGAGGACGTGACGGCGGCCGATCTGGTGTATCGGCGCGCCGTCGACCGGAATGTCGGACGCGAGCTGGAACTCTAGTTCGCCGCCTTCGCCTCTTTCAGCTGCTCGGCCATCCACTTGTCGTAGTCGGCCTGACTCTGGATCGTCACAAAGCCGCGCATCCGGAAGTGTCCGAGGCCGCACAATTGCGAGCAGGTGATGTCGTACTGCCCCTCGCGCGTCGGCGTGAACCACACCGGAATGCTCAGCCCCGGAATCGCGTCCTGCTTCACGCGCATCTCGTAGAGGCCGAAGCTGTGGATCACGTCTTTGCTCGACAGGTGGACGAGCACCGGCTTGTTGATCGGCAGATTCAGCTGGTTGATCGTCGTGATGTCGTCCTTCGCATCCGGATCGGTCTTGTCGAGGCCGATCGGATTGTCGGCCGACACGAGTTCCGGCTTCGTCCGCCCGAACTTGCCGTCCGGGCCCGGATAGTGGACGTTCCACGCGAACTGTTCCGCGATGACGTGCACGACGGTCGCCGTATTCTCCGGCGGGAAGTTCGAGACGCGTTTCGCCCAGGCGGGAATCGCGTAGAACAGCAGCAGGATCATCTCGACGACGACGACCGCCACTTCGAGACCCTTGGAGATCTTTCCCTTGGCGCCGTCGTAGTTCGCGCGCGGATTCGCGCCCTTGCGATAGCGGAACAGCACGTAGACGAAGAAGATGCCCCACCCGACGAAGAGCACCACCATCAGCCAGTGCACGAGCACGATCATCTGATCGATCTCGGCGGCGTGCGCCGACGCTTCGACGGGCATTCCCAGCCAGTTCAGCATTAGGCCGTCCCCTCAGAGGTAATCCCGGCGTGCATGGTCCGCGTGCTGGCGACGCCGGATTCCGCGGCGCGCGCCAGACGCTTCATGCGCCGCGACAAATAGATGAAGAATGACGCAAACCCCGACAGCATGACGGCGACGACGCCGAGCATCATCCAGATGCCGGCGTTGGTGGCCAACGCCATCGGCGCGTCGCTCTGACCGAAGCAGACCGGACAGGCGAGCGCCGCGCGCGGCGCCGCCAGCGCGAGCGTGGTGAACAGGGCGCGTTTCACAGCCGCCTCATCTTTCGCTGGAACGTCGTCCCGTACGCGACGAGCACGATGGCGCTCGCGACCGACAGGCACGCCGCCAGCGTCGACCCGTTGTTGACGCCCCACGCGGCGACGTACGCCGCGAGGACGACCGACAGCGCGATGAAGAACAGGTGGAAGTACTTCAGGTTCATGACTATTTCTCGTGCATGGCGTGCTCGGCCGCCGGCACCGCCTTCACCGGCGTACCGATGCCGTCGAGGATCGTGAAGAGCGGCACCGACATCAGCACGACGAAGAACAGGACGGTGAGGATCAGCGAGCCGTAGATCCATTTCCGCTCGTGGCTCAGGTGCATGAACACGCTCGCGACCATCGAACCCTTCATGATCGCGATGATCAGCGCCACGGTGATCGCCGCCGGCACCGCGAAGTGCAACTGGTTGGCGCCGACGGTGAGGCCGGTGAACACGAGCAGCGCCGCGCCGATGGCGAAATACAGCTTGATCGTCTTTCGGGTGGCGTCGATGTCCAAGTGACTCATGTCTTCAGCTCCGCCCTACAGGAGGTACAGCACCGGGAACAGGAAGATCCACACGAGGTCGACGAAGTGCCAGTAGAGACCCGTGTACTCGATCCGGTTCGTGAACTGCTCGGGGTTGCGCTTGTAGAGGCTCGCGCCCGGCCCGAGGAAGTACGCCATCACGATCATGCCGCCGATGATGTGCAGCCCGTGCAGGCCGGTCATCGTGAAGTAGATCGCGAGGAACGTGTTGTGCCACGGCCCTTCGCCGGACGCGAAGTGCGCCGAGTACTCGAAGTACTTGTTGATCAGGAAGACGAGCGCGAGCAGGAACGTGATGCTCAGGAAGAGGCGGTGCTTGCCCCACTCGCCCATCTTCAGCGACGCCCACGCCATCACCATCGTCACCGACGAGGAGATGAGGATCACCGTGTTGATCGCGCCGAGCGGGATGTTCAGCTCGCCGTGCGGCCAGTCGGTCGCGCCGATGCGCAGGATGATGTAGGTCGAGAAGAAGGCGCCGAACAGCATCACCTCCGACGCCAGGAACAGCCAGATCCCCAGCTTGCCGTTCGCCAGCCCGGTGTCGGGACGCTCTTCGACGGTGTACGGAATGTTCATGTCCATCTAGGCGCGCTCCGGTTCGAACTGCGGGGTGAAATCCTTCGCGGCGCCCGGGACGCTGTACTCGTACGGCGCGCGATACACGATCGGCTCGGCGAGGAAGTTGCCGTGCGGCGGCGGCGAGGGCGCGGACCACTCGAGCGTCGTCGCCTGCCACGGATTGTTGTCCGTGAGGGCGCCCCACTTGATGCTCATGAAGAAGTTGACGATGAAGAAAATCTGCGCGGCGCCGAGGCCCCACGCCGCCCAGCCCTGCACGATGTTCCAGTGCAGCACCGTCGCGTTGTGCGCGTACTGCGCGCCGCCGTCATACATGCGGCGGTTCATGCCCGCGAGCCCTTCGATGAACATCGGGAAGAACACGAGGTTGATCGTGACGAACGACGTCCAGAAGTGCAGGTAGCCGAGCAGGTCGTTCATCTTCCGTCCCGTCGCCTTCGGGAACCAGTAGTAGACGCCGGCGAACAGCGCGAAGATCGTTCCCGGCGCGACGACGTAATGGAAGTGACCGATGACGTAGTACGTGTCGTGCAGGTGGATGTCCGACGGCGCGAGGCCGAGCGGCAGACCCGTCAGACCGCCGATGCCGAACATCGGCAGGAACGCCAGCGCGAAACACATCGGCACCGTGAAGCGGATCGACGCGCCCACCAGCGACATCAGCAGCGCCGTCAGAATGACGACCGACGGAATCGAAATGATCATCGTCGTCGTCTGGAAGAACGCGCTCATCGTCGTCCCCATGCCCGTCATGAACATGTGGTGCGCCCAGACGATGAACGACATGAAGCCGAGGAAGCCGGCCGAGTAGACGAGCGCCTTGTAGCCCCACAGCGGCTTGCGCGTGTTGTTCGCGATGATCTCCGAGATGATGCCCATCGCCGGGAGGATGAGGACGTAGACCTCGGGATGCGCGAGGAACCAGAACAGGTGCTGCCACAGCAGCGGATTGCCGCCGCCGGACGCGAGGTTCGGCGCCGCGACGCCGGTCATCGTCGTCATCACCTTGTTGCTGACGACCAGGCCGCTCGGCAGAAAGAAGCTCGTGCCGGCCACGCGATCCATCAGCTGCAGGATGCCCGCGGCTTCGAGCGGCGGGAACGCGAGCAGCAGCAGGAACGACGTGACGAACTGCGCCCACACGAAGAACGGCAGCCGCATGAAGCTGAGGCCCTTCGCGCGCAGTTGCACAATCGTCACGATGAAGTTGATCGAGCCGAGGAGCGACGAGGTGATCAGGAACACCATCCCGATGAGCCACATCGTCTGCCCCGGGTTGATGTCGGCGAGCGGCGGATAGGACGTCCACCCGGACTGCGCGGCGCCGCCATGCTGGAAGAACGACGCGAGCATCGTCACGCCGCCGCAGAAGTACACCCAGTAGCTCATCATGTTGAGCTTGGGGAAGGCCATGTCGGGCGCGCCGATCTGCAGCGGCATCACGAAGTTGCCGAAGCCGCCGACGGCGAGCGGGACGACGCCGAGGAAGACCATGATCGTCCCGTGCATCGCCCCCAGCTGGTTGTAGAACTCGGGCAGCATGATGCCGCCGGGCGCTTTGTCGGGACCGAACCAGTTGCCGATGAACGGAATGGGACGGCCCGGGTAGGCCATGTTCCACCGCATCAGCATCATCAGCGTGAAGCCAAACAGCAGGAAAAGAAGGCCGGTAACGGCGTACTGGATTCCGATGACCTTGTGATCGACCGAAAAGACGTACTTCCGCCAGAAGCCGAGCTCGTGCGCGTGGTCGTGAGCATGCGCCCCCGCATGCTCCGTGGTCGCCGTCCCGCGGGTGGCGTGATCCAACGGAATCTCCTTGGTTGTGGTTGCGGATTGTATGCAGAAGGCACAAGCGGGCGCAACCCACATAAGATCCTCGCCATGCGAGGGTGGGCCGCATTCCTGACCGTCGCGGTCCTGTTCGTCGCCGCGCCGGCCGCGGCCAACGACCAGTCGCGCGCGCTGCGCGCGCAGGCCACCGATCAAATCTTCAACCTCGATCGCGACGCGGCCGCCAACACGTTCCGCCAGGCGATCGCCGCCGATCCGCAGGACGCCGCCGCCTATCGGGGCCTGGCGACCGCGTTGTGGCTCGGCATCACCTTCCACCGCGGCAACATGACCGTCGACGATTACCTCGGCGGATCCGCCGGCAAGCCGGGCGGCACGTGGGCGCCGCCGCCGCCCGACACGGTCGCCGCGTTCAAGGCGGCGATCGATCGCGCGCTCGCCCTCTCGCGCGACCGCCTCGCGAAGAACCCGAAGGACGCCGACGCGCACTATCAGGTCGGCGCCGCGGTCGGCCTTCGCGCGTCGTACAGCGCGACGGTGGACGGCAGCATCATGGGCGCGTTCCGCGCCGCGCGCGAGGCGTACGACGAACACGAAACCGTCCTCTCGCTCGATCCGAGCCGCAAGGACGCGGGGCTCATCGTCGGCACCTACCGCTACATCGTCGCCGCGCTGTCGCTGCCCGCGCGCGTCGTCGCCTACGTCGTCGGATTCGGCGGCGACAAGAACAAAGGCCTGCGGATGATCGAGGAGGCGGCCGCCTATCCGGGCGACAACCAGCAGGACGCGCGCTTCGCGCTGATCCTGCTGTACAACCGCGAGCAGCGCTACGACGACGCGCTGAAGCAGTTGACGACGCTGCAGCAGCACTATCCGCGAAACCGGCTGCTGTGGCTCGAGATGGGATCGACGCTGCTGCGCGCCCGCCGCCCGGCCGAGGCCGAGCGCGTGCTGAACGAGGGGACGGCGAAATTCGTCAACGATCAGCGGGAGCGGATGTTCGGCGAGCCGGCGCTGTGGCTGTACAAGCGCGGCGCCGCGCGAGCCGCCGAAGGACACGACGCCGATGCGCAGGCCGACCTCGCAACGGCGCTCACGGTGCAAGGGCGCAAATGGGTCTACGGCCGCACGCGCCTGGAGCTCGGCAAGCTGGCACTGAAGCGCGGCGACAAGATGGCGGCGCGCAACGAATTTCAGAACGCGATCGCGCTCTGCGAGGCGGATAATGACGCCACGGCCGCGGACGAGGCGAAGCGGCTCTTGAAATAGCGCCGAACGACCATGGATCAAAACACGAAACGCACGTGGGTGGCCGTTCTGATCGCCAGCGTGATCATCGTCGGCATCCTGGCGATTGCCGTCGTCGGCGGCACGACGTACTTCTTCTACCGTCACATCAGCGCACGCGTCACCAGCGAAGAACGTGCGAACGAGACGTTCGAACAGACGCGCGCGCGCTTTGCCGGCCAGCAGCCGCTCGTCGAGATGTCGCGCGGCGACGAGCCGACCATCCATCACCCAACGGGACCACCACACGACGTGCAGGCGCTGCACGCCCTCGCCTACAACGAGACTTCAGGCAAGCTGACGCACGTCGACGTGCCCGGCTGGCTGCTGCGCCTGATGTCGGGCGGCGGGCGGATCCGCATCGCGAACATGGACGCGTTCGGCGACGAGGACACCGCGAAGCTGACGCTCGAAGATCTCGAACGTCACGGGCCCGGGCTCGTCATCGATGTCAGGCGCCACCACGGTAGCCAGCTGCTCGTGTGGACGGAGTGACGGGCGGCGGGGCGGGTCGGATAGGCGGGGTGGGTGGGGTAGGTAGGAAGTGTCTTGCTTAGCGGACACCTCGACGCCACCCGCCCCACTCTCCCACGCCACCCACCCCACCCGCCCTACCCACCCCACCTCCGGTTTATCCGCGTTTTTCGCGATCGTTGACTGGCACCGCCCTTGATCCTCCACGCCGCAGGAGGGTCACCCATGACGACCAGGTTCCGGTTTCTTCCGACGGTGGCGCTGCTCGGCGCGCTCGCGGCTCCGGCGTGCGCGAGCGGCGCGGTGGTGTATCGCAGCGAGCCGCCGCGCGGCTACGGCGTCGAAGCCGAACGCATCGCGCACGACAACGGCTTCCGCGACGGCCGCGATGCCGGCGAGAAGGACGCGCGCAAAGGGCGCTCGTTCTCGATGGAGCGCCATGACGACTGGCGCGATGCCGACGACGGCTATCGTCGAAACTTCGGCGACAAGGAGTTCTATCGCCGCGAGTTCCGCGAAGGCTTCCGCGCCGGCTACAGCGAGGCGTACAACCGATTCGCGCATCGACGCTGACGCGCGAGCGACCGGCGCGTCACGCGCGCGCGCCGGCCGCCCGCCCATCGGACTTGCACGGCTGTCCGAGCTCGGCGCGGGAGCTGAAATGGAACATATTGGTCGACACGACGCTTTGTGTTCTACAAAGTCACACCATAACGGAACACGATGTGGCAATACGGTGCATAGCTGCGACTCAGAACCTCGTCCTGTCATCGCCAAATGTGTTAGCTAACCGTCCCGTTCTCAAACACTAAGGCGCTCCCTTTATGACCCTGCAATCTCATCGGTACGCCGGTTGCGATGCGTCCAGCCGCCATGTCTCGACTGCGCCGTGTCGTCGCCGCCGCGTGCTTGGTCGTGCTGCCGGCGACGTCGGGTGCGCCCGCGCGCCAAGCCGATGTCACGAAAATCGATCGAGCCTTGCGCGAGTGGATTCAGCACCCGTCCACGCTCGCGCGCGTGCTGATTCAACCGCACCGCGACGCCGCCGACCGTGTGCGCCGTCATTTGGCCGGCTTCGCGGCTGACGCGACGATCGTATCGACGACGCCGAACTTCATCGTCGCGCAGGTCAACGCACGGGGGCTCCGCGCTGTTGCCGCAGATCCAGATGTGAAGTCCATCTCCGCCGACGCGCGCGTGCGCACGCTCGGAACATCCTCGCTTTCGAAAGACGTCCTTCTCAACACGGAAGCATTACTGCCCCGGACGTACAGCGGTTCGGGCATTGGCGTCGCCGTCGTGGATTCCGGCATCCTGCCAAACGCCAACGAGAAAGTCGTGGCGACGTATGACTTCACCAACGGCAGCGCGGCCAAGGTTGGCGCGCTCGATCCGTTCGGCCACGGGACGCACGTGGCCGGTCTCGTCGGCAGCCAGGGCGTCACGTCGAACGATTTGTATGAAGGCATCGCTCCCGGTGTGCGACTGATCGCGCTGCGCGCCCTCGATCAGAACGGCTCGGGATACACGAGCGACGTGGTCAACGCGATCGACTTCGCCGTCGCCAACAGGAACACGCTGAAGATCGACGTGCTCAATCTGTCGCTGGGCCATCCCATCTACGAGGCGGCGGCGACCGACCCACTCGTGCAGGCGGTCGAGAACGCTGCCGCCGCCGGTATTGTGGTGGTCGTCTCAGCGGGCAACTTCGGTGGAGACCCGAGCACGCATGTGACCGGCTACGGCGGCATCACATCGCCCGGCAACGCGCCAAACGCCATCACCGTCGGTGCGATCGATACGTATCAGACGGTCTCTCGCAGCGACGACGTCGTCGCGTGGTATAGCTCGCGCGGGCCATCCTGGTACGACGGTTTTCAGAAACCAGATATCGTTGCGCCTGGCTCGCACCTCGTCTCCGATGTGCCGACATCGAGCACGATCGCGAAAGATTACCCGGGCGGATTGATGAAGACGAGCGGCACGACCAACCTGACAAAGCTCAGCGGCACCAGCATGGCCGCGGGCGTCGTGAGCGGAGTCGTCGCGCTCATCCTGGACGCGAACCGAACCAATCATCCAGGTGCGGTGCTGACCCCCAACGCGGTCAAGGCCATCCTGGAGTACACGGCATTGCCACTCGCGAACGAGGACACGCTGACACAGGGGGCCGGAGCGCTCAACGCGGCGGGTGCTATCGCCTTAGCCGCCGCGATCGACCCGAACGAGCCGGTTGGAACGTCCTGGCTGGCGAGCGGCATCGACACGTCGACCACGATTGGCGATCAGCCACTCGCCTGGGGTCAGCGCGTCGTGTGGGGCGATCGTGTGATCTGGGGCAACCAGATTTTCGACAACGATCCCGCTTGGGCACTTCGGGTGGTCTGGGGCGATCGCGTTGTCTGGGGCGATCGCGTCGTGTGGGGAAACAGCACCGTGTGGGACGGCAATGCGGCAGTCTGGGGCAGCCGCGTCGTGTGGGGCGACTCTCTCATCGGGCAGATCCACGGCAACCGCGTGGTCTGGGGCGATCTGGCCGCCAACGTGACTGCGGACCGCGTGGTCTGGGGCGATCTCCAAGGCTTGATGATCGCACCCGCGTCGATGTCATGGGGCAACCTCGAGCGCGCGAACCGCGACCTCATGGCCAACGCAAACCGAGGCCACGGTGGCTCTTCGCAAGTCGCTCGTTGATCCATCTGACCGTTCGCCGCTGCGCACCGACTGGCGCGCGGGTCTGCCGGAGCTGCATGACGACGCTGCGACGCTGCGGGAACTCCGACGCGGCGACGCGCAATCGCTCGTCGCTCATCTCGACCGCGCGCGGGTCCTCAAGTACATCGCACGATGTCCCACCACCAGCGCGGGCTTCGTGCGATTCATCCGGTGGACGCACGCGCAGCGACGCAAGGGGAATATCGCCTGCTATGGAATCGTCCCCGCGGGGCACAACGTTGCCGTCGGCGTAATCCAGTTCTGGCCGATCGAGCCCGACTTCTCGACCGCGGAGTGGGGCTTCGCGCTCGGAGAAGCATTCTGGGGAACCGGCCTGTTCATCCGCTGCGCCCGGCTGGCGCTCGATGCGGTGTTCCGTCAGCTCGGCGTCTATCGGCTCGAAGCGCGTGCGGTCGACGTCAACGTCTACGGCAACCACGCGCTCGCGAAGCTGGGCGCGACGCGCGAAGGCAGACTCCGCGGCGGCTTTCACAGCGGTCCCGTCATCCGGGATCACGTGATGTGGTCCATCCTCGCGCCCGACTGGCAACAGCATCGGGCGCGCACGAGCAATGCGAACTGACGCTCGAGCTCGGATGTCGCCGGCGCTGATCGCATTCGTTGCGTCGGTGAGCGCCGCGGGCGGGCTGGTGATCGCGCACAGCGTCCTGGCGATTCATCCCGCGTCGCTGAACCTGGCCGTCGTCGGACTGGCTGCGCTGACCATCGCAAGCGGACGGTTCGCGATCAAGATTCCGGGGCGGCCGGCGACCGTGTCGGTGTCGGAGGTCTTCGTCTTCACGTCGATCCTCCTGTTCGGATCGGCGGTGCCGGTGCTGACCGTTGCCGTCGATGGCCTGTGGATTTCACTGACACAAAAAGACCGGCGAATCTATCGCGCCCTGTTCAACATCGCTGAACCGGCCATTTCGACGTGGACCGCCGCGCAGGTGTTCTCCACCGTGTTGCACGCCGTATCGGCTGCGCCGACGCCGACGAGCGCCCCGATCGTCCTGCCGGCCATCATCGCGATGGCCGCAGCCTTCTTCGGCCTGAACAGCGGGCTCAGCGCGCTCGCCGTCGCACTCGAGAACCGGACGTCGGCGTACGACTTCTGGCGGGGGCATGCCTGGTATCTTGCCGTCAACTATTACGCCGCGGCATCGGTGGCCGCACTCGCCGTAAGTGGCCCGCGCATCAACTTCGGTGTCGCCGTCCTGGTCCTGCCGCTGCTGCTGCTGTCGTACGTCGCGTATCGCGAGGCCTCGACGCGCGTCGACGAAGCGACTCGTCATGTCACCGATGTCGAGCACCTGTACCGGGCATCGGTGGAGATGCTTGCGATCGCGGTCGATGCAAAGGACCAGGTCACGCACGGCCACATCCGCCGCGTGCAGCGCCACACCCTTGACGTCGCATCGGCCCTCGGCGTCACCGACCTCCGCGAGCTGAAAGCGATCGAAGCCGGCGCCCTGCTCCACGACATTGGAAAGCTCGCCGTGCCGGACTACGTGCTGAACAAACCGAGCGCGCTGACGAACGCGGAATTCGAGACCATGAAGAAACACTCGACCATGGGCGCGCGAATTCTGACCGCGGTCGACTTTCCCTATCCGATCGTCCCGATCGTCCGGCACCATCACGAGCGCTGGGATGGCAGAGGCTACCCCGACGGCCTCGTCGGCGCCGAGATTCCACTCGGGGCCCGGATTCTCGCCGTCGTCGATTGCTTCGATGCGCTGACCTCCGACCGTCCGTACCGGGCCAGGCTGACCGACACGCAGGCGATCGAAATGCTGCGCGCCCGGCGAGGTTCGTTCTACGACCCAACCGTCGTCGACACGTTCATCGAGCTGGTCCCCCGATTGCGGCAAGGCGACGCCTCAGGCCAGCAGGGCAATCCGCATGCGGCTGTCGTCGCCGGGCTGGCGCGCACACCGGCTCCCAGCGGAGAAGATACCGAACCGTGCATCACGACGACGGCAGCGATGGCGATGGTGCCGTCGATCGCTCAAGAGCTGGTGGACATGGACGTGGCGCGTCTCCCGGGTGCCGAGGCATGCCTGTTCGCGTTGGACGGATCGCAGGGAACCTTGCTCGTCGCGCATGCGACACCACGGCTGCGCGCGGCGGTGGTCGACCTCCGGCTGTCGGTTGGCACCGCCGTTTCTGGCTGGGTCGCCGCGAACCGCAGCACGATTCGTCGTGCTGAGGCGACCTTGGACCTCGGGCACCTCGCCGATATGTTTGCGCTGAGGACATGCGCGAGCTTGCCCGTGATCAGTCGCGCCGACCTCTTTGGCGTCCTCACGGTGTACGCGGCCGACGCCGATCTGCTAGACGACAGCGTCGACGCGATCGGCCTTCTGGCCCAGGAAGTCGGCTTGATCATCGCGCGCCATGCAGCCGCAAGCGCGCACTCGTCATGGCGAGAGTCCGTGCGGCCGGTCATCGCGGCCGCTTCCTGACATGAAACGGACGCTGCGACGTTCGGGCGTGCGGGCAGGCGCCATTTTCCTCGCGGTGGCCGCCCTGACGGCCGCATCGGCCGCCATGCGACACCGGCCGGCCGGCGCACCGTCCGACACGCTCGTCGCGTCGCTCCGGGCCGAGCCGCAGTCGTTCAACCGCTACACGGCTCGTGACCTCTCAACGTCGGTTCTGACCCTCCTGATGCATGACACGCTCGTCCGCATCAACCGCATGACGAACGAGGTCGAACCCGAACTCGCCGCGCAGTGGGAGTTGCTTGACGACCATAGAAGCTACCGATTGCGCCTGCGGCGCGGCGTTCGATTTTCCGATGGTGCGCCGTTCTCCGCAGACGACGTGGTCTTTTCGTTCAAGGCCATTTACGACCCGGCGGTCGACAGCGTCCTGGCCGACAGCCTGCTGATTCGCGGCGAGCCGCTGGTCGTCGCCGCCGAAGACGCGTCGACCGTGACGATCCGGTTCCCGTCGCCGTTCGGACCGGGTTTGCGAATGCTCGATGGCGTCCCTATCTATCCACGCCATAGACTTGAACCAGCCCTGAAAGCCGGAACGTTCCGATCGGCGTGGGGTGTGTCGTCGCGCCCCGAAGATCTATCCGGCCTGGGGCCGTTTGTCCTCAAGCGATACGTGCCCGGACAATGGCTGACGCTCGATCGAAATCCTCACTACTGGCGGCGGGGCGACGCTTCATCGACCGTGGCGCACATGATCTTGCAGGTGGTGCCCGACCAGGACGCCGAGTTGCTCCAACTCGAAAGCGGCGGCATCGATCTGACGCAGAGCGAACTCAGGCCGTCGGATGTGCCGGCATTGAAGCGAGCCGTCGCGGCCGGGCGCGTGGCCATCGCCGACGCGGGCGTCAGCCTCGACGGCGATCTCCTGTGGATGAATCTCAGGCCTGAGCGTGCGCGTGACCGACGGGCGCGCTGGCTTCAGCATCGCGACTTCCGGCGAGCGATCGCTCAGAGCATTGATCGGCAGGCGTTCGTCGATACGGTGTACCTCGGCGCCGCGGTTCCGGCCGACAGCATCGTGTCGCCAGGCAATCGCGAATGGCACGTCCCTGCGCCGCTCCCCGACTTCGACGTAACCAGCGCTAAACGCGTGTTGGCCTCCCTGAAGCTGTCGCCTCGGAAGAGTGGCGGGGCGCTTCAGGACGAGGACGGGAGCGAGGTCCGTTTCACCTTGCTCACGCAGAAAGGCAACACATCGCTCGAACGCGGTGCGGCGCTGATCCGCGACAGCCTGGCGTCAGTCGGGGTACGCGTCGATGTCGTCGCGCTCGAGGTGGGCGCGCTGGTCGCTCGCATCATGCGAGGCGATTACGATGCGGCGTATTTCCGGATTCTGACCACCGACAGCGATCCGGCGCTCAATGTGGATTTCTGGCTAAGCTCGGGCAGCGCGCACATCTGGAATCCCGGCGAGCCGTCCGCTTCGACGGCGTGGGAAGCTCAAATCGACGCGCTGATGACGCAACTGTCCGCATCAGAGGACCGCGAGCAGCGGCGGACAGCTTTTGCCGACGTTCAGCGCATCATGGCGCGCGAACTGCCCGTGATGTGTTTCGCGTTTCCGCGATCTCGGTCGCCGTCAACTCGAGAGTGTCGGGCGTCGACCCAGCGCCGTTTCGCCCGCCGGTGCTCTGGAATCCCGACCGAATCGGCATACGCACCGAACGATAGGTCTTAGCGGTACGGGGATTCGAACCCCGGTCCCGTGGCTGAGAACCACGTGTCCTGACCCCTAGACGATACCGCCCCAGCCGGAAACGAACCTCCAGATTAGCACGATCTGTGGTTGAATCGGAATCGATGCTGCGCTTCCTTGCGGTCCTGCTTGTGGTTGTGCTCCTTGGGTTTGCCGGCGCGTACGTGATCGCAGGGCGCGGCGCGCCGCCTGCGCTGACCGTGACGCAGCCGGAACGATTCGTCGGCCAGACCGGGACGCTGAACGTCAGCGCGACGGCGCCGAACGCGAAGTTCACCGCACTGACGATCGTCCTCGAGCAGAACGGCAAGACGTTCCCGCTCTACTCGCTCGATCATCCGGAAGGCGCGACCGCCAACGCGGTCGGCCGCGATCGTCTCGACATCACGCGCCCGATCGGCAAACAGGCCGTTCCCGAGCTCGTCTCCGGCCCCGCGCGCATCGTCGTCACCGCGACGCGGCCGTCGTTCCTGAAACTCCGCCAGCTGACCTCGACGACGTCGAAGGACTTCCAGGTACGGCTCGAGCGGCCGCGCGTCAGCGTCGTCTCGACGCATCACTACGTGAATCACGGCGGATCCGAGTTCGTCGTCTACCGCGCGACGCCGTCGGACGTGCTGTCGGGCGTGCGCGTCGGCACCGTGGAATATCCGGGGTTCGCGCTCGCGGGGCAGCCGGATTTGAAAGGCGCGTTCTTCGCGCTGCTGTGGGATCAGGATCTGAACGCGCCGATCAAGGCGTTCGCGCGCGACGAAGCCGGCAACGAGTCGACCGCCACGTTCATCGACAACGTGTTCGAGAAGCCGCAGAAGAAGAGCAACATTCAGCTCGACGATAAGTTCCTGAACCGCGTCGTGCCGGAGATCGCGGAGCACTCGCCCGATCTGAAGCTCGCGCCGCCGCCCGAAGGCAGCGACATGCTGCCGGGATTCCTCAAGGAGAACGGCGAGCTGCGGAAGATGAACGCGGCGTTCATCGCGTCGCTCGCGAAGAAAACGGCGACCAACCGGCTCTGGGACGGTCCGTTCGTGCAGCTCGGCAACTCGAAGGTCGAGGCGTCGTTCGCGGATCATCGGACGTACTTCTATCAGGGCAAGGAAGTCGATCGGCAGGTGCATCTCGGCTTCGATCTCGCCGTCACCGAGCATGTGCCCGTCGTCGCGGCGGCCAAGGGCGTGGTGGTCAACGCGGATTGGCTGGGGATCTACGGCAACTGCGTGATCCTCGATCACGGGCAGGGCGTGCAGTCGCTGTACGGGCATCTGATGTCGTTCGACGTGAAGGTCGGCGACACGGTGGCGCGCGGCCAGCAAATCGGCCGCAGCGACTCGACGGGGCTCGCCGGCGGCGATCACCTGCACTTCACCATGCTGGTCGGCGGCCAGATGGTCAATCCGGTCGAGTGGTGGGACCCGCACTGGATCGCGGACCGAGTCGACCGGAAGCTGAAGGAAGCAGGCGTACAGTAAAATGGGCCGGTTTGTCCCTGCAGCACTCAGCTGACAGCCTTATTGAGGAGAGGTTCATGCGGCTACGAAACGCTTGGGTCGGTTATGCGGTTGCCATCGCGCTGGCCGCGTCGGTTGCGGCGTGTGGTGGTGGCAACAAGGAAGCGTCGAACACGTCGGCGGAACCGGGCGGCGGCGCCGCGGCGGCCGGCGGTGGACAGAAGGTCGACACGGCGACGGCCGGCGAAGTGAAGGGCACCGTCACCGTCGACGGCGCCGTGCCGAAGAACGAGCCGATCAAGATGAACGCGGATCCGGTCTGCATGCAAGAGAACAAGACGCCGCAGTTCCAGGAGACGTACGAAGTGGGCAGCGACGGCAAGTCGCTCGGCAACGTCTTCGTGTACGTGAAGGACGGCCTCGGCAACTACGTGTACGACACGCCGACCGAACCGGCGAAGATCGATCAGAAGGACTGCCGCTATCATCCGCACGTCTTCGGCATTCGCGTCGGCCAGCCGCTCGAAATCGTCAACAGCGATCCGACGCTGCACAACATCCACGCGATGCCGAAAGCGAACCAGGAGTTCAACAACGGCCAGCCGATCCAGGGCATGAAGATGACGCACACCTTCACCGCGAAGGAAGTGATGGTCCCCTTCAAGTGCGACGTGCACGGCTGGATGAACGCCTACGTCGGCGTCCTCGATCACCCGTACTTCGCGGTGACCGACGCGAACGGCGCGTTCGACATCAAGACGCTGCCGCCCGGCACCTACACGATCGAAGCGTGGCACGAGAAGCTCGGCACCACGACGCAGTCGGTCACCATCGGCCCGAAGGAAACGAAGGAAATCACCTTCACGTTCAAGGCGCCCGCGGGCGCGACCGCAACGAACTAACCAGAAGTCGACAGTTGGCCGTCGGCAGTGGACAGGCGCTCGCCTGTCGACTGCCGACCGTCGACTGAGGGTGTCATTGCTCCACAAGTACTCCCGCTTCGTCGTCGCCTGCACCGTCCTTCTGATCCTCGCAGGCAGCTTCGTCACGAGCACCGATTCCGGCTTGTCGGTGCCGGACTGGCCGACGACGTACGGGCAGAACATGTTCACGTTCCCGTACTCGAAGATGGTCGGCGGCATCTTCTACGAGCACGGGCATCGGCTGATTGCCAGCACCGTCGGCGTGCTGACCATCGGTCTCGCCGCGTGGCTCTGGGTCGCCGATTCGCGGCGGTGGATGCGATGGTTCGGCATCGCCGCGCTCGGCGCGATCGTCGCGCAAGGACTGCTCGGCGGCCTCACCGTCCTCTTCTTCCTGCCGCCCGCCGTCTCGACGGCGCACGCGGGCCTCGCCGAGATCTTCTTCTGCATCACCGTCGCGATCGCCATCTTCACCTCTCCGGGCTGGATCGCCGGCTACCCGTCGACGACTTCAGGTCGACCGAATGACGTGGGCGCAGACGATGCGACGCTGCGAACGTTCGCGACGCTGACGACGCTCGCCATCTACACGCAGATTCTCATCGGCGCGACGATGCGGCACACCGGCGCGGGTCTCGCGATCCCCGACTTCCCGTGGATGTTCGGTCACCTCGTCCCCGACCACTGGTCGGCGAAGATCGCCATCCATTTCGCGCATCGCGTCGGCGCGCTCGTCGTGACGCTCGCGATCGTGTCGACCTCGGTCTTTGTCTGGCGGCGCCATGGCGATCGCATGGAGCTGACGCGGCCGGCGACGCTCATCCTGTTTCTCGTCGGCGTGCAGGTGATGCTCGGCGCCTTCACGGTGCTCAGCAAGCGCGACGTCTGGATCAACAGCCTCCACGTCGTCTGCGGCGCGCTCGTCCTCACGACATCGCTGGTGATCACGCTCCGCGCCTATCGCGTGATGTTCGCGAACCGCTCGGCCGAACCGTCGCGCTCCGCCATCGACGATGGAGCGCGCGCCTTCAGGCGAGCGCCGGCGGGTGGTCGCGCGTGAAGGAAGCCGCGGTCGCCGACGTTCGCGGCGATGCCTCGCTCGGACGCGTCGTCTCCGACTACGTTGCGCTGACCAAGCCGCGGCTGAACGCGCTCGTCGTCGCGAGCAGCGCCGCCGGCTACTATCTCGGCACGACGGCGCCCGCCGATCTCTCGGTCATGGCGCACGCCGTCATCGGCACGACGCTCGTCGCCGGCGGCGCCGCCGCGTTGAACCAGGTCGCCGAGCGCGACACCGACGCGCTGATGCGCCGCACGCGCCTGCGTCCGCTGCCCGACGGCCGCGTCACGCCGGGCGAGGCGCGGCTGTTCGGCGTCGTGCTGGCCGTCGCCGGCCTCGGCATCCTCGCCGGGCGCGCCAACCTGCTGTCGGCGCTCCTCGCGCTCGCGACGCTCGTCGTCTATCTCGCGATCTACACGCCGATGAAGCGCCGGACGCCGCTGGCGACGCTGCTCGGCGCCGTGCCGGGCGCGCTGCCGCCGCTCATCGGCTGGGCCGCCTCGCACGGCAGCGTCGACCTCGGCGGCGCGGCGCTGTTCGCGATCGTGTTCCTCTGGCAGATTCCGCACTTCATGGCGATCGCGTGGTTGTACCGCGACGACTACGGCGCGGCCGGATTTCCGATGCTGCCGGTCGTCGACGCCACCGGCGCGCGCGCCGCGCGCCAGGCGCTCGTCTACGCGCTGCTGCTCGTGCCCGTCAGCCTGGCGCCGTCGTTTGTCGGCATCGCCGGCCGCGCGTACCTGGCCGCCGCAATCCTCCTCGGCGTCGCGATGGCGTGGCTCGCCGTTCGCTTCAACGCCGAGCGCAACGACTCGACCGCCCGCGCGCTGTTCTTCGCGTCAATCACGTATCTGCCGCTGCTCTGGATCGTGATGGTGCTCGACAAACTCTGAGAGTTGAGACGTGAGAGTTGAGACGTGAGCGTTCATGACCTGCCCGCGGTCAACGCGACGCTGAACGCCACCTCGGGCATCCTGCTGCTGATCGGCTACGCGCTGATTCGCGCGCGGAAGATCGAGCTGCACCGTCGATTCATGATCGCGGCGTTCGCCGCGTCGTCGCTCTTCCTCGTCTGTTACGTCGTCTATCACGCGCAGGTGGGATCGGTCCGCTTCACGCGTCAGGGGCTCGTGCGGCCGATTTACTTCACGATCCTGATCACGCACGTCACGCTCGCGGCCGTCGTCCTGCCGCTCGCGATCTTCACGCTGTCGCGCGGCCTCGCCGCCAAGTATCAGGTCCACCGCCGCGTCGCGCGCTGGACGTTCCCGATCTGGCTCTACGTGTCGGTGACCGGCGTGCTCGTGTACGTGCTGCTGTATCAGCCGACGTGGTTGCTGTAGGCGACGGGCGACGACCCATGCAGCGCCGCCGCGAGGTCTCGCGTCTCGAAGGATTCAGCGACGCGGTGTTCGCGTTCGCGATCACCCTGCTCGTCGTCTCGCTCGAGGTGCCGAAGACGTTCCACGAGCTGATGCTGACGATGCGCGGCTTCCCGACCTTCGCGATCTGTTTCGCGCTGCTGTTTCAGGTCTGGTGGCGCCAGTACCGCTTCTTCCGCAGCTACGACATCGAGGACGGCTTCGTCATCGCCTGGACCGGCGTCCTGCTGTTCGTCGTCCTCTTCTACGTGTACCCGCTGAAGTTCGTCTGGACGCTCGCGCTCGCGCCGCTCCAGCGGACGGCCGCCAACGACGCGATCGCGGTGGCCGACGTCCCGACGCTGTTCCTGATTTACGGCGCCGGCGTCGCCGCGGTCTTCTCGATTCTCGCGCTGCTCTACCGCCACGCGTACCAGCGTCGCGGCGATCTGGGACTGTCGGCGGACGAAGCGCTCGACGCGCGCACGCAGGTGTTCAGCAACGTGGCGGTCGCGGGATGGGCCGTGCTCTCGATGGTGCTGGCCGAACTGCTCGGTCGCGTGGCGCCGCGCGCCGTCGGCGTCGCCGGCTTCGTCTACGTCGGCATCGGCCTCAGCGAGTGGATCGTCAGCACCTACGCCGGCCGCGAGCGGCGGCGCCTCAGTACAACAGATACTTCGCGCGCGTCGTAAGCCATGCGCGCTCGTCGCCGCCGAATGCGTCGGCGATCGCGGCGGGATCGTCGCCGGCGCGGATGCGCGCGATAGACGCCGCCGATCCAAGCTGCGTGGCGGCGTCTTCCACCTTGAACGCTCGGCCGTACAGCCGCACGAGCGCCGACGCGATCTCGACGCCGACGCGCACCGGCCGCAGCGCGTCGCGATCGGTCACCAAGATGAACACGCCGCGGCATCGCTCGCCGGCGAGCTTCGCGCCGACCGAGGGCGTGAACGCGACCGGGTAGAAGCTGACGCCGGGAATCGCGCGCGCGTTCAGCGCCGCGGCCAGCGCCGCGCCGTCGATCCACGGCGCGCCGATCTGCTCGAACGGCGTATCGGTGCCGCGGCCGACCGAGATGTTCGTCTGCTCGATCGCGCCGATGCCGGGATAGAGCGTCGCCGCGATCAGGTTGCGCATGTTCGGCGACGGCGACATCCACGGCAGACCGGTCTCGTCGAACCACGCATCGCGCCGCCAGCCCTGCATCGGCACGATCGTCAGCTCCGCGCCGACGTGACGCTCGCCGTTGAACAGCCGCGCGAGCTCGCCCATCGTCAGCCCGTGGCGGATGGGCATCGTCACGTAGCCGGTGAAGCCGACGGCGCTCGCGTCCTGCACGGGTCCTTCGACCGCGGATCCCCCGATCGGATTCGGACGATCGAGCACCACCACGCGCAGCTTGCGCCGCGCCGCCTCCTCGACGACGAACTCCATCGTCGTCGGATAGGTCCAGAAGCGCGCGCCGATGTCCTGCAGGTCGACGACCAGCGTGTCGACGCCGCGCAGCATCTCGTCGGTGGGACGGCGGTTTTTGCCGTACAGCGAGTAGATCGGCAGCCCCGTCTTCGGGTCGCGGCTCGACTCCACCACATCGTCGAGTTCGCCGCGGATGCCGTGCTCGGGACTGAACAGCGACACGAGCGTGACGCCGGGCGCGTGCGCGAGCCGATCGATGGTGCTCGTGCCGGTGCGGTCGATGCCGGTGTGATTGGTGACCAGACCGACGCGCGCGCCGCGCAGCTCGGCGAAGCCGTCGGCGATCAGCACGTCGATGCCCGTGAGTACCGCGTTCCTGGTGAGCCCGTTGACCGCGGCACCGCTCCTCGCGAGATCGCTCATCGAGGCACCGCTCCGGGCGAGCTCGTTCATCGAGGCACCGCTCGCCCTGAGCCTGTCGAAGGGCGGGCGTACCGCTCGTGGTTCGACCGGCTCACCACGAGCGAGTTCCGACAGCGCGGCCGCCGCGATCGTCGCGATCTTCCCGCGCAGCGGCGTCACGTCGCCCTTGCCGTCGGGATGCACGCGGTTCGACAGGAACACGACGTAGCCGCCGCCGCGCGGGTCGATCCACAGCGACGTGCCGGTGAAGCCGGTGTGTCCGAACGACGCGCCGATCGGAAAGAGATCGCCGCGGTTCGACGAGTAACTCGAGTCGATGTCCCACCCGAGCCCGCGCACGTCCTTCATTCCCAACGGCGTCGCGGCGCTCGTCATCCGTTCGACCGCCGCCGGCGACAGCACGCGGCTCCCGTCGAGCTCGCCGCCGTGCAGCAGCATGCGGCAGAATCGCGACAGATCCGCGGCCGTGCTGAAGAGACCGGCATGTCCCGCGACGCCGTCCATCCGCCGCGCGGTCGGATCGTGGACGATGCCGCGCAGGAACGGCGCAGCGGGATCCGTGCACGGCCACGCGAGCGGCCGGCAGCGCTCGGTCGGCGCGATGCGCGGGCGCCACGACTCCGGCGGCAGGAACCGCGTCTCCGTCATCCGCAGCGGCACGAAGACGTGCGCCGCCGCGTACTCGTCGAGCCGCTGACCGCTCACTCGGCGGACGATGTCGCCGAGCAGGAAGAAGTTGATGTCGCTGTAGACGAACTTCTCGCCCGGCGGCGATGCCGGCACGAGATCCGACGCGCGGCGGATCGCTTCGTCGGCGCCGTGGAATTCCTGATCGAGCGGCAAATCCGGCGGCAGCCCCGACATGTGCGTCAGCAGTTGCTGAATGGTGATCGTGTCCTTGCCGTGCGCGGCGAACGCCGGGATGAAGCGCACGACCGGATCGCGCAGACGGATCTGTCCGCGCTCGACGAGCTGCATGACGCTCGTGGTCGTCGCGACGACCTTCGTGAGCGATGCGAGATCGAAGATCGTGTCTTCGGTCATCGCGTCCGGCGCGGGCAGAACGGCGCGGCGCCCGAATGCGCGGTGGTACACGACCTCGTCGCCGCGGCCGACGAGCACGACGGCGCCGGGAAGCTCGTGACGATCGATCGCGGCGTCGACGAGCGGCGCGATCGCATCCCAGCGCGACTGCGCGCGCGGCGTCGCGAGTGACACCGTCAGGACGACGAGCGACGCGGCGACGAGCGGTCGATTCACGGTGATTCAATATATACTTTTCGACATGGTTGCCCGGCTGTGTCGCCCGGCCATTGTCCTCGTCTGCGCGACGCTCGCGCTCGCCGCGCCGGCGGCGGCGCAGACCGGCCGCGTCGGGGGCACCGTCAAGGACGAAGCGGGTCAGGCGATCAAGGGCGCGACGATCACCGCCGAAAACGCGAACGCGGCGCCGAGCAGTTTCACCGCGACGACCGACGAGAAAGGGCGCTTCGCGATCATCGGGCTGCGCAGCGGCGCCTGGTCGTTCATGGCCCAGGCGCCGGGATTCCAGGCCGACGGCTTTCGCATGGACGTGCGCACCGTCGGCGCGCCGAACCCGCCGATCGAATTCAAGCTGAAGAAAGCGAGCGCGCCGCCGGCCGGCGCGCTCGGCAACGTCGCGCCGAAGGATCTGCAGCAGGATCTGCTCGCCGCCGACGCGCTCTACAACGCGCAGCAGTGGGATCAGGCGATCGCCGCGTACCGCGCGATCCTGGCGCGGACGCCGGCGCTGAGCGTCATCAACCTGCAGATCGCGGCTGCGTATCGCAACAAGCGCGACTACGACGCTGCGATCGTGGCGTACGGCGATCTGCTGAAGTCGGATCCGAACAACGAGAAGGCGCGCATCGGCATCGGCATGACCAATCTCGAGAAGGGGGATCTCGCCGCCGCCGAAGCCGCGCTGATGGAAGCGGCGCAGGGACAGAACCCGACGCGCGAAGTGTTCTACAACCTCGGCGAAGTGAAGTTCGCCAAGGGCGACACCGACGAGGCGGCGCGGTGGTACGAGAAAGCGGCGGCGCTCGACCCGACGTGGGGCAAGCCGCTGTTGAAACTCGCGCTCGTGCAGCTGAACAAGGGCGACAAGGCGGCGACGATCACGGCGCTCGAGCGCGTGATCACCTCCGATCCCGCGTCGCCCGAAGCCACGCAGGCGAAAGCGGTCATCGACCAACTGCGGAAGTAGAAGTCAGGGTTGTCCCGTCCTTTCCGGTACACGTTCATCCTCGTCCTGACGGCGCTCGGCACGGCGCTCGCCGCCGTCGGCGGCTGGCGCTACGCGCGCGCCTCGGCGCCCGCGAGCGGACCGATCATCCTCATCTCGATCGACACGCTGCGCGCCGATCATCTGCCGGCCTACGGCTACACGAGGGTGAAGACGCCGGCGATCGACGCGCTCGCCGCCGACGGAATCGTGTTCGAGCGCGCCTACTCGCACGCGCCGCAGACGCTGCCGGCGCACACCGCGCTCCTGTCCGGCCGCCTGCCGTTCGAGACCGGCGTGCGCGACAACATCGGCTTCACGGTGAAACCGGGCGAGCGGCTGCTGCCGCAGATGCTTCGCGATCGCGGCTACGCCACGGCCGGCGTCGTCTCGGCGTTCGTGCTGCGGAAAGAGACCGGCATCGGGCAGGGATTCGATTTCTTCGATGCGGACATGCCGCCGGCCGCGCTCGACGCGAACATCAGCCAGGTGCAGCGCGACGGATCGCAGTCGGAAGCGATCGCCGAGAAGTGGTTCGACGGCATCGGCACCTCGCGCGCGTTTCTGTTCCTGCATTTGTACGAGCCGCACAAGCCGTATACGCCGCCGGCGCGCTTCTCGCAATACGCGCCGTACGACGGCGAGATCGCGTACGCCGACGAGATCGTCGGCAAGTTCGTGCAGTACCTGAAGTCGCATCAGCTCTACGACCGCTCGACGATCGTCCTGCTGTCGGATCACGGCGAAGGGCTCGGCGATCACGGCGAGCAGGAGCACGGCTTGCTGCTCTACGACGAAGCGATCCACGTGCCGCTCGTCATCAAGCAGGAGAGCAATGCCGGCGCGGGACGCCGCGTCACCGACGTCGTCCAGCACGTCGACATCGTCCCCACGATTCTCGATCTGGTGAAGGCGCCGCTGCCCGGCAACCTGCGCGGCCGATCGCTGAAGCCGCTGCTCGACGGCGCGGCGCACCTGCCCGAGCAGGCGGTGTATTCCGAGGCGATGTACGCGCGCTATCACTTCGGCTGGAGCGAGCTGACCGCGCTGACCGACGGCCGGTTCCGCTACATCAAGGCGCCGCGCGACGAGCTGTACGACCTGCAGCGCGATCCGCACGAGCAGCACAACGTCGCCGACGATCGGCCGCCGGCGCGCCAGGCGCTCCGCGGCGCGCTCGATCGGCTCGTCGCCGGCCAAACGCTGCAGGCCCCGAGCGAAATTTCGGCCGACGCACGCGAGCGGCTGCAGGCGCTCGGCTACGTCGGCGCGGCGACCGATGTCGCGACCACGTCGAGCGAGGCGCTGCCCGATCCGAAGGACAAGCGCGAGATCCTCGAGAAGTACCGCGCCGCCGTGGATGCCGCAGGCGAGCGGCGCTGGCGAGACGGAATCGTGCTGCTGCAGCAGATCCTCAAGGACGATCCGGGGATGGCGGACGTGTGGAGCCAGCTCGCCACGTTCGCCGGGCGGCTCGACCGTCAGGACGTCGCGCTCGACGCGTACAAGCACTTCATCGAGCTAAAGCCGTCCGACCCCGGCGGCTATCTCGGCGCCGCGGCGACGCTGTTCCGAATGCAGAAGCTGAAGGACGCGCGCGAGCACGCGGCGCTCGCCCTGCAGATCGCGACCGAGGCCGACACGCGGTCGCGCGGGAACGCGCACGAGCTGCTCGCGAAGATCGCGCTCGCGCGCCACGATGCCGACGAGGCGCGCGCCGAAGCGGCGCTCGCGCAGAAAGCCGAGCCGCGGCTGCCGCTCGTGCCGTTCGTCGAGGCTCGCCTGCTCTACGACCAGGGCGCATTCGCCGACGCGCTGCCGCACTTCGAGACCGCGCTCGCCGAACAGAAAAAGCACGGCGACGTGCCGCTCGCCGAGCTGCATTACTTCGCCGCCGACACCTACGGACGGCTCGAACGCTACCCGGAGGCCGAGCGGCAGTTCGTCGCGGAGCTGCACGACTACCCGCAAGACGTGCGCGCGCGCGCCGGTCTGGCGATGCTCTATCAGGCCACGGGCCGCCCCGACGAAGCGCAGCGCACGATCGATCAGATGATGCGTGTCACGCCGACGCCGGAGTCCTACGGGCTCGCGGCGCGGCTCTGGACCATGTTCGGTAACCGTCAGCAGGCCGATGCCGTCCGCGCGGAAGCGCGGCACGCGTTCGCCGACGCCCCCCGCGCCGGCGCCACGCGCGTCGCGCGAAACTGACGTACGCGGAGCGCGAGGCGTTAGCCGAGCGAACGGAGGCGGACCGCGAGGCTTCAGCCGAGCGTTCGCCGCCGCCGGATTCCTGCTCCTCGTCGCGACGACGTGGTGGATGCTCCGCCGCCGAACGCCGCTCGCCGATCTCCATCCGATCGCGAATCAGAACGTCCTGCTCATCACGATCGACACCCTGCGCGCCGACGCGCTCGGCGCCTACGGCGGCCCGGCGCGCACGCCCGCGCTCGATCGGCTCGCAGCCGACGGCGTGCGCTTCGACTTCGCGCACGCGCACGCGGTGCTCACGCTGCCGTCGCACACGAGCATCCTCACCGGCCTGTATCCGTTCCAGCACGGCGTGCGCGAGAACTCCGGCTATCGCCTCGCGCCGAACGCGCAGACGCTGGCCACGCGCTTGAAGCGAGCGGGCTACGCGACCGGCGCCTTCGTCGGCGCATTTCCCGTCCACTCGCGCTTCGGCCTCAACGTCGGCTTCGACGTGTACGACGATCGCTTCGGCGAGACGCGCGCCCCGACCGAGTTCGTCATGCCCGAACGCCCGGCGTCAGAGGTTGTTCCCCTGGCGCGCGCATGGATCGGAGCTCGTGGTTCGACAGGCTCACCACGAGCGGACCCCGCCACGGCCTCACCACGATCGGACCCCGCGAGCGGCGCCTCACGAGCGGACGCCGCAACAAGCGCACGAGCGGACCGCGCAACTGACGCGCGCGCGGACGCCGCAACAACCGCTCGCCCTGAGCCTGTCGAAGGGCGAGCCCAACCCTGGTTCGTCTGGGTCCACGTGTTCGACCCGCACGCGCCCTATCGCCCGCCCCCGCCGTTCGACGCCGAGTACGCGGGGCGCCCGTACTACGGCGAAGTGGCGGCGACCGACGCCGCGCTCGGGCCGCTGCTCGACGATGTGCGCGCCGCCGCGCGGCCGACGATCGTCATCGTCACCGGCGACCACGGCGAGTCGCTCGGCGAACACGGCGAAGCGACGCACGGGCTCTTCGCGTACGAGTCGACGCTGCGGGTTCCGCTGATCATCGCGGAGCTCGGCGGGACACCCGCCGTTCGCTCGAACGCGGACCAGGGCGAGGTGTCGCACGCCGCCGCGCGGCACGTCGATCTCGTGCCGACGCTGCTCGACGCCGTCGGTCAGCCGATCCCGACCGACCTGCCCGGACGCTCGCTGCTGCGCGCCGAGAATCGCCGCGCCGACGCGCACGTCACGTCGTACTTCGAGGCGATGGCCGGCATGCTGAACCGCGGGTGGGCGCCGCTCAGCGGCGTCCTGGCCGATCGCGAGAAGTTCATCGACGTGCCGATCCCCGAACGCTACGATCTCGCCACCGATCCCGCCGAAACGCAAAACCTGTACGGCCGCACGCCGGACCGCGATCGCACGCTCCTCGCGGCGCTGCGCGATTTCCACGCGGCGCGGCCCGGCGAGCGGCGGACCGAATCGCGCGAAGCGGCAGCGCAACTGCAAGCGCTCGGCTACGTGAGCGGCAGCGCACCCCTGAAGGCGACCTACACCGACGCGGACGATCCGAAGCGGCTGATCGACGTCGATGCGTCGGTGCACGCCGCCGTCGAGGCGTTCAGCAGCGGCCGCGCGGCCGACGCCATCCGCCTGTATCAGCAGGTGCTCGCGCGGCGGCCCGACATGGCCATCGCCTACCGTCATCTCGCGTTCGTCGAATGGGAGCGCGGCAACGCGTCGGGCGCGATCGACGTCTTGCAGCGCGCGATCGCGGCCGGCGTCCGCAACGACGGCATCGTGACGCAGCTCGGCGAGTACTTCGCCGAAGGCGGTCAGCCGGACAAAGCCATCGCGCTCGTCGAACCGATCGCCGCGGACGCCGTCGTCGATCCCGATACGTTGAACGCGCTCGGCATCGCGTACGCGCGCGCGGGACGCGCCGCCGATGCGACGCGGACCTTCGAGCGCGTGCTGCAGGTCGATCCGAAGAGCAGCATTCCGCTCGAGAATCTCGGCGTCCTCGCGCTCGAGCACGGACGATTCGACGAGGCGCGCGGATACTTCGAGCGCGCCGTCGCCGCCGATCCGCGATCGTCGCGCGCGCACGCCGACCTCGGCGTCGTCGCGCTGAAGGCCGGCGATCGCCGCACGGCGGTCGACGAATGGCGGCACGCGGTGCAGCTCGACCCGACCAACTACGACGCGCTCTACAACCTCGGGACGACGCTGGCGCACGACGACGCGGCGGAGGCGCGCCCGTTCCTCGAGCAGTTTCTGCGCACGGCGCCGCCGGCGTTCTACGCCAGGGACCTGAAGGAAATCGACGCGCTACTGAAGAGCCACCGCTGAAAACGCGGTGATACCATTTCCGATACCGTGAAGTACCTTTGGCTGGCCGTCGTGTCGGCGCTCGTCCAGCAACCGGCGGCGCCGCCGATCTATCGCGCGGGCGTCGAGGTCGTCCGCCTGGACGTGCAGGTCACCGACGCGGAGGGGCAGCCGGTTCGCGATCTGCGGCAGGACGAAGTGCAGATCGTCGAAGCCGGCGCCGCGCGCCCGGTCGTCTTTTTCCAGCACCTCGAGGAGCCGCGCGAATCGTACGCGGAGACGGCGCGCCACACCGTCGCCGGCGAAGTGTCGACCAACGAAGGGGCCGCGCGCGGCCATCTCTACGTGATCGTGTTCGACGAGCTGCACATCACGCCGGGCGGCGAACAGCGCGCGCGCATCGCCGTCGAACGCTTCCTGACGACACGCGTCCGGCGCGGCGACCGGGTGGCGTTGTACGCGCTGCCCGGCCCGGGACCGCAGATCGCGTTCACGTCCGACGTCCGCCGCCTCGTCGCCGAGCTGCCAAAGATTCGCGGCACCGCTGATCCGAACGCGATGAGCGCGATGGGCCAGATGTCGGTCTACGAGGCGTATCAGATCCTGCAGCGCAACGAGCAGATCGTGCAGCGCGTCACCGATCGCAATCAGGGTCAGGCGGCCGCCAACGACACGCAGCGCCACACCGACGCCTCGTCATTCGGCTCCGTCCAGCCGGGCGTGGCGAACCCGTACGTCGAGGACGCCGAGCGCATCGCCAACGTCGCCGACGGCGAGACGCGCGTGATGCTCTCGGCGATGTCGGACATCCTGCGGCAGATGCGCACGATCGAGGGGCGCAAGTCGGTGCTGTTCGTGTCGGAGGGGTTCTACGGCGATCGCCTGCGGCGCGACATCGAGAACGTCGCGGCCGCCGCGGCCGAATCCTACAGCGTCATCGAAGCGTTCGACGTCAACCGCCACGAACTCGACGCGTCCGCCGATGCGGTCGTCGGCGCCGATCAGGCCAACGCGATCCACGAGAAGATCGGCCCGCTCGGCAGCCTCGCGACCGAGACGGGCGGCGCGCTCGTCATCGACGCGAACCGCCACGCCGACGAGGCGTTCGACGCGGTCGCGAATCAGACGCAGGACTACTATCTCGTCGGCTTCACGCCGGCTGAAACGACCGGCGGCCGCGACGCGTATCGTCCCGTCACCGTCCGCGTCACGCGCCGCGGTGTGCGGGTGAGCACGCGCACGGGCTTCGCGCTGACCGACAGCGCCGCGGCGCTGCCGCGTCACCAGGCGATCGAGCGCGCGATGGCCGCGCCGTTTCCGCAGCAGGCGCTGCCGCTCCAGTACACGACCTACGTCCTGCGCGGCAGCAGCACCGGCATGCAGCGCGTCATCGTGTCGCTCGCCGCCGATCTGCCGCTCGCGAACCGCGCGGAGACGCAGCCCGCGGACGTCGTGTTCCTCGTCCGCGCGGCGACCGACGGCCGCGTCGCCGCGAGCGGGCACGACGCGCTGCCGCTGCCGACCGCGCACGGCCGCGATCACACGACGGGAACCGCCACGTATCACGTCCAGTTCGAAGTGCCCGCCGGCGACTACCTGATGCGCGTCGTCGTCCGCGAGCCCGGCGGCCTGGTGGGCAGCGCCGATCGCCGATTCACGGTCCGCGCGCTCGACGGCCCGGCGCTGACGAGCGGCGATCTGATCCTGAGCGGCACCCGCGGCGATCTGCCGGTGCGGCCCACGGCGTACATCGGCGACGGCCTGAGCGGCGTCCTCGAGCTGTACGGCCGGACCGCCGAGCAGGTGAACGGCGCGCGCGTGCGCGTCGATCTCGTGCCGATCGGCGAGAGCGATCCGGTCGCGTCGGGCACGTGCGATCTGCAGCCGCCGCGCGTGGCGCCGAACGGCACGGCCGCGCGCGAGGCGCGGCTCGACGTGCCGCTGCAGAGCGTGCCGGCCGGAACGTACGTCGCACGCGCACGCGTCCTCGTCGGCGCCGACACGGCCGCCGAAGTCGAGCGCGACGTCGAGGTCCGCGCCGGTCATCGGCCTGACACGCCGGCCGACGACACTGCGGCGTTCGATCCGCGGGCGATCGCCAACGGCAGCGTGGCGCGGCAGTTCGCGTCGGCGCTCGCCGCCGCGACGTCACCCGCGGCGGCGGATGCCTCCCGCGCGCTCGAACGGCTCGGCGCGGCCGACTATCCCGCGGCGGTCGCGGCGCTCGACGCGGTCCTCGCCGCCGATCCGCACAACGCGTCTGCCGCATTCCTGCTCGGGTGGGCGTACCACGGCGCTGGCGACGATCGGCTCGCCATCAGCGCGTGGCGCCGCGCGGCGTACGAAGACCCGACGCTCGTGTCCGCGCATCTCGCGCTGGCCGACGTGTATGTGCGGCTCTCTCAGCCGGCGCTCGCGATCCAGGCGGTGAAAGCCGGGCTCGCGGCGCTGCCGCAGTCACCGGAGCTGCTCGATCGGTTGCGCCGTTTGGAGGCGCGGTGACGACGACGCGCACGACGCACCAGCGCAGGCGAAAGGCGCTCACGTGCGCCCTGATGGCCTTCGTGAGCGTCGTCTGCGCCGCGCGGTTCGTGGCCTCACAAGCGCCGCCGCCGAACGTCCTCCTGATCACGATCGACACCGTCCGCGCCGATCACGTCGGCGCGTACGGCGCGACGATGGGCGCGACGCCGACGATCGATCGGCTGGCGCGCGAAGGCGTCCGCTTCGCCGACGCCACGTCGCAGGCGCCGCTGACCGGTCCGGCGCACACGGCGATCCTCACCGGCCAGTATCCGGCGCGCCTCGGCGTTCGCGACAATGCGACGACGCCGATTCCGGCGGGCACGGCGACGCTCGCGAGCGTCTTGAAGAGTCGCGGGTACCGAACCGCTGGCTTCGTCGGCGCGTTCATCCTCGGCCCCGAGTACGGCTTCGCGCAAGGATTCGATCGCTTCGACGCCACGTTCGCGCGTTTCAACGCCGGCATGAAGCTGCAGGCGCAGCGACGCGCGGGCGACGTCACGGCAGCGGCGTTGAAGTGGCTCAGTCCGCCATCCAATCCTCCCTCACCGTGGTTCGCGTGGGTGCACTACTACGACGCGCACGCGCCCTACGAGCCGCCGCAGGCGTTTCGCGCGCGGTTTCCCAAGTCGCCGTATGACGGCGAGATCGCGTACGTGGACAGCAACATCGCCAAGCTCGTCGCCGCGCTCGAGCAGTCTGGACAGCTCGATCGCACGCTGGTCGTCGTGCTCGCGGACCACGGCGAAGGGCTCGGCGATCATGGCGAGCAGGAGCACGGTCTCTTCTTGTACGAATCGGTGCTGCACGTCCCGTGGATCATGCGGCTGCCGGCGCACGCGTCGGCGGGCGCTGTCGTGAAGACGCAGGTGCGCGCGATCGACGTCCTGCCGACGATTGCAGCCGTCGTCGGCGCGAGCGCGCCGAAGGTGGACGGGCAGAACGTGCTGCCGTTCGTCACCGGTGCGGCGCCGCGCGATCCGGCGCCGTCGTACGCGGAGACGTTCTATCCGAAGTGGCACTTCGGATGGAGCGAGCTGAAGTCGGTGCGCGTCGGCGACTGGAAGTACATCGACGCGCCGAAGCCCGAGCTCTACGATATGCGCACGGACGGCGCGGAACGGAAGAACGCGATCGATGCGCGCGGGCCGCTCGCGGGCGGATTGTCGGCGGAGCTGACGAAGATCGCCGGCGGCTTCGGCGCCGCCGCGACGAGCGACGCGCCGCAACCCGATCCCGAAACGCTGGCGCGCCTGCGCAGCCTTGGCTACGTCGGCATCGCGGCGCCCTCGTCCACCGGGCGCGGACCGGATCCGAAGGACATGGTGCCGAAGCTCGAGATGTTCAAGAGCGGCATCTCGCGCGCCATCGACGCCCTCGGCCGCGGCGACGCCGACTTCGCCGTTACAGAGCTGAAGAAACTGATCGCCATCAACGATCGATCGTACGAGCTGCACCTGTTCCTCGGCGACGCGTACGCCGCGCGGCACCAGTGGGACGAGGCGCTCGGCGAATATGCGGCGGCACGCGTGCTGAACGCCCACAGCGCGGCGCCGTTCGTCTCCGAGGCGCGCATCTATCTCTCGCAGCGCAATCCGGCCAAAGCCGCCGAGGCGATCGAGGCGGCCGCGAAGCTCGAGCCGACGAGCGGCGAGGTCGCCGTCGTCCGCGGGTCGATCCTCGAGGATCAGGGGCGCGCCGCTGACGCGTTCGCGCAATACGACGCGGCGATCCTCGCGAACGGATCCGATCCGCAGGCGCGCGCGCATCTCGCGAGCCTCGCGATGGATCTGAAACGCTACGACGTCGCGCGGACGCAGTTCGACGCGCTGCTGAAGCTCGGCTATCGGCCGTCGCGCATGCACTTCGGCCTCGCGCAAGTGGCCGAAGCCACCGGCGACCGGAAGACGGCCGCCGCCGAATACCGGCTCGCGCTGCAGCTCGAGCCCTCGTTCGCGCCGGCGCGCGAGGCGCTGGCGCGGCTGCCGCAGTAAGGAGGATCACATGCTGTTCGCGCTGCTCGCCCTGCAGGTCACGCTGGCGACGCCGCAGCCCGTGGCGACGCTCGACACCGGCAAGCTGAAAGGCGATGTCGCGCAGCTCGCCTGGTCGCCCGACGCGACGGAGTTCTACCTCCAGACCGTCGATCGCGATCGCGTCGGACGCGTGACGGCGATCCGCCACTACGTCGTTTCCATCGACGGTAAGGTCAAGAGCGTCGACACGCAGCCGGCGTGGGCGTCGACGTACTGGACGTGGAAGTCGGCGCAGACGGCGCCCGGCATGCCCGCGTTCAGAATCGAGGTCCAGCAGCACGAGGAAACGCTTCGCTCGACGGCGTCGCCGACCGGCGGAGCGCTCGCGAAAGGCGGCGCCGCGGATCCGAATCAGGGCACGACGGCGGAAGATGTCGCCAACGCCGCGTACAACACGCAGCACATGCTGGTGTCGGACCTGAAGGTGAAGAACGATCCGATCGGCACGTGGGTGAACGAGCCGGTGATCCCTGGCGTCACCTTCTCGTGGGCGCCCGCACCGCTGCATTTGCTCGCGTTCGCGAAGCGCGATCGAAAAGACGGCGGGCCGATCGTCGTCCTCGACGCATCGGGCGACAAGCGGGAGCTCGCCGGTCCCAGGAACGCGGTGCTCCCCGCGTGGTCCGACGACGGCAAGCGGCTGGCGTGGCTCGAGCGAAAAGATCGGAAGACGTTCGAGCTCATGGTCGCCGAGATCGCTATCTCGTAGTTCGAGGTTCTCGGGTTCTCGGGTTCTAGGTTCTCGGGTTCTGGGTTCTGGGGTTCTAGGTTCTGATGCGGACCATTGTTCTTGCGGTCGTGGTCGCGGCTGGCGTCCAGCAGGCGCCTCCGCCGACGTTGACGTTTCGCGCGGCGACCGACCTCGTCGAAGTCGACGTCGTCGTCCACGACAAGAACGGTGCGTTCGTCCGCGACCTCTCGGTCGGCGACTTCGTCGTCGAGGATGAGGGACGCGCGCAGCAGGTCGATCAGCTCTACCTCCACCTCGTCGACACACCCCAATCGCGTGGCGGCGCGGCGCCGGGGGCGTTCGTTCCGCGCGCCGAGCAGAACGCGAGCGGCCGCACGTTCGTCGCGCTCTTCGACGGCGATCATCTGACGAACGCCGGCTTCAAGCGGACGCGGGACGCCGCGATGCACCTCTTCGAGAGCCAGTTTGTCGACGGCGTCGATCTCGGCGGCATCGTCGTCGACGGCCGGGTGGTCAACAACCGCCTGACGAGAAATCGCGACGAGCTGCTGCGCGCGCTGAAGAACGCGAAACCGTCGCCCACGAAGAACTCGCGCCTGCTCGACGAACGTCAGTGGCCGCGCATGAGCGAGGTCGAGGCCGTCCGCATTCGCGTGTCCGGCGATCAGACCGTGCGGCAGGAAGTGATCCGACGCGCGATGCAGGACGATCCCACGGCACGTCCCGAGCTGGTGGAGACGGCCGTGGACGTGAAGGCGACGGACCTGAACGCGTCCGCGCAGGCCGAGACGAACCGCACGGTGTACACGACGATCGCCGTCTTGAACGGCCTCGACAAGATCCCGGGCCGCAAGACCGTCCTGCTGCTCACGGAAGGTTTTCTCGCGGACGAGTCGTGGCCGCTCGTGCAGGACGCCGTCGGCCGCGCGGCGCGGTCGGACGTGCGCATCTACACGCTCGACGCGCGCGGCCTGGATCGCGGTCTTCGCGGCGGACAGGACGTCAACCCCGGCGGTCAGGACGCGGGACTGCGTCTGCTCGAGCAGCTCGACTTCGGCGGCGACGCCATGAACAGTCTCGCCGTCGACACCGGCGGCTTCGTCGTCCGCAACACGAACGACTTCGCGCGCGCGATCGATCGCATCGTGGACGACGCCAGCAACTACTACGTGCTCGGGTATCGGCCGACGACGCCGCAGGACGGCAAGTTCCATCGGCTGTCGGTGCGCGTGCAACGGCGCGACGTGGCGGTGCGCGCGAGACGGGGATACGTGGCGACGCCGGCGGCGCTGGCTGACGCTCGCCCTTCGACAAGCTCAGGGCGAGCGGAATCGGTTCGTGGCGAGGCCGAGCCCTCCGGTCGTGGTGACGCCGCGACCTCCGCTAGTGGTGCCCACGCGGCTCCCGCTCGTGGTGAGCCTGCGACTTCCGCGCGTGCTGAGCCCGCGGCTCCCGCTCGTGGTGAGCCTGTCGAACCACGAGCCGCCGGCGACGCGCACGTCACCAGCGCGCCGCTCGCGAACGGATTTCGCGTCCGCCCCGACGGCGGCAAGCACGTCGATCTGCTCCTGAAGAACGAAACGTCTGATGCGGCGGCGTCCGCGGGGTGGGACGCGTATCAGCGCGGCGATGTCGCGTCCGCGCGCGCGTCGCTCGCGATCGCGGCGGCCAGCCCCTCCGCGCACGCGTGGGTGCACTACGCGCTCGGCCTCTCGGAATACGCGCTGCGCGAGTACAAAGAATCGGCATCGGAGTGGGAAGCCGTGCGCCGCGCCGAGCCGTCGTTCGAACCGGTCTACTTCGATCTCGTCGACAGCTACCTGCAGCTGCGCGAGCAGGACGAAGCGATCAAGGTGCTGCGATCCGCGCGCGAGCGCTGGGCGAGCGACCCCGAGGTCTACAACGCTCTCGGCGTCGTGCAAACCTCACGCGGCGTGATGGACGATGCGGTGAAGGCGTTCGAGGAGGCGGTCGCGCTGGCGCCGCAGGACGGCGTCAGCCAGTACAACCTTGGACGCGCGCTCGAAATGCGCTACATGCGGAGCCGCCGCTACGTCCAGCAGCTGCGCGCGTGGGTGTCGAACGATCGCGATCGCACCGAAGCGATCGCGCACTACAACGCGTGCGTCGCGATCGGCGGGCGGTTCGCGCAAGAAGCGCAGGAAGGCGTCACGCGTCTCGGCTGGGTGCCGAAGTAGTTACTTCAGCATCTCGAGAATGCCCTTGGCCGTCTTCGCCTCCGGCGCGTCCGGCGCCATCGAAACGAACTTCGTCAGGTCGGCCTTCGCCTTGGCGTTGTCCCCGAGCTGCAGCTCGGTGATGCCGCGGTAGTAGTACGCATCCGGTGCGCTCGGGAACTTCGCGATCGCCTTTTCGAACCACGGCAGCGCGTCGGCCGGCTTCTTCTGGTTGATCAGCCCGATCCCGGCGTTCACGTACGTCGACGGATCGGTGATCTTCGAGTCGTCGATCGACGCCAGCAGCTGCCGGCTCTCGTCGGTGCTCCCCTTCTCGGCGAGCACGTTCGCGAGCAGCAGCTTCACCTCCACGTTGTTCGGGTCCTTCGCCAGCGCGGCGCGCAGGTGCTCGATCGCCGGATCGAGCTGATGCTCGGCGTAGTACGTCCGCGCGATGTACGGCTCGACCTGATACGCGTCGGGATGCGCCGCGAGAATCCCCTGGTAGATGGCCCGCGCGTCGGCGTATTTCTGCTGCTTGACGAGATCGGCGGCCTTCTCGAGGTCGGCGCGGATCTGCACGTTCGGATCGACGGCGGCCTGCTTCAGCGTCACGGTCATCGGCGGATTGTGGTCGTGCTCCTGGAACGACGCAGACTTCTTCGCGGGCTCGTACCCCGGCTTCTCGAAGTCGATGTTCCAGTTCCCGCCGTTGATGCCGGCGAGGACGAACTCGCCTTTCTTGTTCGTCTTCACCGTCGGACCGCCCTTCGATTCGCCGCGCACCGCTTTGACCGTCACACCCTCGATCGGCGCGCCGTGGTCGTCGACGACGGTTCCCGCCAGCCGCCCCATACCGCGCCAGTCCTGCGCGTCCGCGAGAGCAGCGGCCAAGAGGATGATGCAGAGTCCGATGGTCGAGGTGCGCATCAGCTTCATGACTACGATCGTACACAAAAAGACCCCGGCGGTTTCCCGCCGGGGTCTGGAAACGCTCGGCTGAAGCCTCGCGCTCCTGTTACGTCAGAAGTTGAACCGCACGCCGAGGCGCGCGATTCGCGGCTGCATGATCTCCTGCACGTTGTTGTACGACGTCAGACGGGCGTCGTATCCGTACCCGAGCGTCGTCGCCGCGTTGAACACGTTGAAGATATCGAGGTCCAGTGCGACGTTCGTCGTCGAGAACTTGAACATCTTCTCGACGCGGATGTCGAACGACGCCACGGGATCGAGGCGGAACTGATCCTCGTTGCCCACGAGCAGGATCTCCTTCGAGCTTTTCACTGGATCGTGCGTCTGGACGCTGCTGCGATACCACGGCTCGCCGTAGCCCTGGCGGACGACGAGGTTGGCGCCGAAGTCGAGGCCCCACGGTCCCTGGTACAAGCCGTTGGCCGTGACCTGATACTTCGGCGGCAGCAGGTAGATGTTGCTCTTGCCGCTGCCGGCGGATCGCACGACGACGGGTCCGCCGTTGACGAGCGGTCCTGAACGCTGCAGGTTCGCGTACTCGCCCGAGGCGTACGGCGTCGAGGTCGGGTCGAGAATCGCATCCGGCGCATCGAAGTACTCGTTCCAGCTTGTGGACGCGAAGCCGAGCCGGCCCATCCAGTGGTTCGACATGCGCTTAGTGGCGCTCAACTCGAGCGACATGTAGCGCTGGTGGTAGTCGGGCCGGTTCTGCGCCGTGAAGCCGGGCAGCACGCCGGTGGCGGCGTAGAACGGTTTGCTGACGGTCCCAACGTTGGCGAACGTGCCGGTGAACGTCCCCGACTGCGCGTAGCTCGCGGACGTGACGCCGTTCGCCGGATTCCACAGGAAGTTGTTGAAGTAGCGGTACGTGAACGTCGCGCTGACGCCGAAGTTCGGCATCAGCTCGTGATCCAGACCACCCATGAACTCCTGCGTGCGAGGCGCGCTGATGTTGCCGACTTTGTTCGTGACGTTGAACACGCCCGGGTGCGCGAGATCGATGCTGCCGTTGGCGAACGCGGGGTTCTTGAGATCGATCTCGTTCAGATCCGCGATGCCGTTGCAGCCGTTGACGCCGACCGTGACGCACGGCTGCCCGTTCGTCTGCTTGTCGACCGCGTAGTAGTAGATGTAGCTGTACGGCTGCACCGCGGACAAGAAGCTCGCGGCATTTCCGGGCAGCTGCGACGCGAACATCGCGTAACTGGCGCGCGCGACCGTCTTGCGCGACTCGTTCAACGCGTACGTCAGCCCGACGCGCGGCGTGACGTTGTTGAAGTCGTACACGCTGGACACCGCCGGCGACGTGACCGCGGGCATCACCGGGAATCCGCTGACCGCGGGCACTGACAGCGCGTTGAGCGACGACACCTGATGATCGAACCGCAGACCCGCGACGACGGTCAGGCGGTCCAGCGAGATCGTGTCGGTGACGAACGCCTGCGTGTAGCTCGCCGTCGTGCTCGTCGGGTAGTCGTACTGCGGCTT
>Ga0070741_10003053_pt1 | contig 42674 bp, 36 predicted proteins | sample Coa_R1_4_FD_66440 | JGI IMG/M metagenome (GOLD analysis project Ga0070741, IMG submission 66440) | Surface soil microbial communities from Centralia Pennsylvania, which are recovering from an underground coalmine fire - Coalmine... | ecosystem: Environmental > Terrestrial > Soil > Unclassified ... | reverse complement strand
GCTGGTCAAATTCACCAATCGTCACGAGGAGGTGCTGGCGCTGTTCGGAATCGCCGCCTGAGCTGACATCACTGTCAACAAACTGTTTTGTCAAATAACATTTTCTTGAAAGCTATAGCAATCCTTTATACTCCCCCAACTTTCCTGCAGCCCATCTTCTGGTACAAATGTCTCTTGACCTTTTCAATTGCCATAATGCCCGCCAAAACATGATCGAATTCTTTTCTGTCTTTGCGACAATATCGAGGCTCCACATAGTCTGCAATTCTCCTTCTTCTCTATGCTGACTTTTTCTATACGATTTTCAGAAGCTGGCGGTCTTACTGCGCCTAACTATTGATTCGACTTCAGAAGTTGCGAATATTACACCTCTGCCAGAACAACAGCCGGGGGTTGACCTCAGATTTCTCACGGCTGGTAATTATGGCTGTAAGGTTGACAATAATCCGAATGCCGCGGATTATACTCCCGGTTCAGTGAATAATCCATTGTACAGCCTATGAATCAACCAGTTCCTGCGGGTCGGCCGGCGTCAGCTCAGCCGACCGGGTCGCCATTTCTGGAGAGTGTCTGCCGCGTGATGCGCCTCAGAAGAATGAGCAGGCGCACCGAGGATTCCTACGTCAACTGGGTTAAACGGTTCATTCTCTTTCACGGGAAGCGTCATCCGCGGGAAATGGGCGAGGATGAAGTCCGCGCCTTTCTTTCCTGGCTGGCGGTTGACCAGCATGTTTCGGCTTCGACGCAAAATCAGGCTTTCTGTGCCCTGCTGTTCCTCTACCGCGAGGTCCTCGACCGTCCGCTCGGCCATATCAAGGGCGTAGAGCCGGCCCGGCGTCCGCACCGATTACCGGTCGTGCTGTCGCCGGAAGAGGCGCGGAAAGTACTCGGCTATCTGCGCGGCGATCCGTGGCTGGTGGCGATGCTGCTTTATGGCTCAGGTCTGCGGTTGCTGGAGGCGTTGCGGCTGCGCGTTAAGGACATTGACTTTGACTACCGGCAGGTCGTCGTGCGTTCGGGCAAGGGCGACAAGGATCGGCGGACGATGCTGCCGGAATCACTGATTGAACCTTTGCGCCAGCATCTGGCGAGAGTCAGGGTGATCCATCAGCAGGATCTGGCGCTCGGCTGTGGCGAAGTCTGGTTGCCGGATGCGCTCGCGCGCAAATACCCGACCGCCGGGCGGGAATGGGCGTGGCAGTACGTCTTTCCTGCCACGAAGCGGTCGGTTGACCCGCAGTCAGGGAAGGAGCGGCGGCACCACCTGGATGAAAGTGTGATCCAGCGCGCCGTGAAAGAAGCGCTCGCGCAATCAGGGATTCCGAAGAAGGCGAGCTGCCATACTTTCCGGCACAGCTTTGCGACGCACCTGCTCGAAGCCGGGTATGACATTCGGACGGTGCAGGAACTGCTCGGACACGCGGACGTTCGTACCACTCAGGTTTACACGCACGTACTCAACAAACCGGGCGTGGGAGTGCGCAGCCCGCTCGACTTGTAAACCGTTCCTGCGCCCGCCCCCGATTTTCAATCGTAATACTCCAGCCCGAGGTGCGTGATCAGCTCTTCGCCGCGCAGGTGCCGGAGCGTGTTCTTGAGCTTCATCAACTGAATGAACAAATCATGTTCGGGGTAGAGCTTCGGGGCGCACATCGGCGACTTGAAGTAAAACGACAGCCACTCCTGGATGCCGCGCATCCCGCTGCGCTGCGCGAGGTCCATAAACAATGCCAGATCCAGGACAATCGGCGCGGCGAGGATAGAGTCGCGGCAGAGGAAGTCTATCTTGATCTGCATCGGGTAGCCCAGCCAGCCGAAGATGTCTATGTTATCCCAGCCCTCCTTGTTATCGCCGCGCGGCGGGTAGTAGTTGATCCGCACGAGGTGCGAGAAATCGTTGTAGAGTTCCGGGTAGACCTGCGGCTGGAGGATATATTCCAGCACCGAGAGCTTCGATTCCTCCTTCGTCTTGAATGAGCCGGGGTCGTCGAGTACCTCGCCGTCGCGGTTGCCAAGGATGTTGGTCGAATACCAGCCGTGCAGGCCGAGCATTCTGGCCTTGAGGCCCGGCGCGAGGATGGTCTTCATCATCGTCTGGCCGGTCTTGAAGTCCTTACCGCAGACCGGCAGGTTGTTCCGCTCGGCCAGTTCGATGAGGGCCGGGATGTCCACAGTCAGGTTGGGCGCGCCGTTCGCGAAGCCGACGCCCGATTTCAGGGCCGCGTAGGCGTAGATCATCGAGGGCGCGATGGCCTTGTGGTTATCTTTCATCGCCTGCTCGAAGCTGGCGAGCGTTTTGTGAACCGGGTGGGGTTTGATGAAGACTTCGGTCGAGGCGCACCAGATCATCACCGTCCGCGCGACTTTGTTCTTCTTTTTGAAGTCGGCGATGTCGGCCATCAACTGCCGGGCCAGCTCCATCTTGTTTTTGCCCTGCTTGACGTTGGTCCCGCTCAGCCGCTTGACGTAGCTCTGATCGAAGACCGCGGGCATCGGTTTGATCTTTGAGAGCTGCGGCTTGAGCTGCACGAGGGTTTCCTTTTCCAGCACCCCGGCGTGCATCGCGGCGTCGTAGGCGTTCTCTTCAAAAATATCCCACGTGCCGAACACGAGATCATTGAGGTCGGCGAGCGGGACGAAATCTTTGATCTTTGGCGAGCGGCCTTCGGTGCGTTTGCCGAGGCGGATCGTGCCCATCTGGGTGAGGCTGCCGACTGGTTTGGCGAGCCCTCTTTTGATGGCCTCGACGCCGGCGATGAAGGTTGTAGTGACGGCCCCGAGGCCGACGCAAAGGACTCCGAGCTTTCCTTTCGGCTCGGCAATGGGTGCGCCTTTTTTGATCATTTGAAAGTCTCCTTGTCTACGGGCGAGCCGACCGCGTGGTCTCCACAGATCACACTTCGGCGATTGTTTGAGAGCTTGCAGTCTATGGGTGGAGTGTGGAAGGCGTCTTGCGCAATCCTGCTGAAGATTGGCGGAGGATTGCTCTCGGGGGGAACTGGCCGGGGCGGTCGGGGGGCCGAGGTGACCGTCAAAAACGAGACTCAGGGCGCGACCGGGTTTGCGCCCTGAGATGAGGACCCGGGTGGGGGGAGGAAAACTGTGGCTCAGTGAAAAGTCCCGATGATGCCATGCAGATTGGCGGTCCGCTCGAGTCCGGGCAGCCCTTCGGCGATGCAGAGCGAGAACTGGTCAACCACGTAAGGGTCGAACTGAGTGCCGCTGCCGGCGCGGAGGCGTTCGAGCGCGATCCGGTATTCCATGCCGCGCCGGTACGGGCGGTCCGAAGTCATCGCGTCGAAGGCGTCAACGACCGCGACGATCCGGCCACCGATGTGAATGTTTTCGCCTGTCAGGTGGTTGGGGTAACCCCGCCCGTCCCACCACTCGTGATGGTGGTAAACCATCTCGCGGACGCGGCTCAGTTTGGGAATGTTGGCGAGCGCGTGGTGGCCGTAAATGACGTGCTTGTCCATCTCGGCCTTCTCCTCCGGCGTCAGCCGCTCGGGCTTGCGCAGAATGGATTCGGGCACGCCGATTTTGCCGATGTCGTGGAGCAGCGCGGCGATTTTGACCTCAAAGACTTCCTCGTCGTTGAGGCCGCATTTGCGCGCGAGGCGTTCGGCGAGGGTCAGCACCGCGCCGGAATGCTCGCCGGTGTAAGGGTCCTTGGCCGCGAGCAGCGAGATCAGTGAGCGGACAATCGAGGTGAAGGTCTCCTGGAGTTCGTGTTCGAGCAGGCGGTTGCGCTCGCTGATTTCATGACTGATCAGGACGTTATCAATGACGTTGAGCAGTTCGCGCTGGCCGAAGGGCTTGACGAGGTAAGCGGCGAGGCCGAGCTTGAGCATCTCGCGCCGCTCGCTGTCGTCACCATGCAGCCCGGTCAGCATCACGACGGGCGTGTGGTAGAGCGGATCTTCCGGGCCGCGTGAGATGATGGCGCGATAGACTTCCTTCCCGCTGATCCCGGTCAGCGCGTAATCGAGCAGGATCAGGTCCGGGTGTTCCTTTTCCGCGACGGCGATCCCTTCCTCACCGTCGAAGGCGGCAAGGAACTGGTAGCCGGCTTGTTCAAGGATCAGGCGACCGAGTTGCAAAAAGGTCGCATCATCATCTATCCAGAGAACCTTCCTGGTGGTGCGGAGAGTCATAGCTGGTTCCCATCTCGGGGCGAGGTGCGATTAGTCAGACCCCGGGCAGGCGGTAAGTCACCTGTCCGGGTTGGATTCGGTAAGAGCCCCAGCCACAGCCCCGGTCAGCAATCTCAGTCAGGAGAGTGGGCGCGATTTGAAGATTGATGAGACAGGACGGGGGAGCACAGATTTGAAGTTTTCAAATGCTATGAGGCACTCGTGAACGGCAACTTCAATAACGGGGAACGGGCGGAGTATACGCAAACAGGCGGGCCACGACAAGCCCTCTTTTCAACATTGCCATGAGTTGCAGTACGGGTGCGGATTCTAATCGTTCGGCCGCCGGAAATCCGGCACGGCGGACGGTCGCCGGCGCCACGCGCGCAGAAGGAAAAACTTCGGGTCATCCGGATTGTTGCGGCGGGCCACGGGCGCGCACGGGCGCGCGCTTGCAATCAGGAAGTGAAACTGTAAAATGAATTCCCTGTCGTGACCGGAACACCCGGGAATTTACTCGAACAGACAGATACCGATTAAGATCATAAGGAGAACAGCCTGATGGCCACGTATGTGATTTGTGAACCCTGCAAGGGAGAAGGTGGAAAGGACACGGCGTGTGTGGATGTCTGCCCGGTGGATTGCATCCATCCCCGGAGGGACGAAGAAGCTGAGTTCAAGGCTGCGGAGATGCTGTACATAAATCCTGATGAGTGTATTGATTGCGGTGCCTGCCAGCCCGCCTGCCCGGTCGAGGCGATCTTCCGCGATGAGGAAGTGCCGGAGAAGTGGCATGAGTACATCCGGATCAACGCCGAGCACTATGAAGCTAAATAAGCTGTCAGCGGTCACCTGTCAGCCAAAGACGCCTCTGCTGTGAAGGCTGATGGCTGATCGCTGACTACTGCCGTCAGGCTGCGATTAAAGAGCAGATCAGGTAAATGAAGGCGATCATGAAGCGCTGTCCACAGTGTCATGGAAATTATCCTGAATCTGAGAAGTTCTGCCCCAAGGACGGTTCGCTGCTTGAAAGTGACAACCGCGGCGCCACGTATGTGATTTGTGAACCATGCATCGGGACGAAAGACACGGCCTGTGTGGATGTCTGCCCGCCGTGGGTGGATTGCATTCATCCCCGGAAGGACGAGGATGATTTTGAAGCTTCGGAGATGTTGTTCATCAACCCCGACGAGTGCATTGATTGCGGCGCCTGCCAGCCCGCCTGCCCGGTCGAAGCGATCTTCCGCGATGAGGAAGTGCCGGAGAAGTGGCAGAGCTACATTCAGGTCAACGCCGATCACTATAAATAATGAGAGCTGTCAGCGATCAGCTCTTCACGGATGAATCTGTTGCTGAAAGCTGGCCGCTGATCGCTGAATGTCGTAACGTCTTATGCTTGAGCAGATCCTGCTGATTCTGGCTTTGATCGGTTGTCTGGCGCTCCTTTACCGCCGCCTGCGGCCGGCCGCGCAGGGCAGCTGTCATTCGGGCGCGTGCGAATGCCCGGCGGATCGCGCGCCGTCTGCTCAGGCCGCCGGGAAGCTGACGCAAATTATGCCCCGCACCAGAAATTGAAAGTCGGCAGTCCGAAGAGACATCAGATGACAGGACAATGAATCAGTCGCCATCCTTTTGATTGCAACCGGTGGCCCTTTGCCCTGCTGACACCCTGCTTCCCCCACATTTTATCAATGCTCGTTGATCAAATCCTGCCAGCTCCGGGCGTGGCCGAACAGTCAGCGATCAGCGCGACCCGGCTGACGCGCCGCTTTGGCGATTTCATTGCGGTTGACCGCATTGACCTGCACGTGCCGCGGGGCTCCTTCTTCGGGTTCCTCGGGCCGAACGGGGCGGGGAAGTCAACGACCATCAAAATGCTGACCGGCATGCTGGCCCCGACCGAGGGCCGCATCCGGATTCTCAGCCACGACCTGACGAGCGACCCGACCCCGGTCAAGCGGGTCATCGGGGTCGTGCCGGAAGACCTCAACCTCTTTGACCGGCTGACGGGCGCGGAGTTCCTGACCTTCGTCGGCAGGATGCACGAGCTTGACCGCCGGGTGGTCGCCGAGCGCACCGCCGAGCTGTTGCGGATGATGGAGCTGGAAGACAAACCGCGCGCGCTGCTGGTCGAATATTCGCACGGCATGCGTAAGAAGATTTCGCTCGCCGCCGCGCTGATTCACAACCCGCAGGTGCTGTTTCTCGACGAACCCTTTGAGGGCGTGGACGCGGTGGCCGCGCGCTCGATCAAAAACCTGCTCGAGCGGATGCGCGGGCGCGGCGTGACGATCTTCCTGACCTCGCACATTCTGGAGATCGTCGAGCGCCTCTGCACGGACATCGCCGTGATCAACGAGGGGCGGATCGTGGCCGCGGGCACGCTCGCCGAGCTGCGGAGTTCAGGCGGCGCGACGCTCGAAGATTACTTCGTCCGCCTGGTCGGCGGCGAGCGCCCGATGGCCGAGACCTTGTCGTGGATCGGGTGACAATCAGTAAATCAAAAGGCAAAAGGTCGGCACTTTACTTTTTCAGATAAAGGCTCCCTTCCGCATCCCACTTTCGCCTTTTTACTTCTCGTTAGTGGTGTCGCAGGCCGATCAGGAGCAGCGGGTTGTTGCCGAGGCGGAGGGCCGAGGCGCCGAGGTACAGTTCCTCGCCCGACGCTTCGGGTTCGGCCCAGCTGGGGGATTTCAGACGACCGGGCTGGTGGTTTTTCCAGAACTCTTCGGCGTCAGTCAGGAAGTTGTCCAGGGAAGGGAAGCGCTCGACGAGCGCGGCGCGGGTCAGGTCTGAAGTTGCGACGGGATGAATCCGGGCTGTCCATTCCGGGAGGCCGCTGGCCAGCTTGAGCGACCCGTCGTCGCGGACTTCGAGCGCGATGACTTCGAGCCCCGTGAACAGGTCGGCGAGGATCTCCTGAGTCCGGGCGCGCGCCTCGTCGTAACTCCGCAGGCTCAGCTCGTTCCCGCGCTGCTGCATCCGCCGGTATTCGAGCGCGTGCGACGTCGTATCAATGATCAGCACCCAGTCGAAGCTGAAAGCGGTGAAGACGTGGATGTCGGCGAAGATGCCGGAATCGGTCTGGACGAAGGGCAGCTCGATGGGTTCGTTTTCGACGGGCAGCAATCCCACCAGGAAACGCAGCTGTTCCGCGGCCGGCGCCCCCGCGCGCAGCCCGCTGATGCCGTAATAATCCAGGTTCCCGCCCCACCGCGAGAGCGTCCCGTCCTTCGCCAGCATCAGCCACGCGGGCAACTGCGATTTGAGGTTCAACTCGTTCAAGTAAACCAGCATCGTCGGTGGGAGATCGGATTTCAGCAGGTACATCAGGTGAACTATGCCTCCAGCATCCGCCGCGCCAGGGTGGCGAATGCCTCTTCGACGCCGAGTCCGGTTTTGGCGCTGGTCTTGATCACTGTCCAGCCCCTGGCCGCGAGCGCGTCAAGCGCGCCCCGATCCGTCTCCCACTCGTCCGCGAGGTCCGCTTTGTTGACGAGCAGGATGAACGGGACTTCGCCCGTGATGGCCCCCAGGCTGCGGTGCAGCTCTTCCGCCGCGTCGAGCGTCGCGCGGCGCGTGCCGTCCGCCACGAGCAGGTAGCCCGCAGTGCCGCGCAGATAGGAGACGCGGATTTTCTGGAACTCATCCTCCCCGTGAATGTCCCAGAGCAGCAGCACGACTTCCTCGTCGCCGACGGTGACCGACTTCTTGTCAATCTTCACGCCGACGGTCGTGTGGTACTTTTCGGAAAAGATGCTTTTGACGAAGCGGGAGACGAGGCTGGTCTTGCCGACCGCGAACGTCCCGAGCATGCACACTTTCTTCTGAATCAAGACGGAACCTTTCTGATAAATCGGTTGACCTCCGGCTGACGGGGCGACTAACGCTGGGAGCGCGAGCGTCCCGCTCGCCGGGATCGAAATCACAGCCTCAGCGAATTCACGTGGCCTTACCCGGCCTGCCTGGCGAGCGGGACGCTCGCGCTCCCAGCGTTAGTCGCCCCAATTTACCGCGACAAAAACTTCCTGAAGCTCAGCGGGCGGAAGCCACTTTGAAAGTAACGCCGCGCAGAGGCGTAACCCCCTGCTTCTCACCTGTCACAACCAGCCGGGCCGGATCAATGTGGCGCGCGGCCAGCGCCGCCCTGACCGCTTCCGCCCGCCCCGGACGCAGCCTCTGATTGATCTCGTCGGAGCCGGTTTTATCGGCGTGTCCGGTGATTTCAATCTGCCAGCGCTGGTCATGGTTCTGCGCGGCGGCGACGGCCCGGCGGATCTCTTCAGCCAGCTCGTCTACTCTGATTTTCTGATCGGGTGTCAGCTCGGCTATGCCAGTCGGGAAATCAACGCGCCACTTCTCGATTCGCTCTCTGGCCGCCTGGAGGTCTGAAAGACTGCTCTGAAATTGTGTCACACCGGGGAGAGCGCGTGCCAGCCGGCGGGCTTCCTCGGCCCACGATTGCGGCGCGATGCCGGAGGCAGAAAGAATTCCGTTCTCGAATTTCAGCGAGACAGAATCCGGCGGCTCAAGCAGCGTTTTAGCCCGCGCCTCAATGAATTTCGGGGTCAGCGCCTGATACGGCGCCCAGGCGCCGACGACTCTGGCCGGGTCGAGCGGTGTTGATTTCAGAATCTCCGCGGGGTCAGCCGACAGCGGGTCGCGCAGGCCGGAGACGAAATAGCTGCCGCCGCTCTTTTCCGCCCTGACGACCACGATCCCGGGTTCGGCCCGCAGCCGGCTGAGGTAATCATCCCAGCGCCGGTTGTCGCGGATCGTGAAAAACATCCATGTACTCAGGGCGAAGAGCAACACGACAACTGCGGTGACGAGTGCCGGTGAAATCCGTTGCCGCGGTTGTGCATCCTGAACCCCAGCGAGTTGTGATTGCAGACAGCGTTCCAGTTCCGGCCTGCTCGCTTCAAAGACCGCAGGGTCGCCGTTGAAGTTTTGCAGGTCAGCCGCGTGTTCGAGGTGGATTTTTTCGAGTACCTCCTCGAACAGCGGGCGCAACTCTGCCGGGGCTTCGCCGCGGATACTCGCCGCCAGCACGGCGTGCGGCCCCGCGACCACCCAGACGTTGAGGTTGCCGACGGTCAGCCTGTCGAGCGTCTCGCCCTGACTGACCGAGAATGAATCGCGCACGAAATCCTGAATCGCCGTGAGCATGCTTGAGACCAGTTGCGGGTCCTGCGCCGCGACGGCGGGCGCGGTCGCCTGCATCAGGAGCAGCCCGGTCTCCTTGTGGATCAGGAAGACCTGCTCGACCCGGTAGAGCAGCGTGTGGAGCAGCACGACCTCGGCGAAAGGCTTGCCCGTGCGCCACGCCTCGGAGCGCCATTTGAACCCCTGCAGGGAAAAGCCGCGGTTGAGCGTCTCGTTGAGCGATTGCACCATGCTCGTGATCGTGTGCGCGACCGCCGCGCGGATCATCGGGCCGATGATCGGGTAGAGCGCGTCGGACAACCGCTTCGGATTTTTTCTGACCGAAGTGGTGATCGAATCCTCGACCGTGGGCGCGAGCGCGAGGCTCAGCTGCTTGTCCCGCGTACTGCGCAACCGGATCGCGCCGGGCAGCACGCGGCTGACGACTTCCGCCTGCGACTTCGGGTCCTCCAGCCGTTGTTGCAGGCGCTGCAACAGGTCCTGCTCGCCGCCGAAGAGCAGGCGGCGCAACTCGGCCAGCTTGTCGGTCGCGCCGTGCTGCGCCGGCAAAGATTGCTCAGTGGTCCGGGCAGACTGCGGCTGCGAGTCGGCCTGCTGCGCCGCCGCATCCGCCGGCGTCTGAGTCGCAGCTTCGGTGACATCCTCAGTCACGGCTTCTTCTGTTATTCCGGACTCGGTCATTTACCTTTGCCGTCTTTGGAGCCGGGCACTCTGGGTTCTTCGGTCAGCCTCAGCGCCATTTCAGTCAGCAGGCCGGCGAGCGTGGAACGATCAGCCTTGTCGGCGCGCAGCGTCTGCGCTTCGCGGGCCAGCGCCGCCGTCATTTCAGCGTACCTCGACTGAACGTCTTCGGTCAGTGATTTCGACTGGTCGAGGAGCTGCTGGCGCAATTCGCGCTGGGCTTTGGTGAGCTGCGCGTCGAACTGTTCATTCTTCTTCTCGGAAGTTTTCGTCAGGTCGCGCAGCTCGCGTGACAGCTCTTTGACGGAGGAATTGCGCTCGTCGCGCTCGGACTTGAGCCGGTCGGAGACGGCCTCGATCTCGTTGCGGATGAAATTTTCCAGCGAGTCGAAGCGCTTCTTCACGTCCTCGCGCAGCAGTGTCGCCTCGCGCATCAGGCGCTCTTCGAGCTGCGCGAAGCGGTGGTCGTAATCGCGCATCTGGACGCCGAAGAGGATGTCGCGCACCTTGTCGAGGCTTTCGGCACCCGCCGGGGATTCGTTTGAAGAGTGAGAATTGCTGGTTTCTTCGCTCATTGCTTTGCTCCTGGACTGACTGCGTCTGCCGGGTTGACTGCGTGAAAGTGAGTGGGAGTTCGTCTGCCCGGCGGTCGTTGCCTTCACCGCCTTCGCGGCCTTGGCAGCCTTGTTTCCGGTCAGGACTCTTGCGCCTGATCTGCTCATCTCCGGCTCCTTCCGCAGTCGGGGTGACTCCTGCGGGTTGATGAAGAACTGACTGCTGCGGGGCAAAGTGGTCCGGAATCGGTGGCCGCCTGAGCAGCGGCCCCGCCGAAAAACAGTGATTGCCCCGGGTCTCGTGCCTGCCGGAAACAAATGACGCCTGCTGGCATCGCTCGTCGTTCCCGGGCCGCAAGCGGGGAAACTGAAACTAACTTCCTTTTTGGGAAATGAATTCTACTTGAAATCCGGTGCGTGACAAAGGCGACAGGGGCGGGCCGGTAGCATTACAATGCCCAGGGCAATCAATCGGTTTGAGTGAACTCTGCTTAAAGTCCGCGAGCTATGTCACAACTCCTCACTCTTTTCTGGCTGCGTTACGTCATCTTCAGGAATTCGGTGACCGGGGCCAAAGAGATCTTCTCCGCCGTCCTGCGCCTCATCATCCTCCTTGGCTATCTGCTCCTGAGCCTCGGCGCGGGCGTGGTGTTGTTCGTCGCGATGGTCGCGATGCCCGACACGCTGGGCAGCTTCATGGCCAACAGCATGGGGACGATCTTCGGGATGCTGGTCTTCCTGACGCTGATCACGCAGGCGACCGGGACTTCGGCGAATTTCGACCCGCGCCGCTTCATCCTTTTCCCGGTCAGCTTCAAAAAGCTGTTCGCGCTGAACCTGATCTCGGCGCTGGCCGAGCCGGTGATGATCACACTGCTGCCGTCGGTGGCCGGCATCCTCATCGGGCGCGGGGTGGCATTACGTCACCCACTGGCCGGGCTGACGGCCTTCGTCTGCGCGGCGCTGTGGATCAACGCGCTCTTCGTGCTGATCGCGCTCGTGACGGCGTGGCTGCTCTCGGGGCGCAAGCGGCGCACGGAAATCTTTTTCACGGTCGTGATGGGCCTGTTCCTGCTCGTCAGCCAGATCCTGCCGCGCATGATCGGCACGAGCTTCGGCAGCAGCCTCTGGGATTTCCTCCAGCCTTACCGTGAAGGCATGGGCGAAATTTTTTCGTGGACGCCGTTCGGCGTGTGGGGGAAGTTTTTTGAAATCCTGAAACGTCACGACGCGTCGGGCGCCTTCGAGCGATTGCTGGCGGTTAGTGTGGTGTGGACCGGGATGGCCTGGGCGGCCGGTTACGCCGTCTTCACGCGCCTCGCGACGAGCGCGCGGAGCGGGACCAGCGGTTCGGCGCGCAATGCCGAAGTGTCGGCCCCCTCACAGCGACTGGCGCTCAGGCTGCCCTTCGTTTCCGAGCAGCTTTCCGCGATCTTCGCCAAGGAGATCACCTACCTCATGCGCAACACGGTGACGTGGCTCAACACGGCGAACATTCTGGTGATCACGCTGCTCGCCTTCCGTCCGGTCCAGTACGGCCTGCAGCGCGGCTTCAGGAGGGGCGAGGACCTGAGCCGGCTGGAGCGGCTGCCCTATGCGCAGATCCCGTGGGGTGAAATCTGGTGGATTATGATGGTGGTGCTGTTCCCGTTCATGGTCAACTTCCAGTATTTCTCCTCGCTCTTCGCCTTCGACGCCAGCGGCTTCCGCCAGTACCTGCTCGCGCCGGTCAGCTGGCTGCGCGTGCTGCTCGGCAAGAACCTGGCCATCTGGGTGATGGTCGCCGCGCAGATGAGCCTGATCGTTCTGGGGACGCTCGTGTTTTACGGCAACCTGACGCCGGGCAAGGTTTATCTGCTGGGGTGCGCCCTCATCACAGTAGTTGTGTCCTGTTCGCTCGTCGGCAATCTGCTCTCGATTCATTTCCCCTACCCCGCCGAATTCGGCATCCGCCGCCGCCGCTCGCGGAGCGGTTATGAGGCCGTCAGCATTTTCGCCATCGTCGGCGTGCTGCTCGGGAATGCGGGGCTGATCATTCTGCCCGCCGTGCTGGGCTGGCTGTTCGGCGGCCCGGGCCTGAGGTACCTCTCCGCCACCGCCATCGTACTCATCGCCTGCGTCATTTACGGCCTGTCGCTCGGCGGCCAGAGCCGCAGGCTCGAAGCGAAACGCTTCGATATTGCCGAGGCGCTGACGCGGAAGACGGAGAAAATCTGACGAAGGCAAAAGGCAAAGGGCAAAAATCAAAAGTCAAAAGCCAGAAAGAGGGGCAGTGCTGTGTTGATCAGCGCGGCGCCTCTTGCTGACTTTTCACTTTTGCCTTTTTACTTTTTACTTATTCAATTGGTCCCATGTCGCCCCTCGCCCGAGCGGAATCGCCTCGCGCCTTCCAGCGATTCGCCCGATGCCAGCACATCCATGCCGCGGCGCAGCTCATTCCGAATCGCTTCGTCCCAGGTCAGATCCCATTGTTCGTAAGCTGACAGCCGGTCGGAGCGCAGACAGCGTTGCGGGAAAATCGCGATCATTCGCGCCAGTTCAATCGCCGCATCGAGCGACTGCCCCGGCTCGACGATTCGGTTGGCCAGCCCCATTCGCAGGGCCTCTTCGCCGGAAACGCCGCGCCCGGTCAGGATCAGGTCGAGCGCCTGACTGTGCCCGATCATTCGCGGCAACCTGATCGTCCCGAGGTCAACCAGCGGCACGCCGAACCTGCGGCAGTAGACGCCGAACACCGCATCGCTCGCCGCGACGCGCAGGTCGCACCAGAGCGCGAGTTCAAGCCCGCCGGCGACGGCGTGGCCTTCGACGGCGGCGACGACCGGCTTTGACAGGAGCAGGCGCGTCGGCCCCATCGGGCCATCGCCCTCTTCAGAGAGCGTTCTGCGGTCACCTTCGGCGATGGCTTTCAGATCGGCCCCGGCGCAGAACGTGCCGCCCGAGCCGGTCAGCACGGCGACACTGAGTGAATCGTCAGCGTCGAAGCGGCGAAAGGCGTCGGCCAGCGCCGTGGCAGTGGCCGTATCCACGGCGTTGCGAACTTCGGGCCGGTTGATCGTGACAACGGCTATGGCGTCCTCGACTTCAAAGCTGACGGTTGACATCTTTGTTTCCCTCACTCACTTCAGATTGAAAACCCGGCGCGCGTTTTCGTACATAAACGCGGCGCGCGCGTCGTCAGGCAGGTCGAGCGCGAGCGCCTGCTCGACGCACTTTTCAAACGGCAGCTGCGGGAAATTGGTCCCGAACAGCACCTTCTCTCTGCCGTAGGTTTTCATAAAATGCACGAGCTGCGGCGGGTAATAACGCGGCAGGTAAGCTGACGTGTCAATGAACACGTTCTCGTGCTTCCACGCCACCGCGATCATCTCGTCCGTCCACGGGTAGCCGATGTGCCCGCCGACGATCTTCAGCTCCGGGAAAGTGAGCGCGACTTCGTCGAGGTATGGGATCGGGCGGCCCGTTTCGGACGGCATCAGCGGCCCCGTGTGACCGACCTGTGTGCAGAAAGGAATGTCGAGTTCGATGCATTTGACGAAGAGCGGGAAGTAGAGCCTGTCATTCGGCGGGCGGTTCCAGAGCCAGGGGACGACGCGCAGCGCCTTGAAGCCCAGCTCCCTGACCGCGCGGTCAAGTTCGCGGACTGCTTCGACGGGCTTTTCCAGATTGACTGCCGCGACGCCGACGAACCGGCCGGGATACTGCCTGACGATTTCGGCGATCTGATCATTGCTCGTGATTGACCGCCCCGGACGGTGCCAGGCGCAGAGCATGACGGTCTGCGCGCCCGCCCGATCCATCATTGCCACCATCTCTGCGGGCGTGATGCCCGTTTCCAGAATCTGCGAACTCCCCGACTGTCGGAACAGCCGGGCGACTTCCGGAATGAGCTGGAATATTTCCCTGAAGGCGGGCTGCGCCCATGCGTCAATGACCGGCAGGTTATGATTCAGCATCACCGGATCCTTTCATTTCTCGTCTTCATCTGTTGAGGGCCTTCTGCCCGACTCGTTTCATGAAGCGTGCCAGATCAATCGGCGCTCGCACGTGCATGCCTCTGCCGATGGTCTCGACGCCGTCATGGGCTTCGACCGCCATGATGATCAGGTTGTCTTTGACCTCGATCACTTCAGCTTTCGCCGTGACCGTGAATCCGACGGGGGTGGCGGCGAGGTGCCGGACGTTGACCGCCGCGCCGACCGACGCCCAGCCCTCAGGCAGGTAAGGTTCGATGGCCGCGGCCCCGGCCACCTCCATCAGGTAGATCATCATCGGCGTGCCGTAGACTTCGGGCATTTCATTATGGAAGTGAGCGACAGTCAGTTCGCGGGTCACTTCGACTGACTTCGTGGCCGAAGCGCCGACGGGGACGTTTGCGGTGACGTTCATTGGAATCTCTCCGGTTGATCGAAGGCGAGTTTCGCGAGCGGCGTGTAAATCGAGCCGGCGGGATCGAGCTGGCTTCGCATCACGACGATCTCGCGGGCGGTGAAGGAGAGCAGAGGCAGCCGGTAAGCAGTCAGCCGCGAAATCAGGCTGGCCGTATTCTTCGCCGATTTGACGCGGCCCAGCGTGAGGTGAGGTTTGAAGACGCGCGCTTCTTTTTCAAAGCCGAGCGCCGACAACTGCTCATCGAGTCTGGTGTGCAGTTCCCTCAGTTCTGTGATCCCTTCGGCCAGCCCGGCCCACAGCACGCGCGGCTGTCTCAGGTTCGGGAAAGCCCCGGTGTCTTTGATACTGACCGTGAAAGGTGTGGCCCCGATGATGGCGGACTGGCAGGCGGGCGCGATCTGCCCGATTCGCTGCTCTTCAACTTCACCGAGGAATTTCAGCGTGAGGTGCTGATTGTCAGGCTTCGTCCAGCCGACATCTGCGCGCGCCCGGCTCAGGTCATCCTGCAACGCGGCGAGCGCGGATCTGATCTCTTCGGGAAGTTCGATGGCAATAAAGATTCGCATCAGGAGACGGGAATCATCATGCATCACTGCACTTCAGCCATCAATCCTCAACCGATCATATTCAGTTTGAGGCGGGCGTGACGGTGAAATCGTCGAAGTCAGACACGCTGTCGGTCTTCGACCACAGGCCGACTTTGCCGGAGACGGGCGCGGGCAGGTCGTATTCGAGCAGCAGCTTGCCGTTCAGGTGGCCTTCGAGTTTCGTCCCTCTGATGACGACCTTCATGCTGTGCCACTGCTTCATCGCGAGCGGCATATTCTCCGTCCCTTTTTTGACGAAGCTGCGCTTGCCCTTCTCGAACTTCCACAGCACCAGGTTGTCTTCCTTGCCGTTGAAGCGCACGGTCAGGTAATCGCCGTTGGGCTTGAGGTTGAAGAGGATCCCGGCGCACTGATCGAGCGTGCCCTCGACGAGTTTGAAGCGCATCGAGATTTCGCCGTCGTGAAAATCGCCGATCTCCTTTGCGACGGCGTAGGGGAAGTAGGCGAACGCCTTCACGTTGTCAATGAACTCTTCATGCCGCGAGCCGTAAATCGCGCGTGCCTTGTCGGCCAGGCCTCCGGCGGGCTGCCCGCGTTTCCACTGCCGGCCGTCAACCATCAGGGCCTTTTTGCCACCGTCCTCGACGACCACCCAGTTGCCGACGACAGAAAGAAACTTCGTGGATTCACCCCCGGCCTTCTCCTTCGCGAGGTCAACGTGGACGGCTTTGGCAGACTTCGCCGCCCTCTTTGTGCTTTGCGCAATCGCGGAAAGGCTCAGCACGAGGCCGGAGATGATGAGGGCAGGCAGAATGGATTTTTTCATGATCAGTTCCTTCGGTTGTGTTGCAGCCACCAGATCAGGCCGATTGTCACGGGCCAGATCCCGTGGAAAATCATGGCCGCCCACCGGGGGCGCGCCGCCAGCGGGTGGCCGGCAAACCCGGATTCATCGGCCTGCGGCGGCGGGGGCACGGAGGCGAGCTGGCAGATGGTTTCCAGCACGATGGCTTCGGTCGTCGAGCGGCTCATCGTTTTGTTCCCGCCCAGCTCGTACCAGATTTCGCCGTAATGATCGTCCGCGCCCTCAAACAACCCCGAGCGGCTCTGCGCGGCGTAATCAACGTCAACCCGCGGCAGGGTGCGCTCGAGTTTGCTGATAATGTTGCGCTCCAGATCCATCAGGCGCGGGTCTTCAGCCGCGAGGTAGATGGTAATGCGGAGCGGCTGTCTGATCTGCCGCAGCGCGGCTTCTTCCGCGGGCGAAAACGAATTGCGATGGTTCTCGCTCACATCCCGACTCGTGCGGGGCAGTGAAGCGCCCCACGCGGCGAGGCCAAGGCACAACAGAACTCCGGCCGACCTGAGCAGGCGCGTGCGTATTCGCTGTCCCGTCGGCAGCCAGACTGCCGCGAGCGCGAACCCGCCAATGCCCAGCGCCAGCGTAACCAGGGCCGTGTTCAGGCGGAAGAGCCCAAGCTCAAAGACCCGCAGCGCGGCGGTCGGCGTGTAGCCCGCCACTTTCTGAAGCAGCCCGCCGCGACCGGCGGCAACGAAATCGAGCGCCCACGTGCCGACGGTAAAGCCGAGCGTCACTATCGCCGCGCTCGAAGCGCTCCTCGCGATTGCTGCTGCGGCTGTGGCGACGCCCGCGCCAAGGATCATTCGCAGCAGGTAGCCCAGCAACAGATTGGAAACTTCCGGGCCGTACAGATGCCCACCGTAACTCTTCCACAGGACGAGCGCGATCAGGCCCGGGATCAGCGCGATCAGCCATCCGATGGCGATGATCACTCCCTTCGCCCAGAGCAGTGAGCCGACGCCCGCCGGACTTTGCAGCATCAGCTTCAAAGCCCCGCTCTCTTTTTCCGCCGCCACCAGCCGAATCACGACGAAAGGGAAGAGCAGCGTCAACGCCAGGTCGTATGCGCCGAAGGTCGGAACGAGGATTCCGTCGAGCGGCGTCAGGCCCTGCGGCAGTGCGGCGGGCGCGCCGCCGATGCCGCTCGCTTCGGCGTAAAGGTTGACCGCCGCGATGAAACCCTGACCGACCATCGGCCCGAGCATCAGCCCGAGCAGCCAGTACGCGCGCGAAGCCAGCAGCTCGCGCCACTCTTTGGCGAGCAGCCACGGGAAGCTAAGTGAGCGCAAGGAACACCTCCTCAAGCCCCCCTTCGGTCAGCCCGGCTTTCATCTGCAACTCGGCGAGCGTGCCTTCGCCAGCTACCTTGCCGGCGCCGAGCAGCACCAGACGATCACAAACGCGCGCGGCATCAGTCAACTGGTGAATTGACAGAAAGAGAGTGCGGCCTTTCGAAGTGTAAGTCCGCAGCAACGTCATGACATCACGCGCCTGTCGCAGATCGAGACCGTCGAAAGGTTCGTCGAGCAGCAGCAGCGGCTGCGACGTGAGCAGCCCAAGCGCCAGCAGCGTCCGTTTGCACTCGCCTTTTGAGAGCGAGCCGATGCGCGCTTTCACGAGCTTCTCAAGCTTCAGGGTATTCACAAGTTCCGCGCCCTCTCCCGCTGGTCGCGCGTAGAGCCCTTCGAAAAAGGAGAGGGCAAAACCGACCGTCTGATCGGCCCACGGACGAATGCCATCGGGCAGGTAGAAAAGCGCCTGTTTGCGGCGGGCCGGCGCGAGCGACTGGTGGCGGAATTCCACCTCGCCCGCGTCCGCCGGCGTGAGCCCCGCCAGACATTCAAAGAGCGTCGTCTTGCCCGCCCCGTTCGGGCCGATCAGGCCCAGCACCTCGCCTTCATGCACGGAGAAACTCACGCCCTCGAGCGCCGGGCGCGCGCCGAATCGTTTGGAGATGCCTGTAACTTTCAGCAGCAAGGTTGATGCAGATTTCACTCAGAAGATGAACCGCACCTGCAGCTGGAACATCCGCGGCGGGTCAACGTTGGCGAAGGCCGGGAGCGCGTTTGCAGCCGTACCGACGGCCACCAGCTGACCGAACGTCGGGTTCGGCGTGCCCGTGTCGCCATAAATCGTCTGCCCGCGACCGAGGTAGTTCCCGTGATTGAAGAGATTGAAGCCCTCCAGCCGGAGCAGGATGCTCGCGCGTTCTGACAGCTTGATGCGATCCTCGACGAAGAGCGCCACGTCGGAAGTCGGGGTGCCGCGGAACGCCGACTTGCGGATGACGTTGCCGTTGACGACTGGCCGGTCGTTGTTCGCGCCGTCGCCGTTGTTGTCAACGCCCGTCGTGGCACTGAACGGACGCGCGGACGCAAGCTGTGTCAGCGTGCCGGCCGTGATGTTCCAGGGGAACCGATAACTGAACGTAATGACTGCGCGATGACGCTGATCAACCACGCTCGGTCCCCGTTCGACCTCGCCCAGCCGCGCGATGTTGCCCTGATCCGGCGCAATGCCGTTGCCGTCAGGTTCAGTAGTGTTGGTCGCCCTGGACAGCGTGTAACTGAGCGCGGCATAGATACGCGAGTTCCCGCGGTAGCTGACCTGTGTCTGCAATCCGTCGTAATCGGCGACGCCGAGGTTCATGAGCACGTTGACCTGACGCACGCCGCCGTTGACCGGCAGGATCGGACGGGTATTGTTGGCCGCGGTCACGGTTCTAACCTGTCCTGGTGCGGTGCGAGGGAAAGGAGACGGGGCGTTCAAGTCAACCGTGCGATCAATGTTGCTCAAGTGCTGATGGACGTAATCAGCCCCGACGAACAACCCCCTGATGACTTCGCGCTCCGCGCCGATAGACACCACTTGGCTGCGGGGATTGACTAACTTGTCGGGGTAGTTTGGCAGGAGGTCGAAGTTCAGCCCGTACCTCTCGAACTGAGACTTGTAGAAGTCCCGCAGGCCCGCCCTGATTGTGATGTCGCGCGCGGGCAATTGCGAAGCCGGCAGCGTCTTCGGATCAACGTTTACCGGAAGACAGGCCCCCGTCAGGCAGGTCGGGAAACCGGTTTGCCCCGGGACGGCGGTGTAGGTCGTCAATCCGTCGAGCCCGTTCACCAAGTAGCTGGCGACCGCGTTGGACCTGATCTGCGTGTAATACATGCCGTAGCCGCCACGAATCGAGGTGCGCGCATCACCCCACGGGTGCCAGCCGAAGCCAACGCGCGGCGCGAAGTTCCGGGTCGCGTCAGTCAGGGTCTGCCGGTCATAGCGAAGTCCGAGGTCCAGGGTGAGGTCGCGGCGCAGGTGGATGCTGTCCTGCACGAACACGGCAAATAGCCACTGCGTCAGCTCGTAGCTGCTGATCCCGAAGTTGATCGGCTGCGTATAATTCTGCACGTCGGCCAGTGTCAGTTGGTCGAAGGGCGCCGTCGTCGTGTTCTTGAACGTGAACGTGCCGAGGATCGCAGTGCCCGGCTCGCTGCCCGTGCCGCCCGAGGTGTGACGGGTCACACTCCCGCCGAAGCGTAGGTAATGCCTGCCGGACGACCATGAGAGCGTGTCTGAGAACTGCGCCTGGCGGCTGAAGATGTCGGAGGCGCGCGACTGTCCGATGGTGAACGGCACAGACCCGGCGCGCGCGTAAGTGGTCGAGAGGGTCTTTGCCTCCCAGAGCGTGACCGGGTCGCCATGCAGGTAGGCGAAGCGCGCCTCGTTGAGCAGGTTCGCATTGATGACCGACGTGAGATTGACCTGACCCGTCACAGACCTGCGCGTGTACCTGCGTGCGACGCTGGGCGCGTTCGTGCCGCCCACGGCGTCCTGCGGGTTGTCATCGTAAAACCGGTCAACATTCATCCGCACCATCAGGTTCTGGTTCGACGTGAGCTTGTGGTCGAGCCGTCCGTCGAAGAGGAACTGGCGGTAGTGTCCCGTGTAGTCGAGCCGTCCGTCCGCCGGCAGCAGGAAGGCAGGCAGCGTGGGCGAGAGGAATGTCGTACGATCCTGCCGCGTGTAGTCAGAAGTGACGAAAAAGAAGGTCTTGTCTCTGATGATTGGCCCCCCCATCGTGCCGGAGACCTGCTGCAGCGCGTCCGGAATGTCCACCGGGCTGATCGCGGCGAGCGTGGTGGGCGTGACGCAACTCGGCACGGACGGCGGGCAGAAGTTCCTGGTCGAGAATTTCTCCGCCTGCCAGTCACCGGGCCGGATCATAAACAGCCCTTCGCCGTGGAAGCCGTTCGTGCCTGATTTGGTGACGATGTTGAGCGCGGGGCCGGAGGTCCAGCCGAACTCGGAAGAGAACGCGTTCGAGAGTATGTTTATTTCCTGGATGGCGCCGAGCGGCACGGTGGCCACGGCCGTCTGGCGGCCCCACCCCTCGTCGTTGTTCGCGCCGTCGAGCGTGAAGGTGGTGGCACGGCGTGAACCCACGCCGGTGATGAAGTACGTCGCGTTGACGAAGAGATCCCCCGTACCCTTCCCCTGCCGGAACGCCGAGTTGAGGAGCGGCAGCGTCGTCGCCTTGCGGCCGAGGATCGGCGTCTCGTCAATGGTCGGGCTGTCGAGCCGGCGGCCGATCTGCGGATCCGCGCGCACGCCTTCGGCCGTGCCGAAGACGGCGACCTCCGCCGTCTGGGAGCCGACGAGAAGCTTCACCTTCAGGGTTGCGGTCTCACCCGACCGCAGCGTGATGTCCTTAAGTTCCTGGCTGCCGAATCCCTCCCTGGACACGCTGACCGTATAGGCCCCCGTCAGCGGCAACGCCGGAATGGTAGCGCTGCCGTCGCTTCCCGAGACGGCTTCACGCACGGCGCCGGTCGCGGTGTTCGCAACCGTTACTTTGGCGTCCCTCACGACTGCGCCGGTCTGATCACTCACGACGACGACAATCGTCGCAGTGTTGGGAGACTGCGCGCGAGTGGGCACCGCGATGAAGGCAAAGAGCGCCGTCAGGAGCAGAATCAGGCGTAAGCGATTCCCGGTTGTCATTTTAACCACCTCGTCGTTCTTGAAGCAGTTCGTCCTGTCGGTCCCGGCCCCAGGGCCGATCAGTCCGGATTGGCGTAATGGTGGATCGTTCGGGGATTCCGAAACATATGAACTGTACGAGCGGGCGGGAATTACTACCAGGGCTCGTAGTACAAATGATCACAATCCGAGCCGTGATTCTATTGGAGCGCCGCGACGATGGATTCGATTGCGGAATGGACGGCAGCCAGAATCCGCGGGTTCGAGGCCGCGAATAACAGCGCGACTGCCAGCGCGCCGGAGCCGATCAGGAGCAGGCGGTTTGACGGCGCCTCTTGTCCCTCGACGGTTGAATCAGCTGACGAAGCGAGCGCCGTCAGCCGCCGGACGCGCGCCGCAATGCCCTTCGGCTCATCGCCGATCAGCAGCGCGCCCGCCGGCAATGAAGGTCTCGTGCCCGCCGGGATCAGCCGCGCTATTTTAACCAGCGCCGCCGCCAGATCGAGCGCGGTTGCGGCCCCGGCCCGCGCCGCGTATTCGTCCGCCGCTTCTTCCGAAGCCTCGGCCCAGGCGCAGTCGAGCGTCCGGCCGCAGGGGGCGATGCTCAGCGCGTCGCGACAGGCCCTCAGCATCGCATTCCTCAAATTGTCGCGCGCGCGGAGGTGCCCCTGCTCGTGCCTGATGGCTGCGGAGAGTTCATCTTTATTGAGGGCGTCGAAGATGTGATCAGCTATAAACAGGCGGGGCCGGAACGACCCGACGATGGCGATCACCGGGAACGAATGGTCGAGGCGATAAGCGGGGATCGAAACGTTTTCAAGACGGATTGGCGTGGCGTGCCCGAGCCAGTCGGCCAGCAGTCTCCGCGTCACGACCCACGCCGCCAGCCCGCGCCACAAGGCCAGCAGGATTCCTGTCATCGAGAGCAATGCCAGGGCCGCCAGCCTGAGGCTCACGACCTCCGTCGTCTGGTAAGGTTCGTGCATCGCATAAGCCGGAACCAGCAACGCGATGACTGAGAACGCGGCGATTGCGGCGGGCAGGACGCGCAGTGAAAAGACGAGCTGCGCGCGCCCGGCGGCGGACCAGCGGCCCGCCCGCAGCCGAACGCCGCGCCAGATGGCCGTCGCCGCGAGCGTCGCCAGCGCATTGATCGTAAGCAGTGCCGCCAGCGCCAGACAGATTCCAAGTGATTCGTACATTGAGCCCCCGGGTCTTCAGTCCGTGCGTTTCAACTCGCGCCGCTTTTCTTTGACGAGGCGGTCGAGTTCGTCAAGCAGCGCGCGGTCGTGTTCGCTGACCGCTTCGACGATGCAGGCCAGCACCGGCTCGACGCCGCCTGCGCTCCGGCCGAGCAGCCCGTCAATGATGTCCTTCGCGATCCCCTGCTCGAATTGCTCGGGCGAAACCCGGGGGGAGTAAAGAAACGCGCGGCCGGTCTTGCGCCGCCCGAGCAGCCCCTTTTTATGCAACCGGTCGAGCGTCGTCATGAGCGTGGTGTAAGCGACGCGCTCATCGAAGGTCAGATGCACTTCGCGCACGCTGACCTCGCCGCGCTGCCACGCGACCGTCATGACTTCGCGTTCGAGCCTGCCCAGCGGCTGACTGATCACCTCGCGTGGTTTGCGGAAGCCGCGCAGTGTGAATGGTGAAAAATTCATAGGGACTGATCTTAACCAGATGTCTCTTGTTGTCCGGGCCCCGGGCAGCCCGGCGAAATTGGATTCAGCGGCGATTGCCCGGGAACCGCTGAGTCTCATCTTCAACCACACTCGGCCGGACATGGGGGAGCGGATTGGTTTGTTGCGGCGGCAGAGGTGGTTGATAAATATTTCCCTGCGCGAGTGGTTGTGGCGGAGGCGGGACCGCCTGCGGGTACCAGGTCTGCTGCCGCATTCTTTTTTTGATAGTTTTGTACCTGAAGACAGCCCAGATGATTCCGAGCGGCATCAGGGTGGAAGAGATGGCAACCAGCGGCTTGAAAATGAAGCCCAGACCCAGCACCCCGCCAAGCGTCCCCAGAATCCCCGGGGCGAAAACGAACAGCAGGATCGTCAGGATCAGTTGCTGTTTCGGCGTCAGCCCGTCCATCAGACCCGGTGTGTGTGATTGCGGCGGCGTGGGTGATAGGGGCGATGTCCCGCCGCTTGACACGTAAGTGCGAAGCTGCGCGAGCGGCAGCCCGCAGTTCTTGCAGAACTTCGTCGTCTCGCTCATCCCGGAGCCGCATTGCGGACAATAGATCATAACCCTCTCCCTGAAACTCACTGATGCTGCACGACCAGGATCAAATGATAACCCTCTTTTCAGAAAACGGAAGGGGCCGGCGGGGAGTGTACTGAGGGAAATAAGAAAAGGGCGGCCGCAGTGATGAAGTGTCAGGCCAGCGACGGCCGGGCGACGCATAGAGAAGCAATTCGGCGGCAGCCTCAGATCCGCCCCGCGGCTGTCCTGGCCGCCGTCCAGGCGTCCAGCGGCGAGAGGAGAATGATGATCAGCCAGATCGGGATCGAGATGAGGATCGGGATTACTTTCCTGACCAGACGATTGACGTGGTAATCCGCCGTGCCGACCGACACGCCGCTCGTGATGGCGGAGACGAGCGCCCCGGAAACCCGGTGGTAAGTGTGATCCTGAGTCGCCGGCGAGGTGGCGGAGGTGTTGCCGTAACTCAATCGCGCGGTCACGCAGTCTGCGCCCCAATGGGCGCCCTGCCTGGCGCCACAGCGGCGACAGAACCGGTCGCGCTCACGCCCCTCGGCGCCGCAGGCATTGCACAGACGGAGAGGGAGAGTTTCCCCCTGATCCGTCAGGCTCACCCCGTCTGAACATGGCTTTGTTTGTTCCGTCGTTGTCATGCCAGTTCCTCGGACGGGCCTGCTCACCCCCATAGAAGCATCTTCGCGATCTCCGGGATGACAAGGCTCGCAGCCTGCAACAAGCCCGTCGCAATCAACTTTCCCTGAATACTCTGAGCTGTTTCCATATTTATCAGCAAGAAGTATGCCTGCCTATATGAGGATGCCGGCGTGTGTCCGTAAACGTTCAGGTGGGAGATCAGTGACTCTCATTCTTACCTCCCGGTCAGGAAGAGACAAGGCATTTCTGCCGCACTATTCTTTGCCATGCTCGCAGAACCGGGCAGACGCGGGCCGCGTTTCTCGCAGATCCAGTCAATCATATTCGTTTTACGTGTCCACCGAAGCACTGCCCGTGGCCGGAGCGGGATGCGGTTCAACGTTTTGGTGCGGCGCTGACTCAAATGCGGCAGCTTTCGCAGATGGCCACATCAGAAGTCCGAACGTCAGGGAGGGCTCGGGTTGCACTTGTCCGATTTCCCTGACAGTCGGACTCACATCCCACATCCCGGCTGCCGGACACAGGGTGCCTGGTAAAGTGCCAGCCGGCAGTCGTTCATCCCGGCGGAATCCCAGCTTCGGCCTGTGCCGGGAGAGGTGATTTCTGCCGGCACAAAATTTGCCGCTTTCCGCCGGGAAGAGACATCCACAGTCCCGTTTTGATCAGATCGGCCGTCGCAGCCTTGAACTCAGGCGAGGACGGAACTACCATAGCCGGGCCAATGACTGACGGGGCTTTCGGCCGAAGCGACTGCTGATCAGGAAGTGACGAGAACCAGGCCGTTCCTCGACCGATTCGACGAATGAAACGACGGCGTATCGGGTCGCCCTGTTGACAGAAAGTGTCATGTGGAAGGTGACAGGATCCGGCACTTGCCGCGTCGCGTCATCTCCGACCGACGAAGCCTAACTGATCCCCCGCCCCATCAGGCATTGTCAGCCTTGCACCCCCGAATCCCAGCCCCTCCCGAACCGGATCGGAACCTCGCGATGAAGAGCAGACATCAGATCGCCGTGGTCGCGGCGCAGACAGACCTCCCGCCACTGATCGAATCAATCAAAGCTGCGACCGGCATGCTGGCGGAAGATGTTGAGGTGCTGGCCTGCACCCCGGGCGCTGCCGTCACGCCGGTGATGCTGGCCGCCGCCGACGTGGTCGTGGCGGGCGCGGCTGTTGAAGCCGAAGCCGATGATCAGAAGCTGATCGAATTACTCCGGGCAGTCAGGCTGGCCAGAGGTGAGGAGTCCCGGCATTCATCAATGGCCATCGTGTGGGGCGCGCGCGCCCGGGCAGTGGCCCGGGGAGTGACCCATTCGGGAATCTTCTGTCCTGAACCGAGAGACTCATCGCGCCCGCCTGACGCCGTCGTGCGGGAGTGTTTGCAGCAGATGCTCGCACTGGTCGAGCCGCTCGGGCCGGCGGAGCGTTATCAACTCCTCGCCGCGGCATTCGGCCAGGCCGGGGCCGTTGCGGCTGACCGTCAGGTCTCGAAGAACACAGTCGCTGCGCCTGACGGGATGCAGTTCAACTCGCCTGAATGGCCGCTGCTGGTTGATAACGGCCAGCCGCCGCCCCTGGCCGAGCGCTGCCGTGAAATCCTGTGGAGGCTGAAGCCGCCGGGGCGTGAGCAGCACCGGATCGAGGTGGAAATCCTGCAGCGTTCGCTCGGTCAGTTCCGCGCCGAGAATGAATTACTGCTGCGGCGGCATCGCGAAATGGAATCGGCGCTGCGTGAAGTCTCGGAGAGCAGAGCGGCGCAGGCCGCCAGACTGAAGGAATCGGAACGGCAGGTTCAGGCGCTTTCCCGGCAGCTTGCCGGACTCACCCAGGAGCGAAACATTCTGAAGGAATCGTTGCAGAGGCTCCGGGCCGAATACCGGACCGTACTGCTTTCATCAGTGGCCGCCGAGGCTGCTGCGAGTGGGGCCGAAAGCACGACTGATGCTGCCGGGCCTTCGTCATCCGGTTTCGTCATCTCGATTTCCGAGAGCGACGCCGCGCCCGATCCGGTTGAAGGGGACGTGCTGGAAGTGGATCTGCCCGGCGGCGACCCGACAGCGGACACGCGGGAATCAAAACATCTTCAGGATGTGATCGTTGTTGCCGCGTAGTAAACCGGAGCCGTCCAGTCTCCGGCTCAATTCAGTGGCAATGCACGTGGCGCAATCAGCCTGATCACGCCACGTTTCATTGTGCGGCGTGACGGTAAACCTCAGCCGCCGCGCTCACGCCGGAACCCTGCACTTTGAACCCTTCCGCGACGAGCGTCCTTTCCAGGGCCGCGAGCAGCAGCAGGACGTTGTTTTCGGTGCTGCCCGAACCCATCAATCCGACGCGCCAGATTTTCCCCTTGAAGACCCCGAGCCCGCCGCCGACTTCGATGTCGAATTCATCGAGCAGCCGTTTGCGCGCCCGCGCGTCGTCAACGCCTTCGGGCACGCAGACCGCGTTGAGCGTCCACAGCCGATGCTCGGGCGCGATCTGCATCCCGAGCCCCATCGCCTCGACGCCCGCGACCAGGGCGCGGTGATTGAGTTCGTGGCGCTTTGCCCGCGCTGGTAAGCCCTCTTCAGCGACCAGACGCAAAGCCTCGTGCAGCGCATAATTCATCGTAATCGGCGCCGTGTGGTGATACGTCCGCTGCCCGCCGCCCGTGTCGGCCCAGTAAGCCGTCAGCAGGGAAGTGTCGAGGTACCACGAGCTGACTTTGGTTTTGCGCGCCTTCACCTTCTCAATCGCGCGATCACTGAAAGTCACGGGCGCGAGCCCCGGCGGGCACGAGAGCGCCTTCTGAGTCCCGGCGTAACAGGCATCAATCCGGTTGCGATCCGCGCCAATCGAGTGCGCGCCGATGCTCGTGACGGCGTCAATGATCAGATAGCCGTCGCGTTCGTCGGCGATTTCGCGCAAGGGGGCGATCTCCTGCAGCACGCCGGTCGAAGTCTCGGCCTGCACGGCGAACAGGACGCGGGCGTTCGAATTGCGCCAGGCGGCGCGGGTCTTCTCCAGATCAACCGGCCCGCCCCAGGCGCATTCGACGCGAATCGGTTTTGCGCCGAGCCGCGTCACCATCTCGCTCATGCGTTCGCCGAAGTAGCCGTTGATGCAAACGACGACCTCTTCGTCGGGTTCGAGCAGGTTGGCGACGGTCGCCTCCATCCCCGCGCTCCCCGTCCCGGAGATGGGAATGGTCAGCCGGTTGTTGGTCTCAAAGACGTACCGCAGCAGCGTCTGGATCTCGTCCATAGTGCGGACAAAAAGCGGGTCGAGGTGGCCGACGAGCGGCGCGCTCATCGCCCGCAGCACGCGGTCATCAACCGGCGAGGGGCCGGGGCCGAGCAGGATGCGGCGCGGCGGATTGAATTGCGAAATTACTGGTGCGTCATTGTTCATTGTATCTTCAGCTCTTTCAGTAAAGCCTCCCAGGTTCGTCTTTCGCGCTCGGGCTCGAACAGGGCGGCGCGTCCGGCGCATTGCCTTCTGAGTTTATTGAGAAACTGTGGATCGGTTTCAGCGCGTAAGAGCAGCGTCGTGAGTTCTCGCGTCTCTCCGACGGCAAAATAACCCGAGTAGTCGGCCCCCAGCAAGCCGACCGTGCCGGGAATGCATGAAGCAATCAGTGGCACGCCGGCCACAATCGCTTCGGAAATTACATTGGCCCCGCCTTCCAGGCGTGATGACAAAACTCACAAATCGCTGCCGGCAAGTATCCGTCGTGCCCGCGCCTGCGGCAACTCGCCGAGCCACTGGTAGCGCGGATTGATCTCCATCTCACGCTCCGCCCGCCGCGCCATCGCTTCAGTCATCGCGCGGCCGACGTGCATGATGCGAATGCGTGATGACACGGGCAGCAGGCGCGAAGCCATCGCCGCGCGGAACGGATCTTTCACCGCGCGCAGGTGGCCGACCACACACACCTTGAAGTGATTGCGGATTGCGGATTGCGGATTGCGGATTGAAACTGGCGGTACGGATTGATAGATGACGCGCGTTTTGTGGCGAAGATGTGGCGGCAGTTCGTCGAGTGCTTTGGGTTGCAGCGCCACGATGCGCGTGGCGAGTTCGAGTGACTGCCACGCCTGCCCGCTCGTTTTCAGATCGCGGTAAAGATCGGTGCCGGTGAGCGCGACGACGAGCGGCCTGTCGGGGTGTTCGCGGTGAAAGCGCCTGATGGATGGGTGGCTGCGTCTGGCGTGCAGCGCGACGAGCAGGTCACAGGGCTGGCCTTCGTACCGCCCGGCAATCACCACGCGGTGGCCGAGCGATTTGAGAATCCGCGCCCAGCGCAGCGCGGTCACGCGGTTGCCGTGCCTTGTGCGTGGCGGGGCCGGGGTGATGATGGAGATGTTCATGGCGGCTGACAGCTTAAGCGTTTTCTGCCGGAAGACAAGGCTTCAGCCGCTTGAGAGCGCGCACGTCCTGAACCCGGCCCACACGTCGCGGCGGTCCGGCTTGTAGAAATTGCGATACGTCGGGCGGATCAGGTGCGAGCGTGTCGCCCAGCACCCGCCGCGCAAAACCTTGTGGTCGCCAAACCAGGGCGCGGAGTATTCCTTGTACGGCCCGGCAATGAAACCGGGATACGGGTTGAAATCCGTTGCTGTCCACTCCCACGCGTTGCCGATCATCTGCCGGCAGCCGAAGGCGCTGTCGCCCGCGGCGAGAGCGTTCACCGAAACACACCCCATTGCGCACCAGTCCAGATTCGCGCGTTCCGGCGTCGGCGGTTCGTCGCCCCACGGGTAACGGCGTTTGTGTTCGGTGAGCCCATTCCCGTTTGCTGTCGGCTCAGCACACGCGGCCATCTCCCATTCGGCCTCGGTCGGCAGACGACGACCGGCCCAGCGGCAGTAAGCATCGGCTTCGTACCAGTTGACGTGCAACACAGGATGAACATCTTCAAGTGGCACCCACTGATCGAAATTGCGCCGCAGCCATCGCCCATTCGCTTCACGCCGCCAGTAAACCGGATACCTTGCATCGGTGGTTTCACGCCATTGCCCGCCCTCGTCGCCCCACCATTCGCGCCGTTCATAGCCTCCGTCTTCGACAAAGGCCCTGAATTCGGCCTGCGTGACCGCGGTGCGCGAGATGCTGAAGGGTTTGATTTTCACCTCGTGTGGTTGCAGTTCGTTATCGAAAAAGAAAGCTGCCGAACCTGGCGCGCTGCCGAGCAGGAATGCCCCGCCGGGAACCCGGGCGTCACCACTGGGAGCGCCTGAATTCACTGCCGGCGCACTCGTGGAAGAAGCAGTGAGGATGCCTGCGCTCCCGGGGGAAATCTGCGGGGCCGGATAGCCGAGCGTCTGCCGCGTGTAAGTGAACGCCTCGGCGTGCATGCACTGGTGAAAGAGCGCGAGGTGAAGGAAGTAGGCTTCATCGTATCCATCAATCGGATCGGGCCGGCTCTCATCGCCGGTCTGCAGGACGCGATCAAGCACGCGGCGCGAGTAGGTAAGCGTCTCTTCCACCGACGGCAGCGACAAATCCCAGCGCGTGTCGTGGGCGACTTCGGCGGAGTTGTATAACTCATCGCCGCCCCGCATGAGCGGCGCAGTCCCGCGCAGGTGGCGCAGCAGCCAGTATTCGTTGAACCACGCGACATGGCCGACTTCCCAACGCAGCGGATTGACGATGGCCAGTCGCGGCCCCATCATCTGGTCGTCATTGAGGTCGGCAATCAATTCCAGTGTTCGCTGATGCGCTTCGCCGAGTGCCTCGCGCAGCTGAGAAAGTTTTGCGGGTGGTGTGCCGGGTTGCGTGGCGTTCATCTCGAAACAGCAGTCGGTTGATGACGGTGTTGCTCCATCGCTTTATTTACTTTTGCGGATGGCGCGGTGAAACTTCTGACAATCCGGCATCAATCTATCACGGAAAATGCGGGTGATAAATGCGGCCACAGCAGGGCAGGTAACATTGAGCAGGAGGGAATTTCAGTGAAGCAGTTTCAGGCGTATCAGGGCGAAGAACACCGGCCATTCTGCTGGAACGGCGGCGCGGCTGCGGCATTACTGGTGCATGGTTTCCCCGGCACGCCGGCCGAGATGAGGCCGCTCGGTCAGGCGCTCCACCGCGCAGGCTGGACTGCCCACGGGTTGCTGCTGCCCGGCTTCGGCGCACAGATCGAGACGCTGCCTGAAAAGCGATTCGGCGAGTGGGCGGCGGCGGTCAGAGATTCGCTGATTGAGTTGCGGCGCGAACATTCCGCAGTGGTGCTGGTCGGCTATTCGATGGGAGGCGCGCTTGCTTTGCAGGTGGCCGCCAGAGATTCCCGGGAACTGGCAGGAGTCGTCCTGATCTCTCCCTTCTGGCAACTCGGCACCAGAGGCCAGCAGCTGTTGTGGCCGGCGATCAGGCTGCTGCTCCGGCAGATCAGGCCGTTTGAGAAGGCCGATTTCGACGACCCCGAATTGCGGCGCAGCATTCTGCAATTCATGCCCGAAGCCGATCTCGACGACGAGGAGACCCGGCGGTTCGTCCGCTCGATCAGCCTGCCGACCAGGACGCTCGACGAATTGCGCAAAGCCGGCCGGGCCGCGTTCAGAAACGCTCCGGCCGTCGCCCTGCCGACGCTCGTCGTGCAGGGCACCCGGGACGAAGTCGTCAGGCCCGAACACACGCGGCGGTTGATCGAAAGGATTTCGGGCCGTGTCAGCTACCGCGAACTCGGCGCCGGTCACGACCTGATTCGCGCGGATCACCCGGCGTGGCCGGAGGTCGAAACCTGTGTGCTGGAATTCGCGCGCGCCTGCTTACCGTCGGGCCAGTAAGTAATAGAGCAGGTCCGTCGTGGGCGGCTGGACGCCGAGCTGCCTGATCATCGCCGTCACCTGACCGCGGTGGTATGAGGAGTGATTGACGACGTGCTGCATCTGCTGGCCGAGCGGCAGGGCGGCCCGCTCCCCTTTGGTGTTGGTGTAACTGAGGTCTCTCGTCAGGTCTTCTTCGCTCAGGCCGGCGATGAATTTCTGGCGCCCGCTTTCGACCTGCCGCCACCGCTCGCGGACCGAAGCGAGGTCGGGAAAGTCCGCATCGCTCAGGAGCGCCGCCGGCGATTCGCCCTGCCAGCGCGAGAGCCAGATCCAGTCGGCGGCAAGCTGGTGGACGAGCGTCCCATGAATTGATTTGTGGCTGACGCCGGTTTCGCGCTGCTGATCCTCGCGGCTCAACTGCTCAACCGAGTCGAGAACGAGGTGATTGGCCCACTCGGTGTAATCGTAGAGCTGACGGATGTCGGTGAGGTTCATATGTTTTCAGGAAATAACGCCTGGCTTACAATCGGCTTCCTCGCCGCTTCGAGTGCTTGCCCGGACACTTGACGGATGCGATTGCCTTCATCTCCGGCTTGGTTCGGATTTGCGTCCAGTATTCTTCTCTCACATCTTCATCAATCTCAACTGTTGTTGAGTAGAGAGCATCTGTCCCATCCTTCTTGCAGCCGGAAATCCAGTAGTGGTCTCCTGTCTCATCATCGGAGTAGTTGGCCTTGAACCCGCGCCCGGATAAAGTCGTGAAACTGCGCCCCCGGTAGTAAACGGATTGGCCGGTTTTCGAGAAGGTCACCCGACCAATTCTGGCAGGGCCGACAATACCTTCGCCTTTGTACTCTATGTACATTATTTGAGTTCGTTGTGACATACCTTCAAGCGCCCGGCCTGCTCTGAAAATAAATCCAGACCGATTGATTCCATTGGCAGGCTTATTTTCATCAGTGACGAATCACCGATTCATGACCGCCACCTGAAGTTGGCCGGACATCAGGCTCATCTGACTATGATCGAATGTGTGCTGTGTTCGGTGACTCGCCCGATGATCGCGACTTCCGGATAATGTTCGCGCAGCCTGGCGAGCAGCGCTTCGGCGCGTTCAGCCGGAATCGCAATCAGCAATCCGCCGGCCGTCTGCGGGTCAAAGAACAGGCTCACCATCTCTTTGGGGATATCACTGCCGATCAGCACATCGTCGCCGACGTATTCGCGGTTGGTCTTGTCGCCTTTGGTGAGCATCCCTTTGCCCGCGAGCCTGAGCGCGCCGGCGAGCAGCGGGACTCGCGCGGAATCAATCTCCATCGTGACTTTACTGCCCCTGGCCAGCTCCCACGCGTGGCCGACGAGCGCGAAGCCCGTGATGTCGGTCGCGCCACGGACGCCGAATTCCTGCATCGCCTGCGCCGCCTCGCGCCCAGGCGTGAGCATCGTGGCGACCGATTTCGCCATCACCTCGGCGTCGGCCTTTTTGAATTTGACCGCGGTCGAAATCACGCCGGTGCCGATGGGCTTGGTCAGAATCAGCGCGTCGCCGGGCCGGGCGCCATCGTTGGTCGCGACCTTGTTCGGGTCAATCACGCCCGTCACCGAATAGCCGAACATGATCTGGTCGTTGTCCACGCTGTGGCCGCCGACGAGCGACACCCCGTTTTCGGTCAGCACGTGCAACCCGCCGCGCATGATTTCGCCGAGGATCGCGTAATCCACGCCCTTCTTCGGGAAGCAGGTGATCGCCATCGCCGTGATCGGGGTCCCGCCCATCGCCCAGACGTCGTTGATCGAATTGAGCGCCGCGATGCGCCCGTAATCGAACGGGTCGTCAACAATCGGCGTGAAGAAATCGAGCGTCTGGACTATCGCGAGGTCGTCGCGCAGACGATACACTCCGGCGTCATCGGCGTTTTCAAAGCCGACGATCAGATTTGGGTTATGTGGTTGTTTCGGTAATCCGCTCAGAACCTGAGCGAGCGCGCCGGGCGACAACTTCGCCGCTCAACCCGCACACGAAACCATTTCAGTCAGTCTTTTTGCCATGGCCCGGATTGTATTGGTTCGGTCGCCGGACTGGCAAGCTCTCCCTGGGAGCGCGAGCGGCCCGCTCGCCAGGATCGCGGGCAAGACCCCTTGGGATTAGCTCGGGCTGTGATTCCACGCCAGGCGAGCGGGCCGCTCGCGCTCCCAGGGAGAATGAAGCTTGCGCTTGCGGAGAGTCAGGCGGGAGAGGCTGCCATACGCCAGCGAGACAGGTCGGTGAATGTGCCTGTTCATGCCCCTTCGCGGCGATTTATTAAAGCCGCAGAATTAATGTGCGTGGGCCGCGCAGAAAATTTGTCGGGTCTCTTGCCTGTGCTAGCATGGCGCCGTTTCTTTCTGGAAATTTCAGCCGAGGCCGATCATCACCATTGCCTGTCACAGGCAGCAACCAGTGATTGTTCTTTGAGAAGTGTGATTCGGCCATACCCTCACCGTCCTCACCAATCGTTGATGCAAGTTGCCCGGTCAAAGCCGGCAACCTTACTGTCCCGACCGCTTACACGCAGTACCGGAAGTGGCTGTTGACAGAGTAAACCAGGCAAACTGAACCCCGCCGCCAGGCTCGGCCCGCAGGCCGGGCGCATCGTGGCTGCGGGGATGACATCAACCTGACACGCTGCGTCCATCTCTGCAACACTCCGACAACCCGGGGATGCTGCGTGTTCCGCAAGCAAGGAGTCTGACCATGAATAACTCGCTACAAAAATTGTCCCTCAGACTTGTGTTGTCACTTTGCTCCGTCGTTTTGTTCTCCTCGGGCGCCTTCGTCTTCGCCCAGGAACCCAATGACATCAAAACCGGCAGCGTCCTGTTCTTCAATCACTACACGAGTAACCCCTTTAATCCGGCAGCCGAAGACACCCAGCTCAACATCACCAACACTCACCCATCGTCGAGCGTGGTGTTGCACATCTTCGCCGTAGACCCCACCACCTGTCAGGTGGCTGACAGCTTCGCCTTCCTGACCGCCAATCAGACGGCCCAGTTTTTCGCGAGCGACTTTGACCCCGGGACCAGAGGCTACCTGTTCGTCGTCGCCTTTTCCGGGGATAGCCCGAGGAACTTCAATTTCCTGACCGGGACCGCTTACATTCATCGGGCGGACGGCAAGATGGCTGATCTGCCGGCGGTGGCGGTATCGAGGCGAGGAGGCGCCGTCGTGGACAATGGCGACGGGTCAATCAGCCTGCCTTTCGACGGGGTCACCTATGACCGCCTGCCCGGGACGGTGGCGCTCTCCAACTTCAACAGCCAGGTGACCGACAGCACAACGATGTACCTCTATTCGCCGCGGAATTTTTTCACCGGCGACGCTTCCACCATCTCCGTCTTCACGCTGGTCTTCAACGAACTGGAGCGGGCGGTCTCGACCAGTTTCAGCATCCGCTGCTATTCGGAAATTCAGCTCAGCAGTCTGCGGGTGCTGTTCACGCTCAACGGATTCATCCCCGCCGGGCAGGTCGGCTGGCTCAAGATGTCAGCGGGTCGCCCGCTGATGGGCGCCAGTCTCAGCCGGGGGCCGAACTTCTCCGGCGGTCGTAACCTGACAATCTTATCGCTCTTCCCCTCGTGGTCCATCATCATCCCCGGCACTCCCTGAAGCCGGTCGGGGGACAGGGAGAAAAGGGGACGGGGGGACGAGGAGAAAAGGCGAAAGCCGTTTTTATTCTCCCCCTCTCCTCTTCTCCCTGTCCCCTCTTCCCCTACCTCCCCGCTTGTTTTTTGGGGTCATAAGCCTTATGGCAGGCGTCGAGCTGAACCTTGACCCGCCCCAGTTCCCGGTTCGCAGTGTCGAGCGCGTCACGCAGGCCCGCCGCGTCATTCTGCGCGCGCGAGGCCACCGCCTGCTGCTGAGCGGCCAGCTTTTTTTGTGCGTCGAGGAGCATTCGCAATCGCTGTGACAGCGGCACGCCGCTTTCGCCGGTCTGTTGTTGCAATTGATCTATCAGATCCTGTAACTGCTTCTGATCTTTTTCCAGCATTTCCCTCTGCGCCTGCTCTCTGGCGCGGGCTTCTTCCGCATTTTTGCGCTGCTGGATCGCCTCCTCGCGCTGCTGATCGGCCTCCTGGCGAGCGCCCTCGGCTTTAATCAGCGCGGTTGACGCCTTGCTCCATTGAACCCAGGCGAAGATCGCCAGCGGCCCGGAAAGAAAGAGCAGGATCACGATCAGGATCGAGGCCGCCCGCAGCAGCCGCTGGGCCCAGTTGACCGGCAGGTGTTTCCTGACCCACTCCTCGTCGAAGACCGTCCGGTAAATCAGATTGCGAACCCGCAATTCGCCGCCCGAGCGCTGCACCACGCCCGAAAGTTTGAGGTGCGATTTGACGAGCGACTGCTCCTGGTCGGCGACGTGGGATTTTTCGTTGAGGACTTCGCGGTAAGTCGTCAGCGTGGCTTCCTGGTCGGGCGCGCGCTTGGTCAGCATGTCGCGGACGAATTGCAGGTTGTTATCCTGCTCGCTCCTCTCGCCCAGAAAAGTCCGGGCCACGATCCGGTCAACTTCGGCCTCAGTCCAGTCAGTAAGTCCCGCTTCGGCGAGCGCCCGGCACAGTCGCTGCGTCAGGTAAGGGTGCCCGCCCGTCCACTTCAGCACCCACTCGAGCGTCTGTCGCGCCTGTTCAGCCGGCAGGTTGAAGCCGTCGGCGAGAGGCAGGGCTTCTTCCAAAGTGAAGTCGGTCAGCTCAACCCGCTGCCCGACGTTGAACGGCGTGCGCTGCTCATCCTTGATCAGGTCGCCGGGCGTGGCGACGCCGATCAGGACGAACGAGAGGCGCTGGAATGCCTCGACCTGCGCTCGCGCGTTGTAGAAATACCGGATCGCGGCGAAGAAGTCGTCCGAGAATTTGAGGCTCAGGGTCGTGTCAATCTCATCCACGAAGACGACCACTGGCGCCGCGATTTCGGCCAGCACCACCTCCTCAAAAAACATCGTCAGCCGTTGCGTCAGCCCGAGATGCCCGCGCTCCTGCCACCAGCCGACGGCGTCGGCCTCGAGTTCCAGCTGCTCTTCAATGCTCGTGAGCAGCCCCAGATACCACTGCTCGGCGGTCACGTTGACGCCAATCGAGGTCAGGTCAATGATCACCGTCCTCGTGCCTTCGGCGTTCAGGCGCTCCGCCGTGCGCGTCATGAGGCTCGATTTGCCCAGCTGGCGCGCCGTCAGGATGTAGGCGAAGACCGACTTGCGGCAGAGCGCGAGGAGTTCTTCGTCGGCGCGGCGGGCCAGATAGATCCCGTTGCCCGCCTGCACCGTGCCGCCGGTCGTGAAAACGACCGGCTGAGTTCGTGTCTCAGACATGGAGGTACTCCCTGAAGTAGTCGGCGTAAAGCTGACAGCGCGGCAGCTCTTCGTGCCCCTCGCGGCGCACGAGCCCCGCGCCGCGCAGGCGGAAGAAGACTTCCTCGTTCTGACAGCTGTGGTTTTTGATCACCTGCTGCATCCCGCGGACCAGCTCTTCCTTGTTGTGCAGCCGGAAGAGGTGATAGCGCAGGTGATCGCCGAACGGGCCGACATCGTCGGTGGCGCGGGCGAAGAGATCAGCAGCAGTCATACGCCCGCTCGCGACCAGATAGAGAGCGCGCCGCACCAGATACGGGTGGCCGTTGAGAAGCGCCATCAGTTGTTTTTCTTCGCCGGCACCCAGCGGCGAGCCATGACGCCGGTTCAGATCGGCGACCTGCTCCGGCGAGAAGTCGGATATCTCGATCACCTCGCCGACATTGAAGGGCGACTGGTTGAGGTTCTCGATCAGCTGGTAAGGTTCGGTCGAAGTGACCAGCACCAGATCGAGCTGCTTCCACGCGGGTTTGATCGCGCGGCTGTTGTGCCAGCTCCGGAGCATGCTGAAAAAGTCCGTGCGGAAGTCGGTCTCAAAAATGCTTTCGACCTCGTCCATCGCCAGCACGAGCGGGCCGCCGAGTTCCTTGAGCAGATACCTGCCGAGGTAACGCTCGCAGCGCTGGCTGTTGCTGAGCGGCGCCGCCCAGTATTCGTCAACCCTGCTCTCCAGATCCAGCTCGTCGCTCAGCCACGAGCAGAACTGGCGGAAGAAGACGTCGGCGTTCGCCAGCCCGTTTTTATCGAAGAGCTGGAAATCGAGAAAGGCGACGCGCTTGCCCGCCGTCGCAGCGGCCTCGATCGTGCGCACGAGCAGCGAACTCTTGCCCATCTGGCGCGGCCCCTTGATGGTGATGGTCACCCCCTGCCGCCCGATGGCGTCGAGCGCGACGGCGTCGCTCGCGCGCAGGACGTAAAACTTCGACTGAGAATCAATCGTCCCTTCGGGCGAATCCAGCCTGACGGGCGGCTGCGCGGCGGGCAGCGGCGGCGGCAGTGACGGCTGTTCACTCGCCTGGGGCAGCAGGTTCTTCAGATTCCCGCTGTTGACCGGCGCCCCGCCTGAGATGGCGCGGCGCAACTCTTCGACGAGCCGCGGCGTGTCCGCCGGATTTTTCCACTGCGCCCAGTTGATCGGATTGAGGTAAGCGCTGAGCGGGTATTTGAGCGGCTCCTGAAAGGCGACGCGCACCGGCAGGATGACCGGCGGCCCGTTGCGCTCCTTCGAGAGCCGGTGCGCCGTCTCGATTTCGCCCAGCACCATCTCGCTGTTGACCGAATGCTCGGAGAGGAACGTGATCAGGAAGTCGGCGCGGCTGATCTCCTCTTCGATGCGCTCGGCCCACGGCGTGCCGACGAGCATCGTCTGGTCAATGAACACGTCGAAGTGCTGGCTGAGCGCCCGGAAGACTTCCAGCGCGACCGGCTCATCCGGCTCGACGCTGCGTTTGTAGCTGATGAAGATGCGCGCCCGGTGATCGGCGCCGGTGGATGTGCCCATAAAAACCTCTTTGAGGACGGAGATGCGACTCAGGCATTGATCGCTGCCCGTCGTCTCACTCCTGCGGGGGGGACTGGTGCCTGACGATTCGGGGGAGTTTTCAATTTTCCGCCTTCACTGAAGAGTGAAGTTTTGCCGAAAACGTTTCGGGCCGGCATTGGGGCTGAACATTCCCACCAGACAGGGCCGACTGGTCTCCGGGTGCCGGCTCGCGACTCTGATGACTACTGTTTGTTGCTGGTTGCGTCTGCCGGGATTATATGGCGTGCGTCGCGGAATTCAATACTTCGTTTCAGGCTTCGGGGGAAATCGATAGCCAGTCCATGCCAGCCCGCGTCGGGGTTTTACCTGCTCAAATGAAAGCACCCTTGCGCGGATAATTTTCTCCCGGCTATGATGTGAAGGTATGAGTGAAGACGAAACCCGCAATCTGAGGGCGGAAGACAAACTCGACCTGATCCTGCAACGGCTCGGACTGGTGGAAGAGCGCCTCTCCGCGCTGGAGGCGAAGTCTTATGACATGCGCCCGATCTGGGAGCGCGCGCTCGCCGAGCTGGCCGAAACCCGGCAGGAGATGAATCAGCGATTCGAACGGCTGGAGAAGGAGATGCGCCTGATGAACCGGAAGTTCGACGAGGTGGTGAAGGATCACTATACTTTGCGCGCCGACATGCGGAAGCTTGAAGAACGTCTGACCGATCTGGAAAGACCGCGACAGTAATTCACTCCCCTCCCACCCTGCCAATGCAGCCATCCTGCCGCTGCTTTTCAACCGAATGCTTTGTTAGCTCATTATTGCTCATTCAGCTCATTGCCTGTGTCATTCTGCATGCAATAGACTCCAAGCCCGGCAGTCATTATCGGATCAGATGAAAGCAACATAGTTTGAGGAAAGCGCAATGACAACCGAGCATAAACGTCAGGGCGGAGACCTGTTCATCGTTGACAACAGCGACAGTGAATGGAAGGCCATTGACTACCTGCGTGAATGGACGCAGATTGCGCACACTTTCGACATCGCCACCGGATACTTTGAAATCGGCGCGCTGCTCGCAATGGATGGCCAGTGGCAGAAGCTCGACAAGCTGAGAATTCTGATGGGTGATGAAGTCACGAAACGCACGAAGCAGGCGCTGATTGACGGGATTGAAGCGGTCGGGCGCGCGCTTGACGTGAGCCTGGAAAAAGAGAAAGAGACGAATGATTTCCTCTCCGGCGTTCCGGCAATAGTCGAAGCGCTTGGCAAGCGGCAGATCGAATGCCGCGTCTACGCGAAGAGGAAATTTCACGCCAAGGCTTACATCACACACTCAAAGCTGGCGGTCGTCGGCTCTTCCGCGCTCGTCGGCTCCAGCAACTTTACCTTTCCCGGCCTGACTCAGAATGTCGAACTCAACGTCCAGCTCCGCCGCGAAGTGGAGATTCTTCAGGAATGGTACGAGCGGCACTGGAATGAGGCGGAAGACATCACGCCGGAAATTCTGAAAGTCATTGAGCGCCATACTCGCGAATACCCGCCGTTTGAAATTTACGCCAAAGCCCTGCAGGAATATTTTCGCGGTCACGAGATGACCGTCGGCGAATGGGAGCAAAAGAATTCACGCATCTATCCCGTGCTTGATCAGTATCAGAAGGAAGGCTATCAGGCACTGATGAAGATCGGGCGCGCTCATCGCGGAGCCTTTCTCTGCGACGGCGTCGGCCTGGGCAAGACTTTCATCGGCATGATGGTGATCGAGCGGCTGGTCGAACACGAACGCCAGCGCGTCGCGCTCTTCGTCCCGAAAGCCGCCCGCGAGCCGGTCTGGGAAAAGACGCTGAAGCGGTATCTGCCGCATCTGGGCGGAGACTTTTCCAACCTCGTTATCTACAACCACACCGACCTGAATCGTGGAGGGGAGTTCACGGCACGCCTTGACCGGCTCAGAGAGACAGCCGATGTGATCGTCGTTGATGAAGCGCATCATTTCCGCAACCCCGGCAGCGAAGGCACAGGCTTGCGCCGTCCGTCGCGTTACCGCCGGCTGTTTGAAATCGCCGAAGGCAAAACGCTCTTTCTGCTGACGGCGACGCCGGTCAACAACCGCCTGACCGACCTCCAGCACCTGATCGAATTGTTCACGCGGCGGCAGGCGGATTATTTCAAAGCCGCCCCGCTCGGCATCCATTCGCTCTCAAGCCATTTCCGCCGGATGGAAAAAGAACTCGACCGGCTGGTGGCTCAGGCAACCGGCCATCAGATCGAAGTCGAAACCAATCAGGTCGAAGCTGAGCGGGTGCTGGCGCACGACGCTCTGTTCAGGGAACTGGTCGTCCAGCGCAGCCGCGCTTACGTCAAAGCCAGCCAGTTACAGCAGGGCGGTTTGCTGACAATGTTCCCCGTGCGCGAGGATCCGAAGGTCGCGGAATACTCGGTTAAGAGAACCTATGGGCGATTGCTCGCGATGATCGAGCAGGCTTTTGCCAAGGAAAAGCCGCTCTTCTCGCTGGCGATCTATGACCCCTCGGCCTGGTACAAAGGCGGGGAAGATTCCGTGGATGCGCTCACCCTCAATCGGCGAAAGCAGGTCGTGGCGCTGATTCGCACGCAGTTCCTCAAGCGGTTTGAGAGTTCGGCTCATTCCTTTGAGCTTTCCTGCCGCATGCTGCTTGGCAAGCTGCTCGCCTTCGTGGAGAAGCACAGCCAGACCCCGGCGGAAAAATCCCGCTTCGAACGCTGGAAGGCGCAACGCTCAGAGCCGATGGGTTTCATCCGGCAGACCCAGCGCGACCTGTTCACCGACCAGCCCGACCTGGCAGAGCAGGCGGCGACTGAAAGTTTTGAAGACCTGGTGACTGATGAAATGCTGGATGACGTGGAAGAGCTTCCGCGCAATGAATACAAGGTCGAAGAGATCCTTGCCGAGACCTTCCTTGACCTCGACCAGATCGTTGAATTCCTCGATGAACTCAAGAAATTCAAGCCATCAAATGACGACAAGCTGCGCGCCCTGATCAAACTGCTCAAATCCGATCCGGTGCTGAAAAAACACAAGGTGCTGATCTTCACCGAATATCTGGCCACTGCGCGCTACCTCAAAGAGCAACTGATCGAAGCGGGCATCACCGGCGTGGATGAAGTTGACAGCGGGACGAAAGGAGACCGGGGTGAAGTCATTCAGAGGTTCGCGCCGTATTACAACGAATCCTCCAGCGCCGAACTTCGGGCCGAAGGCTGGGAAGAAACGCGCATCCTGATTTCAACCGACGTGCTGTCGGAAGGGCTGAACCTTCAGGACGCAACCCGCCTGATCAATTACGACCTGCACTGGAACCCGGTGCGCCTGATGCAGCGCATCGGGCGCGTGGATCGGCGCCTGAATCCAGACATCGAGAAGCGCATCGTCGAGGATCATCCTGATCAGCAGGCGATTCGCGGCACGGTCGCTTACTGGAACTTCCTGCCGCCGGATGAACTGGATGAATTGCTCCGCCTGTATCGCCGCGTCAGTCACAAGACGCTGCGCATCTCGCGTACTTTCGGCATTGAGGGGAAGAAACTGCTCCGGCCCGAAGATGATTATGAGGCGCTCAGGGATTTCACGCACACTTACGAAGGCACGACCACGCCGGTCGAAGGCATGCACCTGGAGTATCAGAAACTCCTGAACGATGATCCCACTCTGGCGGCTCGACTGGCCGCGTTGCCCGGTCGCGTCTTCAGCGGCAAACGGCATCCGTCATCCGGCACTCAGGCGGTCTTCTTCTGCTACGCGCTGCCCGCGCCGGTCACATCTTTTCAGGATCAGGCGAGCGCGGACGCCGTGAACTGGAGCGAGGAGGCGGGCTTTACGCAGTGGTATCTTTACCAGACAGGTTCAGAGCAGATCATCGAGGAGCCGTCGGAAATCTTTGAGCTGATCCGCTGCACGCCGGACACTCCGCGCCATCAGGCGATGCCGAAAGAAACTCTTTCCGACATTCGCGCCAGAGTCGAGAAGCACATCAAAAACACTTACCTCAAAAAAGTGCAGGCCCCGGTCGGAGTGAAGCCGATCCTCAAAGCCTGGCTGGAAATTTCCTGAGAGTGTTTCTGGTAATTCCCGGGGGCCGCCTGAACGAAGGCATCCCAGCTCCGTTAGGAGCGGAATGTTTATAGCTCGGGTCAATTCTTAATGCCCCAGCTCCGTTAGGAGCGAAATGTGCGAGATGCCGCTCCTGACGGAGCTGGGAAGCCGAGAGGCATCGTCAGCTATAAACATGCCGCGCCTCTGGCGCTGAATTTCCCGAACGCGTTCTATGCTTGACCGTCGCCGGGTCGGTCGTTACAGTGTGGCTGCAAACAGCGACAGCATTGATCGCGAGGTGTTTTATGAATGCGGACGAACTGGTTGAAGTTGATCCCGAAAAGCTGGGCGGCACGCCTGTTTTCGCCGGGACGCGCGTGCCGATTCAGAATTTCTTCGATTATCTGGAAGCCGGAGACGGGCTGGATGTCTTTCTTGACCACTTCCCGACCGTCAGCCGTGAGCAGGTTTCAGGGCTGCTGGATCTGATGAAAGAGCGCCTGCTGGCAGACTATAAAGCTGCTGCCTGATGAATGGCTGCCCCGTCGCCTCAGCCGCTTATCCCACAGGCTCTGGAAGCACTCAGCACAATTCAGCCCGGCACTGTCATCCAAATCAGCTCCCTCAGTCAGCGGAGTTCACTCTATGCCCGAAATCTCCCCAGCCGACATCAGCCGCATTCGCGACTTTGAAACCCTGCAGCCCTGTCCCATATGGAGTCTATCCTCAGGTAACAGGCTGGTCTATAGGTTGAGTCAGTAGCTTTGCGATCTTTTCCAAGGCTTCGCGTAGCGCCCCCCGGGTCAACCGGGTGACCGG
>Ga0070741_10003052_pt1 | contig 42682 bp, 31 predicted proteins | sample Coa_R1_4_FD_66440 | JGI IMG/M metagenome (GOLD analysis project Ga0070741, IMG submission 66440) | Surface soil microbial communities from Centralia Pennsylvania, which are recovering from an underground coalmine fire - Coalmine... | ecosystem: Environmental > Terrestrial > Soil > Unclassified ... | reverse complement strand
GGCCAATTGAAAGTAGCGTGGACCTACAACACCATGGACGGGCCCGGCGCAACCCAGACCGAACCGATCATGGTGGATGCTGTTCTATACGGTGTGACGCGATTAGCTTGGAAGAGATTCTGGGAAGCGGAGTTGCTGCGCGGACGCCAGCTATATGCAGACGGGATGGCACTCGGCATGCTTCCCTGCGTTTTCGAAAGCGTTGGTACCCGGAATACCCGGTCATGGTTCGGCAACTCGACGAGCGCCATCTGCCGGACCTTCTGGTCTTTTATAGCTTCCCCAAAGCGCTCTGGAAAAAGCTGCGCACCCACCACCGATCTTATTGAGCGGGTTTTTGTGGAGGTGCGGCGCCGCACCCGGGCGGCCCATGGTTTGTTTCGCCAACTTGGCCAGCGTCGACCGCATCATCTACTTCATTTTTGAGCGCTTTAATTTAGAATCGCGTAACCGCACCCTCCGCGTCTTTACACAAGCCGCTTGACATCACGGCTGCTCTCCAGTTGCTGCTCTCCAGTTGCTTGACAATCACTAGCTACTATCGATAACGTACTTGCGGCAAAGGTGGTTCTACATGAACTTTCTGAAGCGGCGAAACTTCATGACTGGTGCGACGGGGCTCGCTGCGGGGTTCTTCGCCTCGCAGCAGGGAACGTCTGCTGGCCAGCTTCAACGGCTAAACATGCAGCGAACATCCATGCTGTTCGACGACCCATCTAAGGGCGGCGTGTTCATACGCCTCATTGCGACCGACAACCACGCAGTTACCCTCTTTAGACATGGCGATATGAATAGTAAGCAGTTTGGAGTTGCTGCATACACGTTCGAGGGATTCCAGCTTTGGCAGCATCAGCTCCCTGCCGCCTTCACGTATGCCGCTGTCGGTACCGCCTCAGCGGGAAAAACTATCTTGTTGCCTGCCGGGAATCTACGCTTGCCGACCGGAAGGATGCTGCCAGCTTGTCTACTGGCTTAGATCCCATGACAGGGCGTAGCGAAGTTGTCCAGAACCTCCCAATACCAGGTCCGAAAGGTGGATTCTTTTTTGCAGGGGATGGGAATTTAATCGCGGTCGAAGATGGATCTTTGCAGTTCTGGACTTTCAACGGGCGGGCCCTATCCCCGGGCTGGTCGCTACCGTTCATGAGCCCTACGCCGTCACTTTTAAACGCCGAGAGGATTCAACCAGGCGTGCTCGCCTGATTCCAGGAGACGGCACTCGCATTGAAGTCGTGTCGCTCTCGGCCCCTGGAATAGTCGAGCAAGAAATAACATCACAGAAATTTATCAGGCCACAGCTGCCGCAAAATCATACCGTTTGCGAACGGGTGTATCCGACGCCGTCGCGTTGCCCCAATTACCTATAACCGGCACCGATGGCAATGGAACTATTTACGGACTTATCTATCCAATCGTGAAAGACCAACCGGCGTTAATGATCGCTATATCCGGTCTCGGGCTAACGCTCAGTGTAAAGCAGTATGAACTGCCTTCTGGGATGGTGCCGCGCAGAATACTGAGTTACGAATCGGAGATTGGCATCGTCCGTCGTGGCGGGGATTGTGTGTGGTTTGCCACGTGATTTGTATTGAGGTTTGTCCCACGATTGTCTGGGTCGACTATGATGTCGAGCAAAATTCTTCGGTAACAGAGGGATATTCACGTTGACGCGCACAAAACATTTGCTGCTACGAACCCGCCGCTCCTTCGCAAAGGTTCGCTCTGCGAACACTTATCGCAGCGGGATTCTCACCCACTTGGCCCATCGCCCAGGGTGGCAGTTGCGATGGGCAGGCAGGATGTCCTAACACCTTTCTTGGTTGCATTCAACTTGGGATAGACGATCCTTTCCAATGCGCTACAGGACAGTTTATCCTCGGTTGCCCGGACACTGGCAGCTTCTTTGGCGGAGATTGCGGCATCTCTACCTGCGGTGATCTATGCTTCGTCGTCGGTGATGATCCACCCGACTCCTCCTATTCCTGTTCGACCTGCTTTGCTTGTAATGCAAGTGGCGTGGCAGAGTGCTACGGGGATGCTGTCTATTTCAACGTGAATTACTGCTGCAGGGACACATGTTGCTGCCCGCCTATTCCGTGTTGAGGCGACATGGTATGCATCCCTCGCTGTAGACTCCGAACCCAGAGGGAGACGGTAAAATGATCATTTGTCACGTAATACTCGGAGCATTATTTTTGCTTTCGGGAGTTGGCAAGTTAAGAGCTAGGCGTCAGTTTCAAAGCGGTGCTACGGTCCTATGACATCCCTAACATAGGACCGCTGCGTAGTATTGTTGCGGCGGCGGTTATCACGGTAGAGCTAATTCTTGGCCCGTGGTTGATATGCAGTTGGTACTACCCGCGGTTGTCTGCGCTGTTGTCAGTTGCGACACTTGGCGCGTTTTTGGGAATAACAACGATTGCACTTGCCATGACTCGACCCAAAGGGAATTGTGGCTGTATGTTGCCTATCCTAAGCGGTGCACTCGGGTGGCATATACCAGCACGAAATCTGGCATTGATGGGCCTCGCCGTGAACTTTCTGATACCAGGACACCCGGTTGCGATCCTCGCGATTAGCACGATCCTGTTCCTAACCTCTATAGCATTGGTCGATCTGAATAAGATCCCGGCAAGAGCGAGCCCCTGATCGCGCATTCGCGCTAAATGGCGCCCAAATCGATCTCCATTCAATCCCTGGTGGACGAGTCAGTGCACGTGCGCCGTCCACGGCGGAGCCGTTGCGGGGAACTGGTGTAGGGGGACATATCCGATCACGACTTGCTGGAAGGGCTCGTTGAGCGATTTACCTGATCTCAATGATTGGGCATCCGCTTGGGCGCGACCGCCCGCGGACCCATTCACACTAACACGCACTTTAAATCCCAGCACGTAATGGAACCAATTCTTACTTTGCTGGAAAAGGGGACATTTCAACCTCGCCTTGACAACAGTCAGGTGAAGTTACACAAAATGCTTGACGCTACCCGAGCGGCTTTTTATTTGCCACACTTTCAGAGTGCCCGCAAACCTGCGATTTTTTTTGTTGTTCATTCTTAGTGTCCTGTTGTGGGGCACCTCTGACCAATCTGATAACCGCGATTGGCGTGCCTATGGCGGTGGTCCCACTGATATTCGCTATTCCAGTCTGAAGCAAATCCATCGATCAAATGTTAGCCAATTGAAAGTAGCGTGGACCTACAACACCATGGACGGGCCCGGTGCAACCCAGACCGAACCGATCATGGTGAATGGTGTTCTATACGGCGTCACACCCAAGCATCGAATCATCGCTCTAGACGCCGCGACGGGCAATCTGCTGTGGAAGTTTGATTCGGGAATCACCGGGCGCGGACCAAATCGAGGCGTTGTTTATTGGGCATCGGGTGAAAATCGGCGAATTTTCGGCGCCGTGCAAAGTTACCTTTACGCGCTTGATGCGCGCACAGGGCAGCCCATCAAAAGCTTCGGCCGCGATGGTCGTATCGACCTACGAGAAGGCCTGGGGCGCGATCCCACGAAGCAGTCCATCGTGCTCACGAGTCCTGGCATTATTTATCAAGACCTGATTATCGTCGGCGATCGGACGCCAGAGTCGCTGCCTGCGCCACCCGGAGACATACGAGCCTATGACGTGCGAAGCGGCGCCATTCGTTGGGTGTTTCATACCATCCCGCATCCTGGCGAATACGGCTACGACACGTGGCCGAAGGATGCATGGACTTACACCGGCGCGGCGAATAATTGGTCTGGCATGGCGCTCGACGTGAAGCGCGGGATTGTCTATGTCCCTACCGGCTCGGCGGCATCCGATTTCTATGGAGCGGACAGGATCGGTAATGACTTATTCGCGAACTGCCTTTTGGCTCTGGATGCCCGCTCTGGAAAACGCATTTGGCACTTTCAAGCCGTGCATCACGATCTTTGGGATCGCGATTTTCCTTCGCCGCCCAGTTTGATCACAGTGACACGTAACGGCCGGCGCATTGACGCGGTGGCGCAAACAACTAAGCAGGGATGGGTTTATCTTTTCGATCGGACCAGCGGCAAACCCCTGTTTCCGATTGAATACAAAAAGTATCCGCCGAGTACGACGCCGGGCGAAGTGGCGGCTGAAACACAGCCCCTCCCTACGATGCCGAAGCCCTACGCGCGCCAGTTGCTCAGCGAAGACCTATTGACCAACAGAACTCCGGAAGCTCATCAGTGGGCTGTCGAGCAATTTCGAACCTTTCGAAGCGGCGGCCAGTTTGTGCCTTTCACCGTTGGCAAAGAAACCGTCATCTTCCCGGGATTTGATGGCGGAGCCGAATGGGGAGGGCCCGCCTTTGACCCGGAAACGGGACTTCTGTACGTCAACGCAAACGATCTGGCTTGGACCGGAAGCCTGATAGAGAATAGGGGCGGCAACTCAGGCAAGCGGGTGTACTTGAGTAGTTGCGGCGGTTGTCATGGGGAACATCTGGCGGGAGCGCCGCCGCAGATCCCGTCTCTTGTGAATATTGGCGCGAAGTTGAACGCCGAGAAAATTAGCGCGCTGATTCGTCAAGGCGCCGGACGAATGCCGTCGTTCCCGAATCTCAGCCAGCCGGAGGTGGACGCGATCATCGATTTCCTCTTAAGAGGTGAAGATAAGGAACTTCAAAACCTAGATGCTTCAACGAATAACGCGAAATATCAATTCGGCGGTTATCACCGGTTTCTCGATCCGGACGGTTATCCGGCTGTCGCACCGCCTTGGGGAACTTTGAACGCAATCAACTTGAATACCGGGCAATATGCCTGGAAGATTCCGTTTGGAGAGTATCCGGAGCTTGCAGAGAAAGGTATAAAAGACACCGGGACAGAAAACTACGGCGGTCCGATTGTCACTGCGGGCGGGCTTGTTTTTATCGGCGCCACGAATTTTGACCGGAAATTTCACGCTTTCGACAAAGATACAGGCAAATTGCTATGGGAGACGACCTTACCGTTAGCCGGTAACGCCACGCCCATGACTTACATGCTGAACGGGCGTCAATATGTGGTGATCTACGCGACCGGAGGATACGGTCGAAAAGGGCTGGATTCCGGACGAGCCGGATTGAGCACCGTCGAAAACACGAGTGGCGTGTATGTCGCGTTCGCGCTTCCCTAGGCAGACGTAGCCGCTAAACTGAAGCCATGGCGCCTGACCTTCGCTTCGCAATCTGTAACGAAGTTTTTGGCCGCATGCCCTTCGATCGTGTCTGCAAGCAGGTGGCGGCACTGGGCTATCAAGGCCTTGAAATTGCGCCGTTTACGCTGAGTGACGATCCGGGCGTGTTTGACATGGAAGCGCGTGAGCAGACGCGTGAAACTCTACGCGATCATGGGTTGGCCTTTGTAGGGCTGCACTGGTTGCTAGCGGCGCCAAACGGCTTGCATGCAACTACCAGAGATGAATCTCTCCGGCGCCGCACCTGGGATTATGTGCACCATTTCATCGATCTGTGTGCCGATTTGACCTTAGATGACGACGAAGAGAAGGGCGTCATCGTATTCGGCTCCCCAAAACAGCGGTCCTCTCGGGATGGTATGTCGGCTAAGGAGGCGAGTGATGTCTTTGTTCATGAATTGGCTCACACTGCTCCACACGCAGAAAGCCGTGGCGTGAAGATTCTGGTTGAAGCTCTTCCGTCGAACCAGTCGGACATTGTGAACACGCTCGCGGATGCGGTCTGCATTGTCAAACAGATCGGCAGTCCGGCGGTACAAACCATGTTCGATGTTCATAACACGCTCAACGAAAGCGAGCCGCATTCGGAGCTGGTTCGCAAATATGCGCCCTATATCCGCCATGTTCATGTCAACGAGCTTGATGGGCAGGAACCTGGCATGGGGAGTTATGATTTCGCGCCGCTTCTTGGGACATTGTCGGAGCTTCATTACTCGGGATGGGTCTCAGTAGAAGCGTTCGATTTCAGTAGAGACCCTCTTGAAATTGCCCAGCGATCTATCAGCCGCTTGCGCGAATGCACGCAACTGCAGCCCGCAACCTAACAACTTATATGAAACGTTACGTCATTACTGGAGGAGCCGGATTTATCGGCTCCGCATTGGTTCGAGCTTTACTGGCGGATGGGCGCCGTGTCGAAGTGATCGACAATCTGTCCACAGGCAAGCTCGACAATTTGGAGGAAGTAGCCAACCAGATCAACGTTCACGAATTCGATCTTAGAGATTACGACCGGGTTGCTCCCGTAATTGCCGGTGCCTACCGAGTCTTCCACTTGGGCGCATTGCCATCGGTACCAAAATCGATTCTTGATCCGGTACCGAGCCACGAAGTAAACATTGACGGCACCTTCAACGTATTTCGCGCCGCGATGGAAGGTAAAGCGGGGCGCGTGGTCTACGCTGCCTCCTCTTCTGCTTACGGCGATACCGAGGTGCTGCCGAAAACTGAAAGCATGACGCCGCGTCCGAAATCGCCTTATGCGCTGCAGAAACTGGTTGGCGAATATTACGCCGACATTTTTTCGCAGTGTTACGGTTTGGAGACGGTATCGCTTCGGTTCTTCAACGTCTTCGGGCCGCGGCAGGATCCCACCAGCGTGTATTCGGGTGTATTGTCGATTTTTTTGACTTGCTTGTTGGAACGCTGTAGCCCCACGATCTACGGCGATGGTGAGCAATCGCGTGATTTTACCTATGTGGAAGATGTAGTGGGCCTGCTGCTTAAGGCATCGCAGGCGAATGGCGTCTCTGGAAAAGTATTTAATGCGGGAAACGGCAATCATTTCACGCTAAATCAGACGTGGCAATTGTTGCAGGACATCGAAGGCGTCAAATTGCCGCCGCACTATGCACCTCCCCGGGAGGGCGACGTGCGCCACTCCCAGGCTGATACCACTGCCGCTGTGCGCGAATTGGGCCACGCGCCGCGGTTCACTTTCGAACAAGGACTCCGATTAACACTTGACTGGTATCGTGCCGATTTGGCTCGCCAGAAAAACGAAGGACAACTAGAAGTATTAAGCCGTGCTTAGTGGCTGTCAGCTTAGTCTATTCGTGAAGTGGATATGACTAATTCCTTCCGGCTAGGCCAGGACGGCATCTATCGCTGCGACCGTTTTCAAGAGTTCGTCTGGCAGAAGCACGGCTTCGGAACGCGCGAGGCCAGCCCGGAAGCCGATATCACGCTGAAGCAGGTGCATTCCGCGCGCGTATGGAACGTCAATGGATGGAAACCGCAGCACCGCGAATGCGAAGGCGACGCGCTGATCGCCAATCATGTCGGTACAAGCATCGGCGTCCGCACAGCAGACTGTGTGCCGATTCTGCTCTTGGATTGCCGGACGCGAGCAATTGCCGCGGTGCACGCCGGCTGGCGCGGAACGGCAGGCGAAGTTGCGAGAGCCACCATCGAACGAATGACGCAGGATTTCGGTGCCATCCCGAAGGATATTTTCATCGCGATAGGTCCCTGTATTCGCGGTTGCTGCTATGAAGTAGGGCCCGAAGTCGCTGCGCGGTTCACCACTTGGTTTCCGCAATGGGAAGTTCACGAAAAACAGTCGCGAAAGCTGAATTTAGTTGACGCCAATCGCCGGCAGATGGAAGCAGCCGGTGTCCAGTCAGAGCGTATTTTCGATTGCGAATTGTGTACCGCTTGCCAGAGCGGACAGTTTTTCTCTTTCCGGCGAGAGCCCGAAAACGCGGGCCGCATGATGGCCAGCATCTGCCGTTTGTCTTAATTCGCCCGTTTCCAGCATCTGCGGCAGAGGTGTGCGGCCAATCCAGATGGCAAAAGCTATCAACACCAGACACTCACCCCAGAAATCCATTCCGAAGCTGAGGAGATAACGCTGCCACGGCTTGTATTGCAGTATGGCTTGCAGGAAAGATAGGGCACAAGAAGAGAGAAACAAGCGGTTCGCCCAGCGAATTGCCGCATTCGCGGAATTCTCCGGGTATTTGCGGCGCAGCGCGAACAGGCATCCCGCGGTGATGGCGCCCGGCGCCAGAGAGATCAAGCCACTTTTAACGGCATACGGCTCGATCATGGAATAAATGACGAAAGCGGCGCCGTCCCACGCCCACATCGTGCGTCGATGGGACCGAAGCATCCAGATGACAAAGGATCCGTAAAGGATGGCTGCCGCCACCATCCAAATTCGTACTGCCGTGTGCGCGTCCAAGGACAACACATTGATCTGTGGAAAGTAGCTCAGGGGTGGAGCAACGGGAGTAAGCCACCGAAGCAGCAATCCGCGTAAAGATTGGCCCGGAAAATAATAGAACTCAGAATACGTAGTGCCAACGCGGCCAACAGCCACGTACCAGTTGCGTAAGAGGCTCCAATAGCCATGCGCCCCAAAGATCGTTAGGGGGAGTGCCCAGAGGGCTATCAAACAAACGCCGAAGTAGATGGCAGCAAAACGCCTTCCGCGACGAAAAAGCCACGGGATAAAAAGTACTGGCCAAATCTTAAAAGTCACCGCCAAAGCCAATAGGATTCCCGACGCGACCGGCCGCGTTTCTGACAAAATCAGTGCCGCGAAAATCCAGGCAATGGCAAATGGCTGAACGTTCCCATATCGCACCGCAAGAAACAGGTAAGCGCATAGGAACGCCCACACCGCGACAATAGCTTTGACGTCAAATTCGAGCCGCCGCACGCGCAACGCAAGCAGGACGGTGATGCCCGCGTTCAGCCATGCTGCAACCATCCAGATAAAGCCGCCCACGCGCAGCGGTACCCAGCGGAACGGCCATAGAAGAACATACGTGACCGGCGGATAACGGTATTCCATTGGGAAGCCGAGTCCACTTTGCGGTCCGTACGCGGGCCTGGTTCCGTTGAAAAAACCCGTGACTCCCAGCCAATAAACTCGAAAATCTACATCTTTCGCAATAAACAACGACGCAAGGACGGCCACCAACAAAAAGGTGATAAGCGCAAATCGTGAAGTGAGCCGCAGTCGCGTCATCGCGTCTTCATAATCGTCTCAAACCATGCAGGCCCAAGCGCTAAGCTGAGGGCATGAATCGTAAAGCATCAGCGCAGTGGAAAGGCGACCTGAAAAGCGGCGCCGGAATTATCTCTACAGAAAGTGGTGTTCTCTCCAACGTCCAATATTCTTTTAAGACCCGCTTTGAGCAGGGCAATGGAACTAATCCCGAGGAATTGCTCGCTGCTGCGCACGCCGCTTGCTTTTCGATGGCCCTCTCACTGATGCTTCAAAACGAGGGGTTGAAGGCTGACAGCATTGAGACCACGTGTACCATCACACTCGACAAAGAAGGTGACGGCTTCGCAATCAAGCGGAGTCATCTGGAGCTTCGTGCGCGCGTGCCAGGGGCGGCTCAAGAAGCCTTCGAACGTGCCACTCAATCGGCGAAAGAAGGCTGCCCTGTGTCGAAACTCTTCGACACGGAGATCACCCTCAACGCCAGTTTGGAATCTTAGCGGCGGCAAGCGGCATTATCCGGTTTCACCAGCACATTAACCTATCGGAGGTCCAAACCGTCGTGCCTGGTGTCAAGTGCCCGTGACAGCAACAGGAATTCTCTGGTAAATCGCTGCAAAGCCGTTGCCCCGCTCCGGTGTGAAACCGCTTTTATATTTGGTATTTGGTTTGCAAAAAGACTTGCGAATCCAACATGAATGTTCAGCGCGTCTTCCCGCGGAGCACTGTTTTAAGAAATTCTTTTCGCAGGACGCTCCACCTTGACGAAAGATCTGATAACATCTCAAGGCGTATCCCACGTTCAATCTGCGAGCGAGAAAGCTAGGCTAATTGCGCTCGCGAAAGAGAGAGTAAGAGGTTTTAACGGATGGCTCGAGAAAGTATTCAGAAAAAACTTACGCGCGTGCGTCCGCCGCGCGTGCAAATTTCCTACGATGTGCAGGTCGGCGACGCAATAGAGAAGAAGGAACTCCCCTTCGTTCTAGGTGTTTTTGGAGATTTCATGGGTCAACCGACCGGTGATATCCCGCGGCTGAAAGATCGCCGTTTTGTCGACGTGAACCCGGACAATTTTGACGAGGTTCTCGCGAGTATGAAGCCACACCTGGCTTACTCGGTGGAGAACAAACTGAGTGAAGACCCCAATGCCGGCAATCTCAAGGTTGATCTCAATTTCAGGAGCTTGGAAGATTTCGAACCGGAGCAGGTTGCCCGACAGGTAAAGCCGCTTCGCGAGTTGCTGGATCTCCGAGGGAAGCTGGCTGATCTTCGCGGCACGCTTCAAACGAACGAAAAGTTGGATGAAGTTTTGATGGAAGCCGTTTCGAACACGGAGAAGCTCGATAAGCTGCGCGGCGAAATGGGCCTGGACAAAGAAGGAGACAGCAAATGAGCGAAACTCAACAAGCAGTCCCCTCAGCGGCAACGACTACTACTGAAGGTAGTTTGCTCGATCAGATTGTCGAGCAAGGACGTTTTGGCCAGGAGCCGTCTTCACAGGCTCGCGGCAAGGACTTAGTCAAAGAATTTCTGGCTCAGGTTCTGCAAGGCGAAGTCACAGTCTCCCGTGATGCCGAGGCCATGATTAATGCCCGCATCGCGCAGATCGACCACTTAGTGTCGATTCAGCTTAACGAGGTGATGCATCATCCCTCGTTCCAAAAGCTCGAAGGAACCTGGCGCGGATTGAAATATCTGCTCGACAGCTCCGAAACGTCCGCGATGCTGAAGATTCGCGTCATGAGCGCGACCAAGAAGGAAGTGCTCAAGGACCTGCAACGCGCCGCGGAGTTCGATCAGAGCGCATTATTCAAGAAGGTTTACGAAGAAGAGTACGGCGTATTCGGCGGCGAGCCGTTTGGCGCGCTGATTGGCGATTACGAGTTCACTAAACATCCGGAAGACATCGAGTTGCTCGAAAAGATCTCGCACGTGGCTGCGGCGGCGCACGCGCCGTTCTTTACCTCAGCGGGATCTGAGATGTTGAACCTGGATAGCTATGCGAATCTGGGCCAGCCGCGTGACATTACCAAAATCTTCGATAGCAGCGAATTCGCCAAGTGGAAGAGTTTTCGCGAGAGCGAAGATTCACGCTATGTCGGCCTCTGCTTGCCTCACATTCTGATGCGTCTGCCTTATGGCAAGGACACGAAGCCTGTCGAAGGCTTCAATTACGAAGAGAACGTAGACGGCACGGAACACGACAAGTACTTGTGGGGTAATGCCGCATATGCGATGGGCGCACGGCTGACGAGCGCCTTTGCGAGCTACGGCTGGTGTACAACCATCCGTGGCGTGGAAGGCGGCGGTTTGGTAGAAGGCCTGCCGGCGCACACCTTCCGCACGGACGAAGGCGACGTCGCGCTTAAATGTCCCACCGAGATCGCAATCACAGACCGGCGCGAGAAAGAACTCGCCGACAACGGATTCATTCCGCTGGTGCACTGCAAAGGAACCGACTACGCGGCTTTCTTCAGTGTGCAATCGGCTCAGAAGCCGAAGCTTTACAACAAGGAAGACGCGAACGCTAACGCGCGGCTTTCGGCCCAAATGCCCTACATTATGGCAGTTTCGCGGTTTGCGCATTATCTGAAGTCGATGATGCGTGACAAGATCGGCAGCTTTATGTCTCGCGATGAATGCGAGCGGTTCCTGAACCGATGGATCGGCCAATACGTGATTGGTGTTGACGACGCTTCGCAGGCCCTCAAAGCGAAGAATCCGCTGCGTGAGGCGCGAATCGAAGTCGTGGAAGTTCCCGGTAAGCCGGGGGCATATCGCGCGGTTGCTTTCCTGCGGCCGCATTTCCAACTAGACGAGTTAGGCGTATCATTACGCCTGGTTGCAGAGCTCCCGCCGCCCGCGGCGGCCTGATCTTCGGCCAGGTAAACCGACAACCATTATCGGGGCCTCGGCCCCCGCAGTATTAGTGTCTTTCAGCACAAAGGAGAAAACATGGCAGTAGAAATTTTCTTGAAACTAGACGGAATCAATGGAGAATCCGAGAAAAAGGGCGCGGAGCAATACATCGAAGTGTTCAGCTTTTCGAATGGCGCTTCCAACCCCACCAGTGTGGCATTCGGTACGGGTAGCGGCGCCGGAAAGGTGGATATCAGCGCTCTTACTTTGCAGAAGCAGCTTGATTCGTCATCGCCGCTGTTGTTCCAGAATTGTTGCCAGGGCACCCACATCGCGAACGGCCACATGTTTGTTCGTGAGGCGACCGGCGGCGACACGACGGAAATCTACTATCAGTACGACATGACGGAAGTCTTTGTCGACAGCATTAGCTGGGGCGGCGCGGCCGGCGGCGGCAAGCCTTCCGAGTCTCTATCGCTTTCGGCGAAGTCGCTCACTATTACCTATTGGCCGCAAGACGCGACCGGAAAACTGGGAACCAAGATTCCGTTCGGTTGGGATGTATCCAAGAACACTAAAGCGTCCTCCTAGGACCGCCTAAATGGACGCCCAACAACTTTTCAAGGCCGGGAAGCTCTCGGAGGCTATCTCGGCCTTGAACTCTCATCTTCGGGATAACCCCTCTGATCTGAGGAGCCGGACATTTCTGTTCGAGCTCCTCTGTTTTAACGGCGAATACGATCGCGCCGAAAAACAGCTAAACATTCTCGAAGAAGAAGGCAGCAAGGATTCATTTCTCGGAACCCTGCTGTATAAAGCCGCGCTGCATGCCGAGCGACTTCGAGACGAAATGTTTGAGAAGAAGACGTTCCCCAAACAGGTCGTCAATGGAGGATCGACAAACGTTTCGGGCAAGCTGAACGGCAAAGAATTCAAGACGCTCTCCGACGCAGACCCGCGTATCGGGGACAAGCTGGAAGTATTTGCCGGCGGCGACTATCTTTGGATTGCTTTTCACGATATTGCTCTAATTCGATTGGAGCCTCCACAGAAATTGCGTGATCTGATCTGGGCGCCGGCTAAGCTGCTTACCGGTCCCGCCTTCCGTTCGCGGGATCTGGGAGAGATTATGCTGCCTGCCGTCGCCCCGCTTTCCTGGCAGCACCCCGATGAAGCAGTTCGTCTCGGTCGGGTAACCGAATGGTGCGAGGATGAGGCGGGCGAAGTGGCCCCATTCGGATCGAAGAACCTCTTAGTTGACGGGGAAGAATTCCCACTGCTTGAAATAAGGGAGTTAGAGATTTATCCGCTGAATGCAGCACCGGTTGAAGAACCTGCTGCTTAAGTAGTAAGCTATTCACGCCTGAACTGGAATGCCCGAAATTGAACGTTTCCTGGAACCAATTCCAGGCGACAACCCGGCCGGCACGTATCTTCGCTACGACCCCATCTACGCCAAAATCGAAGAAGCGCGCCGCAAGGAAGATCCGGCCACAATCGCGAAGCTGAACCTTGGCCGCGATGCTAAGGTCGCGGATTACAAGCTAGTGGTGCAAACCGCCGAAGACGTCTTGGTCAAGCGCACCAAGGACGTTCAGATCTCGGCCTGGCTCACGGAGGCGTGGACATACCGTGAGCGTGTTCCAGGGCTGACCGCAGGCTTGCAACTCACGAAAGCCCTGCTGGAAAAGTTTTGGGACAACATCTATCCGGAAATCGACGAAGGCGACTTGGGCGATCGTCGAATGCCGCTCGATTGGATTGGCAGCTCGACCGACTCGAGTTTCGCCCTTCGCAGCGTTCCTATCACCAAAACCGCGAAGTACACCTGGTTTAGCTATCAGGAAGCTCGTGCTGTCGGCTATGAGAAAGATCTCGGCGGCGACAAGGCTAAGAAGGCCGTCCGCGACGATGCCATCAAGCAGGGCAAGGTTCCACCAGAAGAATTCGACGTAGCATTCGAGCAAACGGAGAAGGCGTTCTACAAAGCGCTCACCCACGATTTGCAACAGGGTCGCGATGCTCTGCGGGCTCTTGACGAGTTCTGCACTGAAAAATTTTCTGACGATCCACCCTCCTTCACGCTGCTTCACCGCGCGTTCGAGGAAGTTGCAAATGTCGTTCAGATTCTCCTGCTGAAGAAGCTGGAGAAAGATCCCGACCCGGTCGAAATTATTGAAGAGCCGGTGGCCGAAGGCTCGGAAGCGGCTGGCGAAGGCGTAGCAGTCGATGCAGCGGCGGGAGCGCGCCCGGGAATCGAGCAATTCGATCTTTCCGATCTGGGCGAGATCAAGAGTTCGGATCAGGCCATCCTTCATGTTGTTGCTGCGGCCCAATTCCTGCGGCAGAAGAATCCTGCAAGCCCTGTATCGTACCTGCTGCTGCGCGCCTTACGCTGGGGCGAAATGCGGACAGCGAATGGAGCGGCGCCGGCGGACCTGCCCGCGCCGGCCTCCGAAACGCGAGTTGCATTGAAAAACTCCGCCGCGGGAAGTAACTGGAAGCGCGTTCTCGAAACGGCGGAATCCGCGATGAGCCATACGACTGGCCGAGGTTGGCTGGATCTGCAGCGCTACACCATTAAGGCTTGCGAAGAGCTCGGATACGCGGACGCCGCCAAAGCGCTCCGCTCGGAATTGAAAGCCTTCTTGCTCGATTTTCCGCAATTGCCGAGTGCCACGCTCAACGACGATACAGGCACGGCAAATCCTGAGACCTTGGCTTGGTTGCGCAAGGAGGGCCTGATAACCTAACGGTCGAGTGTCGATCGGTTAGGATAAAGGCACTCTTATGGCTCGGGCTCGTGGGGAAGCGCCGATCGGTCTCTCGGTCCTCGACCGGCTAATCGATGAAGATTTGAGAGTTCCGGAAAAGCAGTTGACTCGTTCGGAGTCGTTGCGAAAGCTGCGCGACGCGGTGCGGCGGGATTTGGAATGGTTGCTCAATACGCGACATCCCATCATCGTTCCGCCGGTGAATTCCCAGCTCAATCAATCTCTGTATATGTACGGCATTCCGGACGTCACGTCGATGAGCGCCAAGAACATGACAGACCGCCAAAGGCTGCTGCAAGCGATGCAAGATACCATCGCGCAATTTGAGCCCCGTGTGGCGAATCCGCGAGTGACGTTAGCGCCGGACCAAGACGAAAAAATTCCCATTCTTCGTTTTGTGATCGAAGGCTTGTTGCGAGTCGATCCCAGTCCCGAACAGATCGCTTTCGGCGCGGTAGTGGAACTGGCTAACGGAGAATGCAAAGTGCAAAGCGAACTTCATGCGCGATGAGCTCTTAGAGTATTACGAGAGCGAACTATCTTTTCTCCGCACCATGGGCGCGGAATTTGCCGAAAAGTATCCCACCGTCGCGCAGCACCTGCTGCTCGGGCCTACTGGCTCTGAAGATCCTCACGTGGAACGGCTGGTGGAAGCGTTCGCGTTTCTGGCCGCCCGCGTTCACCTGAAGATCGACGATGATTTTCCGGAGATCGTCGAATCTTTTCTCAATGTTCTCTATCCGCACTATCTTCGGCCCATACCGTCGTTTTCGGTAGTCGAGTTCAATGTCGACCCGGAGCAGGGCAAATTGACTACTAACCTGCGAATTCCGCGCGAGTCGCTGCTCTATTCCCGGCCCATTGATAGTGTTCAATGCAAGTTCCGCACTTGCTATGAAACCATCGTTTCACCGGTACGTATTTCAAAGGCTTGTTGGCGCGCTCCAGAGCGGCTGGATCCGCCCGTAAAAGCTCTCGAGGCCGCATCTGCCTGCAGCCTGGAGCTGACGTGCTTTCCCGACGTGCAGTTCAAAACACTGGGCCTGGAAAAACTGCGCTTCTTTTTGCATGGCGAGGGCAAGGACGTCTTCACGCTCTACGAACTGTTGTTCAACAACTGCCTGCGCATTTTGCTGCGTAACCCGGACGATCCGCGTCAGCGCATGGTGGAGTTGCCGGCCAACAGCCTGCGGGCCATGGGTTTTCGCGATGACGAAGCTGTCCTGCCATATCCGAAACGCTCATTCACCGGCTATCGCATCCTGCAGGAGTACTTCACGTTCCCGGAAAAGTTCCTCTTCGTCGAATTAAGCAATCTGGACGTATTGTCGACCGAGGCTTTCACCACGAAGGCGGAGATTATTTTTCTGATCTCACGCTTTGAGCGCACCGATCGCCAGCAGGCGCTTGAGCTGAACGTATCGCCAGCGACGTTCAAGCTTGGCTGTACGCCCATCGTTAACCTATTTCCGGTGTCCGCGGAGCCCATCATGATGGAGCAAATCCGCTTCGAGTATCCGGTGATACCCGACGCGCGCCGGCGCCACGCGATGGAAGTATTTTCAGTCGATAGCGTGAGAACGTCGAGTCCGGACCGTCGCGAAGTCACTCAATACGAGCCCTTCTATTCGAGCCAGCACGGAAGAACCAATCGAGCGCAGACATTCTGGAACGCCGTACGCCGTCCATCGACCCGCGAACATGATGCTGGGACGGAGGTGTATCTTAGCCTGGTCGACACATCGGGTCATGCCGCAAAAACCGGGACTGAGACGCTGAACATCCGCTGTACTTGCACCAATCGCGATTTGCCTTCGCGCCTCCCGCCCATCAGTGAGTTCGAGTTAGAGGGAGGCTCCGCGGTAAAGCGAATCGTTTCTCTGCAGAAGCCAACCAACACATTGCGCCCTCCCATGCGTAACGGTCTCCAGTGGCGCTTGATCTCGCATTTTTCTCTGAACTATTTGTCGCTCACCGAGGAAGGCCGCGGTGCGTTGCAGGAAATACTTCGCCTTTATAACTTCACCGACGAGCCCGCGCTCGAAAAACAGATTGCCGGTATCACGGCGCTAAGCAGCAAGCGGCACTTTGCCAGGGTGGTCTCCGAGCATGGCATCAGCTTTGCGCGCGGCGTACGTGTCAACGTTGAGTTTGATGAAGAGATGTTCGTCGGCAGCGGCGTCTTTCTTTTCGCCTCCGTTTTAGAACATTTCCTCGGCCTCTATATTTCGTTAAACAGCTTCAGCCAACTGATTGCCCGCACAAAACAGCGAAAGGAGGTGCTTCGCGAATGGCAGCCGCGAGCGGGACAGAAAATCTTGCTTTAGTTCGAAGCAACGTCGAAGACCGCCTTTTCGCGGAACCTTATTGTTTCGAATTCGTGCAAGCAGTCCGCTTGCTGCAACAGTTCTATCCGAATCGCAAGCCTGTGGGTTTGTTCAGTTCGCCGGATTCGGAGGTCGCGCGCTTCGGCGTGCGCGCCGTGCTCACGTTTCCCGCCAGCGAAGTTCATGAGCTTGAGGAACGGCCGGAACGGCCGCCCTTGATGCGAATAAACTTCATGGGGCTCATCGGCCCCCTCGGCGTGCTTCCCCTCTACTACACCGAATTGGTAGGGGAGCGGCTACGGGAACGCGACCGCGTCTTGCGTGATTTCCTCGACATCTTTCATCACCGGATGGTGTCGCTCTTTTTTCGCGCATGGCAGAAATACCGTTTCCTGGTTGAATTTGAACAAGGCCGGGGCGACGCTTTCTCGCAATATCTGCTCGACATCATTGGGCTGGGCACGAAGGGTCTGCAGCGCCGCCAGGATATTCGCGATCTGTCGCTCGTCTATTACGCGGGCCTGCTTGCGCAACAACCACGCAGTGCGGAAGCGTTGCGGCTGATATTGCATGACTACTTTGAAGTTCCGGTTACTGTCGAGCAGTTTCTGGGAGCGTGGTATCAACTGGATGAATCCTCCCAATGCAATTTAGAGGATGCCTTCGAATCGTCACAGCAGTTGGGCTTCGGAGCCGTGGTGGGGGATGAAATCTGGGATCCGCAGTCGCGCGTGCGCATTGTTCTCGGCCCGTTGCCTTTGAAAAGATATCTGGATTTTTTGCCTTCCGGCACAGCGTTCAAGCCTTTGCAGGTCGTAACCCGCTTTTTTGCCGGAGACGAATTCGATTTTGAGGTGCAATTGGTTTTGAAGCGTGAACAAACTCCCGGTTTGGAACTGGGAGCTGTTGGAGATGAAAGGCCTCAATTAGGTTGGGTAAGCTGGTCGAAAACTCGCGAAATGGAATACAATCCTTGCGAGACGATCTTGCAATTGTAGACAGTATTAGAAATTAGCGCGTGATTACGAATAGTGTGGAAAGAAGGTAACAAGATTATGAACGTCAGTCTGAAGTCGCTGGTCGGGAGGATGGACGACGTCACCCGAAAGTCGCTGGAAGCTGCCGCGGGCCTGTGCCTGTCGCGAACGCATTATGACATTGAGATTGAGCATTTCCTGATGAAGCTGCTCGACCAGCAGGATAGTGATCTGCACCACATCCTGAAGCACTTTGGCGTCGATAAATCGCGCTTCACAACGGAATTGAATCGGGCTCTAGACAAACTGAAGACCGGCAACGCACGCACGCCGTCGTTTAGCCCTTCGCTGGTCAAGATGATGACCAGCGCCTGGACCATCGGCTCACTCGAATTTGCCGGCACGCAAATCCGGTCGGGCTTCGCGATATTGGCTTTGCTCTCCGACGACGAGTTGTCGCGAATGGCAAAAGACTTCAGCCGCGAGTTGCAGATGATCCAGCCCGAGACGCTGCGCCGTGACTTTTTCAACGTACTCGTTGGCTCGCCGGAGGACGCGGGAACGGCTGCTGCCACTGCTGGACTTCCAGGAGCCGGTGCGCCCGGAGCGCCAGGCGCTGCGGCCAATAGTAAAACGCCAAATCTCGATCAATACACGGTCAACCTTACGGAGAACGCGAAAAAAGGGAAGATCGACAACGTTCTTGGCCGCGATTCCGAAATCCGCCAGATTGTCGATATCCTCATGCGCCGCCGGCAGAATAATCCGATCCTGACGGGCGAAGCCGGCGTCGGCAAAACGGCGGTTGTGGAAGGCTTTGCGATGCGCGTTGCCCAGGGCGATGTGCCGCCGCCGTTACGGAACGTTGTTGTCCGGACGCTGGATTTGGCGCTACTGCAGGCTGGCGCGGGCATCAAAGGTGAATTTGAAAACCGCCTGAAAGGCCTGATCGAAGAAGTCAAGAAATCTCCGGTTCCTATCATCCTTTTCATCGACGAAGCGCACACCATGATTGGCGCAGGCGGTCAGGCTGGCCAGAATGATGCGGCGAACCTTCTGAAACCCGCCTTGGCTCGCGGCGAACTGCGGACCATCGCCGCCACGACATGGTCTGAATACAAGAAGTATTTCGAAAAAGATCCTGCGTTGGCCCGGCGCTTTCAAGTAGTCAAAGTGGAAGAGCCGAGCGAAACGCAATGCATGGTTATGTTGCGCGGTATCGTGGGAGCGCTCGAAAAACACCACAAGGTGCGCATTCTCGACGAAGGCGTGACCGCGGCGGTCAAGCTTTCGCATCGCTACCTCGCGGGTCGGCAGTTGCCCGACAAAGCCGTAAGCGTTCTCGACACGGCGTGTGCCAGATTGGCGCTTGGCCAGAATGCAATTCCGTCCGTCATTGAAGATTTGCGCAGGCAAATGGACGACTTGGAAGTGCAAGAGCGTGTATTGCGTCGTGAAACGGCAACTGGCGCTGACCACAGTGAGCGCATCGATCAAGTGCTGGCACAGAGAAAAACCGTTTCGGATAACCTGGCTCAGCTCGAAGGCAAATGGGAGAAGACAAAGACTCTCGTCGAACAGATTCGTGACATCCGCAACCAGCTCGAAGGCCAAGCCGACGGCAAACACGCCCCTACGAACGGAATCACGGGCGGCGGCGCGGCGGTAGCTTCCACCGGTTCCGGGACGGCCACTGCTACCGAGACGGCTCCGGCTGCCGTGGCAACTGCCGGAAATGGAACGGAACTCCGCGCGAAGTTGGCCGAACTGACAAAACAGTTGGACGAGGTGCAGGGCGAAACTGCGTTGATGCAGGTCTGCGTCGATGCGCCCATCGTTGGCCAAGTCATTTCCGGTTGGACTGGCATTCCGCTGGGCAAGATGATCAAGGATGAAATCGGCATCGTCCTGGAACTCGGCAGTCATTTGGGGCGGCGAGTCATTGGACAGGACCACTCCTTGTCCATGATTAGCCAACGTATTCAAACTGGTCGCGCAAGCCTCGATGATCCTGGCAAGCCTTTAGGCGTGTTCATGCTGGTAGGCCCCAGCGGCGTCGGTAAGACGGAAACCGCCCTGGCGTTATCAGACCTGCTCTATGGCGGCGAGCACAATGTGATCACCATCAACATGTCGGAATTTCAGGAAGCGCACACAGTCTCGACTCTGAAGGGATCGCCTCCCGGATATGTGGGCTACGGCGAAGGTGGCGTGCTGACGGAGGCTGTCCGGCGCAGGCCGTATTCCGTAGTGCTGCTCGATGAAGTCGAGAAGGCTCACCCCGATGTTCTTGAGCTTTTCTACCAAGTCTTCGATAAAGGACAGATGGAAGACGGCGAAGGGCGTGAAATCGACTTTAAGAACACCATCATTATCCTCACTACCAACGCGTGTACCGATCAGCTAGCCAAACTCACCGCCGACCCCGAAACAATGCCTAGCCCGGACGGTATCATCAAGGCCATTAGACCCGAACTGAACAAGATCTTCAAACCGGCGTTTCTAGGCCGCATGGTGGTTATTCCATACTTCCCGATTCGCGACGAAAACCTGAAAAAGATCGTGGAGTTGAAGTTGGGCAAAATCAAACGCCGCATGCTCGAGAACCACAAGATTCAGCTTCAATACGGACCAGAGGTGATTGATGAAGTCGCCAAACGCTGCACTGAAGTGGAAAGCGGAGCGCGCAACGTAGACAACATTTTGACCAATACGTTGCTGCCCGACATCTCCCGTCAATTGCTGACGAGTATCGCCGAGGGACAAAAGCTCAGTTCGGTGCGCGTCACGATTGCCTCTGACGGCACGTTCCAGTACGCCTGAGTCTGGAATTTAAATTGCCAAAGGATCCAGAGGCCTTAGTTTCTCTGGACCTTTTTAGCCTGATCAGATGCCCGGCGGTGCTTGAGAGAAGCCGGTGTTGCTCATGCCTCGGCCTAAGCGTTGCCGAGCTTTTAAGGAGACCCCATGGCTGAAACCATAACGCAAGCGAATCGGCTGATGCAGTTGAGTACTCCGGCCGGCGACGACGTTCTGCTGATCCACAACTTCACTGGATACGAAGCAGTCTCGCGCCCTTTTCGTTACGTGCTGGAGCTCGTCGCCGATGTCATGAACAATATGCCGGCTCAGGTCCAGCCGCACAATTTGGTGGGCCAGATGTTTACTCTGAATATCACGCTTGATGGTTCGGATAGTCCGCGAGTAATTACTGGTTTTTGTGAGAGCTTCTCAACGGGCGCTGTAGATGATGAATTCGCCCACTACACAGCCGTGTTAGTGCCGTGGTTTTCTTTTCTGAACCTGAGCTCTAACATTCGTTTTTTTCAGAAGCAAACGGTTCCTCAGATCGTTGCGAAGGTAATCGCCGACGCCGGGTACTCAAGCAAATTTCAAGACAACACCACCAAAGAGTACACCAGTTGGGACTACTGCACGCAGTACCGCGAAACTGACTTTTCTTTTGTTAGCCGGATTTTGGAAGCGGAAGGCATTTACTACTATTTCGCTCCCGATGAGCAAGAGGGGCATAAGCTAGTCATCGCCGATGCCACGTCCTGCTACAACAACCTTCCCAACCTATCTTCATTCAAATACTCGCCGATAACTGGCATTCAGGATCTTGAGGACACAATTCGCGTTTGGGCGTCAGAAGAAAGAATTCACACAGGAAAATGGACCGTTCGCGATTACCACCACGAGATGACGACCAACAATCTCGAATCATCCGAGCCATCCACGCAGGTTGCATCCGCTGGGCAAAGCTTTGAAATGTATGATTTCGCGGCTGAATACGCTAAGAAATTCAACGATCCGGCAAGTCGCCTGGCAGACGTCAAGCCAGAGGGCTCAAAGATCAGCACAGTAAAGATGTTGGCCGAAGAGACCACGCGCGTCGAGTGCAGCGGGGTTTCGCGCTGCCGTGCATTCAACACCGGCTACAAGATCACTGTGACCGGAGGAGCTGCGGCCGGCTCGTATTTGTTAACCGAAGTAACGCATCAAGGTTACCAACAGCCCGCCTATCGGAACCGTGACGAGGTTCCGGATGCCTACAGCAACACGTTCAAATGTATCGACGCGAGCGTCGTGTATGTCCCGCGCGCCGCCACTCCCAAACCGCTCGTCTACGGCTTGCAAACTGCTGTCGTTGCGACAGACAGCAGCGGAGAGGAGATTTGGCCGGATAAATACGGACGCGTGAAAGTGATCTTTCCTTGGGATCGCACCGGCACCAACTCCCTTTGGCTTCGCGTTGCCCAGCCTTGGGCGGGGAATTCGTGGGGGCAGCAATGGTTGCCGCGCGTCGGAGACGAAGTTGTCGTCAGTTTTCTCGAAGGCGACCCCGACCATCCCATTGTGGTCGGCAGTGTCTATAACGCCACGAATATGCCGATCTTCGCTCTGCCGGACAACAAGACACAGAGCGGAATTCAAACGCACAGCAGCAAGGGCGGCGGCTCTTCGGACTACAACATGCTTCGTTTTGAAGACAAGCAGGGCTCTGAAGAGATTTACGTCCAGGCACAAAAAGACTGGAATTCGCTGATTAAGAACGACGAGACTCGAACGGTAAAAAACAACCGCACTACGACGATTCATGTTGACGAGTCTCGTACTGTAGAAACCGGTAACGATACCATTTCTGTTCAGCAGGGCAAGCGAACCATCACTGTCTCGCAAGATATTTCGGAGACGTCGCAGCAGGGGAATATTTCGGTTACCGCGCAAACCGGAAATATCTCGACGACCGCGAATCAGGGCAACATCTCTACCACCGCTGACATGGGAAACATCAGCACAACTGCCAGCATGGGCAACATTTCTGAGACAGCCGACTTGGGCAATATCACCATTGAGGCCTCCGTGGGAAGCATCAAAATCAGCGGCCTTTCAGGCGTAACCATCAGTTGCGGTGCAAGTTCGATTTCAATGACCCCGGCATCCATCTCAATCAGCGCCCCGATGGTGCTCATCAACTCCTAAGATGTGAAGAATAAAGGATTCGCAACACTGTATCCTTACAGTGACTGCCACTTATGAGAAGGCTTCAACCCGTCATCTGGGCTAAAGGCACGTTTCTATCTCCTCAGCATCTGCAGGCGCAAGATGTCTTTCACGAAGATCTGTTGGAGTTTCGGACCGATGCCCTCAATTTCTCCCCCTGGGGCTTCCGCACACTCACATTAAGCCGCGAAGCGTTGGCAGCGGGAGATTTGGCGATTGACAGAGCTTCGGGCATCTTCCCGGACGGCCTGGTCTTCGATATACCCGAAAGCGATGCGGCTCCTGCTCCCAAACCTCTGGCGTCCTATTTTGACGCTACCCGCGAAACGATTGAAGTCTTCTTGGCGGTTCCGGCCTGGCAGCCTGGAGCTGTGAACATTGCCACCACCGTGAGCCCCAACGCCGATACGCGGTATCGGGCCGAAGTAAGCTTACTCCGCGACGAAAATGCGTCGCAGATCGAGCGGCCGGTGCAAGTGGCGCGCAAGAATTTTCGCTTGCTGGTGGACAAGGAAGCCCGCGTCGGCACTCCGGTCATGAAGATTGCGCGCGTCAACCGCACAGATAGCGGGATTCTGCAGTTGGATCCGGTATACGTCCCGCCCGTGTTGGATATTCAGGCCAGCGACTATCTGATGTCCATTCTGCGCCGGCTGCTTGAAATCCTGATTGCCAAGAGTGCAACTCTTTCTGGCATGCGGCGGCAGAAGAGTCAGGGCCTGGCGGACTTCAGCGCGTCCGACGTCGCGAATTTCTGGCTGCTATACACCGTGAATACGTTTCTGCCCCAGATGCGCCATTTATTCGAAGTGCGTCACGGGCATCCGGAGGTGCTATTCAATGCAATGAACGCCTTAGGCGGCGCGTTGACGACATTCTCGACAAAAATTCTGCCGCGCGATCTGCCTTTGTACGACCACCGTGAACTCGGTGCGCGCTTCACGGATTTGGACGACAAGCTCCGCTACCTGCTCGAAACCGTCATCCCCAGCAATTTTGTTTCATTGCCGCTACGCTACACCAGCGCATCCATCTACGCAGCGGCAATTAACGACGACAAGTATCTGCACAATACAAAAATGTATTTGGCGGTAAACGCCGAAATGCCCGAAGGCGAACTGATCGGCAAAGCTCCACAGCTCATCAAGCCGTGTTCCGCTACGCATTTGGAACATCTGGTTCGTAATGCGCTGCCGGGCTTGTCAATGCGCCACGTCATCCCGCCAACTGCCATTCCTGTCAAACTGAATTACCAATACTTCAGCCTGAATCAAGATGGTCCATGTTGGGAAGCCATCCGGCGATCTCGCAACTTCGCTGTGTGGGTTCCCTCGGATTTCCCCAACCCGCAAGTCGAGTTGATTATTCTGCTACCGTAAGGGTTTCCTTGCGTGCGCAGGCGAAAAATCGCGCCAGCCCCATAGTTTAGGTTGTTAACGCGCCGACACTTTCCCAAAACTGAAGAATTTATTACTCTCAGAAGCACGGAAAAAAACATGCTAAGTCTTACAGAGAGTGTCTCGCTAATAGTAGCGATAGTTATTGCATCTATCGCATGTTTATGGTTGCTGCATCGTATCTGGTCTACTGAAGAGCGCCGCAAGAATAACGACTTGGTCGGTTGGCAGATAACGGTAATCGGAACGACGTATGCGGTGATTATCGGCTTCATGCTCTACGCCGTTTGGAACAACTATCAGGAGGCCGACGCAAACGTTGAGGCGGAAGCAGATGCCCTAGTCAATACGGCGCGCGCGGCCCAGGGTTTAGCCACGCCCCAGAGACTCGAAATCCAATCTCTTGCACTCGATTATGTGAATAGCGTATTGACTCAGGAATGGCCGGCGATGACCGCTAATCAGGTTAGCCCGCTGGCGGTTCCCATCGTGGAAGAGCTTTGGAAACGTTCGACAAATGCAGAAACGCACAGCACGTCACAACAGACAAGTCTCAATCATCTGCTTAACGAACTCTCTACGATGACCCAACATCGCCGCCTTCGGCTATCTCAAGCGCAATCGGGAATCCCAAGTATTCTGTGGACCGTACTGATTGTCGGTGCAATCTTTACCATTCTTTCTGCATGTCTGTTTGGCAGTGTCGATTTCAGGCTTCATTTTATTCAGGTTTTCATGCTGTCTCTTCTGGTTGCCCTGATCTTAGCTGCCATTTCCGATATCAGCCGGCCTTTTCAAGGCTATGTGCATGTTTCGCCGGCTGGATTTCATCGAGCGCGCGTCACGCTCGAAAACATGAACCAGCAAGGTCACTGAGCCAGCACGCTGCTACTCCTCATCGTGCTGAGATGCTAACGCTGTCACTACCGTCATATCTTCAAGCGTTGTAACGTCGCCTGTGATTGAATGCGAAGTTACAATCTCGCGCAACAATCGCCGCATGATTTTTCCGCTGCGCGTTTTAGGCAGAGCTTCAGTGAATCGGATCTCTTCCGGGCGTGCGAACGCCCCAATTTCGTGCGCCACCCATTGGCGCAACTCCTGGCCCAGCACGTCCTTGCTGTAATCGCCCTTCTTCAACGTCACGAACGCGCAAACCGCTTGGCCGGTAATCTCGTGAGGCTTTGCGACAACGGCAGCTTCCGCAACCGCAGGGTGATGCACCAAAGCAGATTCCACTTCCATCGTGCTGAGCCGGTGTCCGCTTACGTTCATCACATCGTCCACGCGGCCGAGAATCCAATAGTAACCATCGCTGTCGCGGCGCGCGGCGTCACCTGTAAAGTAAGTGCCCGGCACGCGCGACCAATACTGTTGCTTATATCGTTCCGCGTCACCCCAAATCGTGCGCGCCATGCTGGGCCACGGATGGCAAATAACCAGGTATCCTTCCTTGTTGTCGTCCACGGGCTCGCCTTGAAGGTCGACAATGTCCGGCACAATTCCCGGCAGTGGCAATGTCGCAGAGCCCGGCTTAAGAGGGACAGCTCCAGGCATTGCGGAGATCATGATGGCGCCGGTCTCCGTCTGCCACCACGTATCGACGATCGGGCAGCGCTCTTTCCCGATCACCTTGTGATACCACTCCCAAGCCGCGGGGTTGATGGGCTCACCCACCGAGCCGAGTAGCCGCAAGCTCGAAAGGTCATGAGCGTCCGGCCATTTGTTGCCTTGCCGGATAAGCGCGCGAATTGCGGTTGGGGAGGTATAGAAAGTGGTTACTCGATACTTCTCGACAATCTGCCAAAACCGGTCATATGCCGGGTAATCGGGCGCGCCCTCATACATCAAAACAGTAGCGCCCGTGGTTAGCGGACCATAGACGATGTAGCTGTGTCCTGTCACCCAACCAATGTCGGCCGTGCACCAATAGATGTCGTTCTCTTTGAGATCGAACACCCATTTCATAGTCATCGCCGTCTGCAGCAGATAGCCTGCGGTCGTGTGCAGAATACCTTTCGGCTTCCCTGTTGTGCCGGACGTGTAAAGCACGAAAAGCGGATGCTCGGAATCCAGCTCGACTGCATCGCATGGTCCGGATGTTGCCGGGTTCAGAGTGGCGGCAACTTCAGCGTCATGCCACCAAATATCGCGCCCGTGTTTCATGTTGATGTCGGAACCCGTCCGTTGAAACACCACCACGTGTCGAACATGAGCCAGCCCCTCCAGGGCTTCATCCACTGCCGACTTAAGCCGAACTTCCTTGCCGCGCCGCCATCCGCCGTCTGCGGTGATTACAATGCGTGCATCCAGATCTTGAATTCGCGCGCGCAACGCTTCCGCCGAAAAACCGCCAAACACCACGCTATGAATAACTCCAAGCCGTGCACATGCGAGCAGCGCAATCGCCAGCTCTGGAACCATTGGCATGTAAATAATTGCGCGATCGTTGGCGCTGCAGCCCAAATGTTTGAGCGCATTCGCAAAGCGTGAAACCAGAACGTGCAGCTCTTCGTATGTGATCGTGCGTTCGTCGCCGGGCTCGCCCTCCCACAGAATCGCCGTCTTTCCTTTGCGGCCATTCGTAAGGTGCCGGTCGACGCAGTTGTAACAGGCATTGATACGGCCTTGGGAAAACCATTTGGCTCTTGGCGGATCCCACTCTAACGTTGTCGATGGCTGGCTGAACCAGGAGAGTTCGGAATGTGCAAGATCTCCCCAGAATTTGTCTGGATCGCGGCGGGCCCGTTCTTCCAATTCGCGATAGGCCTTCATACCGCTCACATTTGCGTGAGCTGCAAACTTATGTATTGGTGAATATGATTTCGATCCGCTCATGGATAAAGCCGTTCCAGCGCCAGTTTATCGCAGCAAGTGCGTTTAACATCAAAGCAGAGTGAACTTGGGACGTCTGCTCATCGTCGCGGGGCTCGTGCTCACCGCATTGGGCGTCGTCATTCTGCTGATTAATAAATTGGACTTGCCACTGGGTCAGTTGCCGGGCGACGTCGTTTGGCGCGGCAAACAGACTACGGTCTACTTTCCGTGGGTTACTTGTTTGATAATCAGCGTCATTCTGACGTTGATTCTTTGGATTGTGAACCGCAGGATGTGACTGCGCCGCTCCGCAATAATCAGCGAACGGTGCCCACTCGATTTGGCGGCCAGAAGACAAAGACTGCCTTGCCGTAGATGTAATTCCGGGGAACAAAGCCCCAAGCGCGGCTATCATTCGATGAAGTGCGGTGATCGCCTAAAACGAAATATTCGTCCGGAGGTACCACGCGCGCCGGATAATCGCGATCATCTCGGTACTCCGGTGGAACGTAGTTCTCAATCAGCTTTTTGCCGTTCACAATGACGTAGCCGTCCTCAACCGCAACAGTATCGCCCGGAAGGCCGATGACGCGTTTGATATACGACTCCCGAATATCCTCCGGTGCCCAAAACACAACCGTATCGCCCCGCTGAATTTTACCCAGGCCGAACTTGTAGCTGAATTGATTGATGAACAGCCGCTCGTTGTCGTAAAGCGTGGGCATCATGCTGGTGCCCTCGACTTTCACTGGTCGATAAAGGAACAAAATCACCAGCACGGCAATCAGAACCGACAACATCAGGTCTCGAAACCACGCTAATGTCGTCAAAAAGGCAGACCGCGGCTGTTCGGCTCGCGGCGCTGATTGGACGCGGCCTTCACATACTGCTTCCGGCAGCGGCTCGTTCATATTTCTGAGGCTACTTACTAGATTATAAAGCGCAAAGCCGACTCGCACGACAAGGCACACATCTGCTTCCGCCCGGCAGAATCGCAGCTAACGGAGCTACATTCCTCAGAATTGGACGATTGATCTACGATTTTGGTTGCCCGGCCGCGTTGCCGGGACGAAGCACGTTAAAGCCTGGACTTCAGTTCGCGTTCCGCTCGCAGCCAGTCCTCTTCGCACGAACCGTGAGCGTATCCGCGAGCTACCCAATACGAGTGGGCCAGCACCGCAATGTCTTCGTGAGTGATTTCACGCTTTTCGAAAACTGGTGAGTCTGTCTGGGCCAAAATAGGTTCGGAAGTTGTCGCAACTGGGTTGGCAACGGATGTCTTGCTGGGCGTTGCTGCTTTACGGTGCTTCACTGAACCTGTCTCTGATGCTTCATTGCTCTTCGACTTGGAAGACCTTGATGTCCGCGGTTTAGAGCTTGGGTCGGCTTGTGCACTAATTTCGGGCGCGCCCACCGGTTCCGCCGCACTTTGTCTTGTCTTTTTCGAAGTCTTACTAAACAACATGCAAAACATTAAAGCACACCCAAACATTTTTTGCGTCATTTGTTCCCTCTAGTCCGGTGCTGCCGTTACAATTTTCCTGCAACCTGTCTCGCTATAATTTCCTTAGTGCCATCCAAAAGCCGACGAGCCGTGCTCTGCGCCCGTTCACTGGCACTCTTTGTCCTTTCCGTTCTGTTTTTGACCGCGTTCTTCGGTCAATTGCACAAACACAACAGTCCGACTCAGCAGGACACCTGCCTGATCTGTCACGTCACAAATCGGGCGAATGTTGCAGCGATTGACACAAACGCCGGCAAACCTCCTGTCACCACGGGAGCCATTTGCTGCAACATTCAGGACAAAGGCCGGCTTCTCGAATTTCAACCGTCTTCACGCGTTCCACGAGCACCTCCTTCCGAATTCCTTTCCTAGTTGTTTTCTGACCCGCGGCTTGTCCAGCGGGGGCAGTGCATTGTTTTTTGAGGAAAAGTTTGGAACGGAGTTGTACCTTGATTGGTTTTATTAGACCGGTAAGATGCACCGGCTGCTTGGTGCCGTTGCGTCGGATAGCAGTACCTTTGGCGCTTGCCGCGCTTACGTTGGGCGTGCCTAAAGCGCGGGCTGCTGATGCAGCGCAGGCGACTGGAAATGGCGGAACGGTGCAGGGAACTGTCACCGATCCCAGCGGCGCGATGGTACCGGGCGCCGATGTCACTCTCAGCAACGTGGTGACGGATTTCAAACAGACCGCGAAATCCGGCGCGGACGGTTCCTTCCGGTTCGCGAACGTGCCAATGAATCAATATCGGCTGGAAATCGCCGCACCCGGATTTCAGCCCTATACGCAGGACGTGCCCGTTCGCACGCAAGTGCCGATTCAATTGAAGGCGGCGCTCACGCTTGCAGGTGCGTCCCAAACTGTCAACGTGTCTGCTTCCGTCGATGTGCTGGAAAATGTCCCCACAGCGCATACTGACGTCAGCCAGCATCTGCTTTCGAACCTTCCCGTAGCTACCACGGGTCAGGGTCTAAGTGATGCGATCACTCTGACTTCGGGGGGTGTTGTCGCGGACTCGAATGGTTTTTTTCATCCTCAGGGCGATCATGGCGAAACCACCTATGTCGTCGATGGGCAACCCATCAGCGATCAGCAGAGCAAAACGTTTTCCACCCAGTTGCCGCCTAATGCATTTCAGTCGCTCGAATTAGTGAGCACCGGCCCCGGCGCTGAATACGGTGACAAAACGGGATTGATCGTCAACACGGTGACACGCTCCGGCCTTGGCCAGAAGCCGACGGCAAGCTTCGATGCGACGTACGGATCTTTCGGAACCGTAGGCGAAGAAGCTACCTTCGGAATTGGCGGCAGCCAATGGGGAAATTTTCTAGTCGTAAACAGTAGCCGCACCGGCCGTTTTCTGGATAGCCCGGAGTTCCAGCCATTCCATGACATCGGCAACAACGAAACTATTTTCGATCGCGTCGACTATCAACCCGGCAGCCGCGATTCACTTCATCTGGATCTTTTTGGAGCGCGCAATTGGTTCCAAATCCCCAACACCTACGATCAGTTGTCGCAGGACCAGCGGCAGCAAGCGAAAACCCAGAGCTACTCGCTCGGCTATCAGCACACGTTTTCCCCAAGTACGCTGCTGACCATCGATCCATTCTTTCGTCAGGATCGGGTGAACTATTATCCGAGCGCCGATCCATTTGACGACACCCCTGCCACTGTTGGCCAAGACCGGCACTTGACAAACTGGGGCACGCGGGCGGATATTTCTTACGCCAACGGCATTCACAACATCAAAGTCGGTACCGAAATCATGCAGTACCGGCTGGTCGAAAACGATTTTCTGGGGATCACCGATCCCACGTACAATCCGGTGTGTCTCTTCTCGAATGGTTCTGCCGTAACCGATCCTAGTGTTCGTAATCCGAACGCGTGCGCCGCTCTTGGTTACGTTGCGAATCCAAATCTTTCTCCCGGCCTGATTCCGTATGATCTAACTCGCGGCGGAACGTACTTCACCTTCCATGATCGCGGCAACATAAATGAACAGGCTATTTACGCACAGGATCAGATCACTATCAAGAATCTTTCTGTCAGTCTGGGAGTACGTTTCGATAACTACAACGGTATTTCGCAGGACAACTTAGTCGAGCCCAGACTCGGTGTGTCCTATATGTTCAAGCCGACTGGCACGGTTTTTCGCGCTTCCTATACGCGTTCCATGGAAACACCGTACAACGAAAACTTGTTGATTTCGAGCACAACGGGCACGGGCGGACTATCTTCGAACTTGGGCGCGTACGGCGAACAACCTCTTCGTCCCGGTCATCGCAACCAATACTCGGCAGGCTTTCAGCAAGCCATAAAGCGATATCTGCAAATCGACGCTGGCTACTTTTGGAAATACACCAAGAACGCCTTCGATTTCGACACGCTCTTCAATACCTCGCTCGCTTTCCCCATTTCATGGCACCAATCGAAAATCGATGGATTGTCGGTACGCCTCTCTACCCCCAACCTGCGCGGTTTCCAAGCCTACACAACTCTGGGGCACACCCGCGCCCGATTCTTCGGTCCCGAAGATGGCGGCCTGATCTTTAACTCACCGCTAGATGTCGGCGCGTTCCGTATCGATCACGACCAGGCGTTTCAGCAGACAACATTTGTTCGCTATCAACACGGCAAGGACGGGCCCTGGATTGCCTTTACATGGAGATTCGATAGCGGCGAAGTGGCCGGTGCTGTGACGGATCTTGCTGACGCGCTGGCGCTGGATGCCGACCAGCAGGCCGCTATTGGCTTCTATTGCGGGAATCAAGTAGCCACCGTTGTGCACGCAATCACGTCCTGCCCCAGTACCAATTACGGCGCTTCCCGGCTGGTGATTCCGGCGCCCGGAACGTTTAATCCCGATCACAATCCGCCGCGCATCGCGGCACGCAATCTCTTCGACGCATCGGTCGGCACCGACAATCTGTTTCATAGAGAAAAGCTCAAAACAACGCTCAAGTTCACGGCGATGAACATCACCAACAACGAAGCGCTTTATAACTTTCTCTCCACCTTCAGCGGCACTCATTTTGTGACGCCGCGAACATACCAGGTTTCACTTGGGTGGAATTACTAGGCATGTAGCAGTCACAGGAATTTGAATCCTAAGGCGCTATTTGGGCGTCACAGACTCGAAAGCACTGCATGACGCCTTTGAATGTCTTTTAGTCGTGGGGAAAAGTTCTATCTGGAAAAATCCCCATGCTCTCCATCGAGGTGACGCGCGAGTGTCCGCTTCACTGTCCGGGTTGTTATGCATACGGTGATTCGCATTTGGGACAAGGTGGCCCAAATCTTCGCAGCGTCGCAGATTTTCGGGACGATAACCTGGTGAACGGAATCCTGCGGCTCGTCGATGAGCATCAGCCCCTCTAGATATCCCTGGTGGGTGGCGAGCCGCTAGTGCGTCATCGCGAGCTAAGCCGTGTCCTTCCGGAACTGAGTGATCGCGGAATTTATGCGCTAATCGTGACCAGCGGTGTCATCGCGATTCCCGAAGAGTGGACGAAACTGCCTCGCATCACAGTCGCGGTTTCTGTGGACGGCAATCCCGAAGATCACGATGTGCGTCGAAAGCCAGCCACCTATCAGCGCATTCTGAAGAACATCAAAGGATCCAAAGTAAACATTCACTGGACGGTTGTTCGCAAGAACATCGAAGAGCCCGGCTACATGGATCGCTATCTGGATTTCTGGAACGCTCAACCCGAGGTATATCGAATTTGGGTCAGCGTCTACACGCCGCAGCTTGATGAAATATCTGCGGAGCGGCTGACCGAAGTAAACCGCAAGGCACTAGCCGCGTATTTCTCTTCCGTGGCTGGCCGCTACGCCAAACTGACCATGCATCGAGGGCTGATGGACGCATTTACGACACCCCCAGTCAGTCCGTCCGCATGCCTGTTTTCAAAACTATCTGTCAACTATACTGCCGATCTGCACACGCGCGTCGAGCCCTGCGTCTTTGGCGGATCTCCCAATTGCGCTGAATGCGGCTGCTCTATGAGCATGGGGATGCACTGGCTAGGTGAGTATAAGTTGATCGGCGGCCTGCGCGCGCGTCATCTGATTGAAGGTTCGTTAGCAATCGGCCGAACAGTGAATCGCGCGTGCGGTTCTGGAAGCGGCTTACGCTGGAACCTGCCGCCCGAAAGTACTCCTAACGGTCTGGTTCAGATTGAGCGCTGAGAGTCTATTCGCCGCTCTGCAAGAATAAATGGCGATGCCTGCATCGGTAATTTTGGTCGCAAGTGGTGATTTGCGGCTATCTGCCAATCAAGTCTGTTGGCTGGCCCAGGAAAAAGTAGAAGAGGCCGTCACCCGCGCCATCAAAAGCTTTGGCTTCGATGTGCGCCGTGGGCACGTGGTTGATCCGGTGAAAAAACATGGATTCATCGATTCGCAGCAGTACGGCATGCGCGTATTTCGCGATATTCCCGACGATGCACCGCTCGTGGTCGTAGAAGCCGTGTGGCAATACAGCCATCATGTTCTGCACGGGCTGATTTCCCATAAGGGTCCGATTCTTACCGTTGCAAATTGGAGCGGGCAATGGCCCGGCTTAGTAGGCATGCTCAACCTGAACGGATCTTTGACTAAGGCAGGTGTTTCTTATTCCACGTTGTGGTCGGAAGACTTTCAGGATGAATATTTTTTGTCGCGGTTAGAAAACTGGCTCCGCGGTCAACCGGTTCGGCACGACACTTCACACGTACGCGCTCTGCGCGATCTGAAGTTACCCACCGAAGCACGTGATATCGGCGCGAATCTGGCCCGACAGCTCAAACGCGACAAAGCAATTCTCGGCGTATTCGACGAAGGTTGCATGGGAATGTTTAACGCCATCGTTCCCGATCATCTGCTAAACCCCACAGGTGTTTACAAGGAGCGGCTGAGTCAATCGACCCTTTATGCGGCTATGCGCAATGTGCCTGATACCGAAGCGCAGCAAGTTCGCGAGTGGCTGGACAAAAAAGGTCTCAGGTTCGAAACTGGTCCGAATCCGGAAACCGATCTTACCCAGGAACAAATCCTTGATCAATGCCGCATGTACATTGCCGCCTTGCGCATCGCTGATGAATTTGGCTGTGCTGCGATCGGTATCCAATATCAGCAAGGGCTAAAGGATCTGACTCCCGCTTCAGACCTGGTCGAAGGACTCCTCAACAACTCGGATCGGCCGCCCGTGCTTTCGCAGGATGGACGTATTCTATACGAAGGCGAGCCACTTCCGCATTTCAACGAAGTGGATGAGTGCGCGGGGCTCGACGCTCTCGTGACCAATCGCGTTTGGACGGCGATCGGTTTGTCGCCTGAAACCACCCTCCATGACCTGCGTTATGGCGAAACGTACGGAGAGGAATTTGTTTGGGTCTTCGAGATCTCAGGTGCCGTGCCTGCTGCGCATAACAGCGGCGGATACGCGGGTAGCGTCAGTCAACGGCAGCCGCCCATGTACTTCCGCCTTGGCGGAGGTTCGCTTAAAGGCGTAAGCAAGCCGGGCGAGATTGTTTGGAGCCGTATTTTTATTGAAGACGGCAAACTCAAAGCGGATCTCGGTCGTGCGCGCGCTATAGACTTGCCACGCGAAGAAACCGAGCGCCGCTGGAGCATCACAACGCCGCAGTGGCCCATCATGCATGCTGTTCTGTACGGTGTGTCGCGTGACCAGATGATGGCGCGGCACAAGGCAAACCACATTCAAGTTGCGTACGGCAACGATGTCGAAAGCGCAAATCGCGCTCTGGCCGCGAAAGCTGCATTCCTTCAAGAAGCGGGACTAGAGGTTAGTATCTGCGGAACGGACACTGGGCTTTAAGCTGGCAGCCCGCACACGCTTGGACGAAGACGGAAATGCCAAGCGCTAAACGTACGTTGCCAGGTGATGATATAGAGACATGAAAGTGGGCATCCTCGGAACTGGCGCTATCGCTAATAAACACGCGCAAGCCTATCGAAATATCGGATTCGAGATCGTCGCGTGCTCCAACAAGACCGAAGCCCGCGGCATCGAGTTTGCGAATCGCTGGGGCGCGAAGTTCGTTCCTGATTACGAAGAACTCTGTCGTTATCCAGGCCTCGATTACATTGATGTCTGCGCCTTTCCGGATTTTCACCTGCAGCCGGTGAGAGTCTGTGCCCAAATTGGACGGCCCATTCTGGTCCAAAAACCGGTCGCGACGAATCTCGATGATGCGCGCCAGATGCTCGAATTGACTCGCGCTGCCGGCATTACGTTCGGTGTCGTAAGCCAGCATCGCTTTGATGATTCAACCATCTTTCTCAAACGTGCTCTCGCCGGTGGCCGTTTAGGCAAGGTCCTGCAAGCCGATGCTTACGTCAAGTGGTTTCGCAGTGACGAGTATTATTCTCGTCCCATCAAAGGCAGTTGGCAAACAGAAGGCGGCGGCGCGCTAATAAATCAAGCTATCCACCAGATTGACATTCTGATGTACTTAATGGGTCCTGTTTCGTCTGTGTTCGGCATGTGGCAAATTGCAGCCCGGCACAAGATTCAATCGGAAGATGTCGTTAATGCTCTTCTCGCTTATCAATCCGGGGCGACGGGAGTAATTCAGGCCTCAACCGCATTTTGGCCCGGCTATACCGAGCGAATCGAGATACACGGTACAAAAGGAACCGCCATCATCTCCGGCGATCGCCTGACTGCTTGGGACGTGGACGATCAAGAAATAAACCAGTTAGATCTTGCGCCTGTCGCTTCGAATGTCGCTTCCGGATCTTCAGATCCAATGGCTATCAGCCTTACCTCCTTCGAGCGGCAGTTCGAAGATTTCGGTCAGGCGGTTCGCCTGAAGCGCCATCCGCTAGTAGATGGTGAGGAGGGCTATCGGGCGCTCGCCATTGTTCTCGGCATCTATCAATCGTGTCGCGAAAATAAACAAGTCCATCTTTCTTCTGATATGTGATTGACACGTCCAAAAAGCTATAATCGCCTCGTAGACTCCGTTGTCTGAATGTCCCCGTCCCTCGACGAATCCACATCCGTGCCTCATTTGCAGCGCCCATCGGGCAATGCAGATGAACGAGAAAAAACCGCCGAGCCTATTCCCGATCCCCAACAGCTATCTCGCCGCATAGAAGAGTTTTCGGCCCGTCATCCGGCCATCTGGCACGACTTGAGCCAGGACCCGGATCGGATGCGCTGGCTGCGTACAATCTTCAACTTCAGCCACTTTCTTGCTGAAGAGTTAATCCGTCATCCAAAGTGGATCTGGAGCATTGGCGAGATTCATCGCGCTCGTTCTTTTTCCGACTACAAAGAGAATCTTACGGTCTTTTTGGAGCAGCGCGGTGTTACTACTCCAAGTGCTTTTGAACTTGCGTTATTCCGGCGCAAGGAGTTGCTTCGCTTGGTGGTGCGCGACGCGTTGAGTCTCGCCTCTCTCGTTGAAATCACGCAGGAAATCTCGGATCTTGCGGACGCGCTTCTGGAATGCGCCTTGACCACGGTCTGTCATGAAATCGAGTCGCGCTATGGACAGCCGCTTGTGACGGATGGTTCAGATAGGTCGGTGGCGACCTTCACCGTCTTAGCGCTCGGAAAACTGGGCGGCCGCGAGTTGAATTACAGTTCCGACATTGACCTGATGTTCCTTTACAGCGAAAACGGTGAGACTTCCGGGCCGCAGCGGGTTACTAATAAGGAGTTTTTCAAGAAAGTTGCCAATCAACTGACGAACCTCCTTTCCACCTACACGGCGGCCGGCATGTGCTATCGAGTCGACCTGCGCCTTCGTCCGGAAGGAACCTTAGGCGACGTGTGCATCTCACTCGCCGCTGCAAAAGAATACTACGCAAAGCGAGCCCGCGATTGGGAACTGCAGATGCTGATAAAGGCGCGCGTCGCTGCTGGCGATAGGGCGGTTGGACAAGCGTTGCTCGATTCGGTGGAGAGTTCAATCTATGCGACAACAGTAGATTTCTCCACCATCGAAACCATGTCGGAAGCGCGTGAGCGAATTAGCGAAAAGGTTGCGCGCCGGAAGCTCCGAAAGAGCGATTTGGACATTAAGCTCACACGGGGCGGCATTCGCGACATCGAATTTCTGGTCCAGTGCATGCAGCGTTTGCACGGTAGCCGTGGGGCCTCAGTGCGTTCCGGAAGTACTTTGTTCGCGTTGTCGCGGCTGCATGAGAAAGACCTGCTTTCGGAAACTGAGTGGTCGCGTCTGGTTGGTGCATATCAGTTTTTGCGCCATCTTGAGCACCGCCTTCAGATTGAAGACGATCGTCAGACTCACACCCTTCCCTTAAATCCCCAAGATCTGGATCGTATAGCGCGCGGCATGCCTGCCGGTGAACTGCCATCCAATTCGGCATTGGCTCCCTCCGCCCTGTTGCTGCAGGTCCTGAACAAGCATCTCGAAAACGTGCAGGGTATTTATGACCGCATCGTCCATGCGCAACGCCCGCTCTATTATTCGCCATCGAGTCAATCCGCCTCACTAACCGAAACTGTGCCGTCGCGCGTCGCTCAAATGCAGCCCCCTTTGCCTCTACAAAAGTCGTTCGATTCTATCGAAAAGTCGGCTCCAAGGCTCTTCGCGAGGTTGCGGCAGCGCGGGGTGTTTCGCTGCGATCAGTCGCTCGCGGATTTTTTCGACCGGCTCCACGAACAGCCTGGTTTCCTCAAACTACTCGATGAACAGCCGCAAATATCGGAAGCGGTGGTGAACCTCTTTGAGCTCAGCCCGTTTTTATCGGAGCAATTGAACCACCGGCCTGAATTGCTCGAAGAAGTTCGCCGCGCGATAGAGCTTCCGGATCAGGCTTGGCCCTTTGAAGCCCTGGCTGGACCGCTCAACGACATCGACGCATTGCGGCACTTCTTCCGCCGCGAGATGTTCCGCATTCAGGTCGCTAGCGTCTGTCGCCCTGAACCGGTATTCCGCACGCTCGACAGGACCTCAGCCCTGGCCGAATTTCTGATTGCGCGCGCTTATCGGATTGCGCGTGAACAGGCTGTGGCCCACGCACGCGCTCATGCGACGCCGGACAAGCCGTTTATCGAACCGCAGAGCGAAATGATGATCGTGGCTCTGGGGCGCCTCGGAATGCGCGAGTTCGATCTAAGCTCTGATGCCGATCTGCTCTTTATCATTCCCGATTCTGAATCCATTCGGCAGCGCTTCTGGACCAGGGTGGCTGAACATCTCTTGGACATCCTCCAGGCCTATTCGGGGGAAGGCGCCGTCCTGTCCGTAGACACCCGGCTGCGTCCCAACGGGCGGGAAGGCATGCTCGTCCAAACTGAGTCCGCCTATGTCGATTATTTCTCGAATAAAGCCGAGGCCTGGGAAGGAATAGCGTACATGAAAGCGCGCGCTGTCGCGGGCGACCCCGAGCGCGCTACAGACTTTCTGAAGGAACTACAGCAAGTAGACTGGCGGCGTTACGGACAAAGTGGGCGCTCGCGTCAGGATCTGCGCCAGATGCGTATGCGCCTGCAAAAGGAACAGGGGCAAATAACGCCGTTGAAGGCCGGCGAAGGCGGTTATTACGATGCCGATTTCATCCTGATGTATTTGCGCCTCAAAGGTGCGGGCATGTTTTTCAAGACTCTCAATACGCCCGAGCGTATTGACATCGTGGAGAAGATGGGTCATTTGGAACGCGCCGACGCCGAGTTCCTCATGCGCGCGACCACTTTCTTCCGGGCGCTTGACCACGCTGTGCGCGTTGTAACTGGCCGAGCCGAGGAGAAACTTCCTGCCACGCCAACCGAACGTGACATGGTGCGCGATCTGGTCCATCGCTGGGCCGTCGAACGCCTCGCCTCAGACACCCTCGAGGGCGAATTAGATGCCTTCCGCGCTCATATGCGACGGCTCTTCGATTCCATCTTTACGGCTTCTTAAAATCAACGCTACTTTAGCAGGTACACGACTGTCGTTTCGGTATCGGCAGGATCCGGCGTCGGATCTCCGTATATCTCCCACGAATGCCCAGCGGACTCCCTCCGATTCGCCGACATCCATTTTCTGATCGCTTCGTGCGTTTCGTTCATGCGATTGTACGGGCCGCGGTGGACGGCGATAGCAGCCTCTCCCTCCTGCGTTTCGGTTGTGTACACCTCGCCCGCAGTTTCAAATGTGCGCGTGACCTCGACACCGAAATCGCACGGTATCGGTGCGCCCGGCTGTTCCGGGTGGTGGTAGAGAAAAATGTTGTGCCCATGAGTTCGCAGGCCTGGCTGGCTGCGAAGGAACTCCCAGACCTTGTCCAGGGCCGGCCTCCACGCCGACCCAACCGCGCCCGCCTCAACCTGGCGCCGCACGGCGGCCAACTTCCGGGAGTGAACGCGCTCCAAGTTGACGGAGACGGGCATCCCTTGATCGTAAACCAAGATCGTGATCGCGTGCCGGTCACCTCGGGCGTTGATGCTCAGGCGGCGTGCATGGCTTGCCTTCTGTGACGCTCCGGGCGCTGTATTAAAGAATAGCCGCCTGTTCATTAAGGCGCCGTGCTGCGGCACGCGTGATGATCCGGCCTGGGGCTGATCCGTTCATTAAGTCATCAGCTACTTCGTTATCGTCTTCACCCAACGTGTGGCCAGCCTCGTGAGCGAGGAGTACACCGAGCTCAACACCCCGGAGGTCGTCCTGTATAATCGTGTCCCGACTCACAAACTGCCGTGTTCGAGGATTGCTGCTGAGAGCGATCGGACGTCCACGAAGCGGGAAAACGTCCTCTACAAAAATCTTGCCGGCAAAAAAAACGTTGAGGTGTGCATTCGCCGAGCGGCGTTTGGTGACTGCTTTCCAATCGGAGCTTAGCTCTCTCTGCAACAAATGCAAAGCTCTATTCTGGAGCTCCGGAATGACGAGCGGCGAGCTGTCGATCCCGGCAATCTGAAACGTGATGCTGGCTTGGCCTTGATAAATATTGTTCATAGTGGCGACCGCCGCCGCAACGGAATTTTTGTTGCGGTTTGAGGCAACCTCGGGAGGGCCGCCTAGGAAGTGGAATGCAATGGTGACCAGTTGCGGAGCCGCCTGCACAGACACGGTGAGCATGTCACCGAAGCCAGTGCGGGACTTGTCGGTAGCTACGATCGCTGTCGTGCCGGTAGCTCTTCCAGCAATGCTGAATACCTGCCGATCTCTGGACACCGACATAGTGCCGCCGTGTGCCAGAGGTTCAGAGGGGTCCGAAACGATTGCAATATCGTTGTCCATACAACCCACTACTCCGCCTTTTCCGTTTATGACGTTAAAATTTTGCGGCTGACCCGCTATCAGTGTCAAAAGGAAAGGCGAGATCGACGCACCTTTCGGAACGATGATTTGAGGTCCACCTTGAAAACCTTGATCGGCGCCGATCTTGAAGGCTACGAATGGTGAGGCCGAAACACGAGCACCAGAGGAAATAGACAAGTTTTGAGCGCGGCCGAGCGGTTGGATTTGTGTACGGCCTGAGAGGGGCTCGAGCGCGAGTATCTCGCGGTCAAGTTCGGCGATTGTCATTTTGCCGACGATATTATCCGGCTTCGTTTGGTAACTGCGATTGATGATGTTTCGCTTCTGCTTAAAGGCAAACACCGCCCGAGCGGTAGAAGCACCATAGGCCGCGCTTTGCAATTCCCGTCCGTTGATGACTGCTCCATCGACGTGAATTAACGCGATTTGAATCTTGCCAACGTGCAGTCCCCTTGCGTTGGGAACGATATGTGCAGGGTCGGATACAGCGGCAGCTTCCAGTTTGTGATCATTGCGGAAAAGCCGTGATTGTAGAGCCATTGATTAAATCTCTTTTCTGAAGCGGAGAGGCCTCGACCTACGCTTTCGATAAAGCATTTGCAAAATTCAGTGCCCAGGTCCACTTTCGATTTTCGTGAGCCGAACGCTTCACGATTTCTTCGAGCAGCCTGCTTGCTGGCCTCGACAGAATCGTAAATAAGTAAGCATGCACTACACCAAACGCATTACTTATCGAGATCGTTGAGATTATTGATCAGGAGAAAGAGGCGCACTGACACCTCTGGATATGTGGCGTTATCTACTTTGGGGGACCTCAATCGTCGCACACGGACACCTTCGAGCCTGTTCCAATCGGTTGGATGTTGTATCAGGCATATCGGCTTTGATCGTAAAAACGCGTTTGGGATTGTAAATTGGCTTCGTTTCGTAAAAACCAGATGCCTGCGCAAATCTCAATGAACGCAATAGTTCGTGCAAGCCAAAGATCGATAAGGTGCGTGTCAAACAGATCCGGGTCAGTGAACTCGGGAGCGCACTGTACGCCGACGCCATACGAACAGCGCTGCGAGTCCTAGCAGCATCAGCGTGTACGTGTTCGCCTCAGGCGCGTCGGTATCGGCGAGTTCTGCCGTGACGTTCAAATTATTGGTGACGACGTCTACGCCGAAAGGGTCCCCGAGAAAGGCGTCGTACCCTTGCTCGAAGCCATGTGTCGTCCCTTCCGCCGTAAGCGTGTAGACATAGGCTAGAGTATCGCCCGTATGCAGCAAACCGAGATCCACATCTGTCGATACGGAGTCAATCCGCCATCTCACCCTGTCTTCCGGAAAGTCGGTGTCTTCGTGCAACGACTGGAACAGCAACCCGTCTGTTCCGATCAATTCCATGTCGGCAAAATTCTCCAAGCCGCTGCCGACGAAAGTCGAGGGAAGTTGAGTCTCAAATTCCCGTAAGCCGAATTCGAAGCTGCCTCCTTTGGAAAAGGTGCCGTCGGCATGAGTGATCACTGTGTCCACGTTTGCTCTGGCCTCCGCCGTTTCCGTAAAACTAGGGTTGTCACGAAACGGCGGTACTCCCCACAACTCAACTTGAAGCGCCGGGATCTGCAGATGCAGCTTCAGATCTACAGTGGGGGTGCCGTTATAGCGGAACGTCTGTGTCCACAGAGACTGGGCTGCCATTTGCCTTACGACATTCTCGCCTGAGCCACCGGGGCTGCCGAAGATCAACTGGCTGACTCCCACGCCGCCATTGCCGTTCGATTCCGCGAGTGAGGATGCAAATGCACCGGAGATGTTGGAGCGCGGCGAGGGATTGATGCCTGTCGAAGAGATGTGCAGAAGCTCCGCGCTTTGTTTTGGATTGGGCACAGTCCCAAATATTGGCTTTGAGTCCTGAAACACCGTGCCGCCGTTTGGCAGAATACTTTCGCTTATATTGGCGGAGAGGTCGATTGGGCTGCCCACGACACCGAATTGTAGAGAGTCGGCGCACACCGTCGAAGTGGCAAACACGGAAATAAGCGCTGCGACGGAAGCGGCGAGCGCATTGCGATTGATCATCATTTCTAGTCACCTGCCTGCGTTTGCGGATCGCCGCGGCAGCGGGAACGTGCAAAGCCGGCGGCTAACAGTACATAGGTAATTCGAAAGGAAATCGGCTCATGGTCGCCACAGTTCAAGGCGTCTCCACCTCCGTTCACAGGTCCGTTTAAATCACCCCCGAACGGACAACCCTCTTGTTTTCAATAAGTTTTGTGCGTGGCTTGTGGTCAAATAGCTTTATCGTTGACGAAGCGCATTCTATTCTGGTTCGAACCCGAAGCAGCCCGGTCGCTAATTTGGCTTCGTTTCGCAAAAACTGTGATTGCACTGAGGCCTTGGGCAAATTGGGTTCGAATCGTAAAAGATGGCGGCTGGCGTAAATTGGCTTTGTTTCGTAAAAACCGAGTGGAATGGCAAATCTCAAAGAAATTCGATATTGAGAAACCCGATGTTACTCATTCCCTTACGTTTTGCGTCATAAGGCAAGGGATGACAAGGTGGGCCGCAATTATAAGCAATCCGCACAGATCCGGGTGGTCTCACTTCTACCGCGTCCTCAAAACAACATCAATGGAAGAAAATGTATTCCTCCCAACTGGTTGCTGGCCCTGGAAGTGATCCTCTTTGGTATAAGGACGCGATTATCTATGAAGCTCACGTACGTGCCTTCTACGACGGCAACGCTGACGGAATGGGAGATTTTCGCGGCCTCGCTGAAAAACTCGATTACCTTGAGGATCTGGGCGTAACCGCCATCTGGCTGCTGCCGTTCTTTCCGTCGCCGTGGAAAGACGACGGCTACGATATCTCCGATTTC
>Ga0070741_10003051_pt1 | contig 42682 bp, 48 predicted proteins | sample Coa_R1_4_FD_66440 | JGI IMG/M metagenome (GOLD analysis project Ga0070741, IMG submission 66440) | Surface soil microbial communities from Centralia Pennsylvania, which are recovering from an underground coalmine fire - Coalmine... | ecosystem: Environmental > Terrestrial > Soil > Unclassified ... | reverse complement strand
GGCCGGCAAGGCCCTCAACGGCGCCATCCGCAGCTCCGTGGCCACCCCCTCGGGCAACGGCTACTACATGGTCGCCTCCGACGGCGGCGTGTTCGCCTTCGGCGACGCCACCTTCCGGGGTTCCATGGGAGCCACGAAACTGAACCAGCCGGTGGAGTCGCTCGTCCCCACCCGGGACGGCGCCGGCTACTGGCTCGTCGCCTCCGACGGAGGCATCTTCGCCTTCGGCGATGCCGCTTTCCGCGGTTCCATGGGCGCCACCAAGCTCAACAAGCCCGTCGTCGGGATGGTCCGCTACGGCGACGGCTACCTCATGGTCGGCGCCGACGGCGGCATCTTCGACTTCTCCGACGCACCATTCGCCGGATCGCTCGGCGCCAACCCCCCGGCCCACCCGATCGTCTTCGCCGCCACCCTCGACTCCTAGTTCCCTCACACCAACCAACGAGCGAGATCACTCGCTGGGGAAAGGAAGTACCGCCATGACTTCTCGCCGCCTCCTCGTCGCCGTCTCCTCGGCGGCACTGGTGGGCACGGTCTTCGCCGCTCCCTCCTTTGCCGCCACCGGGCCGACGACACCCCCCACCCACACGAAGCTGACCTGTGACCCCTCCACCAAGGTCAAGGGCCACGCCCCGGCCATCGGCGCCTCGGCCACGTTCCAGGCCGGCAACGCCGGCTCCATCGTCATCCAACGGATCGACGCCACGACGCTGAAGGTCGCCTCCACCAAGGCCAACACCGGCTGGACGGCCACCGCCACCGTGCCTCAGGCGCACCGCGTCAAGGTCACGTTCACCGATACCACCACCCGGGAGCTCCAGCACTTCGGCATCGGGCTGTCGGCCCGGGGCACGTTCGTGATGACCTCCACCAGCCACTGCCACCACTAAAGCGTCCGACCGGTCACTGCCCCGACCGGTCGGCTCATCCCGGGGCCCGGGTCGTCCCCCGCCGAGACGGCCCGGCCCCGGGTTGCACGCGTCTGCGGGCTCAGGACGCCTGGGCCGGCGCCGAATCGGCGGCCGGAGAAGTGGTCGGGCCGGCGCCGCGGCTCTTCTCCTGGTTCTCCTGGGCCTCGCGCTGTGGGCTCTCGTTGGCCTCGTGGGCGGGGTCCTCGTTGAACCCGTGGTGCCCTCCAGCCCCCGTGCCCGAAGGCCTTGCCCGAGTTCTCGTCGACCTCGCGCTCGGGATGACGCCGACCGGCGCCGTGACGACCTACGGGATCGGCAGTGGCTACCGGCAGCTTCAGGGCATCGCCGCCGGGCCAGACGGCAATGTGTGGTCACCGAAACGCACGGCAACGACGTCGCCGGCCATCCGCTCGAGCACTCCTCGGCTGCAGGGAAGTAGCTGGCGGGACGGGCCTGAGGGCTACGGAGCCAGCGTGTCGTGGGGCTGGTTGAAGTACGGGTCTAGGGCCATCGCCTTGAAGGCGTCGATCGAACCCTGCGACGAGTTGAGGCGCCAGTCGTAGTTGCCGTTGGCGCCAGAGTCGTCGACGTCGAAGTAGAGGAAGGCCACGACGTTCGGGTAGTGCAGCTTTACGGCCTGGTGCATGGCGGTGATCCACCGGGCCTTATCACCGGGGTTGTTCTCCTGGGCGCCGGTCTCGCCGACCATGAGCGGCTTGTGATGCTCGACGCCGAAGTCGTAGAACGCCTGGAAGAGCCGCTGGAAGGCCTCGTAGGGCAGGTTCGGCTTCCCGGGCGCCCAGTTGTACCCGTCGGCGCAGATCCAGTCGACGGCGTCGTCGCCGGGATAGAACGGCTGGGCGGTCCCCGTGTAGAAGTGCAGCGACACCGGGCACCACACCCAGACGGCGTTCGTCGCGCCGTGGGCCGCGAACAGGCCGCGGAGGTGCCGCCAGGCGGCGATGTACTGCGCCGGCGACCCGGCCGCCTTGCGTTTGGTGGCCCGCACGCCGTCGGCTTCCCAGAACCAGCGGAGGAACACCGGCTTGCCCAGCGCCCGAATGGCGTCGGCCCGCTGGCCGAACAGATCGTCGTATTTCCCCGACGCAGTGTCCTTGGTGCTCGTCCCCATCCAGGACAGCATCGGGATGCGACCCTGTTCGAGATCCCAGCGCTCCCGCCACGTCGGCAGCGGCTCGTTCCAGGCGTAGTAGTGGTTGTCGATGTCGAACGTCCGGCCGAAGGCGGCCTCCATCCCGGTGATTCCCATGTCGGCCGCCTGTTTGGCCGTCGGGGTGTCGGGCGTGGTGTGGATGCCGAACAACGTCCCTTCCCCAGGCACGAGACGGCCCTGGGGTCGGGCCGGCGGCGGGTCGGGCGGCGCCGGCGGCGGCGGCTCCTCGTAGGGCACGGTGCGCCGCGACGCCGCTTCGACGGACCGCGTGGGCACCACGGCCGCGGCGAAGACGCCGAGCGCGACGAGGATGACAACCGGTCCGGCGCCACGATGACGGCGGACCGGCGTGGCGGGCAGTGACAGCATCCAGAACGCGACCCTTTCACACCATTCGCAACAGATCGAACACTGTCACCAGAGTGGTGAAGAAAGTCTGAAAGGTGCCTTCGTTCAGTTCACACGAGCCGGACCGAGCGAGAAGACAGCGGCCCTCAAGAGCTCAGCGGGGAAGGTGATCCGGCCGCTTGCGGCCAAGGATCAGGAAGCGACGGCTGACCGACGGGAAGCAGGACGTGATGTCATCGATGAAGGGCCGCCGGCGCGGTCCTGGCGCGAAGCCGCGCACGGCCACCGTGTCGAAGCCGTAGCAGTCGAGCAGCTCCCGCATGCAGTGCAGCGTCGCACCATGGAGTAACGGGGGCATGTCGGCGCTCGTCTTCGGGTCCCGATGGCGCCCCACCGTCCCCGCCTGGCGGTACCGCGAAACGGCGACGGCGTGCGGCTGGTATCCGAAGAGGAGGGCGATCCGGTTGGCGTAATTGCCGAGATTCGGCATCGACACCAGGAGCCACCCGTCGTCGGCGAGCACTCGCCTGGCCTCCGACAGCGTGTTGTCGTAGAGCCGGAGATAGGCGAGCAGCCCGAAACAGGTGACGACCCGGGCCGATCCGTCCGCCAGCGGCAGGGGCTCGTCGTTCAGGTCCAGCAGTAAGGGACGGACGCCTCGGGCGGCTGCCGCCTTCAGCCGCTCGCCGTCGAGGTCCACCCCCACCGTCTCGGTCAGGCCCACCCGGCCGGCGATGTAGGTGGCCAGGCCGCCCACACCACAACCCAGGTCGACCAGGGTGCCGCCCGGGGCGGGATCAGACCCGATCAGCCGATCGAGCAGACGGTCCAGATCTCGCACCGAGCGCGCTTGGGCGCTGATCTTACGGTCTGCGGCCGTGATTTCCGGAACCGTCAGCGGCGAGAGCCCGTCGGAGCGGGATTCGGAGTCAGGCGGGCTGGTCAGCGACTGGCTCATGGCTTCTTCCTGGGGAGCGGGAGACGTGCCGAGTGTCGAGGATGCGCGATGAGCTGTGAACAAGTTCTGAATGGGGTGCGTTGACGTTCAGTCGAGCGTCGGACTCCGCCGCTGTCCGTGGCCGGGGAGCATCGAGATCGTGCTCGCGCTTCACATCCGGGACACACGTTCCTCTCAAGGCGGTTGCGTCAGCCTCTGTGGTGTCCCCCCGAGAGGAGGTGAAACGATGGACATCAGGAAGAACAAGCTGGCGGCGGCGTTGGCAGGACTCCTCAGCCTCGGAGGGGTGGGAGCGGCGGTCGTCGTCGCCGGGATGAACGGCCCGGCGGGGCCGGCGACGGTGCGGGTGCAGCCGGCATCCGCGTCGCAGGCACCGGCGGCAACACCGCCCAACGCCCCGCCGACTCCGGGAACCCAGGCTGGTTCGGCCACCGCCACCTCCGAGCCGGCCGGGCCGGACACCGACAACGTGCAGGAGGGAGACCAGGCCAGCCCCGACAACCCGAACGAAGGCGACGAGAAGGAGGGAACCGACACGGAGGGAACCGAGAAGGGAGGCGCCGAGGAACCCGGTGAGGAGAACCTCCCCGGAGGCGGACACGCCGACCCGCAAGGTCAGGCCGCCGACCACCAGTTCGAAGGCGTCGAATAGCCCACCTCCCCCCGGACACCGAACAGGGAGCAGGAGTAGGCCGGCGCGATGGCCTCGATGCATCGTTGTCGAGGGCGTCGGCCTTCATGGCCTGCTCAGAACCGGCGGTCCGGACTGACGTCGGGAACCGACACCCATCCGTACATTGGTGCCGACTGCAGGTGAGACGGCCGGGCGCTTCGTCGCCCGGCCGTTTCACATCTCCGTCACATGATGGCGGCCGTAGTCTCGGGTCGTGCGAGTGCTGGTTGCCGAGGACGAGACCCGGATGGCGGCGCTGCTGCGGCGCGGCCTGGAGGAGGAGGGGTACGCCGTCGATCTCTCGGTCGACGGCCTCGACGCGCTGTGGATGGCGACGGAGAACGACTACGACGTCATCGTGCTCGACGTGATGCTGCCCGGGATCGACGGCTTCGAGGTGTGCCGCCGGCTGCGGGCGGCGGCGCGCTGGGCGCCCGTCCTCATGCTGACCGCCCGGGATGCGGTGGAGGACCGGGTCCGGGGCCTCGACGCCGGCGGTGACGACTACCTGACGAAGCCGTTCAGTTTCGCCGAGCTGGTCGCCCGGCTGCGGGCCCTCATGCGCCGTGGCGCTCAGGAGCGGCCCACCGTGCTGGCCGTGGGGGACCTGCGGCTGGACCCCGGCGGGCACCGGGCCTGGCGGGGGGTCACCGAACTGGACCTCACGGCCAAGGAGTTCGCCCTCCTGGAGTTCTTCCTGCGCCATCCCGGGGAGGCCCTCAGCCGCACCCGGCTCATCGAACACGTCTGGGACTTCGCCTTCGACGGCACCTCCAATGTGATCGACCAGTACGTCGGCTACCTCCGCCGCAAGATCGACCGGCCGTTCGGGCGGGACGACCTGGAGACGGTGCGGGGGGCGGGGTACCGGCTGCGGGACGCCGGGGCGGGGTGACGTGCCGCTCCGGGTGCGGCTCACGCTCGTCTACCTGGCCGTGGCGACGACGCTCCTGGCCGCCGGCGGTCTCCTCTTCTCCCGCCAGCTGCACGCCGGTCTGCTGGCCTCGGTCGACACCGGTCTGCGCACCCGGGCCGACCAGCTCGTCCAGACCGTCTCCCGCACCGACGGGGGCATCGACTTCCAGGACGAGCGGACCCGGCTCATCACCCCCCGGGAGTCCTTCGCCCAGGTGTACGCCTCCGACGGATCGCTGGCGGAGTCCTCGGAGACGATCGGGTCGCGGCCCATCCTGGGTCCCGACGACCTCCGCGCCCTGCACGGCCACGAGCGCTTCTTGGACCGCCGCTTCGACGGCGACCCGCTTCGCCTCCTCGCCGCTCCCGTCACACGAGCCGACGGAGCCACCTGGGTGGTCATGGTCGGAACTTCGCTCGAACCGACCGAGGACGCCCTGACCCGCGTCCGAGCCGGTCTCGTCGTCGGGGGTGTGCTCCTCGTCCTGATCGGCGGAGCGGGATCGTGGCTCCTGGCCGGCGCAGCCCTGCGGCCGGTCGAGCGGATGCGCCGGGAGGTGGCCGACATCTCCGCCCACGACCCGGGCGCCAGCATCGAGGTCCCCACCACCCGGGACGAGGTCGCTGCCCTGGGTGCCACCATGAATGACCTCCTCGGCCGTCTCCAACTCGCCCTCCGCCACGAACGGCGCCTGGTGGCCGACGCCGGCCACGAGCTCCGCAGCCCCCTGGCCGTCCTCCAAGTCGAGCTGGAACTGGCGTCGCGGCCGGGACGCAGCCGGGAGGACCTGGCCACCGCCATCGCCAACGCCGCTGAGGAGACCAGCCGGCTGGCCCGTCTGGCCGACGGACTCTTGTTCCTCGCCCGCAGCGACGAGGGGGGCATGACCCTCGACCGGCGCCGCCAGGCGGTCGAACCCGTGATCCTGGGAGCGGTGGCGGCCGCCGCCGACCAAGCCGCCGCCACCGGCGTGACGATCCGGGTGGACGCGCCCCCCGATCTCGCGGCGCCGATCGACGCCCTTCGCCTCCGGCAAGCGGTCGACAATCTGCTCCACAACGCTCTGCGGGCATGCCCACCGGGGAGTGAGGTATTGGTGCGAGCCTGGGCCGACCCTGCCAGCGTCCACATCGAGGTCTCCGACCACGGCCCGGGGTTCCCCGAGGACTTCCTCCCCCACGCCTTCGAGCGCTTCCGCCGGGCCGACAACGTCCGGGGCCGCCATGACGGTGGGGCGGGACTCGGTCTCGCCATCGTCCGGGCCATCGCCGAAGCCCACGGCGGGACCGCTTCGGCCCGGAACGAGGCCCAAGGGGGAGCGGCCGTCGAGGTCACTCTTCCCGCCCAAAGGTGACTATTCAGACTTTCTTCACGAATCGTATGTCACTCTGCTCACGCTTCTGATCAATTTTCACAGCTCGATCTCAAGGATGCCGACGTGAAACGACACGCCGAGCGCAGCGGCTCGTGGTTCCGGGGCGCTGTCGCCGCCCGGTTCGAGGCCGGGCGCCCATGCTCGGCCTTCTCCTGGCGCGTGCGGACCTCGTCCCGCGCCGCAGACGCGTCGGGGATCGGGTCATGAGGCGGAGCTGGATCTCCGCGATGGTGGTCGTGGCCGTCACAGCACTGCCGGGGGTGCCGGCGGTAGCGACGGCGACCGAACCTGGAGAGCGGGTCCTGCTGGCCGCCGGGGACATCGCCAAGTGCGACTCGCCCGGTGATGAAGCGACCGCGGCGTTGGTGACGAACGAGCTCGCCGATCCGACGGCCAGCGTGGCGATGCTGGGCGACGGCGCGTACCCGGACGGCGACCTGGCCCATTACCAGAGTTGCTACGACCCGTCGTGGGGCCAGTTCAAGGACCGGACCAGGCCGAGCACCGGAAACCACGAGTACGCCAACGCAGCCACGAGACAGGCGCAGGGATACTTCGACTACTGGGGAGCGGCGGCCGGTCCCCGCCCCCAGGGCTACTACAGCTACGACCTCGGTGCCTGGCACGTCGCGGTGCTCAACAGCACCTGCGGGAACCAGGGCGGCAACGGCGTCGGCGGCTGCAACGCCAAGGATCCGATGGGGCGGTGGCTAGCCTCCGACCTGGCGGCCAGCCCGACGCCCTGCAAGCTGGTGTACTTCCATCATCCCCGCTTCTATTCGATGTCGGTCGAGCCCGGGGTGAGCGTCAAACCCGGCCAGGGTGCCTCGTCCGACGCCAAGCTCGATTCCATCTGGGCGCTGCTCCAGCAGGCCGGGGTGGACGTCGCGCTCTCCGGCCATCACCACACCTACGAACGGTTCCCCCGGATGAAGGCCAGCGGCGGCAAACCCGGCACCGGCACCCCCGACCCCGGCGGCGTCCGGCAGTTCGTCGCCGGTACCGGCGGCGGTGAGCAAGAGAGCTTCGTGGCCGACATGATCGATCCCAACAGCGAAAGGCGCATCGAGCACAACTTCGGTGTCCTCAAGCTGACCCTCCGTACGAACGGCTATGACTGGTCGTTCCTGTCCGCCGGCACGCCCGGAACCGCCGAGCCTCCCGCCGGCACCGTCCTCGACGCTGGTCACGATGGCTGCTGAGCAGGTGTTCAGCGATCGGAGCAGCTTCAGGGCGTTTCCGCAGGCTGTCTTACGGCGGACAGCACGGCGTCGGCATCGTCGACAGGCCGTGCACGACGTGCGACGCCGCCGGTCGTGGACTCTTCATCATTCCTGCGGTCGCCCGAGTCGGGCTTGACCTCGCTTCACCAACGCGGCCGGATCGGAGGTCCTCGATGCCCGCCGACGAGCATCCGGTGGACACCGGCGCTCAGCTCATTGAGACGGCCTTTGAGACCAGGCAATCCACAGGTACGGTGCAGTGCACCCGACAAAGGCAAGCGTGCCGAGCGCCGGTGAGGTGGCGAAGGCTACCGACACGAAAACGAGCAACACCACAACCAGGATGGGCCCAGCCAGCACGGCCACGATGGCCTGCCTCCAACTCACCGTCCCCGGCTTGGCCGGACTCGCCCGGGAGCCATAGCTGAGGCCGATCACCCTCTTTGCCCAGCCCGAATGCTTCACGGTCCACGTCCAGGGAACATGGTCCGGAACGTTCTCCGCGCCGTCCCCGTCATCGGGATGGAGCGACCCCGTCTCGGTTCGATCGGCCATCGATACCCTCAAGGGCCTATCGCTGCCAACGCTCGACCCCGAGCAGAGAGACACCCGGATCGCCCGGCGCCCATCGTCCTACCCGCACCCCGGTGACGCCTTCCAACCGTCAACACACGGCTCCTCCTTCAGGTAGGAACCGTCAGCCTGCCCGAACAGGCGGATCGGCCAGCCCAGAGACCGGCCCGGCGGGGTCCATCGCCGGCGCAACGCTTTATGAAAAACAAACATCTTACCGTAGAGCACGAGTGTCAACCCTGCGATTCGTCTCGCCTGCGTCCCGCCACCCGTCGCCCTGTCGGTCGCACCGGGACGACAGGGGTGGGCGCACGCCGGGGTAGGCCGGCGTCGGGCGGGTCGGGATCGGCGATATCGACCCAGGCAGCCGTCCGCTCCGTGGCACGTTCCGGCGAGCAACCCTGAGCGTCGTTTCTGTCCTGCCGCTGAACGCCGAAGCCCGTTTCGGCTGTCGCTCCAGACCGGTTGTATGCAAACGTTGCCGAAGCGCCAGTAGTTGCTTTTGTTGTCAGGGTGCTGCTGCTGCCGCCGGAGGAGATTGTGATGCCGTCAGTTCGGAGTCGCGGACGTCCGCTCTTCGTCGCTGTCGTCATGGCGGCGGCGCTGTTCCCGGCCGGCGCCGGCTTCTCGGGACGGATCGCCTCGGCGGCCGATTCCGGCCCGTCCTTCTTCTCCTCCGAGCCTTATCGCACCTCGGGTACGAGCCCGTCCGAGGATCCCAGGGACGCCGGCCGGGACAAGGCCGGCAAGGTCGTGGCGCTGGCCGAGGCGGGGACGAAGATCTTCCTGGGTGGCTACTTCGCCGGCGTGACACCCCCCGGTGTCGGCACCAAGGCCGCCCAGCAAGACCCGACGCTGGTGGTGCACCGTCCCTACCTCGTCGCCCTCGACGTCACCAGCGGCGCCCTGACGGAATGGGACGCGCACCCGGACGGGCCGGTGCTGGCGTTGGCGCTGTCGGCGGACGGCACGAAGCTCTACGTCGGCGGCATGTTTTCCTCGATCGGGGGCCGGCGCACCCCTCGGCTGGCCGTCCTCGACGTCGCGACCGGCTCGGCCGACCCCAACTTCACCCCACCGACGCCCAACGCCTACGTCCGGGCCCTGGGCCTCGATGGTCCCACCCTGTTCATCGGCGGCGCCTTCACCACCCTGGGGACTACCGGCCGGCCGCAACTCGCCGCCCTCGACGCCGCCAGCGGCGCGCTGCTCACCAACTGGAACCCGCCCCCCAACACCGGGGGGCACTTCGGCGGCCAGACCGGCACTTCCGACCAGGGCAGCGATCCCGGCAACATCTCGGATCTGAAGGTGGCGGCCGGCGGCACGGTGGTCGTCGTCGGGGGCAACTTCTTGCACTTCGGCGGGCGCAGCGGCCTCATCGCCCTCGACGTCCGCACCGGCCGGCCGACCGCCTGGCAGCCCGCCCTCGACCAGCCCCGCCCCGTCTACGGAACGGACGTTTGGCCGGTCGACGACCGGACGATCTACGTCGCCGCCGGCGGCAAGGGCGGCGCAGTCGAAGCGTTCACCATCGGGGGTGGCGCCAAACCGGTGTGGGTCCACAAGACCGACGGTGACGGCACCGACGTGGTGGCAACCCCGCAGCGGGTCTACTTCATCGGTCATTTCGACTACGTGCTGGGGTCCAACACGACCTGCGGGCCGACGTCCTGCGCCGGGGGGAACCCGGGGGACAACCTGAACCGCCACATCGCCGCCTTCGATGCCACCAACGGCGCCCAGGACCTGAACTTCAACGCCCAGTTCAACACCGCCCAGGGGCCGGAGGTCGCCCTGATCGGCGCCGGCCACCTCTACGTCGGCGGCGACTTCACCCGGGTCAACTTCGTGGCCCATCCCGGCTTCGCCCAGTTCTCTCCGGCGAGCAGCGGAGCCTGAGCGATGGACGGGACGGCACGGCCAGCAAGGAGACGAGCCATGTTCGATCAACCGGCGCAGCAGCGTAGGGTCCTCCGGTGGGCCCGGGTGGCGGTCGGGCTGGCCGCCGCCACCGCCACGGTGGTCGGGGCGGGGGCCGGGATGCGCCTCGCCCGAGCCAATCCCGGCGACCCGCCGGGGACGATCCGCACCGTGGCCGGCACGACCCACAACTACAGCCAGGGTGGCTTCTCCGGGGACGGCGGCCCGGCCAGCGACGCTCAGCTCTACAACCCGCGGGCCGTGGCCTTCGGGCGGTCTGGCGAGGTCTACGTCGCCGACGCCCTGAACCATCGGGTCCGCCGCGTCGACGCCAACGGGATCATCACCACGGTGGCCGGGGCCCCGAAGGGGACCGACGCCAACGGCGCTCCGCAAGGCGGCTTCTCCGGGGACGGCGGGCCGGCGATGCAGGCTGAGCTGAACCAGCCCCACGGCGTGGCTGTCGACTCCCGGGGAAACATCTACGTCGCCGACAGCCTGAACAACCGGATCCGCAAGATCGACGCCGCCAACGGGACGATCACCACGATCGCCGGCGGCGACAACAAGCACGGCCAGCCCGACGGACCGGCGGCCGCCGCCGTGTTGAAGTTCCCCAAGTCGCTGTTCATGACAACCAACGATGTGCTCTACATCTGCAATACCGGCGGGAACGAGATCATTCGCACCGATGTGAAGGCGTCGTCGCTGACGTTCACTCGGGTGGCGGGAAACAGCCAGTCGAAGCGCTACGGCGGCGACGGCGGGTTCGCCACCGACGCCCAGCTCAACCATCCCGAGGGGGTTTGGGTTGTCCCTGACGGCACCGTCTACATCTCCGACAGCGACAACAACCTGGTGCGCCGGGTGACACCCGACGGGAAGATCGTCACCATCGCCGGGGACAGCGCCGCCGCCGCCCAAGCCGCGGCTTCGAACCAGTACCCCGTCCCCGGCGATTCATCCGGCGACGGCGGGCCGGCCACGTCCGCTCACCTCAACGGCCCCCGGGGCATCGCTGTCGGCGCCGGCGGCAACATCTACGTGGCCGAGGAGCGCGGCGCCCGCATCCGCCGCATCGACCCCTCGGGGGTCATCACCACGATCGCTGGGAACGGGCAACCCAAGCCCGACGGCCACAATCCCCGCGTCGCCGGCGATCCCGGTCCAGCCCCCGCCCTGTCCGCCCAATTCGACACGCTGCACGAACTCAACATCGACCGGGACGGGAACCTCTGGATCGCCGATAGCAAGAACAACCGGGTCCGGGTGATCTCCGACCCCGCCCACGCTCCGGCCGGGGACCCGGGCAGCGCTCCGCCGCCGAGCTCGGAGCCGCCCCCAACAGCGACGTCCGCTCCGCCGGCGACTTCTGCTCCGCCGACGACGTCCGCTCCGGCGGACTCCACCACCTCGACGATCCCGCCGACCACGACGACGACCGGATCAGCGTCGAACCCGTCCACGGCGGCGACCGGGCCGCCGTCCGGTCGCCGGGCGAAGAAGTCGTCCGGCGGCTCGGCGTCGTCGTCAGCCGCCACCACGACCACCACCGCCGCCCCCAAGACCTCCTCCAAGGGCCCCTCCGGCTCCAAAGGCGGGCACCGGTCGGGGAAGTGACGGGGTCGCGGCCCCCCATCACCGCGCCGTCCCCGCCTGGTCCCCCGCACCCGGGGCGTTTGGAAACGTCAGCCCCGGCAACCGACACCGATCACGCGAACGAGGATCGCCGGCGGCGGCGACCATGAGCCACTCTGGTTGTGGTGCGGAGGATGCGTGGAGTCGGGTGGTCTCGATGCCCGGGTGTTCCGGCGACTGAACGCCGCGGCCCGGTCGCCGCTCGCGGTGAGCGACGATGCTGGTGACGGCCGTCGTGGTGGCGCTGCTCTTCGGCTGGGCCAACGGGGTGCACGACTCGTCGAACGCGGTCGCGGCGCTCGTCGCCACCCGGGCGGCTCGGCCGGGACCGGCGGTGGTGTGGGCGGCTGTCTTTCACATCCTCGGCCCGCTGGTGGTCGGCACGGCGGTAGCGAACACTGTGGGCGGCATCGTCGGCGTCCCCGCCGGGCAGGCGGTGCCGGTGGTGGGGGCGGCGTTGAGCGCGGCGCTCGCCTGGAGCCTCCTCACGTGGTGGAAGGGGCTCCCCGCCCAGCTCCAGCCACGCCCTCGTCGGTGGGCTGGTCGGAGCGGCGTGGGTGGCGTCGGGGCCGCGGGCGGTGCACTGGGGCGGTTTACAAGGGCTTCGGTGGACGCGGCGGCGATCGGCGGGCTGCTGGTGTTCAACTCCGTGATCGGAACGATCCAGCAGGGTCACGCCCAGGGCGCTCTGGCGCTGTTACGGACCCGGTTACAGGTGAACGCCCGGGGTCCGCCGGGACGGGGCGTGGACGACCGTCCCCGCCGCCACGCTGGTGCCCGGTGACGTGCTGCGGGTGCGGGCGGGAGACGTGGTGCCGGCGGACATCGAGGTCGTCGACGGGACGGCCGAGGCCGACCAGTCGGCGCTAACTACCTTAATAACTACCTTAATAACGGGCGACCTCCGTCGGAGAGGGGCGGGCCCGGAGGGGCAGGACCATCCGCCGCACAACCCATTGGGGCGACCAGCGCGACGTCGGGCCCTACTGTGCCCTCGTGGTCACCGTCGCCCAGGCGGGCTGCGCCTCGTCTTGGCGCTGCCTCCACACGGAGTAGACGGTCAGCGCGCCGATGAGGGTGAGCAGGCCGTAAGAGACGTTGGCGGTGCCGAGGCCTAGACCGCCCATTGTGTGGGGTTTCCACAGCAGGTCGCCGGCGGTGGCGCCGAGCGGGCGGGTCAACACGAAGGCCGTCCAGAACAGCACCGTCCGGGAGACCCTCGTGTAGCGGTGGGCCAGCAGCACCGCGACCATGACGCTGGCGATGAGCACGGCGCTGCCCCAGTAGTGGAGGCCAGAGCTGTCCGACAGGTAGTCACCGAAGGCCGTGCCCAGCGTGTTCGAGAAGAGGATCGCCGTCCAGTAGAACGTCTCGCCTCGCAGGGTCTTGATCTTCTCGACGGCGAACGTTTCGCCGCTCAGGCTCCAGACCAGGAACGTCAGGAGCAGGCCGCTGAAGATGAGGAGCGACCCCTTGAAGTACCCGAGGCCGGCGCTGCGGTCCAGGAAGTCCGACAGGGTCGTTCCGGCCGTGCTCGTGGCGATGATGACGGTCCAGTACAGCGGTGGATGCAACTTCCTGGCCCGCAGCTGGGCCGTTGCGGCCACGAGGAAGATCCCGATGAAGAGGAAGAAGCTGGCGAGATAGCCGACGTGGAGCGTCTGGGCAACCTCGTCGCCGCCGGTCTCTCCCAGCGTTGTCGCCGCGATCTTGAGCACCCAGAACAGCGCCGTGATCTGCGGCAGCTTCTTCACTGAGATCCTCGAAAGTTGTTCGGCGCCAGCGGGCATCGGAGGGCCTCCAGCTCGTGTGATCCGCTTCGTCGGACGACGCTCCGGCACCCTAATGACTGGCCGCTAAAGAAATGATGAAGATCGCGGCATTGGCGAACTTCGTCGCAACTGTGCCGGTGAAGGATGAAGAGTCCACTCCGCTGCCGGCGCCTCTCGCTACATTGAGGGCGTTATCGGCGAAGGTCATGCAGAACACAAGCCGATTCCGGGGCGGGGACGTGGGAGGGCTCGATGCGGTACCTGGTGGTGGAAGACGAGCCCAAGCTGGCCAGGCTGCTCCAGGTCGCGCTGCAGAACCAAGGTCACGCCGTTGACACCGTCGACAACGGCGGGGAAGCGTTGTGGATGGCGACCGAATGCAACTACGACGCCATCGTGCTCGACGTCATGATCCCGCCTCCCGACGGGTTCGAAGTGTGCCGGACGCTGCGTGATCGCGGTCATTGGGCGCCGATCCTGCTCCTCACCGCCCGTGACGGCATTCAGGACCGCGTCAGCGGGCTCGATGCCGGAGCCGACGACTACCTGCCGAAGCCCTTCTCCTTCGACGAGTTGTCCGCCCGGCTCCGGGCGCTGACCCGCCGGAAGGTCGCCGAACGGCCGACGCGACTCCAAGTCGGCGACCTCACGCTCGATCCCGCCACCCGCCAGGTCACCCGGGCGGGCACAGAGGTCAAGCTCAGCCCGAAGGGCTTCTCGCTGCTGGAATTGTTGATGCGACAACCGGGCGAGGTCCTCTCCCGGGCCGAGATGCTGGAGCACGCCTGGGACTTCGCCTATGACGGGGACTCCAACGTCGTCGACGTGTACATCCGGTACCTGCGCGACAAGATCGACCGTCCCTTCGGGCGGGAGTCCATCGAAACCGTCTGGGGTGTCGGCTACCGGCTGAATCCGTAACGTGCCCCGGCCACGCACCCTCCGGGTCCGACTCGCCCTGTTGTTCGGCCTGACCACGACCGTCGCGGCCGCCGCCTTCGGGGTGATCCTGCTGCACCAGGCCCGCCGGCAGCTGGCCCACGCCATCGACGAGGGGCTCGTCCCGGTGGTGACCGAGCTCACCCCCCGGGTCGCCGCCGCCGGCCCCGGCGTCATCTCCGGACCCGTCCCCGAACTGCACCCGCCCTCCGATGCCATCGCCCAGGTCCTCGATGTGGACGGGCGTCTCCTGGCCTCCTCGCGCTACTTCGGGGATGACCGCCCGCTGATCCGACCGACCGACGCGGCGAAGGCCGCCCGATCGGGGAGGCCGGTCCATCATCAGCTCAGGGTGCAGAAGCCCCGTGGGCAAGGGCCGGTCAGAGTGATGGCGGTACGGGTTCAGGCGCCGCACCAGCTCGTGATCCTGGCGGCTGGGACCAGTTATGACGAGCCGCTCGGACTCGAGGAGGACCTCGAACGAGCATTGGGTGTCGGTCTCCCGGTGCTGGCCGTCGCGGTGGCCCTCGGAGGGTGGCTGCTCACCGGAGCCATGTTCAAGCCCGTCCGTTCGATGATCGAGCAGGCCGATGCCATCTCGACCCACGAGGCTGGCGAGCGCCTCCAAATCACGGGTGGCGGCGCCGAGCTCCGTGCGCTGGCCACCCGGCTCAACGCCATGCTCGACCGCATCGGGGCCGTCGCAGCGCGGGAACGGGCGTTTCTCGACGACGCCAGTCACGAGCTTCGGACCCCGATCTCCATCGTCAGAGGCGAGTTGGAGCTCGCCCGCGGGCGAGCCGCCGGCAATGAGGAGCTGCGGAGCGCGCTCGACTCGGTGCTCGACGAGGTCGAGCGGCTCGAACAGCTCGCCCACAATCTCCTCGTCCTCGCCCGCTCCCGCAGCGGAACGCTCATGGGAGGCGAGACACCGGTCGACCTGGCCACCGTCGTCGAACGAGCGGTTCGAGCCATCACCCGCCGCGCCGACAATCGACATGTCAGGATCCGATGTCACGGCAACGCAGTCGTCAATGGAGATGAGTCATCCCTCCAGCGGGCCGTGCTCAACCTGCTCGACAACGCCGTCCGCTATGCCTCCTCGGAGGTCACGGTGACCATCGACGAACACCAACCACTCGTCGACCTCCGCGTCAAGGACGACGGTGCGGGATTCGAACCGGCGGTCCTGCCCCACGCCTTCGATCGCTTCACCCGCGACCCCGGCAGTGGAGGGGGTCTGGGACTCGGGCTGGCCATCACGGCGGCGATCGCCGCGGCCCACGGAGGGCACGTCTCGGCCGCCAATGCCCCGGACGGCGGCGCGGAGGTCTGCCTGAGACTCCCTGGCACCTGAGGCCCTGCTCGTGGGGCGACGCCGCCTCGAAGGATCAGCCGAGCGACCGCCGCCCAGGACGAGAGTGCGGGGGCACTCAGGGTTTCTTCATCCCTTTTGTGCCACTCTGTCCCCGTTAGCATCAACTGCAACAATTGTGGCGGGAATACCCGATCTGGAGCCGCTGCCGCAGGTCGGTGTCGACCTCGTGGCTTCCGGCCATTGTCACTCACTCCGAGCGGTTCTCAAGAGCCAAGGAGCCCCAACATGCGTCGAAGTCGGACAGCCATCAGCGCCGCCAGCCTTTTCCTGCTGCTGGGGTTCGGGGTTGCGCAGGCCGCGCCGTCGTCAGGCCACAAACAGTCATCGAACGGGGCCGACACCTCAACGAAGTGCGGGAAGGGCCACGCCGGCTGTTCCAAGGGCACGGACGGTTCCCAGGGCTCCGCATCGTCGAAGGGCAGCGGAAGGCGCCACACGACGACAACCACAACGGCCCCTCACCGGGGAACGACCAGCACCACGTCGATGACGTATGTCCGCCCGACAACGACGACAACCGCTGGGCTGTACTCCCCGACGACGACATCGACGTACCCTTCGACCACAACATCACCGGCACCCGCGTACGGCGACTCCACCACAACCACGGGTGCCCAATAGGGGGTTCACGGTCAGCAGGCGGCGGTCGACGGGCAGGCGTGGTAGATGGCCAGACCGGGCTGCTTGTGGTAGCTGGCGACCCCGCCGGTGGGGTTGGGGGCGGAGGCGATGCCGGTGAAGTCCCCGCCCACGTGGAGGTCCTGGGCCCCGAGGTCGGCGAACTCCGGCCCCTTGGGGGTGTTGGCCTGGGCGGTGAAGGTCCCGAGGAGCTTGCCGTTGAGGTCGAAGGCGGCCAGGTGGTTCGTCCGGTTCTGGTTGCCGAAGTTGCACGAGACCGGCTGGTTGGGGCTGGTCGGTGTGGGACAGACGTCCTTGGCGCTGGCCGCCACGTGACCAAAATGGCCGACCAGGACGACCTCGGTGGGAGTGGAGACGATACCGGTGGCGTCTCCGTCGACCTGGATCTTCCACAGCGGTGAGGTGCTGCCACCCAGTTGGAAGGCCTGGGCGTCTCCGCCGGAGCCACCGCTGGCGACGTAGAAGGTCGTCGAGTCGACCACTCCGTCGGTGATCTGGAACACCGGGCGGGCGTTGATGGGCTGCCAGGGCGTGAGCTGCCCGCTGGTCGCGTCGACGGCGATCAGCCCGGCGTGGTTCTTCGTCGGGTCAGCCTGGACCCCGAAGTGACTCCGCTCGGCAGTGTTCCACGACGAGGGCGAGGGCTTCGGCCGAGATCGCAACCTCGTTCATGCGCCCTCCTCCAAGCCCACAACAGCGCCCCCTGAATCGGGCAGCTCTCCCACCGGCAGTGAACAGGGTGCAGTGGTGTCAGGCGTTGGAGGATTTGCGATCATCCACGGTGTGACGCCAACCGCCGCTGTCCTGTTATCGGGTGTTCACCCACGCCTCGCCCCCCTTGCATCGTCCTGCCGGTGCCGGATCACCGGTGCGACCGCAGCGCCGCTCGCCGCTGGCGGAACTCGTCCTCGTCGATCTCGCCGCGGGCGAAGCGCTCGGCGAGGATCTCCTCCGTATCCCGGCCCGGCTCCCGACGCCCGCCCGGCTGGCGAACGAGGCTCACCACGACCCACGCAACCAGCCCCCAGAAGGCGAGCATGGTGAGCGTCATCGCCAGCCAGCCTCCCCAGCCCCACCCGCCATGGTCAGGCCACCACATCATCGGGGTTCCCCCCTTCTCGTCAGGCGGTGGTCAGAACCACCGCCGCATCCCAGTACTGCTCGAACGCGACCTTGGCCGCGTGCCAACGGCGCCCAGGGCGACGCAGATGGATCTGCGGTTCACCCTCGCCCCAGAAACGGCCGGTGGCGTACGCGGCCTGCCCGTCGCCGAGTTCGACGAAGCAGGCGCCGGCCCGCTCAGTGCCATAGGGCGGGTCGTTGAGGATCAGCAGTACGTTCTTCATCTCACACGCCTCTCCCACGGCGACGGGCAGGCCCGCCCGGCGCCATTCCGGCATCCCGTCCGCCAGTCGCCGGGCCCGCCGGCCCTGCCCTCGGAGCCGCTCGACGGTCTGCGGGGCGAGCACGCAGTACGGCCCCCGGCAATACGCCACGATCTCCTTCCGCTTGAGGAGCCGGGCGACGACCCGGTCAAGGTCGGCCAGCGGGGTGGAGATGGCGCCGGGGATGTGGCCGGCGGCGAACTCCTCGGCTGGGCGCACGTCGAGGACGATCACCTCGCCCCGCCCGATCCGTTCCTGGAGTTCGGGCCGGCTGCGGCTCGAGGCCTGTGGGGTCGGCAAAGGACTCCCGGGCGATCCGGTCCACGTCGGCCAGTCGGGACCGGGCCAAGTCCCGGAGGGAGGCGACGAACCCGGCGACCTCGTCGTCGGCCAGCCGGTACACCACGCGGGACCCGTCCTTGCGGGATTCCACCAGGCGGGCCTGGCGCAGCACCTGCAGCTGGGGAGGCGTTGGTCATCCCGAGCGCCGCGGCGGCGGCGAGCCGCTCGACGCTGTGCTCCCCTGGGCCAGGATCTCGAGGATCTCGATGCGTTTCGGGTGGGCCAACACCTTGGCCAGGGCGGCGAAGTGTCCGTAGAGCGCCTCCTTCGCCTGCGCGGCATCCATCCCGTTCCTCCAAGGCTCCAACGTTCCTTAGAACAAGGCATATCGAGCGGCGCCGTGCCAGCCCAGAGTCGTTGGTCCCGAAGTTTCAGGACCAGTGACCCGAACGGGAATCGGTAGACGATGGGGCGGTGCCGTGGAGCGCCGCAGGGGAACGGAGGCCAGGGTGATCACCGCGTTCGGGGTCGTGGCCCTCACGTTCATGATGGCGATGTACGCCCTGGATCACCGCGGCCGGGGCTTCGTCCTCGCCTTCGCTGCAGGATGCCTCCTGTCGAGCGGCTACGGCTTCCTGTCAGGTGCGTGGCCCTTCGGGGCGGTCGAGATCATCTGGGCGGCCGTCGCTGTCCGCCGTTACCGCCTGGAGGGCGGTGACGGCGGCCGGAGCCGGGGATGACGGACCGCAACCCCGCCGCCTCCTTCCCGGCCCGGCCCGACGGTGCAGGGCCCTCCCGGCGTCCCTTCGTCCAGCGCTGAAGTCATCCCTTCCCGGAGGCGACGGGGGGGCCGGCCAGGCGCCATTCGGGGAGCCCGCCGGCGAGGCGACGGGCACGCCGGCCGGGCTGCCGCAGCAGCTGCACGGCGTCGCGGGCGAAGACGTAGTAAGGGCCGCGACAAGACGGCGACCTCGACGCCGTCGGGCAGCTCCCCGAGGCGGCCCTCCTGGCCGCTCTCGAGGCCCAACTGCCGCGCGCTGACCGCCTCTGGCGCTGGCTGGACCGGTCGAAGGGGTGAAGGCGGGGTTGCCCGCCCCGACCCTGCAGCGTGGGGCCGTCAACTTCCCCCAGGGCGAGCGGCCGAAGCATTGCCTGACGGACGAATCTCACCGTCCGATGGGGAGGAATACCAGCGGCCGGCGCACGTCGGTCCTCCTCGACGAAGGAGTTCTGGCGGGTTCGTACCCGCCGTGGTGGTCAGCACACCGAACACGCCAGCCAAGGATGCTCCAGAATGTCGTAGCGTCGCCGATCGCCATCACCCGCCGAGCGCCGGCTACTTCACGAGACGCTGTAGAGGCGGCTGATCGTCTGCTTGAGCGCTTCTCCGCTGAGCTCGCCGCTCCTGGTTTCCAGCACGGTCCCGTCGGGCGCGATGAAGACCGTCGTGGGCATGCCGATCACGCCGTACCTCGAAGCAACGACACCTTTGGGGTCGAAGCCCGAGGCGTAGCGGACTCCGGTCTTGTCGAGAAAATCCAGGGCCGCATCCCGGAAGTCCCGGTTGTCGATGCCGAGAAAGGTCACTCGGTCACCGAGGGCGGCATGGATCGCCGCGAAGCTGGGCATCTCCCGGCGGCAGGGAACACACCACGAGGCCCAAAAGTTGATCACGACGGGCCTGCCGCGCAGCGGCTCCAACGACAGGTCCGGTTGTCCTGGGCGCACGCTTGGGACAGTGAACGACGTGGCCGAGGCGGGGGGGCGAGCGGTACTGCGGACCCCGGATCTCCGTCCCTGCGCGATCGCCAGACCGCCGACGACGGCGACGAGGACAACAAAGCCAAGCCACGCCGTCCAACGCCTGCTTCGACGCCGGTCGGGCAACTCCGGAACCGCGTTCACCTCCGGGGCGTCTCCTTCATCGTTTCGCCTCGTCACCGGTCGCTCCCAGGCCGCAACCTCCCGCTCCAATCCTACGTCGTGTAGCAGGTCATCGTCCCGGTCGAGCGGCTCGGCGTTGCTCGCCGTGGTTGGGGCCGTTGTGGTCCTCGCCTCCAAGGTGATGACCGGCCCCGGTCAGCACTCCAGCGACGGTGGCGACAATGGCCTTCGCATCCTCGACGAGCGCTACGCCCGGGGCGAGATCGACCGGGAGGAATACGAAGAACGTCGCCGCACCATCCAGGCGAGCCGAACGTGAGGTCGACCCGAACCCACCGTCCGCGCAAGGCCGGCGCAGAGGAACGCCGTAACGGCTTGCAGGTCACTCCGGCGTGCCGATTCCGCCGGTGCATGGAGCGCCCGGCTCGGGGGTTTGGGGGCCGCGGCGAAAGTCGCTGACGAACGTAGCGAGGCGCGGGTCCTGGACCGAATCCGGTCGGAGCTGACGGCCCCAGGCAGTGGCGACCACGGGACCGGGCAGGCCCTCGAACGGGCTGATCAACACGTACCCTTCCTGGGCGAACTTCCGGAGTCGGCTCAGATCGCTTTCGGCGAGGCCCGGCCGGTAGGTGATCCAGACCGCTCCGTGCTCCATGGAGTGGACGGCCCGCTCGGCGGGGACCGGCTGGCTGTAGAACCCGCAATTCTGCCAGCGGGGACTGTGGTTGCCGCCGACCGGTGGTGTCTGTGGATACGCAACCGGGGCGTCAGTGTGGTTGCGACCCAGCCCGCCGAACGTTTGCGTCCCGGGAGGCCCGGCAGCCCGCTTCGTCTTCCCGGAATCGGAGGAACCGCAGGCGACGCTGCCCAGCGCCACCGTCATCACAACGAAGACCCTGAGCATTCCGGTGGCAGACGTGAAGCGTCGCACGGCCTCAGCCCGCTGTCCCGCTCGCGGCTCGCACGGCCTCCTCCACCTTGTCGAACGGCACGTGCATCTCGAGGGACACCTGCCGGAAGCGGATCATGCCTCCTTTGTCGATGAGCCAGAACGAGTGAGTCGAAAAACGGCCCATGCTGCCCGGAAGGTCGTAGATGCCGAAGGACCGGGCGACGTTGGTGGTCGTGTCGGAGAGGATCGGAACGTTGAAGCCCAAGCGATCGATCATGTCCTTGGAGGTCTTCAGGTCCTGGATCGTGGCGGCGAAGACCTCGGTGCCTTCGGACTCGAACGTTGCTTTCGCCTTGGCCAGCTCGACCAGCTGGGCTTCACAGGGGCTTCAACCCGCATGCTCATAGAAATAGAGCAAGACGTTGCGCCGGCCGCGGAAGCTGGACAGGTCAACGGTCCCGCCGGTCGTCGCCGGCAGCGCCACATTCGGAGCGGGGGCGCCGGGAGCGAGAACGCCGCCGGGAGCGCCCGTGCCGCTCCGGTGGCCCTGGCCCCGTCCCCCGAGGAGGGCGAGGGCGACGACGGCGAGGACTCCCAACATGACGCCTGGGACGAGCCACCGAGGTTGGGGCCGACCCCGCCGTGACGAACTCGGTGTACGGCGCGTCGAACGGTTTGTCACGTGTCCATCGTACTCCGCCGGCTCCCGCTCTGTGCGACAATGTGTAGGAGTTGCTCGGTGGCCGGGAGAGGCGGGTCATGGCGGCACGCTTGATCCTCGCTCACGTGGAGTCGGTTCACGCCAAGGGTGCCGGACAGGTCCTGCGCCTTGGCCCGCTGCTGCCGTTGGCGCTCGTCGTGTTGGTTGCGCTGTTCTCTCGTGGCCTGGCGTGGCGCCGAGTCGTCCGCCACGCCGCCGCGACCGCCCTGGTCGCCGTCGGCGTGCTCCACCTCGCCCTCTTCCCGGACCATCTCCGCGAGGGGCTGGTCGTCGGACTCTTCTTCCTCGCGGCGGCCGTCGCTCAGGTGGCGGTCGGCATCGCCGTCGCGTTCCGGCCGTCGCCCGCGGTCACCCGGCTGGTGCTCGGCGTCAACGGCGCGCTGGTGGCGGTCTACGTTGCCGCCCGCTTCATCCGCCTGCCCTTCACCGGTGGACCGGAGGACGTGGATGGCATCGGGCTCGTGACCAAGGCCATCGAGATTCTGGCCATCGTGCTCGTCCTCATCGCCGACCGACCAGTGCTGCGCTGGCCGCGTCCGACGTCGAATGCTCTGGTCGCTGGCACCCTCGCGGTGGTGGCGGTCACGGCCCAGCCGCTCTTCGACGAGGGGCCCAGCCCCCTCCACGCCGCCGTCGCCATTGCCACCGCCTCGATCGTCGCCATGATCATCGGTGAGCGTTCGTCATCTCACCTCGCGGTGGCCATCGTCGACGGAGCCGGTCTCGCCCTCCTCGCCCGCGGTCCGACCATCGCCACCGCCGTGGTGCTCCCGGCCTTGGCGGAACTCATCCGTGCCGCCGCCCGGTGGGTCGAGTTGAGAACCGCCACGCCCGCCGCATGGGCGCTGGTGCTCGGCCTGACCATCCCGCAGTTCCATGGGCGACTCGAGGTGCTCCACGTCGGTCACCCCTCGGAGCCGATCGCGGCCCTGGTCGTGTTCCTGGTCACGATCATGGTGGCGGTGGCCGTCTGGCAGCGTGGCCAGTTGGCGCTCACCGCGGCCTTCGTCGTGACGCATCTCACGGGCCAGGCGATGCGGGTCCTGGCCGATCGGACCAGTTTCGAGGCCGTGGAGATCCCGGCGGCCTCACTCGGCCTCCTGCTCATGGCCGCGGTCCTGCTCGCCGACGTCGACCTCCGAGCCTCCTGGCGCCTCCTCGCCGGTATCGGGGTGGCGTCCGGTGGTCTCGACGTCGTCCTGCGCGACCGTGCGGTCGCCTACGCCCCGGTCGTCGCCATCGCCACGGTACCATCCTGGTCGGCGCCTGCCAGGCTGTGCGTTCCGTGCCGGCTGTCACACGCCAAGCCGGAGATCGGCTACCGCCTCCGTCGGTATAAGCCAGACCTCGCCGTTCGTCAGGGACGGCCGGCGGGCGGGGGAGTGGGCTGGCCGGGAGGCTGTGCCCCTTGCTGGGCCCGGAGGCGGTCGATCTCGGCCTGCAATCTGACGATCTGAGCTTCGGTGTCGCCGGCCTCTGTCTGAGCCGGGGGGTTCCCTGTCTGGCAGTTCCGGGCGCCACCGGACATCGCCTTCATCATGAGGAGCATGCTGAGGGGGCAGATCGCCACGGCCAGGAGTGGCAGGACGCGGCCCAGCAGGTTGGGGGCGAACAGCCAGACGCCGAGCGCGACCACCCCGAGTCCGACCAGGACCTTCCGGTTGAAGCACATCATCAGCCTGCACCTCTCCGCTGCTCGGACATCGTAGTAAACTACAGATTGTAGTCTTTCAGCTCAAACAAAGGTGCGTTCCGATGGAGCCACGCACCGTCCTGCTGATCGGCGTTTCCGTCCTTCTGATCCTGGCGTTGCTGCTGGTCCTGGCCCCCACGGCCTCACGGCAACGCTCGGGCATCGGTTCCCTCGGCCGTGAGGCCCGGCGAGCCGACCGGTCTGCGACGACGTCGCCGGCCCGCCCACCCGACGGGGGCGCGGTGGCCCGGGCGCGCGTCACGCAGACCAAGGCCGGGTTGGAACCGGTCGGCGGCGTGCCGGCTCGATCCGTGGGTGGCGGTCTCGTGACCTTCGCGGCCCCGGCCGATCCCGAGGCGGTCGGAGTCTCGCGGCGGCAGTTCTTCAACCGGGGGATCCTGGCCAGCCAAGGCCTGGCGTTCGGCGCCTTCGGCGCGGCGGTCATCGGGTTCTTGTGGCCGAGCCTGACGGGAGGCTTCGGAGGCAAGGTCAAGGCCGGTCAACTGACCGACGTCCTGGGCCAGATCAGCGAGAAGAAGCAGCCTTTCTACGTTCCCGAAGCCCGGGCGTACATCAATCCCTACCCGGAGGTAACCCTGGCCCGGGCCAAGCGGGTCTACTCGGAGCCCATCGTCGCCGGGATGGAAAAGGGTGTCGTGGCCCTCTTCCAGAAGTGCCCCCACCTCGGCTGCCGGGTCCCGTGGTGTCAGACGTCGCAATGGTTCGAATGCCCGTGCCATGGATCGAAGTACAACCGCGTCGGCGAAAAGAAGGGCGGTCCCGCGCCCCGGGGCATGGACCGCTTCCCAGTCGACATCGCGCCCGACGGGATCGTGATCAACACCGGGATCGTGGTCCAGGGTCCGCCCATCGGCACGAACACCACCGGCCAGGAGGCCGAGGGGCCCAACTGCGGCTGAGCACGGCGCTCAAGACGGGCGGGCCACCCGGGCGCTCAGGCCGGGCAGCGACCGGCCATGGCCACCACGGCCTGGGCCTGACCGACCCAGAACCCCAGCGCCACGACGACGGCCGCTCCCGACGCCAGATAGGGGCAGTAGACCGCCGCCCGGTGCAGGATGGATGGCCGGGGCGGGGTACCGTCGAGGGCGTCGAGCCGCTCGATGAGCGTCTCGGCGGCGGAAAAGGTTGCCAGTGCCGGGTCGACCAGCGCCCGCGTGACTTCGAGCAGCGCCGAGCGGACCTCGGCTCGGGGTCCGGGTGCGGTTCCGGCGGCCGCCTCGTCGGCCCAGCGTTCCAGTGCGACCCGCAGCACCTTCGTGCTGCGCCGGGCGAACGGTATCCAGCCGAAGGCTTGGTCAACGGCACCGGCGCACAGCAGGTAGCGGTGGTGGCTGTGGGTGAGGTGGGCGGCTTCATGGCGGAGCACGGCTTCCAACTCGCCGGGGGACAGCGCCTCCTCCAGGCCCTCGGAGATCACGATCTGCGGATGGGCGCCGCCCACGGCCACCGCCAGCGGTGTGGCGGTCGGGAGCACCACCAGGTCGTGGTCGCCCCGGCTGGCATGTCGACCGAGCCACGGTTCGATATGGGAGTGGCGCTGCGTGCGTCGTGCCCGCACGGCGCCGACGGCGGCCAGGGCCGGCACGAGGATGGCGGCGGCGGTGGAGGCCCATGCGGTTCCCGGGCCACCGGGCGTCAACGGCCTGAGGACCCGTTCACAGGCCGCCGCCAGCATGTGCACCCCGGCGGCCCGGAGGGCCGTCGGTGCCGCCATGAGCACCAGGGCGGCTTCGGCGGCGACAGCACCGACGACGAGGGAGATGAGGGAGAGCCGGGCCCATTCGGCCGGCTGGAGCCGCTGTCCGAGGCGTCGCGCCGCCCCGGGGAGGGCGAGGAGCGTGACACCGGCGAGAAGGAGGACGAGTCCCATCGTCCTAGTCGGAGTCCCGCCCCTTCAACAGCCGGCGGAGCTGCACCCGGTCCTCGGGGGCAAGCGACTGCAGGAAGTGACTCAAGGCCGCTGGCCGGTCGGCCACGCCGTGGAGCATCTCCCCCATGCGGGTTGCGGCGTGCTGCTCTCGGCTCTGGACGGGCCGGTAGGCGAACGCCCGGCCGTCGCGCTGGCGTTCCAGACGGCCCTTGCGCCACAACCGGACCAGGATCGTCATGACGGTGGTGTAGGCGAGCGGCCGGCGGGCGGCGATGACGTCGTGGATCTCGCCGGGGGTAGACCACCCTCCCCGGTTCCAGAGCACCTCCATGATGGAGGCCTCCAGCTCCCCCATCGGGAGCCTTGCCTGGCGCATGCCGCCTCCTTGACCGCCCCGCCCGGTGTGTGTGCCGCGCTCTGCCATTTCGTTACGCAGTGTAGTAGCAGCCGTGATCATCCGCCCGACCCCGGCGGGATGACCCACACCTCGACCCCGGCCGGGACCCGGGCGTCGAGCCCGCCGAGTGTCTTGATGTGGTCCGGGCCGACGAAGACGTTGACGAAGCGTTGCAGCCCGCCCTGCGGGGTGCGCAGCCGCTCGGCCAGGCCCGGCCTTCGGGCGACCAGGGCGTCGAGGACCTCGGCCACGGTGGGGAGGTCGTCGTCGGGCAGTTGGAGTTCCTCGCTGCCGCCGCCTCCGAGGGCGGCCATGACCCGGACCGTGACCCGCATGCGTCCCACCTGTACGGCCAATCAATTCGCCGGGCCCGACACGATGATCTCGGCCCAGGTCGGGGCCTTGTCCACCGGATGCCCGGTGTCGGCCGAGCTGGGAGTGAGGTGGGCGTCCCCCGCGTAGCAGGCCCGGAGCCGACGCCGGCCGGTGGGGAGCGCCGAGGTCGTGAGGCGCGCTCGTCCGTCGGCGTCGAGGGAGGCGACGCCGAGGCAGTCGTCGTCGTCGTAGAAGGTGACGTCGCCGGTGGCGGCGTCTCCGGCGGAGGAACGGACGGTGGCGGTGAGCTCCACTGGGTCGCCGAACCGGGAGCGGGTGGGCGCGGTGGCCAGCTCGATGACGGTATGGGTCTGGACCAGCTGGGTGATGGTGTCGACGCTCGGGCCGAAGGTCGAATCGCCGGCGTAGATGGCCGAGATGGTGTGGTGTCCCCATCCCAGGTTGGCCTCGAAGCGGGCCACGCCGGACGGGTCGACTGGCACGGTGGCGAGGGAGCTCGTCCCGTCGCGGAAGGTGACGGTCCCGGTCGGGACCCCGGCGGCCGGGGAGTGGACGGTTGCCTCCAGCGTGACGATCTCTCCGAAGGCGGCGCTGGCGGTCGAGGAGGTCAGCGCCGTCCGGGTGATGGCCCGAGCGATGGTCTGGTGCACCGTGGCCGACGCGGGGGCGAAGTTCTGGTCACCGGCGTAGGAGACGTACACGTCGTGTTCCCCCACCGACAGATTTGCGGTGGTGAGCCGGGCCTGCCCGTCCGGATCGAGCGAAGCCTCGCCGAGCACCCGATCGCCATCGAGGAACGTCACCAACCCGGTGGGGCGACTCGCCGCCGTGGAATGAATGGTGGCCGTGAAGGTGACCGGGATTCCGAAGCTGACCGCTGCACCGGTGCCGGCCGGGATCGGTGCCGTCGTCGCCGGCTCCACGGGCCTACGGTCACGCCCGGTCTCGATTGCCGAGACGGCGGACTCATCCTCCCCGGCCCGGCGGCGCAGTTCGGCTCGCCACTCGGGCTCGGGTGTGCCGGTGGCGCCGGCCCGGCCGTCGGTGTCCAGTGAGACAACCGGCCAGGCGCGGTCCCCGTTGGGCAGGGCGGCGGCGGCGGGCACGGGCACGCGTTGCGGTGGCTGCGAGGGGCGGGAGACGGCCGCGGGACGAGCCGCCGGAGGACGGATTGTGCCCGCTTGCCGAGGCCGGCGGCGCTGGAAGCGGGCCAGCCGGAGGCTGTTGGTCACCACCGACACGGACGAGAAGGCCATGGCCGCCCCGGCGATGATGGGGTTGAGGACGCCGGCCACCGCCAGGGGGATGGCGGCGGTGTTGTAGCCGAAGGCCCACCCGAGGTTCTGGAGGATGGTGCGGAACGTCCGCCGGGACAGCCGGATGGCGGTGGGCACGCCGTCGAGGTCAGCGGAGAGGAGCGTGATGTCGGAGCTCTCGATGGCGACGTCGGTGCCGGTGCCGATGGCGATCCCCAGGTCGGCCTGGACCAGGGCGGGGGCGTCGTTGACCCCGTCGCCGACCATGGCCACCACGCGGCCCTGGTCCTGGAGTTGGCGGACGACCGAGACCTTGTCGGCCGGCAGCACCTCGGCCAGGGCCCACTTGATCCCCACCTGGGCGGCGATGGCGTCGGCGGTGGCCCGGTTGTCGCCGGTGATCATGACGACGTCGATGCCCATCGACGCCAGGTCGGCGACGACGGCGGGGGCGTCGTCCTTGAGGGTGTCGGCCACCGCCAGCACACCTCGGGCGGCTCCGTCCCAGCCGGCGAGGATGGCGGTTTTCCCGTCCTCCTCCAGACGACGAGCCTGTTCTTCGAGGTCGTTTTGGATACCCCATCCGGCTTCGGCCATCAGCTTCCGCCGTCCGACACGCACCTCGACGCGCTCGACGATGGCTCGCACCCCGTGTCCGGGGACGGCCCGGAAATCGGAGACGACTGGGAGGGTGAGGTCCCGCTGGCGGGCCCCGTCGACCACCGCCCGCCCCACCGGATGCTCCGACGCGTCCTCGACCGCGGCGGCCCGGCGGAGGAGGTCGAGCTCGTCGACGCCGTCACCGGCGACGACGTCGGTGAGGGCCATTTCCCCTTTGGTCAGCGTCCCGGTCTTGTCGAAGAGGACGGTGTTGATGCGCTTGGACCGCTCGAGGATCTCGCCGCCCTTGATCAGGATGCCCATGGACGCACCCCGGCCCGTCCCGACCATGATGGCGGTCGGCGTGGCCAGGCCCAGGGAGCAGGGGCAGGCGATGATGAGCACGGCCACCGCGGCGACCACGCCGGCGTTGGCGTCGCCGGCGATGAGCCACCACCCGGCGAGGGTTCCCAGGGCGATGAGGGCCACCACCGGGACGAAGATCCCCGAGATGCGATCGGCCAGGCGCTGGACGGGGGCCTTCGACCCCTGGGCCTCCTCCACCAGCCGGACGATCTGGGCCAGGGCGGTGTCCGCTCCCACCGCGGTGGCCCGCACGGTCAGGGCACCCTCGGCGTTCATGGTGGCTCCGGCCACCTTGTCGCCGGGTTGCTTGTCGACGGGGACGGACTCGCCGGTCAGCATCGACTCGTCCACGGCCGAGGCGCCGTCGATGACCTCCCCGTCGACGGGGACCTTCTCGCCGGGACGGACCCGGAGGATGTCACCGACTCGGACCTGGTCGATCGGGACCATGCGCTCGTCGCCGTCGACGAGGAGGCGGGCCTCCTTGGCGCCCAGCTCGAGCAGCGCCTTGATGGCTTTGGAGGCCCGGCCTTTGGCCCGGGCTTCGAAGTACCGGCCGAGGAGGAGGAAGGCGATGATCAGGGCGGCCGAGTCGAGGTAGTGGTCGGAGTGGTGGGGCCCGAAGAGGATCTGGAAGGCCGAGAAGAAGAAGGCGGCCAGCGTCCCCATGGCGATGAGGGTGTCCATGTTGGCCGTGAAGCTGCGGGCCCGGACGGCGGCCTGGTGGAGGAACGGCCAGCCGGCCCAGAACTGCACCGGGACGGTGAGCACGAGGGCCGTGTAGCGGGCCCAGGGGTCCATCATGTGGAAGAGCGACAGGTACAACACGACCAGCCCGAGCGGCCAGGCGACGACGACCCGCCGCAGCCAGAGCCGCTGGAGCTCCCCTTCGGTGTCGGGTCCCTCCTCCGGCTGGGCGCTGGTGGGAGCGGCCGGCGCCAGCCCGTAGCCGATCTTGCCGACGGCGGCGACGAGGTCATCGAGGGAGACCTGGGCGGGGTCGAACACGACCGTCGCCCGCTCGGTGGCGAAGTTGACCGCGGCCCGCTCGACTCCGGGGTGACGGCGGAGGGTCCGCTGGACCCGGGCCGCGCAGGACCCGCACGTCATTCCCGAGACGGCGAGGTCGACCTCCCTCGCGCCATCCGGGATCGTCGCGGCCGCGGTATCGGTCAGCTGCGGCGGCGTGGCCGTCATCGGGGGGCCACCTCCTCGAAGGGCGCGGCCTCGCCGTTGGTGGGACCGGTGGCCACCCGGTCGTAGCGCAGCGCCTCCATCAGTTCGTCGACGATCTCCTCGGTTCGCCCCGCCTGCATGGCGGCGGCGACACAGGTCTCCAGGTGATTGCGCAGCATCAGGCGGCTCGCCCGCTCGAGGGACCCCTGGACAGCCGAGAGTTGCTTCATGACGTCAGGGCAGTACGTGTCGTCCTCGACCATCCGGATAATGCCGTCGAGATGGCCCCGGGCGGTCTTCAGGCGGTTCAACACGTTCTTGCGATGGATGTCCTTCATGGGTCACATCCTACCCCACCGGGGGTGGGGTAGGAACCGGCGGTTCCTCGGTAAGGGCGTGTTTACGAATCACTGTCCCACTCGTACAGAATGTCGTATGATGCCCGGATTCCATTGCCCGTCTTCTGCGTTGGCGCGCGCCGGAAGGGAGACGGGTCCGGGAAGCCAGAAGGGGATGGTCGAGTGAACCTCTGGAGCGTGTTCCTGACCGGGCTGTTGGCTGGCGGCGCGTCCTGCGCGGTGGTGCAGGGCGGCCTCCTGGCGTCAGCCGTCGCCCGCCGCCACGACGCCCGACCCGATGCCGAATGGAGCCGGCTGGATGATGCCGTCCCGGTCGGAGGGTTCCTGGCCGGGAAGCTCGTCTCCCACACCATCGCCGGCGCGCTCCTCGGCCTCATTGGCGACGCCGCCCAACTCGGGTTCCGGACCCGGGCCGCCATGCAGATCGGCGCCGGCGTCATCATGATCGTGCTCGCCGCCAACCTGCTCGGCGTGCAGGCCCTCCGCCGCCTCGTGCCCCGTCCCCCCGAGGCGGTCACCACGTTCGTCCGCCGCAGTGCCCGCTCCCAAGCTGTCGTCGCGCCTGCGGTCCTCGGGTTCCTGACCATCCTCGTCCCCTGTGGCGTCACCCTCTCGGTCATGGTCCTCGCCGTCGCCTCCGGGTCAGCGATCACCGGGGCGTTGGGGATGGCCCTCTTCGTCATTGGGACATCGCCGCTCTTCGCAGCACTCGGCTACGCCGTCCGCCGCTCGGCCGGGCTGCTGCGGGGCTATCTCGGCAAGGCGGCGGCGGTCGCCGTGATCGTCGCCGGCATCCTGTCGATCAACTCCGGCCTTGCCCTCTCGGGTTCCTCCTTCACGCTGGAGCGAGCCTGGGGTCGCGTGCGGGGCACCGATCAGATGGACATGCCAGGGGACATGGACGGCGGCAGGTCTGACTCGGCGATGTCGCCGAGGGCCGACACCTCGGCCGTCACCATGGACAGTGCCGGCGTCCAGCACATCATGATCGACGTCGGCAAGACGTCGTACTCCCCGTCCCGGGTGCGCATCCGCGCCGGTATGCCCACCCGCCTCGTCCTGCGCACCAAAGACATCCGCGGCTGCACCAGCGGCATCGTCATCCCCTCCGCCGGCGTCGAGCGCTCGCTCCCACCGACCGGCGAGACCGTCATCGACCTTGGCCACCCAAAGCCCGGGCGGATCGACTACGTCTGCTCCGCGGGGATGTACCGGGGCGTCATCGAAGTCTCCGAGGAGCGAAGCATTGGCTGACAAGCAGATCCTGGCCGTGACCGGCATGCACTGCGCCAGCTGCGGCCTCCTCATCGACGAAGCGCTGGAGGACCTGCCCGGCGTGGTGTCGTCCTCCACCGACATGCGCCGGGAGGTCACCACCGTCGAATACGACCCTGGCCAGACGAGCCTCGAGGTGATCACCGCCGAGATCGCCGGCCTCGGTTACGCCGTTCGCCCAGCGGACCGTCCGGAATGACCGGAATCGCCGACCCCGGCGCAGTCTCCCATCTGGGGTGGACCGGTACACTTGGGACCGGATGAAGAAGGCCCTGCTCGTCGCGCTGGTCGTCATCGTGGTGATGACCGGGCTTCCCCTGCTCGTGAGCATGGGCTCGATGTCGTGCACCGAATGCGGGCCGGGGCTGCCCGGGTCGGCGCCGTGTCTACCGGCGCTTCTTGCCGCCGGAGCCGTGCTGCTGGCCCTGATGGCCGGCTCCCGGATCGGGCGGCCGGTGGGGTCCCTACCCCATTGGCTGTTCAGCCGGCCGTTCGAACGACCTCCTCAGCTGGTCTGACCTGACGTCGCGCGTCCGCCTCCGGGCGGCGCCTCCGTCGTCGCGGACCAGTCTGATCCGGCGCGCCTCGCCGCGCCGACCTTCGAGGAGGTCATATCCCATGGTGCTATGTCGTTCTTCGTTGCCGTCATTCCCGGAGCCCCCGTCATGAGCTTGTGGGCGGTGTTCGTGACCGGACTCGTGGCCGGGGGTGCCTCTTGTGCCGCGGTGCAGGGTGGATTGCTGGCCGGTGTCGTCGCCCGTCGCCGGGGAGCGGAACCGGCCCGGGTCTCTGCGTCGTCCCGGCGTCGGCCGCCGCCGCGCCGGCAGCCGCCGGTCGCCACCCGGGCGGACGACTGCGTCCCGGTGGCCGGGTTCCTGGCCGGCAAGCTCGTTTCCCACGTCATCCTCGGGGCGGCCCTCGGGGCGCTCGGCAGCGCGGTCGAACTCGGCTTCGAGGCCCGGGCCGTCCTGGAGATCGCGGTGGGCGTCGTCATGGTGCTCCTGGCCGCCGAGCTCCTCGGGGTGCCGGGGTTGCGGCGGGTCGTGCCGCAGCCGCCGGCGTCGTGGGGCCGGCTGGTCCGGCGCAGTGGACGGTGGGGTGGGGCGCTGGGCCCGGCCGTGCTGGGATTGGCCACCGTCCTGATCCCCTGCGGTGTGACGCTCAGCATGGAGTTCCTGGCCGTCGCCTCCGGGTCGCCCCTCTCGGGGGCGGCGGTGATGGCGGCGTTCGTGGTCGGCACGTCACCGCTCTTCGCCGCCCTCGGCTACGCCGCCCGGCGTTCCAGCGCCGCCCTGCGGGGCCGCCTGGCCGTCCTGGCCGGCGTGGCGGTCCTCGTCGCCGGGTTGATCTCGGTCAACTCCGGCCTGACACTGCGGGGGTCGTCGTTCACCCTCTCGTCCTGGTGGCATTCCCTGAGCGGTGGCGCAGCGGCGGCCCCTGCGGCCGCCGCCGGGCCGGTGGGGCCGGTTGGGGCGGACGGGGTCCAACAGCTGGTGATCACCGTGCGGCCACGGAGTTACACCCCGGCGCATCTGGCCGCCCGGGCCGGCGTGCCGACCCGGCTGGTGTTCCACAGCGCCGGCGCCACCGGCTGCACCAGCGCGGTGGTCTTCCCCAGCCTCGGCGTGGAGCGGATGCTGCCCGCCAACGGCGACACGGTGGTCGACGTCGGGACGTTGCGGGCGGGCACCCACCGCTACAGCTGCGCCATGGGGATGTACGGCGGCACCATCGAGGCGCAGCCATGACCGGCGACAACGGGCTCGTCGTCGCCGTCGGGGGCATGCACTGCGCCAGTTGCGGCCTGCTCGTCGACGAGGTCGTCGAGGAGCTTCCCGGTGTGGCGTCGGCGACGACCGACGTGCGCGCCGGGCGGACCGTGGTCCGCCCCACTGTCGATGGCGGGGCGACACTCGACCCGGCCCAGGTCGTGGATGCCATCCGCGACCTGGGCTACGCGGCGTCCACCGTCGAGGACGACGACACGAGAGGACCGTGGTCATGAACCGCCCCGTCGACCGGCCGTCCGGCGCCAAGGGCAACGCGGGCCGCCCCCAACGACATCGTGGAGGCCGCCCGCGTTCGTCGAATGGCCGCCGCAACCAGCTGGTCTACGCCGCCGCCCTCGTGCTGGCGGTCCCCGTCCTGGTCTGGGCCGGTGTCCGCCTCGCCGATCGGGACGGGGGGCCCGCCCACCTGGCCGCCGGCGACCCGGGCGTCGCCCATGTCCACGGCCTCGGGGTCGATCCCGCCGATGGGTCGCTCTATGTCGCCACCCACTACGGGACCTTCCGGCTCGGGTCGTCGAATGACATCCGTCGGGTGGGGGACAGCTATCAGGACACGATGGGCTTCACGGTCGCCGGTCCGAACCGGTTCCTCGGCAGCGGCCACCCCGATGTGGCCGGCGTGCACCGGGGCCTGCCCACCCGGCTCGGTCTCATCGAGAGCACCGACGCCGGGACCAGCTGGCGGGATGTGTCGCTGTCCGGCGAAGTGGACTTCCACGGCCTGGCCTTCGCCCACGACCGGGTGTACGGCTGGGACTCCACCAGCGGACGGTTCATGGTGTCCACCGACCGCCGCAACTGGGAGACCCGTTCCGCCCTGCCGCTGCGGAGCTTCGCCGTCGACCCGGACGACGCCGACCACATCGTCGGCGCCGGCCCCGACGGCCTCGTCGCCTCTCAGGACGGCGGCCGGACCTGGACGAAGATTCCCGGACCGGCCCTCGCCGTCCTGTCCTGGGACCGCAGCGCCGGCCTCGTCGGCGCCACGCCGGACGGCGACGTGCACCGCTCCGGCGACCGGGGCGCCACCTGGGCGGCCGCCGGGCGTCTGCCTGGGTCGCCCCAGGCGCTGCTGGCCACGGCCACGACCTGGTACGCGGCCGCCGACGAGAACGGCGCGACCGGGATCTACCGCTCCGACGACAGCGGGCGGAGCTGGTCATTGCACTACCGCGACGCCCGATGACCAGCACTTCCAGGCGAGCGCGCCATCGGGGGGAGCGGCTCCCGTTCCGAGCATGGACGGGGACATGACCCGGACCGCTCCCCTCGCCATCCTTACGCTGGCCGCGCTCAGCGTGCTGGGCGCGGCCTGCTCGTCGGACGGCACGTCGTCGGAGGCGACCTCCTCCACGACGGTCGCTCCGGTGACCACGTCGTCCGCTCCCACGACCCCCGGCCCGGCCTCGGTCACGATGGCCGGCCAGACGGTGACGACGGCCAAGTTGCGGGCGATCGCCGCCGGCCTCTGCGAGTCCGCCACCCAGGCCGCCACCGACACCTCGGCCGCCGAGAAGACGTTCCAGGGCACGTCGCACGACGGGCTCCACCTCATCGCCCGGGGCCTCCAGGACATCGACCGTCCCGCCTCCGCCACCCTGTTGGAGGACAAGCAGAAGGTCGAGGCCGACTTCTCCAACCACGCCGCCGGGGGGCAGGTGGCCGCCGACCTCCGCTCGCTGTCGGAAGTCACCAAGTCGAGCCTGGCCCGCTTCACGGTGACCGTCGACGACTGCCCCGCACCGTGACGAGGAGACTCATGCGCAGCCCGTTCCGCACCGCCTCGATCGCCTTCGCCCTGGCCATCGGCCTCGCCCTCACCGCCTGTGGAGGCGACGGGAAGAAGGACGCCAAACCGCCGGGCAACAACAGCGGCACGTCGGTCACCACCACCGCCCCCGACAAGGTCCAGGGGTCGGTGGCCAGCTACGACCTCGCCGTCGGCCCGGCCGGCCGGTTCATGTTGGGGATGTTCAACGAGGCCAAGGGTCCGATCGGCTACGGTACGGCGGCCTTCAGCTTCTTCTTCCTCGGTGAGAACTCGGCCAGCGGCAACCCCCAGCCGGGCCCGACCGCGACCGCCACCTACCTGCCCCTCCCCGGTTCACCGCCGCCGCCGGCCGACGCCTCGAAGCCCGTCTACCTCCCGACCGACCAGCGCGGCGTCTACACGGCCGACGTCGCCTTCGACAAGCCGGGGTTCTGGGGCGTCTCCGCCAAGATCGACCTCGGCGGGCCCCAGGAGGTCAAGAGTGCGTTCAAGGTGGCGGCCAGGCACGCCGTCCCGTTCGTCGGTGACGCCGCCCCGGCCAGCCAGAACCTGACGGTGACCACTCCCGGAGCGCCACCGGGGGCCGTCGACTCCCGGGCCTCGTCAACGACGCCCGTCCCCGACGCCGAGCTCCACCAGACCACCGTGGCCCAGGCGCTGGCCGAGAAGCGGCCAGTGGTGCTCGTGATCTCCACGCCCACCTACTGCGTGAGCCAGTTCTGCGGGCCGGTCACCGACGTGGTCCAGGCCCTGGCCAAGGACTACGGCAACCGGGCCCGCTTCATCCACATTGAGGTCTGGAAGGACTACAAGGCCCAGCAGCTCAACGACGCCGCCAAGGAGTGGATCGCCAAGGGCGAAGACATCAACGAGCCCTGGGTCTTCTTCATCGGCGCCGACGGGAAGGTGGCGGCCCGGTTCGACAACATCGTGAGCCGGCAGGCGCTCGAAGCGCTCCTCCAGAAGCTGCCGCCGATGAAGGGCTAGAGGTCCCGCCGACTGTCACGGCGGGACCTCCTGCTTCTGGCTCAGGGAACGGCGCCGATCCCGGTACCGTTTGCCCCTTGTACTACAACCAGTAGGATATGGGCAAGCATGGGGACGCAGGAAGGGGGTGGGCCATGAGCGAGGAGGTCAGCCGCCCGGTACGCCGGCGGGACTTCCTGAAGGGAGCCGGGCTGCTCGGAGGCCTCGTGGTCCCGGCCGGGTTCATGAGCGCCCGGGCCGGTTGGCGGAACCCGTCCCGGTCGGCCGCCATGCTGGCCGCCGGGCCGATGGAGGACCTGGCGCCGAGCCCACCGGTCATTCCCTTCCAGGCGGCGTTCCGCACGCCTCCGGTGTTGGCCCCCACCCGGGCCGACGCCGACACCGACTACTACGAGATCACCATGCGCCCGGCGGTGGTCGAGATCCTCCCCGGCCGGCCCACCACCATCTGGGGCTTCAACGGCGAGTTCCCCGGCCCGACCATCAAAGCCCGCAGTGGGCGGCGGGTCGTGGTGCGCCAGACGAACAACCTGCCCGACGCCAAACCCAGCATCCACCTGCACGGCGGGCATGTGGATCCCGGATCCGACGGCTATCCCACCGACGTGATCGCCCCCGGAGCGGCCAAGGAGTACGTCTACCCCAACCGTCAGCTGGCCTCCACCTTGTCGTATCACGACCACGAGATGGGCCGCACCGGCCGCAACGTCTACATGGGCCTGTTCGGCGCCTACCTGATCGAAGACGACGTCGAGGCCGGCCTCAACCTGCCATCCGGCGCCTATGACGTGCCGGTCATCATCCAGGACCGGACGTTCGGCTCCGACGGTTCGCTGCAGTATTCCCCCGACATGATGGGCGTCTCGGGGGACGTCATCCTGGTCAACGGTGTGCCCCACCCCCGCTTCGAAGTCGCCAACCGACGGTACCGCCTCCGGATCCTCAACGGCTCCAACGCCCGGGACTACGAGCTGGCGCTCAGTTCAGGCCAGTCGTTCATCCAGATCGCCACCGACGGCGGCCTGCTGCCCCGCCCGGTCCGGCGGACCACGATCCCCCTGTTCCCGTTCGAGCGGGTCGAGGTCATCGTCGACTTCTCCGAGGTGCCGGTCGGCTCCCAGGTGATCCTCCGCAACGAAGCCGAGGTCGGCCGGACGGGGCAGATCATGCTCTTCGACGTCGCCCGCCAGGAGCGCGACACGTCGACCGTTCCCCCCGAGCTGCGATCCCTCGAGCGACTCGACCAGGGAACGGCGGTGGCCACCCGGGACTTCGTCCTCGGCATGAGCATGGGCATGGGCGGGAACCGGGGCATGGACGGCGACCGCGGCATGGACGGCATGAACGGCATGGGCTGGGCCATCAACGGGCAGACCTTCGATCCGGCCCGTATCGACGCCTCCCCGCGGCTGGGCTCGACCGAGATCTGGCGGTTCCAGAACCGCTCGATGATGGCCCACCCCATCCACGTCCACCTCAACATGTTCCAGATCCTCGACCGCAACGGCAGCCCGCCGTCGGAAGCGGAGTCCGGTTGGAAGGACACCGTGGCCGTCGGCCAGGACGAGACCGTCCGCGTGATCGTCAAGTTCACCGACTTCCACGGCCGCTACATGGTCCACTGCCACAACCTGGAACACGAGGACGACGGCATGATGGCCCAGTTCGAGGTGGTGCCCGCCGTCTCCGACTCTCTGGAGGGCCGGCCCCGGCCGTAAATCGATCGGGCCCGGCTTCAACGCCCCCGCTGGTATTGGCCGTTCTGGGAGAACACCGGTGTGCCGCCGGCGTTGAGCCGCACCATCGCGTCTTCGAGGACGCCGGGGCCGACGGCTCCGACGAATTTGGCCATGACGGTGCCGCGCTGGTCGACCACGAAGGTCTCGGGGACGCCGAAGACGCCGTAGTTGATCGCCGTGCGGCTGCCGGGGTCCTGAACGAGCGGCCAGGTGCCGCCCAGCTCCTTCCGGAACGCCAGGGCGGCGGCGATGGTGTCGTTGTAGAGGACGCCGACCAGCTCGACACCACGAGCCTGCCACTGGCGGTAGAACGCCTCGAGGGCCGGTGTCTCCTCCCGGCACGGAACGCACCACGAGGCCCAGAAGTTGATCACGTAGAAGCGGCCGGACAGCTCCGCCGAGGAGACGTTGCCCGGCTGGTCGAAGCGGGGGAGCGAGAAGTCCGGGGCCGGTTTGCCGAGGAGGGGCGAGGGGACGAGGGTTGGGTCTTTCCCGATCTGGCCCCCGACGATGACGAGGAAACCGGTGATGACCACGCCCATGCCGACGGCCGCGACCCGGAGCGGCCGAAACCCCCGCCGTCGCAGGCCGCCGCGGACCGAAGCGACGTCGCTCGCATCGCGCCGAGTCTGCTGAGTGCCGGAGGCCGTCTCCTCGCCTGTATCTGGATGGACGTCGTTGACTGCCGGGTCAGTCTCCACTGGCGTTTCGCCCCTGCGAGAAGCAACGTCGAGATTCCTCGATCGTACAGTGTGTAGGAATGGCCTCAAGCGGCAGGGGTTGGATCAAGTGATGGGAGCGGCGCTTGGTGCGCGCCCGGTACGACGCCATTGCCGGATCCGGAGCTCGATGCACATCGTCTTCGGCGGCGATGTGGGTAGGCGGAGAGACGACCCAGGGTCCCGCCTCCGTCTGACGGCACTGGTGAACATCACCTACACTGTGTCGCAATGAGAGGGTTGCTCCTTCCACCGCTGGCGCTTTTGGCGGGCGTCATCTCGTTCAGTTCGCCCTGTTGCCTGCCGCTGATTCCCGGCTACCTCTCGTACATGTCCGGCCTTCCGGTCGCGGACCTGGGCCGCCGGGAAGCTCGGGCCCTCACCCTCCGGGCCGCGTGCCTCTTCGTGGCCGGCTTCACCACCGTGTTCACCGCTCTGGGGATCTCCTTCACCCTGGTCGGTGGGGCGTTGCTGCGGAATGTCCCCACCATCGTCCGGGTGGCCGGTGTGGTCATCATCCTCATGGGGTTGGCCATGATGGGTGTGCTCCGGCTCCCGTTCCTGTACCGGGAGCGACGGTTCGACCTGACCAGGGTGCCGTCCGGCCCCAAGGCCGCCTTCACTCTCGGCATGGCCTTCGCCTTCGGGTGGGCACCGTGCATCGGCCCAGTGCTGGCCACCATCCTGGCCACGGCCGCCGCCACGCAGACGGTGGCGTGGGGAGCCGTGCTGCTCGTGATGTACTCGCTCGGCCTGGGGATTCCGTTCGTGATCCTCGCGCTGGGCTTCCAACGGGCCCGGGGCTCGCTGGAGTGGCTCAAGCGGCACGGGCGCCGTGTCGAGGTGGCCGGGGGCGCCATGCTGGTCGCCGTCGGCGTCCTGTTCGTCACCGGCGCCTGGCAGCAGACCTTCCTCCCGCTGCAACGGTATTTCGCCCGCTTCGGCTGGCCCCCGATCTGATGGCGTGGTGAACGACGTGACCACCGAGACCGGGGATGCCGACGTCCGTGAACCCCCTGGGGTTCCCGAGGAGGCGAAGGCGGCTCGAAGCCGGCGCCGCCGCCTGGCGTACGTCGCCGCGGCCCTGGTGGCGGTCAGCGTCGTGGGCGCCTTGGCGGTGACGCAGGGAGGGAGGACCGGGGTCCGCCCGCCCGCGCCTCGAGGGGGCGAGTCCGCGTCGTTCACGGTCGACAACCTTCGTCCCGGTCAACCGGCCGTTTCGTTGGCGGCGCTCCGGGGCAAGCCGGTGGTGATGAACTTCTGGGCGTCCTGGTGCGTCCCCTGCCGCCGGGAGATGCCGGCCTTCGAGCAGGTGCACCGCTCGCTCGGTGATCGGGTCACGTTCCTCGGGATCGCCAGCAAGGACTACCGGGATTCGGCCCTGGCCTTCCTGAACAAGACCGGCGTCAGCTACCCGTCGGGGTTCGATCCCAGCGGCTCCCTGGCCGTGAAGTTCGGCGTGATGGGCATGCCGACCACCGTGTTCATCTCGCCGAACGGAACGGTGCTCGACACGAGAATCGGCGAGGTCAGCCGCCAGGAGCTCGAGAACACCATCAGCCGACTCTTCGCTGTCTCGTAGGTCGGCCACGGCCGGCCACGACGATCTTGTCGGAGGCGTGCTCGATGATCGGGCAGATGGCGACGTCCTCGCCCCGGCGGGCGGTGGACCTCGCCGCCTCCAATGCTCGGGACAGGTCATTGCGCAGGGCCCGCAAGTCCCGCATGGTGCGGTTGATGTCTTCGAGGTGATGCTCGAGGAGTCGGATGACCGTGCCGCACGGTTGGGCACCCTGGCGCTGGAGGTCGATGATGCGGCGGATCTCGGACGGAACCGTGGCCCCCGGTGCCAGGGCGGTGAGGTCAGCCGCGAGGAGCTGCAGACGGCGGGCCCGGGACACGGGTGACTGAACGTTGGCGGGGGTTAGAGTTGGTTGGGGACCGCCCGCCGGGGCGGCTGGACCGCACTTACGAGACCGGGACCCTGTCCCGGAAAGGGCGGCCCCGGAGCATGAGCGGCATCTCGTCGAGGGCGTCTCAGACCCGGGTCGCTTCGATCACGCTGAACGGCGAGTGCGTCGGGATGATCCGCTCCAGCCGGAAGCCTGCCGCTCGGAGCAGACGCTCGAAGTGCTCCTCGGTGCGCTCTTGGCCGCCGAGGAGGACAAGCATGTTGAGGTCCATTGCTTGGGCGGGGCTTGGTCGGTTGTCCGAGGGGATGACCATCTCGACCAGGAGCAACGTGCCGGCCGGGGCGAGCGCACGGTGACAGTTCTGCAGGAGCCGAGTCGCTCGTTCGTCGTTCCAGTCGTGGACGATCTGCTTCAGCAGGTGCAGATCGGCGCCTTCGGGCACCGCCTCAAAGAAATCTCCGCTCATCAGCTCGCAGCGTTCCGAGAGCCCCGCGGAGGCGATGGCGTCGCCGGCGGTCGCAATGACATGGGGCAGGTCGAAGAGGATCCCACGGGCGGCCGGATTGGCCTGCAGGACCGCGGCGAGCAGGACGCCGTGCGCGCCGCCGACGTCCGCTACCGTCCGAACGCCCGAGAAGTCGTAGACACGCACGAGCTCGCTGGCGGCCAGGGCAGACAGGTTGCCCATCGCCGCGCTGAAGTAGCCCGCCTCGTCCGGGTTCTTCGAATACCACTCGAAGAGATCCATCCCCAGCGCCTCCCGGGCCATCGGCTGGCCGGTGCGGACGCTCTCATGCAGCCGCCCCCACGGCAGCCAGTGCCCGGCCGCGGTCTCGGTAATGGCGAAGTTGCGCACCGAACCGGGCGAATCGGAACGCAACGTATCGCCGAGCGGAGTCAAGGCGAAGGAACCGGGCGGGGCCTGGGTGAACAGGCCCAGGCTGGCCAGCAACCGCAGCACCCGGTACAGCGCCTGGGGGTCCGCGCCGACCGCCCGGGCGAGGTCGTCACTGTCACGGGGGCCGGCCGCGAGTTCGTCGGCAACTCCGAGCAGCGCGACCACGCCGACGGCCTGGCTGACCCAGTAACCGGTGATGAGGCCCATCATGGCGGCCGGCGCAGAGACTTCCTGCTGCCCTTCAGATTCCATCTCGCCCTCCCACCGTCCCGGCAGAACCGCGCCGACATGGGCGGTCGGCCGATCCTACCCACCTTCTGCGAACGCTTGACTTCCGCCGTCCTGCAGTTGGCGCCCATCTCGTAGATTGCCGGTCTGGGTCGCGATCCCGGCGGCGCATCGCGGCCGCCCCATCATCACGGGCTCCGATCGGTCGCCGAGGTCAAGGGGGCCACGCCCGAGTAGCCGGCTCCGTGCGTGGGTGTTTTGACGACGCCACCGCCTCGAAGCGGCCACGGCCGGCCCAGCTCGAGGATCCGGCCGGCGGTAGCGGCGTCGAGTTGCTTGAGCGGCAGGTGGAGGGCACCGGGAAGATGTCCCTCTTCGTACTCATCGGCTGGGAGCACCTCCACAAGTTGGGCGTCGTGCTCGTCGACGAGCCGGCGCAGCTGGTGGCGATCAACGACGTCGGGCATGTCAGATGGCTTGAGGCTCAGGGTCCGGTGCGGGCCGGCCTTCGTCCAGTGCCTGCACGAGTTGGTCGACGGTGGGGGCGCCGCTAAATCCGGCTTCGCCTCGGTACAACCGGCACGACAGGGCCGCGGGGCCGGCGGCTGCAACGAAGGGATCCCGACCGTCGATGAGGATCGTGGGCGAGTCTCGCATCCCGAGGCGGGTCGCCTCCTCGGCGGAACGGACCTCGCTCTCCCGGATGACCGCCCTCAGCCCCATTCGAGCCAAGGCGACCTCGAGGTCTCGGCGGACGACCTGCCGGTTGGGGCAGTGGGCGATGTACAGCAGGTCGATCTTCACCCGGCTACGGTAAAGCTTCCAGCACACTGGAAGGTCAAGCGGTTGCGCATCGGAGAGCTGGCATCCCGGTCGGGAGTGTCGACGAAGACGATCCGGTACTACGAGAGCATCGGGCTCATCCCGGCGCCGGAGCGGCTGCCGTCGGGTTATCGGGACTACGAGGAGTCGGCCCTGGAAGCCCTGGCGTTCGTGCGGGCCGCCCAGGCGGTGGGACTGTCCCTCGGCGAGATCCGGGGCATCGTGGCCCTCCGCGACGAGGGGCAGGTTCCCTGTGGCTATGTCGTCGAGCTTCTGCGGTCCCGGTCGGCCGAGCTGGATCGGCGGATCGCCGAGCTCCGGGCGCTGCGGGGCGAACTGGGCCGCCTGGTGGCGCAAGCCGATCGCCTCGATCCCGCGGAGTGTGACCCTCGGGCCGTGTGTCACGTCATTGGCCGCCCGACCCGCTGACTTGTCAGTCTGGGTTGACGCCGACCCGCCTTGTCAGCCTAAGCTGACAAGCTGTGGAGGAGATGACGCAGCTCGCGGAGGCGGTTGACAGCCGTGACCCGGCCGTCGGATTGGCGGCGGTGGCGGCGCTGCGGACGCTGGTGGACGAACTTGAGACGCTCCACGTCGACAACGCCCGGGCCTGCGGCTGGTCGTGGCAGGCCATCGCCGACGTGCTCGGCGTGACCCGCCAGTCCGCCCACAAGAAGCACCACACCCACAGCCGCCGGTTCCGCCGGCGGCGAATGCGGTGAGCGCGGCCATGTTCGAACGCTTCAGCTATGAGGGGGTGCCGGTGAGGGTGAAGTGGGCTTGTCCGTCGAAATGGACGCCTTGGTAGGTGCCGGTGAAGTTCTGGTCGTCGTCGGCGATCATGCCGAGGTCGGGG
>Ga0070741_10003050_pt1 | contig 42720 bp, 39 predicted proteins | sample Coa_R1_4_FD_66440 | JGI IMG/M metagenome (GOLD analysis project Ga0070741, IMG submission 66440) | Surface soil microbial communities from Centralia Pennsylvania, which are recovering from an underground coalmine fire - Coalmine... | ecosystem: Environmental > Terrestrial > Soil > Unclassified ... | reverse complement strand
TGAGTACAGCACCACACCCCGCGGGATAGCAAACCCAGGCAGGCGCGCTCGGCCGACGATGGAGCTAGCGGGATTCGAACCCGCGACCTCCTGAATGCCATTCAGGCGCTCTCCCAACTGAGCTATAGCCCCGGCGTGGTCTCGCTGCAAGCGTAGTACACGACCCTTCGGCGCGAGGGTGTCCGGCGCCCGCGCGCGCCGACCCGCGCGTCACTAACCTGACAGCACGATGACGCAAGACACTCGTCCTGGGCGCTACGAACCCGAGCTGATCGAGGCCAAGTGGCAGGAACTGTGGGCTCGTGAGCGCACCTGGGAGGTCTCCAACGAGTCCGATGAGCGGGCCCTGGGCGCGATACCGGCCGAGAAGTCGTATGTGCTCGAGATGCTGCCCTATCCGAGTGGGGAACCTCACATCGGACATCTGAAGAACTACGCACTCGGCGACGCGATCGCCCACTTCCATCGCCGAATCGGCCAAAGCGTCTTGCACCCGATGGGGTACGACGCGTTCGGTCTGCCCGCTGAGAACAACGCGATCAAGACGGGAATCGCACCCCGGGAGGCCACGGAGCGCTCGATTGCCGCCTACCGGCACTGGTTTCACCGATGGGGAATCTCCATCGACTGGAGCCGGGAGATCTCGACACACGAACCGTCCTATTACCGCTGGACGCAGTGGATCTTCTTAAAACTCTTCGAGCGAGGGCTCGCCTATCGCAAGGAGGCGGCCGTGAAGTGGTGTCCCAATGACCAGACGGTGCTGGCCAACGAGCAGGTCATCGACGGACATTGCGAACGGTGCGGCGCGCTCGTGGAGGCCCGTCAGCTCGAGCAGTGGTTTTTTCGCATCACCGATTACGCCGACCGGCTCCTGGACGATCTCGAGTTGATCGACTGGCCAGAGCACGTCAAGGCGATGCAGCGCAATTGGATCGGCCGCAGCGAGGGGGCCGAGGTCAGCTTCCGCTGTGAGGAGCTCGGGATCGACTACCCCGTGTTCACGACCCGCCCGGACACGCTTTTCGGTGCGACGTTCTTCGTGATGGCGCCGGAACACCCGGATGTGTTCAAGCTCGCTGCCGGCACAGGGCACGAGCATGAAGTTCACGAGTACGTCAACCACGCCGTGACGGAGTCCTCGGACCTGCGGGGCGACGCCGAGAAACCAAAGACGGGTGTCGCTCTGGGCCGGACGGTCACCAACCCGGTCACCGGCGAGCAGATTCCGATGTTCGTCGCCGATTACGTGCTGATGGAGTACGGCACGGGGGCGATCATGGCGGTTCCCGCGCACGACCAGCGGGACTTCGAGTTTGCGCAGGCCTTCTCGCTGCCCGTCCGCCAGGTCGTCGCTCCCGTGGGCCCGCAGACGGACGGGGCCGGTGGCGCGGCGGCCGCCACGGAGGCCTTTATGGCCCATTCCGAGGACGAGCAGCTGATCAACTCCGGCCAGTTCTCCGGCATGAATGCCGTGGAGGGCTCGCGGGCGATCGTCGACTGGCTCGACCTCGAGGGTAAGGGCCACGCCTCTGTCAGCTACAAGCTCCGTGACTGGCTGGTTTCGCGCCAGCGCTATTGGGGATGCCCGATTCCGATCCTCTACTGCGAAAGCTGCGGCATCGTCCCCGAGTCGGAGGACAGGCTTCCGGTGCAGCTCCCCGATATCGAGGACTACCAGCCCAAGGGTCACGCGCCGCTGGCCGGCGCCGAGGACTGGGTGAACGCCAGATGCCCCCAGTGCGGTGGGCGGGCCAGGCGCGAGACCGACACGATGGACACCTTTGTCGACTCCAGCTGGTACTTCCTGCGCTACTGCGACGCTCGCGACGATCGAGCGGCCTGGGATCGTCGCGTCCTCGAGCGCTGGATGCCGGTGGACCAGTACATCGGCGGCGTGGAGCACGCCATCTTGCACCTCATGTACTCCCGCTTCTTCGTCAAAGCGCTCGCCGACATGGAGCTCCTGGACGTCCAGGAGCCTTTCCAGGCCCTGTTCACGCAGGGAATGATCCTGGGGCCCGACGGCTACAAGATGTCGAGCTCGAGGGGCAACGTGGTACTTCCGCGCCCCATCGTCGACCGCTTCGGGGCGGACTCCGCGCGCACGTATGTCCTCTTCATCGGTCCAGCCGATCAGGACGCAGCTTGGTCTGATACTGCGATCGAGGGCGTCCACCGGTTCCTCTCGCGCCTGTGGAGGTTGGGCGATCAGCTGGCAGGCGAGCCCGGACTGGCCGAGCAGCCCGACGACCCCATGGGCGTGGACGAGGCGCTGGTGCGCAAGGCCAACTGGGCGATCGAGAAGGTCACCGGCGACCTCGCGGAGCGGTTTGCATTCAATACCGCCATCGCCGCGGTGATGGAGCTGGTCAACGAGATCCACCGCCATCCCGGGGCCGGCCTGCCCGCGCGGCGGTTCGCGACGGCGACCGCTGCCTCGCTCGTGTTTCCCTTCGCCCCCCATCTGGGCTCCGAGGTCTTCGAGCTCGTCACGGGGCAACGGGTTTGGGTGCAGCCGTGGCCGGTGGCAGACCCGGCGATGCTTCAGGCCGACACCTTCGAGCTTGTTCTGCAGGTCAATGGCAAGGTTCGCGACCGCGTCAGCGCGCCGACGGGAGCCTCGCGCGACGAGCTCGAGCGACTGGCGCTAGCCGCGCGCGGCGTCCGCAGCCACGTGGATGATCGCGAGGTGACAAAGATCGTCGTCGTGCCCGACAGGCTCGTAAACATCGTCGTGCGTTAGCGCGAACGTTCCGTGGCGCCCGCAAGTCCTTCGTTCAAGCCCGCTTACCTCATCCATGGCGATGACCATGGGCGCATCGGGGAGCGGCGCTCTCGCCTGCGGGCCGTGGCCCAGGAGGTGAGCGGGCCCCAGGGCGTGGAGGTCATCGAGGGAGAGGCAGCGACGCCCGATGCTGTGGCCGTCGCACTGGGAGCAATGACCTTCGCCCTCGGACGCCGCTTCATCATCGTTGACGGGGCGGAGCGTTGGGGGCAGAAGGCGCTCCCGCCGCTGCTCGAGGCTCTTGGTTGCATCCCCCCCGAGACGACGGTCGCGTTCTTTGCGCGCGAAGAAGCCAGGCTCTCAGTGCCGTCGGCTCTGGTGGATGCCGTCCGCGCCGCCGGCGGTCACGTGGAGGCGGAGCGGAGCGTTAAGCCGTGGGAGCTTCCTGGGTGGGTCGCCGATCGGTCGCGCGAGCTGGGAATAGAGCTCGAGCCCGACGCGGCCCGCGCACTCATCCAGCATGTCGGCGAGCGCCAGCAGCGCCTGCAGCGAGAGCTCGAGAAGCTCGCGCTTGACATGGGCCCGGGCCGCCGATTGACCGCAGACGAGGTGGAGCAGCTCACCGCGGCCTCGGGCGAGCGCAAGGTGTGGGCGCTCGCCGATGCCGTGGTCGCGGGTGACGCTCGGGCGGCTGTCCAGCTGTATCTGGCGCTTCGGGTCCAAGGGGAGCGCGTCCCCGGCCTGATCTACTGGATGGCCCAGCGTCTCCGCCAGGCAGCCGACATTGCCGTGCGACTCGAGCAGGGAGAGGCAGCCGGTCAGATCAAGCGCGGCCTGAGGATGCCCTCGCGCGCCGCCGACAGGCTGATTGCCGACGCCCGCAAAGCTGGGGTGGACAGCCTGCGCCGAGCCCTGGAGCGGCTGGCTGACCTCGAACTGACGTCGCGTGGCGGCGGTCCGGGCATCTCAAGCGAGGACACCGCGATGATGCTCGCGCTCGAGCGGATCGCCCAGTGAATGCGCGACTAGCCGGCGGCGCCGTGGCGAATCCGAGCCGCGCGCGACTTCTTGCGGGCTCCAGTGTTCCGGTGCAGCGCCCCGCGCTTGACCGCCTTGTCGATCGTCTGCACCAGGGCGCGGTGCTCGCTGTCGGCGCCTTCCTCCTCGCCCGTCGCGACGGCCCGCTCCAAACGGCGGAAATACGTCTTGATCTTCGACGTATACCGACGGTTCTCCAACCGCTCCCGTTCGGAGCGAAGAATGCGCTTCTTCTGTGAGTGAATGTTGGCCATAGCAAAGGACAACCGCGGAGCAGTCCGCGGCGCGATCGCTACTTTAGCGTTATTGCTGTGGGTGGGCCGCATGCGGCCCAGCCCCGGCCAGAACATGTTCTGGCCGGAATGGGTCGGCGCGTGCGCCGACCCACGCTCCGGTCGGGCTTGCCGCGCGCTCGGCATCCGGCCTCGCTTTTATGCGCGGCGCCCGAGTCGCCCGGCTAGGCGGACCGAAACATGATTTCCACTCCCACGGTGTCCGCCCGCCCCGGTCGGCACCATTGGTGGCGCCTGTGTCCGAAGATACGCTCGTAGCCTCGCGCTCAGACCTGCCGAAGCCGCCGCCGCGCCGCCCTCGGCGCCTCGCATTCAGTGCGGTGATCTTCGCCGTCGGGACAGCCCTTTCCCGTATCGCGGGGCTGGCCCGCGACGTCCTCGCCGCTAGCTACTTCGGCACCACCGCGCCGGCCTCGGCGTTCACCTTCGCCTACCAGATCCCCAATCTCGTGGCGGGCATCTTCGCGCAGGCGGCACTATCAGCGGCCTTTGTTCCGGTGTTCACCGAGCTGATCCAGGAGGGGCGAAAGCGCGATGCCTTCCGGCTCGCCTCGAGCCTGTTCTGGATCATCCTGATTGGGCTGGGCGGGATCATTGCCCTGATGATCGCCTTTGCGGGGGTGATCATGCCGCTGTTCACCGGTGACACCTTTAGTGCCGCCGACAACGCTCTGACCGCTGGGCTCGCACAGGTGCTGTTCCCCGTGGTGTTGTTGCTGGGGCTAACCGGGCTCCTGACCGGGATTCTGCAGGCGTTCGACGAGTTCACGATGCCTGCGATGGCCCCGGTGGTGTGGAACATCGTGATCATCGTGCTGCTGGTCGTGCTGCGGCCTCACTTTCACAGCGACCTGGGGATCTATGCATTCGCGATTGCCTGGCTGGTGGCGACGGCGGTGCAGTTCGCCCTGGTGGGCTACGCGGTGCGTCAAGTTGATTTTCGCCTTCAATTCAAAGTCGACTGGCGCGATCCCAGGGTGCGCCAGGTCTTCGCGCTGATGCTCCCGGTCACGGTCGGGCTGGGGATCATCAACCTGGACCAGTTGCTGAATTCGGCGTTCGGCTCGCTCGTCTCGACCCAGGCGCCAAGCGCGATCGACCGTGCCTTCCGCATCTACATGCTGCCGCAGGGCATGTTCTCCGTCGCGATCACGACGGTGCTCTTTCCGACGCTCAGCCGGCTGGCCAACGTCCGTGACGCTGTAGGCATCCGGCGCACCGTCGGGAACGGCATGCGACAAATCACGCTGCTGCTGATGCCGTGCACCAGCCTGCTGATCGTGCTGGCCACGCCGATCACACGGTTGGTCTACCAGCGGGGGACTTTCAACGCGCACTCGACGGACCTCGTATCGACGGCGCTGTTCTGGTTCGCTTTTAGCCTCCCGTTCGCGGGGATCAACCTGCTGTTGTCACGGTGTTTTTTCGCCATGAGGAAACCATGGATTCCGACTCGCCTGGCGGCGCTCAACATGATTGTCGACGTGATCGTGAGCCTCGCCCTGTACAAGCCGCTCGGCATCGAAGGGCTCGTGATCGGCACGGCCGCTGCCAACGCGGTCATGACGTGGCTTCAGTTCACCCGCCTGCGCAGGGGGCTCCAGGGCCGTCTCGACGGCCATCAGACTGTGATGATTACGACAAGGATCGTGGTGGCGACCGCGATCAGTGCGGTGGCTGCGCGTGCGGCCTGGGTGGGGCTCGACGATGCCCTGGGCCGATCGCTGCTCGCGCAAATCGTCGCGCTCGGAATCGCGCTTCTCATCGCGGCTGTGATCTACGCCAAGCTCGTACTGGTGATGAGAATCCCCGAGGCGCGGCAGATCGAACAGCTCGTGCGGGGTCGACTCACCCGCCTGCGGCCCGCCAACTAGGGCCCGCAAATAGAAAGCGGCCCCCTACGCTTTGGTCTTGGTGAGCGACCAGGCCCACATCCGCAACTTCTCGATCATCGCCCACATCGATCATGGGAAATCGACGCTGGCCGACCGGATCCTCGAGCTGACCCGCACCATCGACCCGCGCGCCATGCGAGCCCAGGTGCTCGACACCATGGACCTTGAGCGCGAGCGTGGAATCTCCATCAAGGCCCAGGCGGTGCGCGTCTTCTACCGATCCAAGCGCGATGGCCGGACCTACCAGCTGCACCTGATCGACACCCCGGGTCACGTCGACTTCACGTACGAGGTCTCGCGCTCACTCGCGGCCTGCGAGGGCGCGCTGCTGGTCGTGGACGCCTCACAAGGAGTCGAGGCCCAGACCGTAGCGAACACCTATCTCGCCGTCGACGCCGGTCTGGAGTTGATCCCGTGCCTGAACAAGGTGGACCTCCCTGGGGCCGAGCCCGAGCGCGTGGCTTCGGAGGTTGCCGATCTCCTCGGCGACCCAGCAGAAGCAGTGGCGCGGATCAGCGCAAAGACCGGGGACGGTGTCGAAGAGCTCTTGGAGGAGGTCGTGGCGCGGGTCCCACCTCCTCATGGTGACCCGAGTGCACCCCCGCGCGCGCTGATCTTCGACTCTCAGTTCGACCCTTATCGGGGGGTGATCGCGTACATCCGGGTGGTGGATGGGGTCTTCTCGCGGGGAGAGGCGATCCGGGCGATGCAGGCTAAGACGACCGCGGAAATCGACGAGATCGGGTTCTTCACCCCCCAGATGACGTCAGCCCCGGCGCTGCGCGCGGGCGAGGTGGGCTTTCTGATCACGGGCATCAAGGACGTCACGAAACTTCGGGTCGGCGACACCCTCACGACCGTCAGGGACGGCGCACAGGCGCCGCTGCCCGGCTATCGCGAGGTCAAGCCGATGGTCTTCTGTGGCGTCTATCCGATCGATTCAGACGACTATCCCGACCTGCGCGATGCGCTCGAAAAGCTCTCGCTCAACGATGCCGCTCTCACCTTTGAGCCCGAGAACAGCGATGCGCTCGGGTTTGGTTTCCGCTGCGGATTCCTGGGCCTCCTGCACATGGACATCGTCCGCGAGCGGCTCGAGCGCGAGTACGACCTGGAGCTTTTGCAGACGATGCCGGGCGTGGAGTACGAGGTGACGCTCACAAACGGCACCGTCATCCCGGTCCGCTCGCCCAATGAGATGCCCGACGCCGCGCGGGTGGAGGCGGTCCGAGAGCCATACATCCGCGCGCAGCTGCTGGCCCCGAGGGAGTTCATCGGGACGATCATGGAGCTGTGTCAGGAGCGCCGCGGCACCTCTGAGGGGATTCATTTCCTCTCGACGGAGCGGGTGCAACTCACTTATGACCTCCCGCTCCAGGAGATCGTCCTGGACTTCTTTGACCAGCTCAAGTCGCGGACGCGGGGATACGCGTCCCTCGACTACGAGCCGATCGGGATGCGCGAGTCCGATCTCGTCAAGCTGGACATCCTGCTGGCGGGAGAGCCGGTTGACGCCCTTTCGATGCTGGTGCACCGCTCAAAGGCCTACGTGGCGGGGCGTGCCATGGCCGAGAAGCTGCGCGAGAAGATCCCCCGCCAGCAGTACGACGTCCCGATCCAGGCGGCGGTCGGCGCGCGGATCATCGCCCGCGAGACGATCAAGGCGTACCGCAAGGACGTCACCTCGAAGTGCTACGGCGGCGACATCACGCGCAAGCGCAAGCTGCTCGAGCAGCAGAAGCGCGGCAAGCAGCGAATGAAGCAGGTCGGCCGCATCGAGGTGCCCCAGGAGGCGTTTCTGGCGGTACTCGAGCTGGGCGGGGCCGGCTCGCGCTAGAGCCAGGCCCGGCGGGCGGGGCCTTGCACCTGGTGCAAGCCGCCGGGGGGCGGGCGGTGACCGTAGCGGGAGCGGCAGCGGGAGCCCCGGCAACCGAAGCACCACACGCCGAAAAGGATCCAGGCGCCGCCAATGACGATGGTCCCGGTGACGATCAGCGCGACGAGCGCCACCAAGGCTGCCGCCACCAGCGCGACCGCGAGCACGCCCACCGTCCCGCTGGTGCGGTTGACGGCGCGCGGCCGGGCCGCGGCGAGACGGTCGTCGGGGAGATCGTCCACCAGCGCATCGAGCTCACCGTAGGTGCGCGCCGTGAACGTCGCCTCGATCCGCTGCTCGAGCTCCTCGGCGAGCAGCCGGCCCTCGGCGGCAGCCTTGCGCAGCCTGTCGGCTATTTCCTCTCGGTCTGCGTCCGATGCCCTGACGTTGCTTCGCCGTACCATCTCGCTTCGCTCATTAACGTTAGCGCTGATGACGTTGATGGTCGCGGCCTGAGCTCAAATGGACCTGGGACTGCGCGATCGTGCCTGCATCGTGACCGGCGCCTCGGGCGGGATCGGCGGCGCGACGGCCGAGTTGTTCGCCCAGGAGGGCGCCGCCATCGTCCTCGTCGGCCGGCGCGAAGACCGCCTGGGGCTCGTTGCACAGCGCTGCACGGAGCTGGGCGGCCGAGCGCTCCCGTTGGTCGTTGACCTCACCGCCGCCGAGGCCGGCGACCGGGTGGTCGAGACGTGCGAGCAGGAGTTCGGCCGAGTCGATGCCCTGGTCAACACCGCGGGGGCGACAGCCGCACGCTCGCTGGAGGAGCTGACCGAGGAGGACTGGCAGCGCCAGTGGGAGCTCAACGTGCTCGCGCCGATGCGTTTGATGCGAGCCGCCGCGCCGCTCATGGCGCAGAGCGGCTTTGGCCGCATCGTGAACATCTCCTCCTCTGCGGGCAAGCGGCCGTCGGGCACCAACCTGATGCCGTACTCGGTCACCAAGGCCGCCGAGCTCTCGCTTTCCCGTGCGTTCGCCGATCTGTACGCCGGGCAGGGCGTACTGGTCAACGCGATCACTCCGGGCCCGATCGGAGACGACGTCTGGCTCGCACCGGGTGGGCTGGCCGACCAGCTCGCGCAGAAAAACCAGGTCTCGCGCAACGACGTGCTCGAGCGCACCGCCGCGGGGGTGCCACTGGGCCGCCTGGGCTCAGCGCAAGAGATCGCGGCGGTGATCGTGTTCCTCTGCTCGGAGCGAGCGTCCAATGTCGCCGGCGCCGCCTGGTCCGTCGACGGCGGCTCCGTGCCCGTCATCATCTGAGTTCATGTCAGCCTCCACCGACGCGATCGGCAAGACCTACCCCTCAACCGTCTACGCGGTCGGGCGCGAGAAGGTCCGCGAGTACGCGGCCGCGGTGGGCGAGACGAACCCGCTTTACCTCGACCTCGAAGCCGCCCGCCAAGCGGGCCACGCAGACGTGGTGGCGCCGCCGATGTTCGCGGTGGTCTACGCCGGGCCGTCAGTCATGCAAGGAATCTTCGATCCCGAGCTGGGAATCGATTTCAGCCATCTGGTCCACGGCAGCCAGGAGTTTCGCTGGGGGGCGCTGGTGGTCGCGGGCGACGAGATCGTGACGACGACCGCGGTCAAGGACGTCTCCGTTCGTAGCGAGTTCGGTTTCTATGTCTTTGAGTCGCGCTCGGACAACCAGCGGGGCGAGATGGTGTCCACGGGAATCTGGAGCAACATCGTCAGGGCGCCCCAATGACCCTCGAGCAGGGAGAAAGCTTCGAGCTCAAGGTGACCCCTGACCCGTACGTGACCGTCCGCTATGCCGGCGCGTCTGGCGACTTCAACCCGATTCACATCGACGAGGAGTTTGCGCGCAGCGTGGGGCTTCCCGGGCGAATCCTCCACGGGCTGTGGACAATGGCGCAGGTGGCGCGGGCGCATACGGAGGCGGGGGGCGGGCCAGAGGCACTCCGGCGCCTCGCGGTTCAGTTCCGCGGGATGGGGGTGATGGGCGAGGAGCTGACCGTCACCGGGACCGTGCGGTCTTTGGAAGACGGGGTGGCGATCGTAGATTCGGAGGCCCACCAGGCCGACCGCCGTCTCATCCGCAAGGGGGAGGCGGAGCTTCGGGTGCAGCGATCGGAGGGTGGGTGAGTTAACGACACCAGGTGTCGCTTTTTCACCCAGGCTCCCTCGTGGGGGGACCGCTTAGCGGGGACATGCGGAATACCGCACCTAGAATCACTGATGTCGTGAGCGAGAACCCCATCCGTCCGCCCGCCGCGCCTCCACCCGACGCCATGAGCGACCGGCAAGAACTCGTGCTGCGCAAGGTGGTCGAGGAATACCTGGCCGCAGGCTCGCCCGTCGGCTCCAAGGTTCTGGCCGCGGGAGTGGAATGGGGACCATCAACGATCAGGCACGAGCTCGCCAACCTCGAGGAGCTGGGGCTGCTGGCCCATCCCCACACCTCGGCCGGGCGGGTACCCACCGAGGCCGGCTACCGCTACTTCGTCGACCGGCTGCTGCCGGATGTATACGCCCAGTCTGCGCCCGCGCTCTCGATCTCGTTCGTGCAGAGCGAGCTCGATGAAGCAATGCGCCTGACGACCGAGACCCTCTCGCAGGTTACGAACCTTTTGGCGATCGTCACCGCTCCGCCGATCGAGACGTCCACGATCCGCCACATCGAGGTGCTCGCGCTCCAGCCGCAGGTCCTGATGGTGGTGGTGATCACTTCCACCGGCGGCGTGACCAAGCGCATGTTCACGTTCCCTCGCCCCGTTGACCCCGGCCTCGCGCATTGGGCTCTCAGCTATCTCAATGAGCGGCTCGTGGGGCTCGGACTGGGGGCGCGCATGATCCACCAGCGGCTGCACGATCCGTCGCTCTCGCCCACCGAGATGGACTTCTTGGGTGCGCTCGCACCGGTGTTCACAGAGCTCGAGGAAACCGCGCAGGAGTCGATGTACGTGGAAGGGGCGGCGCGCCTGCTGCAGATCGACCGGTTCGCCGACGTCTCCGAGCTCCAGTCCCTGATGGAGATGCTCGAGCGACGGGTCACGTTGCTCTCGGTGATGCGCTCCGCGCTTTCACAACGCGGTGTCCAGGTCCGGATCGGAGCCGAGAACGAGGCCCCGGCGTTGCACTCGCTCGCGGTGGTTGCGGCGGGCTACGGACTCCCCCAGCGCCGCCTGGGGGCTGTCTCGGTGATCGGGCCGATGCGCATGGATTACGGTCGCGCGATCCGCTCGGTGCGCGACGCGGCGGCCCAGCTTTCGCGGTTTGTCACCGACTTCTACGACGAGCTATGAGCGGAAAGCGAGCGATTGGGGTCGGTCGGCGATGAGCACCGGACAGGCGCGCCGCGACTACTACGAGATCCTGGGCGTCCCGAGAACGGCGTCGGATGCCGAGATCAAGACCGCTTTCCGGCGGCTGGCGCGCGAGCTTCATCCCGACGTCAACAAGCAGGACCCCAACGCCGAGGAGAAGTTCAAAGAGGCCGCCGAGGCATATGAGGTCCTTTCGGACTCCGAGCGGCGCGCGACCTACGATCGCTACGGCCATGAAGGGCTGCGGACCGGCGGCTACGCCCCGAATTTCGAGGGCTTTGGTTCGGTCGGCGACATCTTCGAGGCCTTCTTCGGCGGGGCGGGGGGTCCGTTGGGCGATATCTTCGGGACCGGCGCCGGCCGCACGGGTCCGATCCAGGGCGGCGACGTCGGGGTCAGAGCCGAGATCGATCTCGCCGAAGCCGCGCTGGGCTCCACCGTGCCCGTCTCCTACGAGGCCGTCGTGCGCTGCGAGCACTGCAACGGGAACGGGGCCGAGCCCGGAACCCCCATCGAGACCTGCCCCCGCTGCGGCGGGAGCGGTCAGCTCAGGGCCGTCTCGCGCACGCCCTTTGGGCAGGTCGTGCGCGCGACCGTGTGCGATCAATGCGGTGGCGACGGCCGCGTGGCCACCAAGCCCTGTCGCGAGTGTCGCGGCCGCGGACACAAACCACAACGCGTCAAATTGACCGTCGATGTGCCCGCTGGGATCGCGGATGGCCAGCGAATCAGGGTCAGCGGCCGGGGTCACGCGGGCGAGCGCGGGGGCCCACCCGGCGACCTCTACGTGGAGGTCCGCGTCCGTCCGGATTCGCGCTTTGTGCGCGATGGCGACGATCTGGTGACCGTGGTCGACGTGCCGGCGCCCCTGGCGTCGCTCGGCACCACCGTCGAGGTTCCCACCGTCACAGACGGCGATGTCGATCTCGAGATTCCGGCCGGCACCCAGCCTCACGAGAATTTCCGGGTTCGGGGCAAGGGGATGCCGTCTCTGCGCGGCCGGCGCAGGGGCGATTTGCAGGTGGTTGTCAACGTGATCGTGCCCGGCCATCTGAGCAGGGAGCAGCGCGAACTGACGCAGCAGTTGGCGGACTCGCTGGGCGAGCACAACATCCGCACCGACGACGGCGTATTCAGCAAGCTGCGCCGCGCGTTCGGCGGTTGATCCGTCTCGCCGTTCGGGTGCGGTCCGAACAGGCCGAGCTCGTGCTCGCCGAGCTGCTCGAGCTGGCCCCCAGCGGCGTGGAGGAAGTCGCCGTTCAAGACGGGTCGATCGAGTACGCGGTGTACGGGGCCCCGGGGGAGTTGCCCGCCCTGCCCGCGCTGCGTGCCGCTGCCGGCGACGCCCTCGTCGATGTCACAAGCGCAGAGATTGGCGACGATTGGCGAGAGCGCTGGCGCTCGTATCACCGTCCCGCGGTGGTGGGGAACCGACTCACGGTCCGTCCGCCGTGGGAGCCCGCGGGCACGACGCCGCTGGACGTGGTGATCGATCCCGGGCAGGCATTTGGCACCGGCGCCCACGCGACCACCCGCCTGTGCCTCGAGCTGCTGCTCGAAGTCGGCCCGCCCGGGTCTCTGCTCGATCTTGGCTGCGGCTCGGGAGTGCTGGCGATCACGGCCGCCAAGCTCGGATACAACCCTGTGCTCGCGGTCGACCTCGACCCCGCCGCGGTCGCCGCGGCCAGCGCCAACGCGGAGCTCAACGCAGTCGATATCGAGGTCCTACGCCTGGATCTGCGCTCACAGCGGGCGCCTTGCGCCGACACGATCGTCGCCAATCTGCTGGCGCCTCTGCTCGAGCGCTGGGCCGGCGACATCGCCGGAGGTTCCTACATCCCTCGGCGCATCATCGCCGGGGGTCTGCTGACGGGTGAGGGCGACTCGGTCGCGGACGCGTTTGCGCCCGCGGGGCTGCGGGAGGCTCGTCGCCTAACGGAGGGCGGGTGGGCGGCGCTCCTGCTCGAGTCAGCGCCGACCGATCGCGAGAATCGAGCTGATACTGGGTCTATCCTGAGCTGACGTGACTGTCCTGGATCGGGTGCACAGCGACATGACTTCGGCGATGAAGGCGCGTGAGCGCGACCGCGTTGGCGCGCTGCGGCTGTTGCTCTCCGAGCTCCAGAAGGCGGCCAAGGAGGGCGACGGCGATGAGATCGCCGTGTTGCGGCGCGAGCGCAAGCGCAGGCTCGAGGCGGCGCAACAGTTCCGCCAGGGAGGCCGACCCGAGCTTGCCGAGCGGGAGTCCGCCGAAGCGACGCTGATCGAGACGTATCTGCCCGCCGAGCTCGATGACGCAGAGCTGGACACGATCGTCAGGGACGCGGTCGAAGAGACCGGTGCGACCAACGCGAAGGACATGGGACCAGTGATGAAGGTCGTGATGGCAAAAGCGGGCGGCCGCGTCGACGGCAAGCGCGCTTCCGCGCGCGTTCGCGAGGCGCTGAGTTAGTGACCGGCCGCCGTGCGTAATCAGATCGAGCTCGACAATGTCGTCGCAGTCGAGCTCGCAGGCAGCGAGGACGCGGTGCTGCGGTCACTGGAAGGACATCTCGACTGCGACATCCACCTGCGCGGCAACGTGCTCACGCTCGACGGGTCGCCCGGGGCGGTCGAGGCGGCCGCCGCTGTCATACGCGAGCTCTCGGAGCTGATCGCCCAGGGCCACGAGATCGCTCCCGGCACGATCGAGGCGGTCACGCGGGCGCTCGATGAGCACACGTCGCCCGCGAGGATCCTCGAGGACGTGGTGTGGCGCCACCGCACGACCAAGGTCGCGCCGAAGACCGTCAACCAGAAGCGCTACGTCGACTCGATCCGCAACAACACGATCACGTTCGGCATCGGCCCTGCCGGCACCGGCAAGACCTTCCTGGCGGTCGCGTTGGCCGCCGCAGCGCTGAGCCGGCGCGACGTCAACCGGATCATCCTCACGCGCCCTGCCGTCGAGGCCGGCGAGCGGCTCGGCTTTTTGCCCGGCGACCTGATGGCCAAGGTGGACCCGTATCTCCGGCCGCTTTTCGATGCGCTGCACGACATGCTGGAGCCGGACAAGGTCGCCGCGCATCTGGACCGCGGAGTCATCGAGGTCGCTCCCCTCGCATATATGCGAGGCCGCACCATCAACGACTCCTTCATCATCCTCGACGAGGCCCAGAACACCAGCCCGGAACAGATGAAGATGTTCCTGACGCGGCTCGGGTTCAATTCGAAGATGGTGGTCACGGGCGACATCACTCAGATCGACCTGCCGCGGGAGCAGGACTCGGGGCTCGTGGTCGTGGCCGACATACTGAGCGCCGTCGAGGGGATCCAGTTCGTGCGCTTCGGCGAGGAGGACGTCGTCCGCCACAAGCTGGTGCGCCGCATCGTCGCGGCGTACAACGATCACGCGCAACGGTTGGCGCCCGAGCTCCGCCCGCGCACCCGTCCCCAAGCTCGCGGGGCGTGAGCGGCCTGGAAGTCGAGATCGTCGGCGGTCCAGCCGGCGACGTCCAAGCGCTGAAACGTCTCTGTGCCCAGGCCCTCGCCCGCGTGGGCGTCGCCGACGGCCATCTCGCGATCGAATTCGTCGACGAGAAACGCATCCGCGAGCTCAACCGACGCCACCGCGGAGTCGATCGCCCCACCGATGTGCTCTCCTTCGGCATCGACGAGGCCGGCCCGGCAGCCGGTCCGCGTGAGCTAGGCGACATCGTGATCTGTCCGTCACACACAGAGGACATCGGCGAGGCCGTCGTGCACGGGGCTCTTCACCTCGCTGGCATGGATCACGAGGCCGACTCCGGAGAGATGCTCGCGCTCCAGTCCGAGCTGTTCCGCTCACGCCGGCCGTGACCGGGGCGACGACCCGCTCGGGCTTTGTCGCCCTCGCCGGGCGTCCCAACGTCGGGAAGTCGACGCTCGCCAACGCCCTTGTCGGCGCCAAGGTGGCAATCGTCTCCGACAAGCCCCAGACCACGCGTCGCGCGATCCGGGGTGTCGCGACCGGACCGGACTGGCAGCTGGTACTGATCGACCTCCCCGGGGTCCAGCGCCCCCGGGACGCACTCACCAGCCGCATGCAGCGGCGCGTGGAGCAGGAACTAGCCGACGCCGACGGCTGCCTGCTGGTGATAAGCGCCGAACAGGGCATCGGGCCCGGCGACCGCTTCATCGCGCGTCAACTCCAACGCGCCTCGATTTGGACGCTAATCGCGGTCAACAAGGTCGACGCCGCAAGTCGTATGCAGACCATGTCCGCGCTCAGCGAGGCCGCCGATCTGGGGATCTCCGACGACGTCTTTCCCGTTTCGGCCCGAACCGGGCAAGGGGTACACGAGTTGCTCGAGACCCTGAGCGGCCTGCTGCCTCAAGGACCCTTCTACTTCGAGCCTCGCCAGCGCACGGACCAGGCCCAGCCAATCTTGATCGCCGAGCTGGTGCGCGAACAGGTTCTGCGGCGCACTCGAGAGGAGGTGCCGCACGCGGTTGAGGTGGAGGTCACGGAGATAGAACGCCTGGACGCCCTGATGCGGATCGGGGCGGTGATTCTCACCGAGACGGAGTCACAGAAGGGCATCCTGATCGGGGCGGGGGGGCGGATGGTCAAGGCAGTCGGCACCGCCGCGCGTCGCGCCATCGAGCGCGAGCTGGGGGTCCGCGTGCACCTGGAGCTGTCGGTGAAGACCCGGCGCCACTGGCGTGCCGACGAGCGGCTGCTCGACAGGCTGGGGATCGAATAGGGCGGTCTATGTCCATTTAAGTCCGAGGGGTGGACCGAAATGGACATCGACCGTGCCCTGACACAATCCCGCGCATGGAAATCGCTTTCGACGAAAAGGGCCTTGTTCCGTGCGTCGTGCAGGATTGGCGCACGGGCGAGGTGCTGACGCTGGCGTACATGAACCGCGAGGCGCTCGCCAAAACGCAGCAGACCGGCGAGGTGCACTTCTTCAGCCGCTCGCGCCACGAGCTGTGGCATAAGGGAGGGACTTCGGGCAACACGCTTGCGATCAAGGCGCTGCGCTACGACTGTGACGGCGACGCGCTGCTGGCCCTCGTCGAGCCTGCGGGTCCCGCCTGCCACACCGGCGAACGGACGTGCTTTTATCGCGGCGAGCTCGAACCCGCCGCGCCCCACGAGGCCCTTCCGACCCTCGAGCGCACCATCGCTGCGCGGGCGCGGACGCGACCGGCAAATTCCTACACCGCCGAGCTCCTGGACGATCCCGCACGGTCCGGCGCCAAGGTGCTTGAGGAAGCCGACGAGCTGGTTCGAGCGGCACGAGCCGAGTCCACCGAACGCGTATCGGAGGAGGCGGCCGACGTCCTCTATCACGTCGCCGTGCTGCTTCGGAGCCGCGAGCTGAGCCTGACCGACGTCGAGCAGGTTCTCGATGGCCGTCGCAAGCGCTGAACGCTCGGGCGGCGGGGACCAGGCGTGGGAGCGCGTGACGCCGACGCTGACCGAAGCTCGCGCGCTCGCAGAGAACTTCAACCTGATCCCCGTCTGGCAGACCTTCATCGACGACACCGAGACGCCGGTGTCGGCGTTCCTCAAGCTCAGGGGCGAGGAACCCGCCTTCCTTTTGGAGTCGGCCGAGCAGGGTCGCGTCGGGCGCTACTCGTTCATCGGCTTTCGTCCGCGCAGCGTCCTGCGCTGGTCGCTGAACGACGGCGGCGACCCCTATGCGATTGCCGCGGCAGAACTGGAACGCTTCCGCCCCGCGCCCAGCCCCGAGCTCCCGTTCACGGGCGGTGCGGTGGGCCTCTTTGCCTACGATCTGGTGCGCACCGTAGAGCCCCTCGCGGCTCCCAATGCCGACCCGCTGGGGTTGCCGGACCTCGCGTTGATGCTGACCGGGCCGCTGGTGGTGTTCGACCACCTCAAGCACACCGTCACGGTGGTCGCGAACGCCTATGCGGACGAGGATGTCGCGCGTTCACACGGAGCCGCTGTGGAGACGATCGCGTCCGTCCGCCGGCGGCTCAAGGAGGCGGTCCCGCGGGCGCAGACCAAGCCCCCCGAAGCGCGTGAAATGCCCAAATTCAGCTCTGACATGGCCCCGGGACAGTTCGAGGCCGCGGTGGCCCGCATCATCGAGTACATCCGCGCCGGCGATGCCTACCAGGTGGTCCCCTCTCAGCGCTGGTCGGCACCGGTCGCGGTCGATGCGTTCTCGATCTACCGCGGGCTCCGCGCGGTCAACCCCAGTCCTTATATGTACTTCCTCGATTTCGGCGACTTCCAGATCGCAGGGGCGAGTCCGGAGCCGCTGATCACGGTGAACGGAAGGCGCGTCTCAACTCGCCCCATCGCCGGTACGCGCCCGCGCGGAGCGACGGTCGACGAGGACCGCCGCCTGGCGCAAGAGCTGCTCTCTGACCCCAAGGAGCGTGCCGAGCACGTGATGCTGGTCGACCTTGGCCGAAACGACCTAGGCCGCGTCTGCGAATACGGAACCGTCCAGGTCGACGAGTTCATGGCCGTGGAGAGCTACAGCCATGTGATGCACATCGTCTCCAACGTCAGCGGCACCCTGCGGCCCGGCATCGGCGCGCTCGACGCGCTGCGCTCGGTACTGCCGGCGGGCACGCTCTCGGGCGCTCCAAAAGTGCGCGCCATGCAGATAATCGACGAGCTCGAACCGGTGAAGCGCGGGGGGTACGGCGGCGCGATCGGCTGGGTCAGTTACGAAGGGGATCTCGATACGTGCATCCACATCCGCACGGTGGTGGTCAAAGACGGCGTCGCCCACCTCCAGGCGGGAGGCGGCACAGTCGCGGACGCACAACCGAAACTCGAGCAACGGGAGTCAGAGGCCAAGGCGCGAGCCGTTCTAGAGGCAATCAGGTTGGCGCTCGCCCAGCCCGACTGGCCGTAGTTGCACTTGAGCTTGACCGGCTCGCTGCGTAGGCTTGCTTGCCGTGCGCGCTGCGTCTGGACATGGCGTGCGGGGTGCCCTGGTAGCAAGCCTGTGCTTCGGCCTATGCGGTGCGGCCGGGGTGCGCGCGGCGACCTTCACCCCGCCGCCCGGAAAGGTTTTCGCGGGGTTGACGGGGAGCAACTCGGTGTCCGCCTTCAAGGACCTGGTAGGGCATCACCCTCCGGTCTTCGAGCGATTCATCCACTGGGACTCAAACACCGACACGCTCGCCGGCCGGCACTCGATGTTTCGCACAAGGCGGGCGGTGGCTCTGACCACCGCGGTCGCCAAGTACAAGCGGGCGGTCGTCTCTTCGGAGGGGATCGCGCTCGGACGCAGCGATCGGTTCCTAGTCGCTTTGAACCGCAACCTCGCCCGCTCAGGCAGGATCACCTACGTGCGCATCATGCCCGAGATGAACGGCTGGTGGAACCCCTACTGCCCGTATAACAAGAACGGTTCTTTCCGGGGAAGAGCATTCTCGCCGCACTTCTTCATCATGGCGTGGCGGCGAACCGTCTTGATTGTGCGCGGCGGCCCGGTGGCGAGGATCGATCACAGGCTGCACACGATGGGCCTACCCCCGATCAAGCGCACCTCGAGGACGGCCGTACTACCGCGCCCGAAGGTGGCGATCATGTGGGTGCCGCAAACTCGCGGCGATCCCGAGGTGGCGCGCAACCTGCCCGGCGTCTACTGGCCCGGCCGCGATTACGTGGACTGGGTCGGGACCGACTTCTTCTCGGCCTGGGGCAACTGGCAGTGGCTCAATCCGTTCTACAACCACTATGCCGGCAAACCGTTTGAGCTTGGGGAGTGGGGGATGGTCCACGGCGACGATCCGCAATTCGTGCGAGCCGTGTTCGCCTGGATACGCACGCACCCCCGCCTGCGCATGCTCAACTACTACCAGGGGTTCAGCCCGGCCGACCCGTACAACCCCATCCATTATCCGAAGAGCATGCGGATGCTCCGCCGGGAGCTTGCCTCACCCAAGTTCCCCCAGTACGCGCCCGAGTACCAGGCCCGACCGGGGCTGGGCACGCCGGAGGCCGGCCCGCCTCCTCCCGAGTAGGGCGCGGCCCAGCCCCGCTACCGTTCGCCGCGTGCGGGTGCTGGTGGTCGACAACTACGACAGCTTCACCTACAACCTTGTCCAGTACCTCGGCGAACTCGGGGCCGACATCGAGGTTGTGCGAAACGACAAGGCAACCGTCGACGACCTCTTGATCCGCGGGTATGACCGCGTGATCGTCTCGCCCGGCCCGTGCACGCCCAACGAGGCGGGAATCTCCCTGGAGGTCGTGTACCGCTTCCCCGAGGTCGGCATCTCGACCCTCGGCGTGTGCCTGGGCCATCAAGCGCTCGTCCAAGCCTGGGGCGGGCGCGTCATGGTGGGCGAGCCGGTCCACGGCAAAACCGCGGTCATGGAACACGACGGCCGGTCGATCTTCCGCGGTCTGCGAAGCCCGCTCGAGGTGGGGCGCTATCACTCGCTGATCGCCGACCCGAACCTCCCCGCGCAACTCGAGCGAAGCGCATTCGCCGGTGATGTCGTGATGGCCGTCCGCCACCGCGACCTGCCGGCCGAGGGTGTCCAGTTTCACCCGGAGTCCGTACTGACCGAGCAGGGGCGTGAGCTGCTTGCCAATTTCCTGCAGGGCGCCAGGTGATCGCCTCCTCGGCACCGGCGCGGTCCGACGAGGACCTCATCACCCGCTCCATAGATCTGCTGTGCGCGGGCCAGGACCTTGACCTCCAAACTGCCGCCTCCGTCCTCGCCGAGGTGATGGCGGGCAACGCCTCGGAGGTCCAGATCGCCGCCTTCCTGATCGCCTTACGCACCAAGGGCGAGACCGTGGACGAGCTCGCCGGTCTCGCGCAGACGATGCGCGCTCGCGCGACGCCGGTCCCGACCGACCGTCACGACCTGCTCGACACCGCCGGCACCGGCGGTGGCCGGCGCACCTTCAACGTCTCCACAACGGCTGCGTTGATCGCCGCGGGAGCGGGATGCGCGGTGGCCAAGCACGGCAACCGTTCGGCCACCGGCCTGTCTGGATCCGCCGATCTGCTCGAGGCACTCGGCGCGAGGATCGACCTCAACCCCGACGCCGTATCGCGGTGCATCGAGGAGGTCGCCTTCGGATTCATGTTCGCCCCCTCCCACCACCAGGCCACGCGCTACGTCGTGCCCGTTCGCCGGCAGCTCGGAGTGCGCACGATCTTCAACCTCCTCGGACCGCTGACCAATCCCGCGGGCGCCACCAGGCAGGTCATCGGCGTGGCCGATTCCTCTTACCTGCAGACGATCGCGGGCGCCTTGGCGCGTCTGGGGACCGACCACGCTCTGGTGGTCACGAGCGAGGACGGTCTCGACGAGCTCAGCATCGCCGCCCCCACCTCCGTCGTGGAAGTGCGCGACGGCGGGCTCGAGCGATACACCGTTTCCCCCGAAGACGTGGGGCTTGCGCGCGCGGGGCCCGATGACGTTCCAGGCGGCGACCCCGAGGCCAATGCCGCCACCGCGCGGCGGATCTTCGCGGGCGAACGTGGGGCGGCGCGCGACCTTGCCGTTCTGAACGCGGGCGCCGCGATCTACGCCGCAGACAATGCGGAGACGCTCGAAGAGGGGGCGCGCGCGGCTGAGGCGGCGATCGACTCCGGGGCGGTGGCGTCGCTGCTCGAGCGCTTCGTCGCACGCACGCGCGAGCTCGCTCCGAGCCGATGACCGAGCTTGACCGGATCCTCGAGTCCACGCGCGCGGAAGTCGACCGCCGCCGTGCGTCGGTAAGTCAGAGCGAGCTCGAGCGGGCCGCCGAGCAGCGGCTCCAGCGCGACCCGCTGCGGCCGTTTCGCGCCGCGCTCAAGGCCCCCGGGCTGACCCTGATCGCCGAGCACAAGCGCAGCTCTCCATCGGCTGGGTTGATCCGCGACGGGCTTTCGCTGACCCAGGTGGTGCAGGCGTACGAGCGTGGCGGAGCCGGCGCCCTCTCGGTCCTCACCGAACCGACGCGGTTCGGCGGCTCACTCGATGATCTGCGCGCCGCCCGCTCCGCCAGCCGGCTGCCCATCCTGCGCAAGGACTTCGTGGTGGACGCCTACCAGGTCTACGAAGCGCTGGCCGCCGGCGCCGACGCGATCCTTTTGATCGTCGCCGCGCTTACCGATTCCGAGCTGAGAAAGCTCCACGCCGATGCTACGGCCACGGGGTTGGAAGCGCTCGTGGAGATCCACAACAGCCCAGAGCTCGAGGTGGCGTGCGCGGCCGGCGCCGAGGTGATCGGAATCAACAACCGCAACCTGGCCACCCTCGACGTCGACCCGCGCCGGACACTCGAGCTCCTGCCCCTCGTGCCTTCCGGCACCGTCGTGGTCTCCGAGTCCGGTTTACACCGGCGCGATCAACTCGACGAACTCGACCGCCATGGGGTCAGCGCTGCCCTGGTGGGCGAAGCGCTGATGCGCTCGGCGGACATCGAGTCCGCTTGTCGCGCGCTGACCGCACCCTCCTAGAGCGCGACCGTGGCCTGCGCAGGGTTTTGAAAGCCTCTTAATGTCGCCTTGACCTGATCAGCCAACACTCCTCAGATGAGGGATGCGGTTCCGCGTAGATGAAACCTCTGCGCCCGCTCGTGTTCGCTGTGGTGGGGGGATTGGTTGTGGCGGGCGCGTTCCTCGCCTTGGGCGTAACGGGCCGGCGCAGCACCCAGACCGTGGTCCAGGAGGCGCCGGTGGCAGCACAGCCCGTGACCAGCTCCTCGCAGCGGCTGACGCTGCACAACCTCTATGAACGCAACGCGCCCGGGGTGCTTTTCATCAGCGCCCAGGAGCGCCGCCCGGTGCGAGACCCGTTCGAGCCGAACGAAGGAAAGAGTCAAGGCGTCTCCACAGGCTCAGGGTTTCTGCTCAACCGCTCCGGCGACATCATCACGACATACGACGTGGTCGACGGGGCCGACGCGGACGACGGTGTCAGCGTCCAGATCGGAGACGGCCCTGCCGTACGCGCCGTCGTCCTGGGAACCGAGCCGAGTGAGGACCTGGCGGTTCTCAAGGTCGCACCGACTAGCCTGCCCGACGTGGCCCCGTTGCAACTCGGCGACTCCACGACCGTGCGGGTCGGCGACCCCGCACTCGCGATCGCAAACCCGTTCGGCTCCGAACGAACGCTGTCCAGCGGCATTGTCTCCGCGCTGCAAACCGAGCTCCCCGGTCCCGGCGGAACCACCATCAGCAATGTGATCATGACGCAGATGCCGGTCTATCCGGGCAGCTCCGGCGGGCCGTTGCTGGACGCCGGAGGAAGAGTCATCGGGGTCAATTCGCAGATGCGGACCGTTTCCGGTCGGGTTCCGGGCCAGGTCGCCTTCGCGATTCCCATCGACACCGCCAAGGAACTGGTCGCCCGCGTGGTCGCTGGCCACTGAGCCTACGATGTGAGGCGTGTCGAGCGCCAAGATCAAGTTCTGCGGAATCACCAGCCTGAATGACGCGCAGCTGGCCCATGACCTGGGAGCGTGGGCGATCGGCTTGATCCTGTGGCCGGGGTCCCCCCGCCGTTGTACGCCGGCGGCGGGAGCCGAGATCGCCGCCAGGTTCAGGCGCCGGATGGAAGTCGTGGGCGTCTTCGTGAACCCCACGCTGGAGCAGGTGATTGGCCTCAGCGATGAGATCGGCCTGACCGCGATCCAGCTGCACGGCGACGAAGGGCCCTCCTTCTGCGCGGAGGCGGCGCGCCGCACCGGCTGCAAGGTGATAAAGGCGATGCGGGTGCGCTCGCGCGCCGACATCCAGGCGCTCGTCCCGTTCCGAACCGACTACCACCTGCTCGACAGCCACGTCCCGGGACAGCGGGGAGGCAGCGGCGAGACCTTCGAGTGGGAGCTCGCCCGCGCCCATCGTGGTCCGGTTCCGCTGATCCTCTCGGGCGGCCTGAAGCCGGAGAACGTAGCCGAGGCGATCCGGGTGGTGAGCCCCTTCGCGGTCGATGTGGCCTCAGGAGTGGAGGCGTCGCCCGGACGCAAGGACCCGCGCAAGCTTGAGGCATTTGCAAAAGAGGTGGCCGGGGCGCATGCGCCCCGGCCCCGGGCCGATCATGATCGGCCCGGCCGGCCGGAACATGTTCCGGCCGGAAAGACAATTGAATGACCGCCATCGAACACCGCTTCGGCTCCTACGGAGGCCAGTACGTCCCCGAGACGCTGATGCCGGCGCTCGAGGAGCTCGAGCGCGCCTGGCTGAGGTTGCGTGAAGACGACGCTTTCCGCTCGGAGCTGGACGGACTGCTGCGCGACTACGTGGGGCGGCCCTCACCGCTGTATATGGCGGCGCGGCTGAGCGAGGCCGCGGGCCGACCCATCCTGCTCAAGCGCGAGGACCTCAACCACACCGGCGCGCACAAGATCAACAACGCGATCGGCCAAGCGCTGCTCGCCCGCCGGATGGGCAAGCGGCGCATCATCGCCGAGACCGGCGCGGGCCAGCACGGCGTCGCCACCGCCACCGCCTGCGCGTTGCTCGAGCTCGAGTGCGTGGTCTATATGGGCACCGAGGACATGCGCCGCCAGCGCCCGAACGTGGAGCGCATGCAGCTTCTGGGGGCCCGTGTCGAGCCCGTTGAAGCGGGCGCGCGCACCCTGAAGGAGGCTGTCTCGGCGGCGATTCGCGACTGGGTGGCAAACGTCGCCACCACCCACTACATCATCGGTTCGTGTGTGGGCCCGGCGCCATACCCGGCGCTGGTGCGCGACCTCCAGCGGGTGATCGGGGACGAGGCCCGAGCGCAGGTGCTCGAACGCGCGGGGCGGCTCCCGCAGCGGGTGATCGCGTGCGTGGGCGGAGGCTCCAACGCGATCGGCATCTTCACTGCATTCGTTGACGATCACCAGGTCGAGCTGATCGGAGTCGAGGCGGCGGGGGAGGGGTTAAAGAGCGGGCGACACGGTGCGCCGCTCACCGCCGCCGGGCTCCCGGGCGTTCTTCACGGCTCGCTCTCGGCCGTCATCCAAGACGAGGACGGCCAGATCCTGGAGGCACATTCCATCTCTGCGGGGCTCGACTATCCCGGCTCGGGCCCCGAGCACGCCTGGCTCCGCGACTCCGGACGGGCCCGCTATGTCGCGGTGACTGACTCCGAAGCGCTCCAAGGATTCGTGACCTGCGCGCGGCTCGAGGGGATCATCCCCGCGCTCGAGAGCGCGCACGCCCTGGCGTATGTACTCGCCGGCGGTTCAAGCGAGCTGGACCTGGTCTGCCTGTCGGGGAGGGGCGACAAGGACCTTGCGGAGGCGCTGGAGCTCTTGAAGCGGTGAGCGGCGCCGCGCGGATCGCGGCGGGGTTTGAATCGGCCCGGGCCGACGGCCTCCGCGCCGCGCTCATGCCCTACCTGATGGGCGGGTTTCCAGATCTTGAGACCTCGCTCGAAATCGGTCACGCCTGTGCCGAGGCGGGCGCCGCGATGCTCGAGCTGGGCGTGCCGTTCTCCGACCCGCTCGCCGATGGCCCGGTGATCCACGCCGCTGGCACGGCTGCGCTTGGCAACGGTGTCAGGCTGGCCCAGGTGCTGGAGGTCGCGGCGGGGCTCGCGCCCGAGGTCCCGGTGGTAGTGATGTGTTATGCCAACCCGATCCTGGCGCGGGGCTTGGAGCGGTTCTGCGATCAGCTGAGGGACGCCGGCGTCAGCGGACTGATTGTGCCCGACCTCCCGCTGGAGGAGGCGGGTCTCGCCCTGCGTGCCTGCGATGCGCGGGAGCTCGCGCTCGTGCCGCTGGTCGCTCCGACGACGCCTGAGTCGCGCCTGGCGCAGATCGGCCGCCAGGCGCGGGGCTTCGTCTACACAGTCTCGGTGACGGGAACGACCGGGGAGCGGGCGCGGGTGGACGGCGCGCTTGAGTCGCTGCTGAGGCGTGTGGGCGCCCACACCGACGTCCCGGTCGCCGTGGGATTCGGGATCTCCGCGCCAGATCACGCCCGCGCAGCCGCCGACGCCGGCGCCGCGGGGGTGATCGTCGGCACTCGCCTGGTCCGCGCGGCGGGGGAGGCGGACGACCCGCCGGCTGCGGTGGGGGAGCTACTGGCCGAGTTCCGCGAGGCTTTACGCACGACGAATGCCTAAGGGGCGTCAGCGGGGAGCCATCTGCGGAGCTCGGGACCGGGCCGCATTGCCCTTGTGTTGGTCCCGCCCCAGCCGGTCCGCAGATGGGTCACGCCGACGCCCCGCCTTGTAGCATCCGGCCGGATGGGATTGGTTCTTACCGCCACCGCAGCGCTATCCGTGTGGATCATTCTCTGGGCGCTCGGTATCAGTGCCTTCGACGGAATAATGGTCGTCGCGGGGATCCTTTTCCTCGCGTACGGGCTCTGGAACCTCCTCCCGTTCCTGCCGGGCCGGCGAGGGTAGATGCGCACCATCAAACGGTTGGTGGCGGGTGCGGCGATTGTCTGCGGCGCGATCGCGTTCGGGGGTGTCGGTGGCTGCGCCGGACAGGGGTCGACCACGCCGAAGGTGACCGGCAGCACGTTGACGCTCTACCTGAGCGCCCCCAGCCGAACTGCCTCGAGCGAAGATCGCGATGTCACCGCCGCCGCGCAGCTCGCCTTCTCGCATGCTTCGCACTCGACGAACCATTTCAACGTCGCGCTGCAGGTACTGCATGCCTCTGCCTCCGACAACGCCCGCACGGCGATTCAGGACACCAGCGCGATCGCTTACATCGGGGAGGTTCCGCCGGGTACCTCCGCCGGCACCGTGGGAATCACAAACGCCGAGGACCTACTTCAGGTGAGTCCCACCGACACCGCGCTCGAGCTGACGCAGACGACGCCGGCGGTCTCGGGTGCCCCTAGCGACTACTACGAGTCGCTCAAGTCCTACGGCCGGACCTTCGCGAGGGTCGTGCCCACGACCGCCGCCGAGGCACGGGCGCAGGTCTCGGAGATGCGTTCGCTCGGCATCCGCAAGGTGTACATCGCCGACGATGGCTCGCCCTATGGGAGGGCGATCGCCTACGCCGTCAAGCATGACGCGGGCGCCCCGATCAACGCTGTGCAGGGTCCGGCAAACGCCTCGCGCGTCGCCTCCGAAGGCGCCGACGGAGTGTTCTTCGGCGGATCGTCCACGCGTGCCGCCCGCACCTTTTTTGACTCCGTAGCGGGCAACGACCCACACGTCAAGCTGCTGGCGCCGTCGGCGCTTTACGCGCAGAGCTTTGTGCAAGGGCTTTCCGTTGCGGCTCGCAGCCACCTCTACGTCTCATCGCCCGGCTTTCTGCCCCACAACCTGCCCGCGACTGCGAAGAGCGATTTTGTGGCGCCCTTTGTGGCCGCTTATCACCACCAGCCAAGTCCCCAGGCAATCTTCGGTTTCGAGGCAGTGTCGGCCGTGCTCGCCGCCCTCGACAAGGCGGGCTCCTCCGCCGACGAGCGCTCCACCGTGGTCCGCGACTTCATGAATCTGCACCGCTCATCCTCGGTGCTTGGCTCCTACTCGATCGACCGCTACGGCGGCCCGACGATCGCCCCGTTCGTGTTCGCTCGCGTGCGGGGGACGGCGCTGCAGCCATATCGGTTCGTGCAAGCGAACGGGTGAGCACGGGCGGGCTGCATCGCCTGACCCTCACCGTGGCGGCGCTGGCCGCGCTAGCGCTCGCCGCATGCGGTGGCACCGACGCTCCCGCGCAAGTAAGGATCCCGGGCAAGAAGCTGACCATCTATGTGAGCGTTCCGCTCCTCGGAGCCTCGGCGGTGAGCGGGAGGGCGGTCGTCGATGGCGTGAGGATCGCGTTGCGGGAAGCCCACAACCGCGTCGGCAGATATCGCGTGGTGATGAAAGTGCTCAACGACGCGACCGTCGCCCAGGGGGAGTGGGATCCGGGTCAGACCTCGAGTAACGCCGTCCAGGCGGCGGCCGACCACACGACCATCGGCTATATCGGGGACCTCGACTCCGGCGCGACCGCGGTCTCTATCCCCATCCTCAACCAGGCCGGGATTCCTCAGATCAGCCCCCGCAGCACCGCCGTCGGCCTGACTTCGGGCGGAGCCGCCGCTGCGCCGGGCGAGCCGGCGAAGTACTACCCAGCCCAGGTGCGCACGTTCGCGCGCGTCGCGCCCAGCGATTCGGTCCAAGCAGCCGTCCAGGTAATGCTGCAACAAAGCCTCGGGTGCACCAAGACGTACGTGCTCACCGACGAGGAGGTCGACGGCGAGGATTTCGCCACCAGCTTCGGCGTGGCGGCTCAGCGCGCCGGCCTGCGCGTGCTCGCTACCCAGCAGTACGACCCCCAGGCCTTGGGCTACCGCGCGCTCGCCGCGACCATCGCGAGTAGCCATGCGAATTGCGTGCTGGTGAGCGCGATCAGCGGCTCCAACGCGGGCCCGGTCACGCGGCAGATCGCGGCGGCCATGCCCAAGGCCCGCATCTTCGCTGCGGCGGGCGTGGCGCAGAGCACCTTCGTCGACCCTGCCAAGGGTGGGGTTCCGCTGGCCTTGGATCCGCGACTGTTCATCACCTCGCCGGCCCTCGGGGCGGCGGCGTATCCGCGAGCGGGTCGCGAGTTTCTGGCCCGGTTCGCCCGCATCTACGGAACCCCCGAGCCCGACGCGATCCTGGGGTACGAGTCGATGCGGCTGATGCTGAGCGCGATCAGCACCGCCACCCACGGTGGCCGGGATCCGGCTCGCCGCGCCGCCGTCCTTCGTGCGATCTTCGACACCCACCACCGTCACGGTGCGCTCGGGACATATTCCATCGACCGCGACGGCAACACCACGCTGAGCACCTACGGCGTGTGGCGGCCCGTAAATGGGAGGCTGCGTTTCTGGAAGGTGATTGAGGCGCCTTAGTGCGCCGTTCGTGGCCTAGGAGGGCTTCACCGTCCCGGGATCACCCCGAATTCCTCCGTGTGGGCGAACCCGATCTCCGCTCCGGCCGCCGCCAGGCCGCTGTCCCGCGCCTCTTGGGCAACCGCCCCGGCCACCGCGGCGACAACCTCACGGTTGAAAACCGAGGGGATGATGTAGTCCTCGCGCAACTCGTTCGAGGAGACGATGGCTGCGATCGCGCGGGCGGCCGCCATCTTCATCGGCTCGGAGATCTCGCGCGCGCGGACGTCCAAGGCCCCTCGGAAAATGCCCGGGAAGCAGAGCACGTTGTTGATCTGGTTGGGGTAATCGGAGCGGCCCGTCGCGACGATGCGCGCGTAGCGCGCCGCCTCCTCAGGCAGCACCTCGGGCGTGGGGTTGGCCATTGCGAACACGATCGGGTCGCGACCCATGCGATCGAGCGCCGAGGCCGTGATCGCTCTGGCTCCGCTCACGCCTACGAAGAGGTTGGCGTCCTCCATCACCTCCTCTGGACCACCGGAGCGGTGCTCATCGTTGGTGATCGACGCGAGCCAGCGCTTCGTCGGGTGCATGGTGCCGTCCAGGTAGTCGGACCGTTCCGCGTGCAGTGCACCACGCGAATCGACCCCAATGATGTGCCGGGCGCCGGCCTCGAGCAGGATGCGGGCCACCGCGACTCCGGCCGCCCCCATTCCCCAGATCACGATCCCGATGTCTGAAAGCTCGTGGCCTGTGAGCTCGAGCGAGTTCAGCAGGGCGGCCATGACCACGACGGCGGTGCCGTGCTGATCGTCGTGAAAGACCGGTATGTCGAGCTCGGTCTTCAGTCGTTCCTCGATCTCGAAGCAGCGCGGCGCCGAGATGTCCTCGAGGTTCACGCCGCCGAAGGTCGGAGAGATCGCCCTCACGGTGCGCACGATCTCGTCGGGCTCCTTCGTGTCCAAGCAGATGGGGAAGGCGTCGATGCCCGCGAACTCCTTGAACAACATCGCCTTGCCCTCCATCACCGGCATCGCCGCGCGGGGGCCGATGTCGCCGAGGCCAAGCACCGCGGTACCGTCCGAGACAACCGCGACCGCATTGCGTTTGATCGTGTACTGAAAGGCCTTGTCGGGGTCCTCGTGGATGGCGGTCGATACCCGGGCCACTCCGGGCGTATAGGCCATCGACAGGTCGTCCCGACTCTTGAGCGGGTTCTTGTTGCGCAACTCGATCTTGCCGCCCACGTGCAGCAGGAAGGTTCGGTCGGTTGTGTCGAGCACGCTCGCGCCCGCGATCGCGTCCACGGCTCCGGTTAGGCGCGGCCAGTCGGCGGCGTCACCGGTCGCCACGGTGATGTCGCGGATCGTGTGTCCCGGATCGATCTGGACGAGGTCGATAGCGCCGATCGTCCCGCCGGCATCGCCGATTGCGCTCGCCACCTTTCCCAGCATCCCCGGTCGTTCGTCGATCTCGACCCGGAGCGTGAGGCTGTACTGGGCGCTGGGCGTGGAGGGCACGGCGAGGTGATGTTACGGGCCGGGGCGCGGGGTGCGGCGGTGTCGGGATGGGCTGGCGGCTGGGGAGTGCCGCGCGGCGAGCGGTTGGCAGGGGGGCCCTCTGCGTCACCCGCCACGCCCCGACGCAAGCTAGGCTCAAATCATGACCGCGACTCGGTCCGCAGCCGTCCCTTCAGCGCAGGAAATGCGAGCCGGAGACGAGCTCTTCCTGATCGACGGCAACAGCCTCGCGTACCGCGCATTCTTCGCTTTACCGGAGTCGATCGCGACCTCCACAGGACAGCCCACCAACGCGATCTTCGGGTTCGCCTCGATGCTGGTCAAGATCATGACCGACTACGGGCCCAAGGCCACGCTCGTCGTCTGGGACGCGGGCAGCTCCGGTCGCAAGGAGATCTATGCCGACTACAAGGCCCAGCGCACCACGAGGCCCGACCTGCTCAAGGAGCAATGGCCCCATCTGGAGCCGCTCGTGGACGCCTTCGGTTACCGCAACTTCGCCGTTGCGGGTTATGAGGCCGACGACGTGATCGCCTCGATCGTCGAGCGCGCCCGAGGGGCGGAGCAGCCGGTCCCGGTGATGGTGGTGACCGGCGACCGCGACGCCTACCAGCTGGTGTCAGACGGCGTTCGCATCATGACGACCTCACGCGGGATAACGGACACGCGCGTATACGACCGCGAGGGCGTCGTTGACCGCTACGGCATCCCTCCGGAGCTGGTCCCGGATTTCATTGGGCTCAAGGGCGATACCAGCGACAACATTCCCGGGGTCCCCGGCATCGGCGACAAGACGGCCGCCGAGCTGCTTCAGCGTTTCGGCTCGCTCGAGGAGGTGCTCGACCACATCGCGGACATCTCCGGCGCGAAGCGCCAGCAGAACCTGACCGAGCACGCCGACGACGCACGCCTCTCGAAGGTGCTGGCCACCATCAAGCGCGACATCCCGATCGAGCTCGACATTCAGAGCTTTGCCGCCCAACAGCCCGATCGTTCGCGGCTGAGAGAGGTTTTCCGGCAATTTGAGCTGCGCGAGCCGCTGCGCCGCCTCGAGGAGGCGCTTGGCTCAGCCGATGCGGCCGCGCCCGCGCCGGCCGCCGAGAAGGCGCTCCACGCCCGGGTCCAGGAGGCGGGCCTCGAGGGCGTTCGCGCCCTTGGAATGAGCGAGGTGGCGGTCGCCGTCAGGCCGCCCGAGAAGGAAGAGGAGGCGCTCTTCGCCGCAGCCGGGACCTGGCGCTTCGGCGTTCACGCCGACGGTCGCCCTGTGGTTCTGGCAGGCGAGTGCGCCGGCCCCGAGGAGCTGGTCCATGCCGTCGGCCAGCGTCCGGTAATCGCCCACGACGCAAAGTCGCTGCGCGAGATCCCCGAAGTCCTCGCGCATGACACGGAAGTCGCCGCCTACCTACTCGAGCCCGCCCGCCGGGCCTACCTCTTTCGGGAATTGTGGGAGGAGCGGGGTCTCGCGGCCGATGTCGAGGATCCTGCGGCCGCCGATGCCCTGCTCATGACCGCACTCGCCCAATGGCAGCGCAATGAGATTCGCGCCCGCGGGCTGACCGATCTGCTCGACGAAGTTGAGCTGCCCCTGGTGCGGGTGCTGCGGGAGATGGAGATGGCCGGCTGCAGGCTGGACACGGCGCGCCTGAAGGAGATCTCGACACGGGTGAAGGACGAGGCCGCGGCGCTTGAGCGCGAGATCTTCAACCTCTGCGGCGAGGAGTTCATGATCGGCTCCCCCAAGCAGCTCGAAGAGATTCTGTTCAAGCGGCTGGGCCTCTCGCGCAAGCGGCGGGGAAAGACGGGCTACTCGACCGACGCCCGCGTGCTTCAGGCGATCCGCCACGAGCACGCGGTCATCCCCAAGATCGAGCGCTGGCGCGAGCTGACGAAGCTGGCGCAGACCTATTTGGACGCCTTCCCACAGCTCCTCGGCCAGGACGGCCGTCTGCACACGACCTTCAACCAGACCGCCGCGACCACCGGCCGTCTGTCCTCGAACAACCCCAACCTCCAGAACATACCGATCCGCACGGAGCTGGGTCGCGAAATTCGCGCCTGCTTCGTCGCCGAGGAGGGCAACCTGCTGGTCTCAGCCGACTACTCGCAGGTGGAGCTCCGGCTGCTCGCGCATATCGCGGGTGAGGATGTGCTCAAGGAGATCTTCGGCCGCGGCGAGGACGTTCACACCGCAACCGCCTGCCGCGTGTTTGGCGTGAGTCCCGAGCAGATCGACCCAGGCATGCGTTCGAAGTCCAAGATGATCAACTACGGGATCGTCTACGGGCTCTCGGCATGGGGGATGGCCGACCGGCTGGATATCCCTCAGGAGGAGGCCGACGAGTTCATCCAGCGTTACCTGGCCGGGTTCCCAGCGGTGGCCCGGTTCATTCAGGAAACGATCCAGCAGGGCACCGAGCACGGGTACGTGTCCACTCTGTTCGGGCGCCGCCGTCAGGTGCCTGAACTCCGCGCCCGCCGCTGGGAGATCCGCAAGCAGGGCGAGCGCTTCGCGGTCAACATGGTGATTCAGGGGACCGCCGCGGACATCATGAAGGTCGCAATGGTCCGTTGCGATCACGCGCTGAAGGATGCGGGTCTCAAGACGCGGCTGATCCTCCAGATCCACGACGAGCTGCTGTTCGAGGGGCCGGCGGCGGAGGCCGAGCGGGTGCGCGAAATCGCCTGCCGGGAGATGACCGCCGCTTTCGACACTGACCCCCCGCTCGCGGTCGACGTGGGCGTCGGCTCGCACTGGCTCGAGGCGAAGTAGCCGAGGTTAGGCGCTATCGGTGCGCCGCTGCGCCGAGAGCGAGTATGCGCGCGGACGGAACTGCAGGACGGGGTCGTTGGAGGGCTCGATCCCGTCGGTCATCCGCGTGGGATCGAAGACGATCGGCTCGTGTGTCTCGTCTGGCGACTGAGGATCGGTCACCGTCAAGGTCCCGGCTATGACCGATTCGCGATCCTCCGGCCAGACAGCCGCCGGATCATCGACGGGGTCTTCCGGGCCGGCGATCTGGAGCATGAGCGAAAACCGGATGAGCTTCGATGAACGCTCCGGGCGTCGAAAACGGAAAGCGGGGGACGCTCTGCGCCGAGATGTCCGTCCGCGAGCCGTCGGGGAGTTGGAATGTCACGGCCATGCCACGGACGTCGGGCACGTTGTCGGGCTGCGATGGATTGCCTGCGCCGTTCGAGAAGCGCACCGTGGCGTCGACCGTCTGACCCTGCATGTGAGCGGCGCGCGTCAGACGGGAAGCATCGACGGTCGCGTTGAAGGTCGCGCTGTAGAAACTGCCCTTGGCGTGCAGCGCTCGCCGGCCGGATGGCGGCCGAAGCGCTTGTTGATGGCCGCGAGAGCCTCCTCTGGGGCGATCACGCCGTGACCAGCTGCGAGACGAACCGCGGGTGGGCGATCTCGAGGTAATGGCCGAACGCCCAGTGGACGAACTGCTTGCGCTCCATGGCACGGAGCGATTGAGCGAGGAGACGCGGCGCGATCCTCGGGATCAGGCGCTGCACTCTCAGAAGCAGCTCGAACTTCCACCTGTGGCTCGCGCTGAAGGCGCTGTAGCGCTGCAGAGCGCTCTCGCGCTCCTGGTAGCCGTCGACGACCGCGCGCAGCTCGCGGCCGCACGCGATGCCGAAGTAGAGCGCGGTCCTGATTCCCTCGGCGGTCAAGGGCAGGCAGTGGCCCGCCGAGTCGCCGACGTAGAAGATCCCCTGCTCCGTGGCCGGACGGATGCGGTGAGGGATCCAATTGCCCTGGTAGCGGACCGCATCGCGACGAAGATCCGATGCGAGCCGCACCGTCGGCTCCTTGACGTGATGGCGCGGGTCAAATGATCCCACGCCAACCCTGACCTCCCCCGCCGCGGGGAAGCTCCATCCGTACCCGGCGGGGACATAGGAGCGGTCGACCCACACCTCAAGCGCGTCGCCCGAACCGAATGGATGGACCTCGAGCCCGCGTGAGAGGAAGGCGTCGGGCGGCTGGATCGGCTCGCAATGGCCGAGCACACGTCGCCAACCGAGCGCATCGATGATCAGGGGCGCGCGAACGTCGCCGCGGTCGGTGTGAACCGTCTGTCCGGTGTGACCGTCGACCTTCGCGGTCTCGAAATCGAACTGGCCCTGCTCGGCAAGCAGCCCGCACAGAGTCCGGTAGTCGAAGGTCGAAAACGACCAAGGGAGATCGAAGTCCACGGTCCCGTACGGGGTGTGTATGACCAGGATCGGGAAGGTCTGCTGCAGGGCGCCCTCGAGGTCCATTGCTTTGAGCCACTCAGTGGGTATTCCGCACGCCGAGGTCTGACGCTCACCGATCTCGTAGCGGTCGAGCACGAGCACTTCGGCACCGGTCCCGCGCAGCTCGCGCGCGACCGCGAGCCCAGCGAAGCTCGCTCCGCATATGAGCACATCGCAGTCGCGGTCCAGAGCCGTGCGCTGGGCGCCCCGTTTGGTCGCACGCGTGGGCATGTGCTGTCGATGATAAGGGGGAATCGCTACCCTCCGGAACCACTGATGCCGCAAGCGACAACTGTGAGTCACACACCCGAGACCACTGCCAATAGCGCCAAGGTCGTCGAGGGGTCCGACGGCCTCCTACTCGAGGTAGAAGGCCGCGTCGTTCCCAACTACGACGCCACGCTGCATCCCTTCCGCGAAGGCGACGTCGTCTCGGGCCACGTCGTGCGTATCGACGCCGACGAGGTGCTGGTGGACATCGGCTACAAGTCAGAGGGCGTCATACCGGCTTCCGAGCTCTCGATCCGCAAGTCCGTCGATCCCGGCGACGAGGTTCACCTCGGCGAACAGGTCGATGCGCTCGTGCTCACCAAGGAGGATCAGGACGGACGCCTCATCCTGTCCAAGAAGCGCGCCCGGTTCGAGAAGGCCTGGCGCCGGATCGAGGGGGCCGCCGACTCCGGCGAGCCGGTCGAGGGACAGGTCATCGAGGTTGTCAAGGGTGGCCTGATCATCGATCTGGGGGTGCGCGGCTTCCTCCCCGCCTCGCTGGTGGATATCCGCCGAGTTCCCAACCTCGACGAGTACATGGGCCAGACGATTGAGTGCAGGGTCATCGAACTCAACCGGTCGCGCAACAACGTGGTGCTCTCGAGGCGGGCGGTGCTCGAGGAGCAGCGCAAGGAGGATCGCGAACGGATCCTCGATCGCCTGCACCCGGGAGACGTCGTGCAGGGCAAGATTTCGAACATCGTCGACTTCGGCGCCTTCGTCGACCTCGACGGGATCGACGGTTTGATCCACATCTCCGAGCTCTCTTGGTCGCACGTCAATCATCCGTCAGAGATCCTCTCCATCGGCGACGAGGTGACCGTCAAGGTGCTCGACATCGACCGCGATCGTCAGCGCATCTCGCTCGGGCTCAAGCAGACGCAGGAGGATCCGTGGCAGCGCGTCGTGGATACCTACAACATCGGCGACGAGCTCGAGGGAACCGTGACCAAGGTCGTCACGTTCGGGGCGTTCGTGGAGATCCTCGACGGCGTGGAGGGGCTGGTTCACATCTCGGAGCTGGCTCAGCATCACGTCGAGAATCCGCGCGAGCTGGTCCAGCAGGGCGACGTCGTACGGGTCAAGATCCTTGAGATTGACTCCGAGCGCCGGCGGCTGTCGCTATCGATCAAGCGGGTCGAGGGTCAGGTGCTGCCGGTGAGGCCGCGCGCGGAGGACGGCGCCGGCTCGCTGGAGAACATGCCCGAGCTCGGTCTCTCCGAGGATGTGTTCGGCGAGACCGGCGAGAGCCCCGCGAGCGTTGAGACCGAGGAGGGTCCCGCGAGCGTCGAGAGCGAGGTGGGTTCAGCGAGCGTCGAGAGCGAGGTGGGTTCAGCGAGCGTCGAGAGCGACGCGCCGCCACCGGCGGCCGACCCGGCTCCGCAAGCTGGTGATGTCGCGGACACGCCCGAGGCTCTTGCCGTCCCGGAGGCTGAGGCTGGTGACGTGCCGGAGCCGAGCGCGGACGCGCCGAGCGCCGAGCCGGGCTCGGAGGGGCTCGGGGACGCGCTGAGCGCCGAGCCGGGCTCGGAGGGGCTCGGGGACGCGCCGAGCGCCGAGTCCGCCCCCGAAGGGCCACCTTCCGACGAGCCCTGAGCCTGGGGTAATCCCGTTCATCGGCCTCACCGGGGGAATCGGGGCCGGCAAGACGACGGCGCTTGAAGCGCTGAAAGATCTGGGCGCGGCTGTGCTATCCACCGACGAAGTCGTCCATCGCTTGTACGACGAGCCCGAGGTCCGCGAGGAGGTGGTGCGGCGGTTCGGACCGACCGTCGCGCCGGACGGCCCTGTGAACAGGGCTGCGCTCGCACAACGGGCATTTGCCAGAACCGAGGATCGCGCCTGGCTCGAGCAGCTGCTGTGGCCCCGCGTCGGCGCGGCGATCCTCGCGTGGAGGACGCAACTCTCGCGGCTCAAGGCGCCCCCACGTGCCGCGGTTGTAGAGGTGCCGTTGCTGTTTGAGTCCGGTATGGATGAGGTCTTCGACGCGACGGTGGCGATCGTGGCCGACGAACAGATCAGGGCGGCCCGCGCCGCGACTAGGGATCACCATTCACTCGACGAGCGACTCGCGCGTCAACTCCCTCAGGGAGAGAAGGCAGCGCGGGCCACACACGTCATCATCAATAACGGCAGCGTGGCTAAGCTGCAGCAGGAGCTCTCCGAGGTGTTGTTGAAGCTTGATGAGGTGAAACCGGCTTGAGCCCACCGGCTCTGGGTGTCGCCGATCGCAGGAGCGGCCGGCGGCCGGCGCGAAGGCGCGCTTCAGGACGCCGCCGGCTGTTGGCGGCGCTGGGGGTGGCCACGCTCGCGATCGTCTTGGCAGTGGTACTCACGCCCTTCGCGCGCAGGGCAATCAATGATCTGACCCTGCCGCTGTCGTACGCCGGCACGATTCGCCAGCAGGCCAGGGCCAAACACCTGGACCCGGCCTTGGTGGCGGCCGTGATCTACGCCGAGTCCAAATTCGACCCCCGCACATCGCCCGCCGGTGCCGAGGGATTGATGCAGCTCATGCCGCAGACCGCGGTGTTTCTAGCGCGGCGCTCCGGAGGGATCTCGTTCCACGTATCCGATCTCGGAAAGCCTCGGGTAAACATCGCCTACGGCACGTATTTGCTGCGCTACCTGATCGACCACTACGGCGGCAATGTGTGGCTAGCGCTGGCCGCATACAACGCGGGCATCACCAATGTGGACCGCTGGGTGGCGCAGGCGCGGGCGCGCGGCCACCCGCTCACGATCCAGCAGATCCCCTATGCCGAAACCAGGGTGTACGTGCAGAAGGTGCTCGACGCTCAGAAGGAGTACCGGCATACGTACGCCAAGCAGCTGGGGTACTAGACATTCCGGCTGACAAAGGGTCCGCTAGGGGGTCGTGGCGGCGAATCTGGTCGGCGATGACTTGCAGCACTAGCAGCATCGCCAGAGCCAGCGCGGCGGTGGTGACGATGTACCAGGGCCACGGGCCCATGACGTTGAGCAGCGAGCCGTGGATCGGCTTGTCGCGCAAGTACATGTAATTGCCTCTGGTCACGACGTCTCCGATCCCGGCGACCGCCGCCCACGCCAGAGTGATAACGAAGACCTTCACTGCCGCCCTCGGGCGCGGATAGATGCGCAGGCCGAAGACCAACATCAGCGCGGCCACCACGGCCCCGATGTGGTAGACGAAGTAGGTGAAGTAGTAAATGCTCGGGAAGTTCTCCCCGAGGTCCGGCGTTAGGAGGGCCTGCAGCGAGGCAGAGAGCGACCAGAAGTAGAGCAGCTCCACGGCCAGTCTTTTACGCGTCCAGAGGGCGACGACGGCGGTCAGCGAGATGATGTCCGTGAGCTGGAGCGGGAGCGTGTACTTTGCGGTGTAGGTGCCGTTGATCGCGTCCGCGGCGTACTCACCGGCCCACGCGGCGAATATCAGTAGGGCTAGGAGGCGGCAGTACAGCGTCATATCCCGGTTTCGGCGCGCCGCCCACACCGATGCGGCCGATGCGGCGACGACCACGGCCAAGGCGGCGAGGTGAGGTGGGGAGAACTGGCGCACGGTTATGGAGTCTGCCGCCGGTGGTTAAAAGTCATCCCACCTCGGATGCTTCGCGAGGGCGGGAAGAAAGTTTCCCGCCATGCGCGCAAGATTCATCCCGCTCGGTGCGGGGGCTCGGGGTTGGAAGGCTTTTACTCCCCCGCTAGGCTCAAAGAAGCTATGCCCGATTTTGAGCTCGACGCCGGCTATCGACCCACGGCCGACCAGCCGCGCGCGATCGAATCGCTGGCCGAGGGCGTGCGCGCCGGCGAGCGCTTCCTGACGCTGCTGGGGGCAACCGGTACCGGCAAGACCATGACGATGGCCGGCGTCGTGGAGGCGGTACAGAAGCCGACGCTGGTCATCGCGCACAACAAGACGCTTGCAGCCCAGCTGTGCAACGAGTTTCGGACCTACTTCCCCCGCAATGCGGTCGAGTACTTCGTCTCCTACTACGACTACTACCAGCCCGAGGCCTACGTCCCCAGCAAGGACCTCTACATCGAAAAGGACTCGGCCATCAACGACGAGATCGACAGGCTTCGTCACTCGGCCACGGCGGCGCTGTTCGCGCGCAGGGATGTACTGATCGTGGCCAGCGTCTCGTGCATTTTCGGTCTGGGCTCGCCTCAGACCTACGACGAGAACCTGCAAACGCTGAGCAAGGGGGAGATGATCGACCGCGACCGGCTGCTCCGCAAGCTGGTCTCGATCCAATACACACGCAACGACACCGCTTTAGGGCGCGGGACCTTCCGTGTGCGCGGCGAGACGCTCGAGGTCTTTCCTGCTTACGCCGAGAACGCATACCGGGTGATGCTCTTCGGCGACGAGGTCGAGGGGCTGCAGCGGTTCGATCCCCTCACCGGCGAGCTGCTCGAGGATGACCTCGAGCACGTCGGCATCTGGCCGGCAACTCACTACAACGTCCGCGAGGGGATGATCGAGGACGCAGTAGCCGAGATCGGCCGCGAGCTCAATGCTCGCTGCGCCGAGCTCGAGGTCGAGGGGAAGCTACTGGAGTCGCACCGCCTGAGACAGCGGACCCAATACGACATGGAGATGCTGCGCGAGCTCGGCTTCTGCTCGGGGATCGAGAACTACTCGCGGATCCTCGACGGCCGCGGCCCCGGCGAGCGGCCGTACTGCCTCCTGGACTATTTCCCGGACGACTTCCTGTGCCTGATCGATGAATCGCACCAGACCGTCCCTCAGCTGGGGGGCATGTATGAAGGCGATCGGTCCCGCAAGCAGACGCTGGTGGACTACGGATTCCGTCTACCCAGCGCGCTGGACAACCGACCCCAGACCTTCCAGGAGTTTCTGTCGATAACCCCGCAGATGATCTTTGTCTCGGCGACGCCTGGCTTGTATGAGCGCGAACGCTCCATGCGCATCGTGGAGCAAATCGTGCGGCCCACCGGGATCGTCGACCCCGACGTCGAGGTCCGCGAGACCCGCAACCAGATCGACGACCTGATGAACGAGATCCGCGGCCGCACCGAGCGCGACGAGCGGGTGCTCGTGACCACGCTGACCAAGAAGATGGCGGAGGACCTGACCGACTACCTGCTCGAGATGGGGTTCCGGGTGCGTTACCTCCATTCCGAGGTCGACACGCTCGAGCGGATTCAGATCATCCGCGAGCTGAGGCTGGGCGAGTTCGACGTGCTGGTCGGCGTCAACCTACTGCGCGAAGGACTGGACCTCCCCGAGGTCTCGCTGGTCGCGATCCTCGACGCCGACAAGGAAGGGTTCCTGCGCGGCGAGACCTCGCTGATCCAGACCATCGGACGGACTGCCCGCAACGTCGAGGGCCGCGTGATCATGTATGCCGACAAGGAGACTCAGGCAATGCGGGCGGCGATCGAGGAGACGGACCGGCGGCGCGCGATCCAGGTCGAGTACAACGAGCGCCACGGGATCACGCCCGAGACGATCGTCAAGGGAATCTCGGACATTGCCGAGTTTCTCCAGACCGAGGCCCGCGTCCCGCGGTCGCGTCGCCGCGGCCGGCGCGTTGCCGACGGAATGGAGCCCGAGGAGCTGGAGCGCACGATCGTGGAGCTCGAGGAAGAGATGCTTCAGGCGGCCGAGGAGCTGCGGTTCGAGTACGCGGCGAAGCTACGCGACGAAATCCGCGATCTGAGGCGCCGACTCGACCAGGTCGTCGCGGCCGGTTAGCCTTTCCCGCGACGCAGCGAGACGGGAGGTGACAAGGCTTGACAGCCGACCGAGACAAGATCGAAAACCGCGAAGCACATACGCTCGCGGAAGCCGTTTCCGCGCAGGTGCGGGGAATCGTGGAGGCGGCCGAGACCAGCGCGGAGGAGATACTCAGGGGCGCTGAACTAGAGGCCCAGGACATCCGAGCGCGAGCGTCGCAGGCGACAGAGCAGGCAACCGGCGAAGCTCAGCGCGTCCGTGAGCGCGCGACCGCTCGCGCCCGTGAGTACGTCGACCGGCTCTCGCGGTCGATCCCCACGCTCCTCGGGCGGCTCGATGCGATCGACGGCGAGCTCAACTCGCTCACGGTCTCGCTGCGAAGTGAGACAGAGCGGCTGCGCGGCGAGCTGGCGGCGCTCGAGGATGAGCTCGAGGGCGTGACCGGCACGACCGAGGTCTCTGCGCCGGCGTTCGAGCGGGTGCGCCCGGCGCCACAAGACGAGGTGAGCGAGAGCCCGGCCGAGCTTGCGCCCGAATCGGCCAAGCTCGGCGACGAGCCAGTCGCAGAGTTCCCTACCGTGCAAGCCGAGGCGAGCGCACAGAAGGGAGTGGATCTCCCCGCTTCGGAGCAGCCCACTTCACAGGACACCGAAGGGGCTCGGCTGATTGCCCTCAACATGGCCCTCAACGGAACGCCGCGGGAGGAAACCGAGCGCTACCTCGTTGAGAACTACGACGTCGCCGACCGGCAGCGCCTGCTGGACGAGGTGTACGCGAGCGTCCAGAGTTAATCGCTCAGTCGGGCCCAGGGGAACGTCTGTTCGCTCGACTAGACTCGCTGGCGTGGGTGATCAACTGATCGTCTCGGGCGCCCGAGAGCACAATCTCAAGAACGTCACGGTCGCGATTCCACGCGGCTCGATGACCGTGATCACGGGGCTTTCGGGGTCGGGCAAGTCCTCTTTGGCCTTCGACACGATCTACGCAGAAGGGCAGCGTCGGTACGTCGAATCGCTGTCGGCATATGCCCGTCAGTTCCTGGGACAGATGGACAAGCCCGACGTGGACTCGATCGAAGGGCTCTCGCCGGCGATCTCGATCGACCAGAAGACGACCTCTCGCAACCCTCGGTCGACCGTGGGCACTGTGACCGAGATCTACGACTACCTCCGGCTCCTGTGGGCGCGGGTCGGGCATCCCCATTGCCATATCTGCGGGCGTCCCATCTCCGGCCAGTCCGCCGAGCAGATCATCGACCAGGTTATGGAGCTCGAGTCCGGCACTCGCTTCATGGTGCTCGCGCCGATCGTCCGCGGCCGCAAGGGAGAGTACGGCAAGCAGCTCGCCGAGCTGCGCGGTGAAGGGTTCGCGCGCGTGAAGGTCGACGGCGAGTTGCGGCGTCTGGACGAGCCGATCGAGCTCGACAAGAAGTTCAAGCACGACATCTCGGTGGTCGTCGATCGGCTCGTCATGAAGGACGAGGTCCGCAAGCGGCTGGCCGACTCGATCGAGACTGCGGTGGCGCTGGCCGAAGGCCTGGTGGAGATCGAACTGGTCGATGAGAAGGGCCCCGAGCGGACGTTGGTGTTCTCCGAGCGATTCGCCTGTCCGGTTCATGGACCGAGCCTGGTCGAGCTGGAACCGCGGATCTTCTCCTTCAACTCCCCCCATGGCGCGTGCCCGCGGTGCACCGGCTTGGGATCCCAGATGGAGATCGATCCAGAACTGGTGGTGCCCGATCCGGGGCTGTCGATCGGTGAGGGGGCCATCGCGCCGTGGGCGGCGAGCGCGTCTGACTACTACGACCAGCTGACCCAAGCGATCGCCGAGCGCTACGGCGTGGATCTGGAGACACCGTGGCACGACCTCTCCGCTCAGCAGCAGCGGTTCTTCTTAGACGGGACCGACGGCGACCGCGTGCAACTGTCCTATCGCAACCGCTTCGGCCGCCGCCGCTCTTACGCCGCCCGGTTCGAGGGCATCCTCCCCAGCCTCGAGCGGCGCTACCGCGAGACGGACTCCGAGTTCACGCGCGAGAAGATCGAGGAGTACATGACGCTGCGGCCATGCCCGGAGTGTGGCGGAGCGCGGCTGAGACCCGAGTCACGCGCGGTCCTGGTGTCGGGTATGCCGATCCACCACTTCACTTCGCTTTCGGCACGCGCGGCCCTCGAGTGGGTGGGTTCGCTTGAGTTGTCGGAGCACGACCATCGCATCGCACGGCTCGTGCTCCGAGAGATCGCGGAGCGCCTGCAATTCCTGGATAACGTCGGTATCGGCTATTTGACGCTGGATCGGGCCGCGGCCACGCTTTCCGGGGGCGAGGCTCAGCGGATCCGCCTCGCCACGCAGGTGGGCTCGTCGCTTGTCGGCGTGCTCTACATCCTCGATGAGCCATCCATTGGTCTGCATCAGCGCGACAACGCGAAGCTGATCGCGACGCTGGAGCGATTGCGTGACCTCGGAAACACGGTCCTGGTGGTCGAGCACGACGAGGGGACCATGCGCGCCGCCGACCATCTCGTGGATATGGGGCCGGGGGCCGGCGAGCACGGGGGATATGTGGTGGCAGAGGGGACCGCCGAGGATGTGGCGGAGATGCCCGAGTCGCTGACCGGACAGTTCCTCGCCGGCACGAGGTCGATCGCCACTCCTCGACGCAGGCGGCGGCCAAGCGGGTACGTGCTGATCGAGGGCGCCTCCCAGCACAATCTAAAGCGCATCGACGTGAGGGTCCCGTTGGGAGTGCTGTGCTGTGTAACGGGCGTCTCGGGCTCGGGCAAGTCGACCCTGATCCTCGAGGTTCTCTATAAGGCGCTCTCTAATCGCCTGCACCGAACTCGACAGCGCGCCGGAGCCCACCGGCGGATCACCGGGCTCGAGCAGCTCGACAAGGTCATCTATGTGGACCAGTCGCCCATCGGCCGAACGCCGCGCTCCAATCCCGCGACCTACATCGGTTTGTTCGACCAGATCCGCGAGCTCTTCTCCAAGACGCCCGAGGCACGCGCACGTGGGTACAAGCCGGGCCGCTTCTCGTTCAACGTCAAGGGTGGTCGGTGCGAGGTGTGCCGCGGCGACGGCCAGATCAAGATAGAGATGCATTTCCTGCCGGATGTGTACGTCCCGTGCGAGCAGTGCCA